>UMDM01017574.1_pt1 | contig 21116 bp, 18 predicted proteins | sample 1964501 | NCBI WGS metagenome assembly UMDM01 (sample SAMEA4835995, study PRJEB28245) | human gut metagenome | biome: gut microbiome; material: fecal sample | place: Denmark | collected 2008
CGGAAAATCTTACGGTGCAGAAGTTGACTTCCCGGAGAAGGAAGAGATGAGAAGATTACTGTTTATACAACAAGACCGGATACACTCCACGGAGCTACATTTATGGTACTTGCTCCTGAGCACGAGCTGGCAGCATCTCTCGCAACAGATGAGACAAGAGAAGCTGTAGAGAAATACATTTATGATGCATCTATGAAGTCCAATGTTGACCGTATGCAGGACAAAGAGAAGACAGGAGTTTTCACAGGAAGCTATGCAATCAACCCACTGAATGGAGCAAAGATACCGATCTGGCTGTCTGATTATGTACTGGCTGACTACGGTACAGGAGCAATTATGTGTGTACCTGCACATGACGACCGTGACTTCGAGTTCGCAACAAAATTCAATATTCCGATCATTCAGGTTATCGCAAAAGACGGAGAAGAGATCGAGAATATGACAGAGGCATATACAGATGCAGTCGGAACAATGATCAACTCCGGTGAGTGGAACGGTATGGAGTCTTCTGTGCTTAAGAAAGAAGCTCCACATATGATCGAAGAGATGGGAATCGGACGCGCAACAGTAAACTACAAGCTGCGTGACTGGGTATTCTCCCGTCAGCGTTACTGGGGAGAGCCAATCCCGATCATTCACTGTCCGAAGTGTGGAAATGTTCCGGTACCGGAAGAAGAACTTCCGCTTCGTCTGCCGGAGGTAGATTCCTACGAGCCGACAGGAACAGGTGAGTCACCACTTGCTGCAATCGATGAGTGGGTAAACTGCAAGTGTCCGGTTTGTGGAAGTGATTCCAAGAGAGAGACTAACACAATGCCACAGTGGGCAGGATCCTCCTGGTATTTCCTGCGTTATGTAGATAACCACAATTCAGAAGCACTTGTTTCCAGAGAAAAAGCAGATGAGATGCTTCCGGTAGATATGTACATCGGTGGTGTAGAACATGCTGTACTTCACCTTCTGTACTCCAGATTCTATACAAAATTCCTGTGCGATATCGGGGCAATCGACTTTGATGAGCCATTCCACAAACTGTTCAATCAGGGTATGATCACAGGTAAGAACGGAATCAAGATGAGTAAGTCCAAAGGAAATGTTGTATCACCGGATGACCTCGTACGTGATTACGGATGTGACTCTCTGAGAATGTATGAACTCTTCGTAGGACCACCGGAGCTGGATGCAGAGTGGGATGATCGTGGAATCGACGGTGTAAACCGTTTCCTGAAACGTCTTTGGAACATCCTTATGGAAAGCAAGGAGAAGGATGTTCAGCCTACAAAAGAGATGATCAAACTTCGTCACAGAATGGTTTATGACATCACAACAAGACTTGAAAGCTTCAGCCTGAATACAGTTATCTCCGGATTCATGGAGTACAATAACAAGTTCATGGAAATTGCAAAGAAAGAGGGCGGAATCGACAAAGAGACACTCGAGACAATCGCAGTACTTCTTTCTCCATTCGCGCCGCACTTTGCAGAAGAGATGTGGGAGCAGCTTGGACATGAAGAGACAATCTTCAATGCAGGATGGCCAAAATATGATGAGAACGAGATGAAAGATGATGAGATTAAGATTCCGGTTCAGATCAACGGTAAGACAAAGGCTGTAATCGAGATTCCAGCTGATATCTCTAAAGATGATGCGATCGCAGCAGGTAAAGAGGCAATCGCTGATAAGCTGACAGGAAATGTGATCAAGGAGATCTACGTTCCGAAGAAGATTATCAATATTGTAATGAAATAATTCAAAATAATGAGAAATGGCGCAGATGGTAGAGATATTGTCTGCGTTATTTTTTGTATCATCAAATCCTTGGATGTTCCACAAGATCAAATGCGGAGTTATGAATCAGATAATTATAAGCAGCTGCAATCTCTTCCGGGGTATATGTGATATCATGCATGATCGCATATTTTACAGAATCTGCGAGCCCAAAGGTGTAAAATCGCGCAATTGTCTCGCGACTGAGTATCTGGAGCTTCACAGGTGATTTCAATGGATATTTGTTTAATAATCTAAGCAATGTATCATAAATAAATTGGAACATCAGATGATCGAAGGAGTTAGGACCTTCGATCAAATAAAGTCTCTTATAAAATTCTTTGTCTTTAGAAAGACAGGTGAAAAGAAGACGGAGAAGATCGTCTTCCATGTCATTTTCAATCAGTACCCGGATTTTATCTTTGATTTCTTTTTTGAGGATATATTCGATGATTTCGTATTTGTCCTGAAAATGTTTATAAAAAGTTGGACGGATCACATCAGCTCCGTCGGTGATCATCTTAACTGTAATCTTTTCAAAAGGCATCTTCATAATAAGTTCTTTGAAAGAGAGTGCCAGCAAATTTTTTGTCAGTTCTTTTTTCACTTCTGTCATTTGTTCAAATCCTTTCTACAATGGAAATATTATACCATAAAAAAGAGAATGTGATTAAAAAAGTTTCTAAGATTGACAATTCTTTAACATGACTTTTCAAGAACATAGTGTTGAAATTTCTTGATATTTCGGATACATTTCACATAATTTGTAGCCAAAAAAGAACAACAAAAAGAAAATGTTCAAACTACAGCACATTTGGAAAAAACTGAATCTTACATGAAAAAAAGGAAAATGCTAAAGTATGGAATAATAGCTTATACTTAAGAAAGGTTCCTTGAAAAGTAAGGAAAAGGTGAAAAAAATGGCAGGATTAAAATTTCAGGCAGAAAGAGCAGCATTTGGTTTGGCAGCAGATAAAGTACTTAAATATATGAACAAGACAGATGATAGAACGAAAGCACTTCTTAAGCTTGTAGATCTTACAGAAAATTTTGCAAAAGATCGTTTCCAGCCAGAGTCTTATGAAGCTGCAAGAAAGATGATTCAGGATCCGGACAACAAATGGGTTCAGTATCTGAACAGACTTTTTGATGAAGTAGATCCGCATGTCCTTAAGACAACAGCATTAAATCTTGGATTTGACGCAATGCTTTATGGAACAAAGTTAATGCACGAGTCACGTGAAAAATATCAGTGTAACATTCCATGGCTGATCCTGATGGACCCAACCAGCGCATGTAATCTGAAATGTACCGGATGTTGGGCAGCAGAGTACGGACATCTTTTGAATCTTTCTTTTGAAGATATGGATCGTGTGATCACACAGGGAAAAGAACTTGGAATTTATCTTTATATGCTGACAGGCGGAGAGCCACTCGTGAGAAAGAAAGATGTCATCCGTTTGTGCGAGAAACACAACGACTGCGTATTCCACGCATTTACAAACGGAACACTTGTAGATGAAGAGTTCTGCCAGGAGATGCAGCGTGTTGGTAATCTGTCATTGTCCATAAGTCTGGAAGGATATGAGGAAGTCAACGACGGCCGCCGTGGAAAAGGCGTTTATCAGAAAGTTATGCATGCAATGGATCTTTTGAAAACATACGGCTTGATCTTTGGAACATCAATCTGCTATACACGCGCTAACATTGACACAGTAACATCCGACAAATTCCTTGATATGATTATTGAAAAAGGATGTCGTTATGCATGGTATTTCCATTATATGCCGGTTGGAAATGATGCAGCACTGGATCTGCTTCCAATAAAAGAGCAGAGAGAATACATGTATCACCGCATCCGTGAGATCCGTGGATTGACAGGTGGAAAACAGCTCTTTGCATTCGATTTCCAGAATGATGGAGAGTTTGTAGGAGGATGTATTGCCGGCGGAAGAAATTACTTCCATATTAATGCAAATGGAGATGCAGAGCCATGCGTATTTATCCATTATTCAAGTGCAAACATTAAAGAAGTGAGCGTGCTTGATGCACTGCGCCAGCCACTGTTTATGGCTTACCATAACAATCAGCCATTTAACAACAATCATCTGCGCCCGTGCCCAATGCTCGAAAATCCGGAAAAACTGCAGCAGATGGTACACGAAACCGGCGCAAAATCAACAGACCTCCAGTCCCCGGAAACCGTAGAACACCTTTGCGGAAAATGCGAACATTACGCCAAAGAGTGGAAAACAAAAGCCGACGAACTGTGGGGTGAGAGATAATTTCTGAAACATAATCGTAGTCGATAACATTTCTTTTTCACTTTACTTTTTGATGCTCGTATTTGTTTTCTGGATTCACTCTGATTGGAACAGAAACTTTTACTTTGAAGGTAATTAAAGTAAGAGCCAGAACAGTTACCGTGTGGTGTCTGTCTGGCTCTTATCTTTATATTTGTTTTCTGGATTCGTTCCACTTAGAACAGAAACTTCTTATTTGAATAGTGTGAGCAGAAGGAAGCCCTACTGTTGCTTTGTCCACGATTAAGGCATAAGAGCGGTTCCGAATACACTTCGTTCTGTCTGTTAGGTTGGGACAGACACGAACCTCACACGGTGAGTGCTCTGATCCAACTGTTACAGACATTCGAAGGGATGAGGTGAAGCGGGCCGTGTGGACAAGTAATAGTAGGACTGCCTTCTGCGCCCTTAGTCAACTAAAGTATTATCTGAGTAAGAAGAATCCAAGTTCAACAAATTCCTCTTACTTCTTCTGTGATTCTACTTCCTGCATTTTCATAGCACGAACTTTCAGAGGAAGTCCGAACAGGTTGATGAATCCGTCAGCGTCATGGTGATCATACAGATCTCCTGTTGTGAAGCTTGCAAGGGATTCGCTGTACAGTGAGTATGGAGATGTCTCTCCGGCACGGATGATATTTCCTTTATAGAGACGGAACTTAACTTCTCCTGTTACATACTGCTGTGTAACATCAACAAATGCCTGGATTGCTTCACGAAGTGGTGTATACCATTTTCCTTCGTATACGATCTGAGCAAATTTATTTCCAAGATCTTTCTTAACTTCATATGTAGCACGGTCGAGAACGAGCTCTTCAAGCTGGTCATGTGCTTCCATAAGGATTGTTCCACCAGGAGTCTCGTAAACACCACGGGATTTCATTCCAACAACACGGTTCTCAACGATATCAACAATTCCGATTCCATGTTTTCCACCGAGACGGTTCAGTTCTGTGATGATTTCAGAAACTTTCATCTCTTTTCCGTTTACGCTCTTTGGAACACCTGCTTCAAATGTCATTGTAACGTATTCATCTTTGTCTGGTGCTTTCTCTGGTGTTGTGCTCAGTACGAGAAGATCATCGTAGTTTGGCTCATTTGCCGGATTCTCAAGTTCAAGTCCTTCATGGCTGATGTGCCACAGGTTACGGTCACGGCTGTAGCTGTGCTTTGCGTCAAATGGAAGATCAATTCCATGAGCTTTACAGTAATCAATCTCGTCTTCACGGGACTGCATTGTCCATACATCTGTCATACGCCATGGAGCGATGATCTTGATGTCTGGAGCAAGAGCTTTGATACCAAGCTCGAAACGGATCTGGTCATTTCCTTTTCCTGTTGCACCATGGCAGATAGCAACAGCGCCTTCTTTACGTGCAATCTCAACCAGTTTTTTAGCGATTGCCGGACGAGCCATGGAAGTTCCGAGAAGATATTTGTTCTCGTAAACAGCTCCGGCCTTTACGCAAGGAACGATGAAGTCATCACAGAATTCATCAATGATATTTTCAATATATAATTTAGAAGCTCCGGAAAGTTTTGCTCTTTCATCCAGTCCGTCCAGTTCTTCTCCCTGTCCACAATCGATGCAGCAGCAGATAACGTCATAGTTAAATGTTTCTTTCAGCCACGGGATAATTGCTGTAGTATCAAGACCACCTGAATATGCTAATACAACTTTTTCTTTACTCATTTTATTGCCTCCTGAATGTATTTTATCAATTTCTGTTTCTCAGTTTCTTGAGTTCTAAAGATTTCTGCTTTAACAAGCTAAAACATACTATACACCACATTTTATAATTATGCAAGTATTATTTTAAAAAAATGAATAAAATGCATAAAGGCACACATAATAAACAAAAAGAATGCATAAAACAATAGGCTATAAGAAAAAATATACAAGATATGATGAAAAGAATAAAATAAGAAGAAAATCAAAAAAATATTTAGGCCAATATCATCGCCTTTTTTATATATCTTTATATAGTAGGAAAATACTATATACAAACTTTTTTGAAAAAACGCTTGCATATTATACATGGAAGATGTATTATTATGCAAGTAAAGCAGGGAAAGTGTATTTTTATACATTCAATTTCAGGAAATACTTTACATCCCGATTAAAGTGGTATATTATAAGGAGAAGTGATTGCGGTAACACGTTACCACAGTACAGTAAATATGCAATTCCCAGGGAACTTCTATTGGCTCCCATGGAAATGGTAAAAGAAAGGACTTGAGAACGATGATTAAGGTCGGAATTATTGGAGCAACCGGTTATGCAGGCGGCGAGCTCGTAAGAATATTGATGGGACATAAAGATGCAGAGATTGTCTGGTACGGATCCAGAAGTTATGTAGATCAGAAATATGCAGATGTATATAGAAACATGTTTCAGATTGTAGATGCAAAATGCATGGATGATAACATGGATGAGCTTGCCGAGCAGGTAGATGTGATTTTCACAGCAACTCCGCAGGGACTGTGTGCATCTCTGATCAATGAAGAAATCCTTTCAAAGACAAAGATCATTGATCTCAGTGCAGATTTCCGCCTGAAAGATGTGAAGGTTTACGAAGAGTGGTATAAAATCGAACACAAAGCACCGCAGTATATTGATGAAGCTGTCTATGGATTGTGCGAGATCAACCGGGACAAAGTGAAGGATGCACGTATCGTGGCCAATCCGGGATGTTATACAACATGTTCTATCCTGACAGCATATCCGCTTGCAAAGGAAGGACTGATCGATATGAGCACTCTGATCATCGATGCGAAGTCTGGAACTTCAGGAGCAGGAAGAGGAGCAAAGCTTCCGAATCTTTACTGTGAAGTGAATGAAAATATCAAAGCATATGGAGTAGCTACACATCGCCATACACCGGAGATTGAAGAACAGCTCGGATATGCAGCAGGAGAGAAAGTTGTATTAAACTTTACACCGCATTTAGTTCCAATGAATCGTGGAATTCTTGCGACAGAGTATGCAAAGCTTACGAAAAAAGTTACATATGAAGAAGTAAAAGCAATTTATGATAAATATTATGCAGATGAGAAATTTGTTCGTGTTCTAGAGAAAGATCAGTGTCCGGAGACCAAATGGGTAGAAGGAAGCAACTATGTAGACATTGGATTTAAGATCGATGAGAGAACAGGACGGATCATTATGATGGGAGCTATTGATAACCTTGTAAAAGGTGCCGCAGGACAGGCGGTTCAGAATATGAATCTGCTGTTTGGTCTTCCGGAGAGTGAAGGACTTGAACTCGTTCCGATGTTCCCATAGGTTATATTGATAAAGGTGGTATGTATGATACGTGTAATGACAATAGAGGATTATGATGAAGTATATAAATTGTGGAAGAAGATCCGGGGATTCGGAATCCGCAGTATCGATGATTCGAAAGAAGGTGTCGAACGTTTTCTGCGACGGAATCCGACAACGAGTTTTGTCGCAGTGAAAGAAGGAAAAATCGTCGGAAGTATTCTCTGTGGTCATGATGGAAGACAGGGAAGTCTCTATCATGTATGTGTGGATGAGGCATACCGAAGACATGGAATCGGAAAAGACATGGTCGTGCATAGCATGAAAGCTCTTCAGGAAGAGAAAATTAATAAAGTCTGCCTGATCGCATTTGCACAGAATAATGTAGGAAATGCATTTTGGAATACAATCGGATGGACGGAACGACTTGATGTGAATTATTATGATTTTATTTTAAATGAAGAAAATATTACAGCATTCAATGAACAATAAGCAGAAAGGAAGCAAGTTATATGAAGATAATCGAAGGCGGAGTTACCGCAGCAAAAGGATTTGAAGCAGCAGCAACAGCAGCAGGAATCAAATACCAGGGACGTACAGATATGGCGATCATTTACAGTGAGAAACCGTGTAAAGTCGCCGGAACATTTACAACGAATGTAGTAAAGGCAGCTCCGGTGAAGTGGGATAGACAGATTGTAGAGAGCAAACAGAAATCACAGGCAGTTATTGTAAACTCCGGAATTGCAAATGCGTGTACCGGAGAGGAAGGTATGAAATACTGTGAAGAGACAGCAAAAGAGGCAGGAAAAGTTCTTGGAATCGATGAGAAAGGTGTTCTTGTAGGTTCTACAGGAGTCATCGGAATGCAGATCCCAATCGATAAGATCAAAGCCGGAATTACAGAACTTGCCAAGGGAAAGAAAGCTGATCTGGCAAGTGGAACAGAAGCTGCAAAAGCAATCATGACAACTGATACGAAGAAAAAAGAAGTTGCGGTTACATTTATGGCAGGAGATACAGAAGTAACGATCGGAGGAATGGCGAAAGGTTCCGGAATGATCCATCCGAATATGTGTACAATGCTTGCATTTATTACAACGGATGCAAAAATTTCCAAAAAAGCACTTCAGGCGGCAATGAGCAGTGATGTTGAGGATACTTATAACATGATTTCTGTTGACGGAGATACTTCAACAAATGATACAGCACTTCTTCTCGCGAATGGAATGGCCGGAAATGAGAAGATCAAAGAAGGCACACCGGAATTCGATGCATTCAAAGAGGCTCTTCATTATGTAAATGAGACACTTGCGAAGGCAATGGCAGGAGACGGAGAAGGTGCAACAGCACTTTTTGAAGTAAAGGTTGTCGGAGCACAGACAAAAGAGCAGGCAAAAGTTCTTGCAAAATCTGTTGTATGCTCGAATCTTACAAAGGCTGCAATCGCAGGACACGATGCAAACTGGGGAAGAATCCTTTGTGCAATGGGATATTCCGGAGCGCAGTTTGATCCGGAGCAGGTAGATCTTTTCTTCGAGAGCTGTGCAGGAAAGCTTCAGATCATTGCTAATGGAACAGCAACAGATTATAGCGAAGAAAAGGCAACAGAGATCCTTTCACAGGAAAAAGTGACAGCCATTGCTGACTTAAAAGCCGGAGATGCAGAAGCTACTGCGTGGGGCTGTGACCTGACACATGGATACATTGATATCAATGCGGATTACAGAAGTTGATTTATAGAGAAATTATTATTTCTTTAAAGACGCTGAAAAGATAAAAAAGGGAGACAGAAAAAATGACAAGCAATATGCAGAAATATCTGGATAAAGCGCAGGTGCTGATCGAGGCACTGCCTTATATCCAGCGCTTTAACCGTAAAATCATCGTAGTAAAATATGGCGGAAGTGCCATGGTGGATGAAAGTCTGAAACGCAGAGTAATCGAGGATGTTACACTTCTGAAACTGTGTGGATTCAAACCGATCATCGTGCATGGCGGTGGTAAGGAAATCAGCAAGTGGGTTGGAAAAGTCGGAAAAGAAGCAGAGTTTATCAACGGACTTCGAGTGACAGATGCAGAGACAATGGAGATTGCTGAGATGGTTCTGGGACGCGTGAATAAGAGCCTTGTACAGCTTGTAGAGAGTCTTGGCGTGCGTGCGATCGGAATCAGTGGAAAGGATGGAAATCTTCTCCAGGTTGAGAAGAAGTTTTCAGACGGACAGGATATCGGATTCGTAGGAGATGTCAAGAAAGTAAATGCAGAGATTTTGTATGACCTTCTGGAAAAAGATTTCCTTCCGATCATTTGCCCGATTGGTATGGATGACGAATACAATACTTATAATATCAATGCTGATGATGCAGCTTGCGCAATCGCCCGTGCAATGAAAGTTGAGAAGCTTGCATTCCTGACAGATATTGAAGGTGTTTATAAAGATCCAAAAGATCCTTCTACATTGATTTCTGAACTGGAGATCAAAGAAGCCAAGGAATTGATCACAGACGGATATATTGGAGGTGGAATGCTTCCAAAGCTTCAGAATTGTATTGATGCGATTGAAAGTGGTGTATCCCGTGTTCATATTCTGGATGGAAGAATCCCACATTGTCTGTTGCTTGAAATCTTTACAAACAAAGGAATCGGTACAGCAATTTTAAATCAGAAAGAAAGCAGGTATTATGATGGTGAACAGTAAAATACAGGCGGCAGAAGAGAACCTGATCCATGTATACAATCGATTTCCGATTGCACTGGATCACGGAGAAGGAATGTATCTGTATGATACAGAAGGAAAAGAATATCTTGACTTTGCAGCAGGATTTGCTGTGTCAGGACTTGGATATGATAATAAAGAACTGAATCAGGCATTAAAAGACCAAATTGACAAGTTATACCATACATCAAATCTTTATTTCCACGAGAGCTGTGGAGAGGCGGCAAAAGAACTGAACCGCATTTCAGGAATGGACAGAGTTTTCTTTACAAACAGTGGCGGAGAGGCAAATGAAGGTGCTTTGAAAGCGGCAAGAAGATATGCTTATACGAAGAAGACAGGAAGATATGAATTTATAGCAATGCAGAATTCTTTCCATGGAAGAAGCTTCGGAGCAGTTTCTGTGACAGGACATGATTCTTATCGTGAACCGTTTGAGCCGGTTGTTCCAGGTGTAAGATTTGCAGAGTTTAATGATCTTGACAGTGTGAAAGCACTGGTAAATGATAAGACTTGTGCAATTATTTTGGAACCGCTGCAGGGCGAAGGCGGAATCAATCTTGCGACACAGGAATTTATGGAAGGAATCCGTAAGATCTGTGATGAAAATGGAATCCTGATGATCTGTGATGAAGTGCAGTGCGGAATGGGAAGAACCGGAAATATGTTTGCATGGCAGGGGTTTGGTGTAAAACCGGATATTCTGACTATGGCGAAAGCAATCGGAAACGGAATTCCGGTCGGTGCATTTGCAATGACGGAAGAAGTGGCAAAATATTCTCTTCAGCCGGGAGATCACGGCGCAACTTATGGAGGAAATCCACTGGCATGTACAGCTGTTAAGACAGTGATCGAGATTTTTGAACGTGAAGATATTGTAGGACATGTAAATCAGGTTGCTCCATATCTGACAAAAAAACTGGATGAGCTTGTGGACGAGCTGGACTGTGTTGTCAAAAGAAAAGGAAAAGGTCTGATGCAGGGAATCGAGATTACAAAACCTCTTGCAGAAGTAAATAAAAAGACAATTGAAGAAGGACTTTTAATCATTCAGGCGCAAGGAAATGTCATCCGATTTGTTCCACCGCTGATCGTAGAAGAAAAGCATATTGATGAGATGATCGAAAAACTGAAACGTGCACTTGCATAAGAAATCTTATACATAAAAAAGCCGGCATTTGCTTATACTATTTCTATAGGGAGGTATGAGCTTATGGCCGGTTTTTTGATTGCACTGCTATCAGGTGCGCTGATGAGTGTACAGGGAGTGTTCAACGCGCAGGTGACAAAGACGACAGGAATCTGGGTAAGCAATGGGTGGGTGCAACTTTCAGCATTTCTTTTGTGTCTGTTTGTCTGGCTGGCAACAGGAAGAGACTCTGTTGCAGCACTTATGGAAGTCCAGCCGCGCTATATGTTGCTGGGAGGTGTGATCGGAGCAGGGATCACATGGACTGTCATTAAAAGTGTGGATGCTCTGGGACCTGCAAGATCAGCACTTTTCATTGTTGTTTCCCAGCTGGCGGTTGCTTATCTGATCTCGCTATCCGGAATGTTCGGAATGGAAAAAGAACCATTTTCATGGAGAAAACTGATTGGATTGTTGATCGCAGCCGGTGGAATTGTTCTTTTCCAATGGAAATAGACAGTTTTGCGGGTATTGTAACAAGTCTGTAACAAAGCGTTAAATTGTCTATTGTATTTTTGAGAAAAATTCGTTACAATATTTATGTCCGGTTTTAAGGGGAAGTCTGACTGTCTGAGAACAGTGAGGCAATAGGATGAAGAACGGATGGAAGAAAATATGCAGATGCCGTAAAGGGCAGATGCTAAAAGGAATTGTATTGACTTTAACTTTGGCTTTTTTGACCATGGGATTGTGTGGCTGTGCAGAGAAGCATGACGCAGCAGAAGAACTTGAAGAGTTCACACTGGAGGAAGAATCTGATGTAGAGAAGAATTCCCAAAATTCCAAAACTGAGTCAGAAAAAGGATCTCAGGGTGGCACAGATGCAAAAGAAGGACTGCCGGAGACGTTATATGTTCATGTATGTGGAGCTGTGAATGCTCCGGGGGTGTACGAACTGAGGACAGATGCACGGATTTACGAAGCATTGGAAGCGGCCGGTGGAATGACAGAAGATGCTGCCGCAGATTGGATCAATCAGGCAGAAGCTTTGAGTGATGGAGAGCGGATCTATGTGCCAACGCAGGAAGAAGCAGAGGAGTCAGCACAATCTGTTTCCGGTCAGTGGGCAGATCCGAATGGAAATGCAGGTGGATCAGTCAGTGATAAAATTAATATAAATACAGCCGCAAAAGAAGAATTGATGACCTTGAGTGGAATCGGAGCATCAAAGGCAGAGAGTATTCTGAAGTACAGGCAGGAGCATGGAAACTTTCAGAGTATAGAGGATCTCAAGAAGATCGAGGGAATCAAGGATGGCGTATTTAATAAGATAAAAGACGATATTACGGTATAGGAGCGGGCAGGCAGAAGAACGGCCAGAAAGAGGAGTATGAGCAAGAAGATATTAGTTGTTGATGATGAAAAATTAATCGTAAAGGGGATTCGGTTCAGTCTGGAACAGGAAGGAATGGAAGTGGATTGCGCTTATGATGGAGAAGAAGCATTAGAATATGCGAGAAGATGTGAGTATGATCTTGTACTTCTTGATGTCATGCTTCCGAAACTGGATGGTTTCCAGGTATGTCAGCAGATTCGTGAATTTTCAGATATGCCGATTGTTATGTTGACTGCCAAGAGTGAGGATATGGATAAGATCCTTGGTCTGGAATATGGTGCGGATGATTATATCACAAAGCCGTTCAATATTCTTGAAGTGAAGGCAAGAATCAAGGCAATCATGCGCAGAACAGCGAAACGCAAGGAAGAGCCGGCCGGCAGTCCGGTGCTTGTGAAAGGGAATATGAAGATTGATTGCGAAGGACGCCGTGTTTTCATCGGAGAACGTGAGATCAATCTTACAGCGAAGGAATTTGATGTGCTTGAGCTTCTGGCAATGAATCCGAATAAGGTTTACAGCAGAGAGAATCTGCTGAATCTGATCTGGGGATATGATTATCCGGGTGATGCAAGAACTGTAGATGTACATATCCGTCGTTTACGAGAGAAGATAGAACAGAATCCAAGTGAACCAAAATACGTACATACGAAGTGGGGAGTGGGTTATTATTTCCAGGGGTAAGAATACATTTTCATTTAAGAAAAAGATCTTTAACAATCTTAGATTCCGAATTTTTATTATGGTGCTTCTTGCCGGGCTTGTGCCCAGCGTAGTAGCACTATTTGGAATCGTAAAAGTCTATGAGTCACGTGCTGTGTCACTTCGAACAGCAGAAATTCAGAATCAATGTACAATTTTAACGAATCAGATCAGTGCGAGCCATTATTTTGAGGACACCTCACAAGAGGTGGTCAATGACAGCCTGAATCAGCTGACTAACATTTATAACGGAAGAGTTATGGTAATTGACGATCAGCTGAGGGTAGTCAAGGATACTTACAGTCTGGATGAGGGAAAGCTGGATGTATCTGAAAGTGTAGTGCGCTGTATGAAGGGGACGAGCACGAATAATTATGATAAGAAGAATCATTATATCGAGGTGACTGCACCGATTGCAATACCCGGAGATGATCAGATTCGCGGTGTAATGCTGGCAAGTGTTTCAACTGATAGTATTGAGGATTCTCTGGATGTATTATATACACAGGGGAGCGTGATTATTGGTCTTGTGATGATTTTTCTGACGATTGTTGCAGTGTTTGCAGCAGATCGTGTAGTACGTCCGCTGCATCAGATTGCAGCTACGATCGAGAATGTAAGTGCAGGGTATAGCGACGATGTTTTGCATGTGGATACATTTACAGAAACGAAAAGTATCAGCGAAGCAATTAATAAGATGATGGGAAGGCTGAAGCTTTTGGATGATTCCAGGGAGGAATTTGTATCCAATGTATCTCACGAACTGAAGACCCCGATGACATCGATGAAAGTACTGGCCGATTCACTTCTGGAGCAGGAGAACCTTCCGGTTGAGATGTATCAGGAATTCATGGGTGATATTGCAAAAGAGATTGACCGTGAGAATAAGATCATTACAGATCTTTTATCACTTGTGAAGATGGACAAGAAGGGGCAGACGCTGAATATTGAATCCATTAATATCAATGAACTTCTGGAACAGATTTTGAAGAGATTAAAACCAATTGCAGAGAAAAAGAATGTGGAGATCGTAATGGAGAGTTTTCGTCCGGTTACGGCGGAGATTGATGAGACAAAGCTGTCACTTGCGATTTCCAATCTGGTAGAAAATGCAGTAAAGTATAATCATGATAATGGATGGGTTCATGTATCATTGAATGCAGACCACAAATTTTTCTATGTAAAAGTAGAAGATTCAGGAATTGGAATTCCGAAAGAGGATCAGGCGCATGTTTTTGAACGTTTCTTCCGTGTGGATAAATCTCATTCCAGAGAGATCGGAGGAACAGGACTTGGACTTGCAATTGCACGAAATGCTGTGATTGCACATAGAGGTGCGATTAAAGTATATAGTGAAGAAGGCGAAGGAACAACATTTACTGTGAGAATTCCACTGATCTATACAGCTTCTTAGGAGAAAAGTTATGAAAAAAAGAAAAGGAATCGCAGTGTTGCTTATTCTGATTCTTTCTCTCGCAGTAACTGCGTGTGGGGATCACTATGGAGTAGAGGAAGGCGAATCTTACATTTATTGTATGAATACAGACAAGACAGGACTTGTAAAGGTTGCAGCTAAGATCAGCGGCAATTCTGCGATAAAAAAGGCGGAATCTGTAATCGATGAGATGAAGAAACCAACGAATGAAATTGAATATACACAGGCAATTCCGGAACAGGTGAAATTGCTCGACTGTGCTTTAAAGGGCAGTATCCTTGAGATTAATTTCAGCGAAGAATATTATGAAGTGAAATCCTTAGATGAGAAATTGATGCGGGCAGCAATTGTGCAGTCACTGCTTCAGATTGATGGAATTGATGCAGTATCTGTCCGTGTGGAAGGGGAACCGCTCAAAGATAATGAGGGAAATGATGTTGGCTTAATGAATGCGGATGATATTGTTGATGCAACAGGATCCTCGTTAAGTTCTTATCAAACGGATACACTGACATTGTATTTTGCAGATCAGAATGGATCCAAACTGGTCAAGCAAGAGGTTGATGTTCATTACAGCAGTAATGTCTTGAAAGAAAAGCTGATTGTAGAAAAGCTGATGCAAGGTCCATCTGAGGAGGGGGCATATCCAACGATCAATCCGGCGGCTAATCTGTTGAGTGTAACGACAAAGGATGGAATCTGTTATGTGAATTTTGACAGCACATTTCTGATCAGTGCGTATGATGTACTGCCTGAGATCACGATTTATTCTATTGTGGATTCTCTTGTAGAGGGAACAGGAGTAAGGCAGGTACAGATTACGATCAATGGTGAATCGAATGCAAAATACATGGAGAAGGTGGACTTGTCACAGCCATTGAATGAAGAGCAGGACTGGATAGCAGCAGATAACAAAGAATGAGAAAACGCCCGCTCTGTATGGTATGTCTTATACTGCTTGCCATACAGCTTGTAAGAGTGAGTTTTTTACAGAATACAAAAGATCAGAAACCGTCCCTTGCAGAAACATTGATTTCGGATGAGAAAAATGTGATTTGCGAGGGCACGGTTTATAGAATTGAAAATAAATCACAATCAACTGCAATTTATCTGAAAGATGCGGTTGTTTCTTGTACAGATCAAAAGAGTAAGAATCAGATAATCAAAGAAAAGAAAATCCTTGTAACAATAAAAAATAATAAATCCGGTAAAAAAATCAGAATGAAAATAGGACAGAAGCTGAATGTGTGGGGGAAAAAACAGTCGTTTCATCCGTCAAGGAATCCGGGTAATTTTAACCAAAAAAGTTATTATCAAAAACAGGGAATCCATGTTGGGGTTTTAACAAAGGCAGAACAGGTTGAGATAGTTTTGTCTGAAAAAGACAAGAACTGGATTGTATCACGATGGAATAGCATACGGAATCAGCTGGACCGGCTGAAAAATTACTGGAACTGGAAGATTGTAAGCCAGATGGGAAAAACACATGGCGCGATGCTTTCTGCAATCTTGTTGGGAGAAAAGAGCGGACTTGATCCGGAGATGAAAAAATTGTATCAGAAGAACGGATTAGGACATCTGCTTGCAATTTCGGGATTACACATGTCACTGATCGGAATGTCTGTTTACCGGTTATTAAGAAAAATGGGAAATTCATTTCTGTTTTCCGGAATTGCCGGAGGAGGGATTCTGTTTTTTTATTTGGTTATGACAGGTCCACAGGTATCCAGTCTTCGTGCACTTCTTATGTTTTTTATCCGCATGGGGGCAGAAATTACCGGGAGAGATGTGGATCAACCTACAAGCCTGGCGGTTACAGCAGCTATCTTAAGCATATATCAACCGCTGTATCTGTTAGATGCAGCATTTTTACTTTCGTTTGGTGCAATTCTTGGGATTTTATTATTGTATCCAATTTTTGAACAGAAAACACGTTTGAAAGCATGGGAAGGATTTAAGATTAGTTTAGCTGTTAATGGAATGCTTCTGGGAATCATGCTGTATTATTATTTTGAGGTGCCGCCGTATGCACTCGTTTTGAATGTTATTTTAATTCCGTTATTTCCATTTGTGATGTTGACAGGTATAGGTGGAATTTTGTTTTCAGAATTATCGGGAACCGTAGGAAAAATTGGATTCAGAAGCTGTGATCGCCTGTTGTCCTTCTATGATAAATTATGTGAGCTGACATCAGCGCTTCCGGGCAGCAGGATCGTGACCGGACAGCCAGAGTTATGGTGGGTGCTTATTTACTATGGTGTGCTGTTGTTTTTGTGCTTCCTGTTTCATGCAATGAAAAATAAGACAGATAACCGGAGAAAACAGGCGGGATTTTCACTTCTTGTTTGTATTGTCATAGCAGGATCGATCTGCGGATGCGGAATACCCAATAATGATTCAAAAAACCTTCAGGTGACTGTTCTGGATGTTGGACAGGGGGACTGTATTTTTATAAGAGACAGGGAAGGAAAGAAAATGCTGGTGGATGGAGGGAGTAGTGATTTGTCTTCTGTCGGTACTTACCGGATAGAGCCGTTTCTATTATCGCAGGGGGTCAGAAAACTGGAGTATGTTTTTGTGACACATGGTGATGCGGATCACATCAATGGAATTCAGGAACTTCTGCAAAATCAGAAACAGGGAGTGGAAATCGATGCGCTTGTTCTGCCGCCGGAAGAATATATGGATGAGAAATTACTCCATCTTGCAGAAATAGCGAAAGAAAACGGGACGAGAGTGTTGACAATTTATGCCGGAGAAAAAGTAGGAACGTATTTAAAATGCATCGCTCCGTTGACAACGAGGAAAAACGAGCGTATTCGTGGCAAGGAAGAGGAGCTACCTCGTCTGGAAGCGGGAAATGAAGCATCTGTTGTACTTGAATTGAAGGATGGGGCGTTTCAAATGCTTCTGACAGGAGATTTGGAAGGAAGAGGAGAGGAACAGCTGGTGGAAAGCGGAGCATTGGAAAGCTGTCCAATCTTAAAAGCAGGACATCATGGGTCGAAAAATTCGGGAAGTGAAGAATTTCTTCAGATTGTGAAACCCAGATTAACATTAATCTCAGCGGGGATAGAAAACCGCTACGGACATCCACATGAGGAGACGCTGGAACGCCTGCAGGAAATCGGAAGTGAAGTATTGTCCACGCAGAAATGTGGTGCAATTACACTAAGGAGCGATGGAAGAATAATAAAGGTTCACAAGTATTTATAAAATTATGTTACTGTTCACTCCCGTGTCAATCAGCGGAGTGATTGACACGGGAGTGAACAGTAACATAATTATGGCAATAGGAACAGGTGATAAAAAGGCTCTTGTCAAAGTGTTGGTTATTCATTTATAATAGAATAGTTATGAAGACCTTAAATGAAGATTTAAAATCAGGACAATTTAAGCAGGTATATCTTCTCTGCGGAGAAGAAGGATATCTGAAGAAACAGTATAAGAACCGTTTTGTGAAAGCAATGCTTCCGGAAGGTGATACGATGAACTATTCGTATTATGAAGGGAAGAATACGCCAGTGAAAGAAGCAATCGATCTTGCAGAGACCTTACCTTTCTTTGCAGAGCGCAGACTGATCGTATTTGAGAATACGGGATTTTTTAAAACTGCGGCAGGGGCAGATCTGGCGGATTATATTAAGGACATGCCAGAGACAACCTGTTTTATCTTTGTGGAAGAAGAGATTGATAAGAGAAATAAGCTCTATAAAGCAGTGAAATCAAAAGGATATATTGCAGAGCTGTCCACGCAGGATGCAGGAACTTTGAAACGCTGGGTTGCAGGTCTGGTCCGAAAAGAGCAGAAGCAGATTTCAGAGTCTGTGATAGTGTATTTTCTGGATAAAGTTGGAACAGATATGGAAAATATCCAGGGAGAGCTGGAGAAAGTATTCTGTTATGCATTGGAGAGGGATACGATCACGAAGGAAGATATTGATGCTGTCTGTGTGACGCAGATCACGAATCATATTTTTGAGATGGTAGATGCGGTTGCAGCCGGAAATCAGCAGAAAGCACTGGATCTGTATTATGAACTGCTGGCTTTAAAAGAACCGCCGATGCGTATTCTTTTTCTGCTGGTGCGTCAGTACAGGATGCTTTTCCATGTCAAGGCACTTGCAAACCAGGGGTATGGAAGAAAAGAGATTGCGTCTAAAGCAGGCTTACATCCATTTGTGGCAGGAAAGAACATGGAACAGGCGAAGCGGTTTAAGATGGGACAGCTGCGCCGTGTGATGGAAGAAGGGGCACAGTTGGAGCAGGATGTAAAGACAGGATTGCTGACAGACAATCTTGCGGTAGAACTTTTTATTGTAAAACAGTCAGAAAGATAGATGGAGGTAAGAAGTATTGTCAACAATTGATCAGAGTCATATTAGAAATTTTTGTATTATAGCACATATTGATCACGGTAAGTCTACACTGGCGGATCGTATCATTGAGCAGACAGGACTTTTGACTAGCAGAGAAATGCAGTCACAGGTTCTCGATAACATGGATCTGGAGAGAGAGCGTGGAATCACGATCAAAGCACAGGCAGTCCGTACTGTATATCAGGCAGATGACGGAGAAGAGTATATTTTCAACTTGATCGATACACCTGGACACGTCGATTTCAACTATGAGGTATCCCGAAGCCTGGCGGCCTGCGACGGAGCGATTCTTGTTGTTGATGCAGCACAGGGAGTTGAGGCACAGACGCTTGCGAATGTATATCTTGCACTGGATCATGATCTGGATGTTATGCCGGTTATCAACAAGATTGATCTACCAAGCGCAGAGCCGGAGCGTGTAAAAGAAGAGATAGAAGATGTGATCGGAATCGATGCGGAGAATGCACCACTGATTTCTGCTAAGACAGGACTGAATGTACATGAAGTTCTCGAGCAGATCGTACAGCAGATTCCGTCACCGGTCGGAGATCCGGATGCACCGCTTCAGGCACTGATCTTTGATTCCAAGTATGATTCTTACAAGGGAGTTATTGTATTCTGCCGTATCAAGGAAGGTACGGTCAAAAAAGGTACACCAATGCTTATGATGGCAACAGGTGCGAAAGCAGAAGTTGTAGAAGTTGGAACTTTTGGAGCGGGACAGTTCATTCCATGTGACGCACTTGAAGCAGGAATGGTAGGATATATCACAGCCAGTCTTAAGAATGTAAAGGATACCCGTGTCGGAGATACGATCACGAATGCAGAGAATCCTTGTGCAGAACCACTTCCGGGATATAAGAAAGTAAATCCGATGGTATATTGCGGACTTTATCCGGCAGACGGAGCAAAGTATCCGGACTTGAGAGATGCACTTGAGAAACTGCAGCTTAATGATGCTGCGCTTCAGTTTGAGGCAGAGACATCGGTAGCACTTGGATTCGGATTCCGTTGTGGATTCTTAGGACTCCTTCATTTGGAGATCATTCAGGAACGTCTGGAAAGAGAGTACAACCTTGATCTTGTTACAACAGCACCAAGTGTTATTTACAAGATCCATAAGACAAACGGTGATGTGATCGATCTGACAAACCCGACAAACATGCCGGATCCTGCAGAGATTGAATATATGGAAGAGCCTATGGTAAAGGCAGAGATCATGGTGACATCCGAGTACATCGGAGCAATCATGGATCTGTGTCAGGAACGCCGTGGAATCTATCAGGGAATGGAATATATTGAAGAGACAAGAGCCGTGTTGACATATCATCTGCCACTCAACGAAATTATTTATGATTTCTTTGATGCATTGAAATCAAGATCCAGAGGATACGCATCTTTTGATTATGAGATGCTTGGTTATGTACGTTCCGAGCTTGTCAAACTTGACATTCTGATTAACAAAGAAGAAGTGGATGCTCTTTCCTTTATTGTATTCGAAGGAAGCGCTTATGAGCGTGGAAGAAAGATGTGCGAGAAGCTGAAAGAAGAGATTCCAAGACAGCTTTTCGAGATTCCGATCCAGGCAGCAGTCGGAAGTAAGATTATTGCGAGAGAGACAGTTAAGGCAATGCGTAAGGACGTTCTTGCGAAATGTTACGGCGGTGATATTTCACGTAAGAAGAAACTGCTTGAAAAGCAGAAAGAAGGAAAGAAGAGAATGCGTCAGGTTGGAAATGTAGAGATTCCACAGAGTGCATTCATGAGTGTCCTGAAGCTGGATGAGAACTAGATAAAAGAAGGAAGGAAAAGATACTGTTTTTATCAGACAGTATCTTTCTGTATTTAAAGATGAAAAAGAGAAATTTAGAATTATATCTCCATATTCCGTTCTGCGTAAGAAAATGTAATTATTGTGATTTTTTCTCAGCAAGTGGAACAGAGGAAGAGCAGGCAGCTTATGTCAGTGCTATGATTCAGGAGATTCAGAGTTATCAGGAATTATCTGGAGAGTATGAAGT
>UMDM01000099.1_pt1 | contig 20070 bp, 19 predicted proteins | sample 1964501 | NCBI WGS metagenome assembly UMDM01 (sample SAMEA4835995, study PRJEB28245) | human gut metagenome | biome: gut microbiome; material: fecal sample | place: Denmark | collected 2008
GTCAGGATGTTCATACCGCTATCACCGTCTGTGTTACAAGAGGTGAATGACATAGCTGCAAAGAGTACAGCCAGGATTGAGAATAATGTAATTTTCTTCATTGTTTTATGAAATTGTATTTTGTTATTGTTATCTTATGAAATTTTATTTTATTCTAATTTTTTGTTTCTATGTGGGAATCTTTCCGGCACCTTTTGGTATCCGAGGGCATTTTTGCCCTACATTCCATTATATAAAACGCAGAAAAGCAAGAATCTTGCATCTGTTTTTAGTTAATGAGAGTTAAAAGAATCCACCTCCCCGAACCATATACGAAAAAAGGACTTTCCGTTAAGGGAAGTCCTTTTCTGAGACTGTGACTCGCATGGGGCTCGAACCCATGACCCCAACATTAAAAGTGTTGTGCTCTACCTGCTGAGCTAGCGAGTCAATCTCTAACTTTATGTTCAAAAGCGAGTGCAAAGGTACGACTATTTTTTGAAATCACCAAATATTTAGTCGTTTTTTTATTGTTTTTCTTCTATTTTGCCCGTTTCTGAGGCAGTTTCCGGTAGATCCGGCCCTAAATTCTCTTCATATTGCGGCTTTTCTCTCGTTACATACCGCTGCCAATAAGCTATGAGAAGGGTAGTGAGCGGAAGGGCAACAATCAGCCCCAGGAAGCCTAGCAGAGCACCCCATATCGAAAGACTCAGGAGCAGGATGGCTGGGTTCAAGCCCATCGCCTTGCCCATAATCTTCGGTGTAACCACCATATCCGTAATCACCTGCACCACGCAGAATACCAATACCGCCAGTCCGAAGACTACCCAGAAGTTCTGTCCCGTATCTGCCGCCTTGAGCATTGCCAGGAATGCCGTAGGAATGAGGGCAAAGGTATGAAGATACGGTACCAGGTCCATGATGCCGATCAGAATGCCCAGACCAATCGCCATCGGGAAACCGATGATGGTGAAGCCGATGCAGAACATGATGCCCATACAGAGCGCCACCATTCCCTGGCCTCGGATATAGTTGTTGAGCTCGCGCTCTACATCCTTCATCAGTGCCGACCAGAACGGACGGTTCTTCTTCGGGAAGATGCGCACCCAGTTGGCTGTCAGGGTTTCGTAATCGAGCAGGATGAAGAACATATATAATAAGGTAATCATGGATGCCACGATACTCATCAGTACGGTTGCCGTCTGGCTCACTACCGAGAAAACCTTCGGCATCGTGGTTTTCAGGGCATCGCTGAAGTCCTTGCTCTTCAAGAACCGTTCTATGGTGGTCTGGTTGTCCTGCAGCCACTCCTTGATCAGCATCGTGAGATTGTTGGTATGGGTGGTTTGATGAACCCATCGGGTCAACACTTCTCCCAGTTTGTCAAACTGGTCAATCATCGGTGGGATGATGAGCCAGATGACACCCCCCACGATGGCAATCGCAGCTCCCATTGCCAGAAGAATGGAGATGGCACGAACCTTGACATGGAGTTTTTGCTCGATGAACTTCACGACGGGATAGAGCAGGTATGCGAAAAACCATGCTATAAAGAAAGGAAGCAGTACCTCACTCAGATAGTTGGTGATGTAGAGTACTGCAATGACGAGGGTAACTATACCAGCCCATCTGATGAACTTGTCGAATGTAATCTCCTTACTCATTTACCTTGAACTTTGAATTTTGATACTTTCTTCTATTTCTCCTGGCTGATGGCTTTCTGGTAGCAGTCTCTGCAGAGCGGCTCGTATTCATCCTGCTCACCCAGGAGCACGCGCTTGTCGTTAGCCACCAGTCGATGGCTGACGTATGCCAGTGCACCGCACTTCACGCAGATGGCGTGCACCTTGGTCACCTCGTCGGCGATGGCACAGAGCGCAGGAATCGGACCGAAGGGAACACCCTTGAAATCCATATCCAGCCCCGCCACGATGACGCGTACGCCGCGGTTGGCGAGTTCGTTGCAGACCTCCACCAATCCATTGTCCAGAAACTGAGCCTCGTCGATACCGACCACGTCGATATCCGAAGCCAATAGCAAAATCGATCCGGAAGATTCAATAGGAGTAGATCGGATAGAATTCTGGTCATGGCTCACTACATTGTCTTCGGAGTAGCGCGTATCTATCGCCGGCTTGAAGATTTCCACCTTCTGTCTGGCGAAGTTGGCACGCTTCATTCTTCGGATCAGTTCCTCGGTTTTTCCGGAGAACATCGATCCGCACACCACTTCAATTCTTCCGGGACGGTGTGCCTCCCCATTCAGTATTTCAGTCATTTCGGGGACAAAATTACTAATAAGGTTTTAAAAAATGCAAAGATACGCAGTTTTTTTTTGCTATGAAAGATTAATTAACTACATTTGTACCCACTTATGGGCATATTATATATCGTACCGACTCCAGTAGGCAATATGGAGGACATGACAATGCGAGCCATCCGTGTCTTGAAAGAGGCAGATATGGTGCTCGCTGAGGACACTCGGACATCGAGCGTCCTGCTTAAGCATTTCGATATTAAAAATCGATTAGTGGCGCATCATAAGTTTAATGAGCATGGCACATCGGCTGGCATCGTAGAGCGATTGAAGGCTGGTGAGACCATCGCCTTGATCAGTGATGCAGGAACCCCAGGCATCAGCGACCCTGGTTTCTATCTGGCTCGTGAGGCTGCGAAAGCAGGCATCACCGTGCAGACCCTTCCGGGACCTACTGCTTGCATCCCAGCCATCGTGTCGTCCGGATTACCTTGCGACAGATTCTGCTTCGAGGGATTCATCCCGCAGAAGAAGGGCAGACAAACCTATCTGGAATCTCTCAAGGATGAGGTGCGCACCATGATCTTCTACGAGTCACCCTATAGAGTGGTGAAGACCTTGCAGCAGTTTGCCGAGGTTTTTGGAGAAGACAGACAGGTGAGCTGCTGCCGTGAAATCTCGAAGCTGCACGAGGAAAGTGTGCGTGGAAGCCTTGCCGATGTAATCGCCCACTTCCAGAAGACGGAACCGCGCGGCGAGTTCGTCATCGTGCTGGCGGGTAAGGATCCCAAGCAGCTGAAGGAGGAATTGAAGGAAAAGCGACGCGAAGAGCGTAAGAATAATAAATAAAGAAAGTATTAATTATAAAATTAACAAAAAGGAGAAGGATTATGAAAAAGCTATTAATGATGGCATGCCTCGCAGCCTTTGTTTTAACTGGATGTAACGACGGCAAGAACAATGCCGCTAACAATGCGGCTCAAGCAGATTCGCTCAACAGCATCATTGCGCAGAAGGATAGTGAACTGAATGATATGCTGGGTACTCTGAATGAGATTGAGGATGGTCTCAACCAGATCAATGAGGCTGAGAACCGCGTGGTGCTCTTGAAGAATGGCGAGGGTGCCACCAAGAGACAGAAACTCAAGGAGGATGTGCAGTTTATCGCTACTCGCATGAAGCAGAACAAGGAGCTCCTCGCCAAGTTGCAGAAGCAGTTGGCTAACAGCTCTATCCAGGGCGACCAGCTCAAGAAGACCATCGAGAACCTGCAGAAGCAGCTGGTTGAGAAGGAGAAGCAGCTCCAGGCACTCCGTGAGGAGTTGGATAGCAAGGATATCCATATTGCAGCTCTTGATGAGACTATCAACAACTTGAACACCAAGACCAGCAACCTTACCAAGGAAAGCAGTGAGAAGACTGAGGTGATCAATGCTCAGGATAAGCAGCTCAACACTGCATGGTATGTATTCGGTACCAAGAAGGAGCTGAAGAACCAGCACATCATGGAGAATGGTAAGGTTATGACCGGTAACTTCAACAAGAGCTACTTTACAAAGGTAGATATCCGTGAGGTTTCTGAGATCAAGCTTTATTCTAAGTCAGCCAAGTTGCTCACTACTCATCCTTCAAGCTCTTATACTCTGGTTCGTGATGCCAACAAGCAATATACTCTCCGCATCACCAACTCTCAGATCTTCTGGAGCACCAGCAAGTACCTGGTTGTTCTCGTGAAGTAATGAAGAATATTGGATTAGAAACGAAATGTTGACGCACCGAAACGGTGCATCAAGCCGGAAAAACAAAAAAGATGATGCACCATTTCTGTGCATCATCTTTTTTTGTGTATAGTTTGATACTGTCCTATCTTTTTCTGGCAAAGAATTGCTGCATGAGTGCTCGGCATTCATCTTCCAGTACGCCCGATGTAACTATTGTCTTAGGATGCAGCGCCTGGGGCGCATATTTGGTATAGCCCCTTTTTTCATCTCCGGCACCATACACCACACGGCTGATCTGCGACCATCCCAAGGCTCCGGCGCACATCACGCACGGCTCTACTGTGACATAGAGGGTACAGTCTTTCAGGTATTTTCCGCCCAGCATGTTCGCTCCGGATGTAATCGCCTGCATCTCGGCATGGGCGGTAACATCGGTGAGCATCTCCGTAAGATTGTGGGCTCTCGAGATGATGCGGTCCCTGCAAACGATGACGGCACCTACCGGAATCTCGTCTTCGTCGAATGCCGCCTGCGCCTCCATCAGCGCACGGCGCATATATTCTTCGTCTTTTTTCAGATTGTCTTCCATATTTCCATTCTTTATGATTTCTCTTTTTCTATTTTTGTGCAAAAATACATAAAAAACTTTGATGGATGAAAGAAAAGTATTATTTTTGCATAGTAATAGTGCTTTTTGGGCGGAAAATGATGCCGCCAGAGGTAAACTGAAGAGAATAATCTATGGCTGAACATAATGATTTGGGCAAATGGGGAGAAGATGAGGCTGTGTTCTATCTGGAAGATAAGGGCTATACCATCATAGATCGTGACTGGAGGCTAGGCCGCCGCGACCTGGATATCCTTGCCTATACTCCCGATGGCTCCACCCTGGTGGTGGTAGAGGTGAAGACCCGCACCGGCGGGGAATACCAGCAGCCCGAAGAGGCTGTCACCCCCAGCAAGATGAGGAATCTTGCCATAGCTGCCAATGCCTATGTCAAGGAATGCCAGGTGGACAAAGAGTTGCGCTTCGATGTCATCTCCATCGTGGGAAGCGAACATCAGGTGAAGAGTCTGCAGCATCTCAAGGATGCCTTCAATCCGATGCTCATCCTTTGAGGCAGATGCTTACATATATATAATAAGGTGAAAATGGAAACAAAGATCATAAGAATGCAGGAAGTGGATTCTACGAATACCTTCCTGAAGGGAATGAAAGCCTGCGAGGATGATACGCTCATCGTGGCTGTAGCCGATTATCAGACGGCAGGCAGGGGACAGGGCACACATACCTGGGAGAGCGAACCGGGCAAGAACCTCCTGTTCAGTTTGCTGATGACTCCTACCTGGGTGCCCGTACGCCAGCAGTTCCTGCTCTCAGAGGCAGGAGCCCTAGCCGTCAAGGATGCCCTGGATACCTATACAGACGGCATTACGCTGAAATGGCCGAACGATGTATATTGGAACGACAGGAAGATCAGCGGCACGCTGATTGAGACCTCTGTCGATTCCAAGGGCATCAAGCGATGCATCTTCGGTACCGGGGTGAACATCAATCAGACCGAGTTCCACAGCGATGCGCCCAATCCTGTATCCCTGGCTCAGATTCTGGGTCACGAGGTGGATAGGGAAGAGGTGCTGCAGAAGATCATCGAGGCATTCAAGAAGTATTATGAGCTGCTCCGCCGTGCCGACTATATGGATGTTTCGGGCATCTATCATCTCTCGCTCTACCGCCGCAAGGGATTCCACTGGTACGAGGATGCCGACGGAAAGTTCGAGGGTGCCTTCGTAGAGGTGGAAGATGACGGCCATCTCATCCTTCACGACAGGAAGGGAATGATCCGGTCGTATGCCTTCGGCGAAATCAGATTCCTGATTCCTTCAGCAAATATGAAACAATAAACATTAAACAAGATATTTATGGCAAAGTTTAAAAGAATTCTTTTGAAGTTGAGCGGTGAGAGCCTGATGGGCAAGCAGAGCTTCGGCATCGACCCTGAGCGCTTGAGTGATTATGCTAAGCAGATTAAGGAAGTTCACGAGATGGGCGTGCAGATCGGTATCGTGATCGGTGGTGGTAACATTTTCCGTGGATTGAGCGGAAGCCAGAAGGGATTCGACCGTGTGAAGGGCGACCAGATGGGTATGTGTGCCACCGTCATCAACTCTCTCGCCCTGAGCAGTGCCCTCGGTGCACTGGGCGTGAAGAACAAGGTGCTTACAGCTATCCGCATGGAGCCTATCGGTGAGTTCTACACCAAGTGGAAGGCCATCGAGGCAATGGAAGACGGCTACATCTGCATCTTCTCTGCAGGTACAGGCAGCCCATATTTCACTACCGATACCGGTTCTTCTCTCCGTGGTATCGAGATTGAGGCAGACGTGATGCTCAAGGGTACCCGTGTGGACGGCATCTATACCGCCGACCCAGAGAAGGATCCTACCGCTACCAAGTTCAAGGACATCACCTATGATGAAATCTACACCAAGGGCTTGAAGGTGATGGACCTCACGGCTACTACCATGTGCAAGGAGAACGACCTTCCTATCTACGTATTCAATATGGATGTAGTCGGCAACCTGAAGAAGGTGATGGAAGGTGAGGAGATTGGTACGCTCGTACACAATTAAATAAAAAAATAAGGCTTACTTCCCGCCGGAAGTAAGCCTTTGTTGTTCCTTAATCTTTTTATCTTTGTTAGAAAGCTGATGCCTATACTAACAATTAACGCCTTTCCTTGAAAAGGAAATGACAAAACCTATATTTTTATTTTTTCTTCAAAAACATCCTCCAGGAGAGAAGTACGTACATCAGGATGATAGGCCACCATCCCTCCAGGAATCCTCTTGCTCCTTCGGCAGCCACAGATACCGCAAGAACGGCGATGGCGAAACCGACAAAGCTATACTTCACCTCGTTGCCCTTGAACGACCACTGCTTGAACTTCAGGGCGAACAGCGGCAACTCGCATACCAGCAGGAAGCTGGTGATGAAAATCAGCGCCAGCACGAGATATATCGACCAGCTCTGGTTGGTAATCCAGCTGGGGCTGCTTACTACCAGCGAACCCCAGAACAGCGCATTGGCTGGCGTAGGTACGCCGATGAAAGAGGTAGTCTGGCGCTCATCCAGGTTGAACTTCGCCAGTCTCAGGGCAGAGCAAGCTGCGATGATGAAGGCTACGTATGGCAACCAGGGGCGCAAAGGCTCCAGAAACTCCGGATACTCCATTACAAAGAGTTGTGAAAATACGATGGTGGCTGGTGCTACGCCAAAGGTCACATCGTCGGCAAGCGAGTCCAGCTCCTTGCCGATAGGCGATGAAACGTGCAGCAAGCGGGCGCTCATACCATCGAAAAAGTCAAAAATAGCTCCAATGATAATCCACAACAGTGCCATTTCGGGATTTCCACCGAAGGCAAACGATGTAGCGATGCAGCCTGAGATGAGGTTGCAGCAGGTAATCGTGTTTGGAATATGCTTCTTAATACTCATTTTTTCTTATTTCAGTTTTGCTATGATTGTCTGATCACCTGTGGTTGACTGTCCCATCTTCACGCATACTTCCGTGCCGAGAGGCAGATACACATCCACTCGTGAACCCAGTTTGATGAATCCGAGATGCTCATCGATGTAGCACTCTTCTCCCTCCTTGGCATAGGTTACGATGCGGCGGGCTACGGCACCGGCAATCTGCCGGCACAATACATCCACGCCCTCAGGGGTGGTGATCATCGTGTCGGCATGCTCGTTCTCCTCGCTCGCCTTAGGCAGCCATGCCTTCATGAACTTTCCGTCCTCGTGCTTCACGAACTTCACCTTGCCATCCACAGGAAACCAGTTGGCATGTACGTTCCAGAGGCTCATGAAGATGGAAATCATCAGTCGCCTGTCGTTGAAGTAAGGTGCATTCTCCACTTCCTCTATCACTACGATCTTGCCGTCGGCAGGAGCTACCACGAGTTTCTCGGTATCTTCCACGTTCAGGAATCTGATCGGGCATCGGTAGAAGTTGAGCACGATACCATATACTACACCGAAGACCACAAGGAATGCCCAGAAAGGTATCTTGTTGTCAAAAGCCATCCACAGTACTGCTGCGACAGCCACCAGTGCTATACCGCCGAACACCAGCTGGTCGGTGCCTTCGCGGTGAATTCTTATCTTTTTTAGTTTCTTGATTTTTTGTCCCATGAGAAAGGTTTACGTTTTTATTTTCGGTGCAAAGGTACGTCATTTTTATCGTTTTTGCAAATTTTTCTCCCATTTCTTTTGGCAATATCAACTTTTAGCAGTAACTTTGTTCTCAAATTACGAATTTTAATGCAAAAAATGGAAGATTTTGTTCATTTACACGTCCATACACAGTATTCCATCCTCGACGGCCAGTCCAAGATTCCATGTCTGGTGGACAAGGCCATCAAGGATGGCATGAAGGGTATGGCAGTAACCGATCATGGTGTGATGTTCGGCATCAAGGAGCTGGTTGACTATTGCGGAAAGGTCAACAAAGACCGCAAGAAAGAGGGACTCGAACCCTTCAAGCCCATCATCGGTTGCGAGATGTATGTGGCACGACGCACCAAGGGCGACCGCGAGAAGGACAAGGGCGATATGAGTGGTTACCACCTCATCGTGCTCGCCAAGAACTATAACGGATACAAGAACCTCATCAAGCTGGTGAGCAATTCGTGGGTGGATGGATACTACATGCGCCCACGAACCGACCGTGCCGACCTGGAGAAGTATCACGAAGACCTCATCGTCTGCTCGGCATGTATCGCCGGCGAGGTGCCAGCCAAGATCCTGAAGGGCGATATCGCCGGAGCCCGCGAGGCATGCGAGTGGTATCACAATCTCTTCGGCGATGACTATTACCTGGAGCTGCAGCGCCACAAGGTGCCCGATGATCCGAGCCTGCTCGCCAACCGCGAGGCTTACGAACTGCAGCAGAAGGCGAACAAGGTGCTCATCGAGTTTGCCAGGGAATACGGCATCAAGCTCGTATGCACAAACGACTGCCACTTCGAGGACAAGGAGACTGCCGAGGCGCACGACCATCTGCTCTGCATCGCCACCGGCAAGGACCTGGACGATCCTAACCGCATGCGCTACTCCAAGCAGGAGTGGTTCAAGACCCGCGAGGAGATGAACGAAGTGTTCGCTGATGTGCCCGAGGCGCTCTCGAATACCCTCGAAGTATTGGATAAGGTGGAAATCTACAGCATCGACCATGGTCCTATCATGCCGTTCTTCCCCATTCCGGAGAGTTTCGGTACCGAGGAGCAGCTGCGCCAGAAGGTGTCGGAAGAAGACCTCTACAGGGAGTTTACCACTGATGAGAATGGAGAGAACCAGCTGTCGCCCGAGGATGGTCAGAAGGTGATCGACCGTCTGGGCGGCTACGACAAGATATACCGCATCAAGTTTGAGGCAGAATACCTGCGCCACCTCGCCTACGAGGGAGCCAGGAAGCTTTATGGCGATCCGCTGCCCGAGAATGTGGATGAGCACGTGAACTTCGAGCTCCACGTGATGAAGACCATGGGTTTCCCGGGCTACTTCCTCATCGTGTCCGACTTCATCAGGGCGGCACGCGAAGAGCTGGGCGTAATGGTGGGCCCGGGCCGTGGATCAGCGGCAGGTTCCGTAGTGGCATATTGCCTGGGAATCACCAAGATCGACCCTCTGAAGTACGACCTGCTGTTTGAGCGTTTCCTGAACCCAGACCGTGTGAACCTGCCTGATATCGATACCGACTTCGATGACGACGGCCGAGGCAAGGTGTTGCGCTGGGTAATGGATAAGTACGGTCACGAGAACTGTGCCCACATTATTACATACGGTTCGATGGCCACCAAGAACTCCATCAAGGATGTGGCGCGCGTAGAGAAGCTGCCTTTGGACAAGGCGAATGCACTCTGCAAGGCGATTCCCGACCGTCTGCCCGACGGAGCGAAGATGAACCTTGCCAACGCCATCAAATATACCCCGGAGCTGAAGGAGGCAGAATACTCCAGCGACCCCCGCGAGAGCAATACCATCAAGTATGCCCGCATGCTCGAGGGTACCATCCGCGGCACGGGTATCCATGCCTGCGGATTCATCATCTGCCGCGACCCTATCAGCAACTGGGTGCCTGTATCTACCGCCGATGACCCTGATTTCCCGGGACTGAAGACGGCAGTAACCCAGTACGACGGTCACGTGATCGAGACCACCGGACTCATCAAGATGGACTTCCTGGGTCTGAAGACCCTCTCCGAGATGAAGGAGGCGTGCAAGGTAATCAAGCAGACCACGGGCGATGTCGTAGATCTCGATACCATCCCTATTGATGATGAGCTTACCTATCAGCTCTACCAGCGCGGCCAGACCATCGGAACCTTCCAGTTCGAGTCGCCGGGTATGCAGAAGTATCTCCGCGAGCTGAAGCCTACGGTTTTCGAGGACCTCATCGCCATGAACGCCCTCTACCGTCCGGGACCTATGGATTACATCCCCGACTTCATCGCCCGCAAGAACGGCCAGCAGGCCATCACCTACGATATCCCCTGCATGGAGAAATACCTCAAGGATACCTACGGCATCACGGTGTATCAGGAGCAGGTGATGCTCCTTTCCCGCCAGCTGGCAAGCTTCACCCGAGGCGAGTCGGATGCCCTCCGTAAGGCGATGGGTAAGAAGAAGAAGGCTATCGTAGATGCGATGAAGCCGAAGTTCATCAAACAGGGACAGGAGAACGGCCACGATCCGGCTGTGCTCGAGAAAATCTGGAGCGACTGGGAGAAGTTTGCATCCTATGCCTTCAACAAGTCGCACGCCACCTGCTATTCCTGGGTAGCCTATCAGACAGCCTATCTCAAGGCACACTATCCAGCCGAATACATGGCAGCGCTGATGACCCGCCGCTTTGCGCAGATCACCGAGATTACCAAGCTGATGGAGGAGTGCCAGTCGATGGACATCAAGACCCTGGGACCGGATGTAAACGAGAGTTACCGTGCCTTCGGTGTGAACGAGCATGGCGAGATACGCTTCGGACTTTCCGCCATCAAGGGAATGGGAACTCCTGCCGCCGATGCCATCGTGGCAGAGCGCCTGAAGAACGGCCCTTATAAGAACATCTTCGATTTTGCCGAGCGCGTGGATTTCTCCAATGTCAACCGCAAGGCATTCGAAAGTCTGGCTCTGAGTGGCGGTTTCGACAGCTTCGGCATCCGCCGCGAGCAGTACTTCGGCAAGAACAGCAAGGGCGATACCTTCCTGGATACGCTCGTAAGATACGGTCAGCTCTACCAGCAGGAGCAGCGCGAGGCAGCCACCTCGCTCTTCGGAGGTGTAGAGGCGGTGGAGATAGCCACCCCTCCTATACCGGAAGCTGAATCCTGGAGCACCATCGAGAGGCTCAACAGGGAGCGTGAGCTCGTGGGCATCTATCTCTCGGCTCATCCGCTCGACGATTACGAAATCATCCTCCGCAACCTCTGCAATACCCACTGCTCTGAACTGGGCGACAAGGTGGAGCTTGCCAAGAAGGAGGATGTGGTGTTCGGCGGCATCATCACCGGGGTGAAATCCAAGTTCACCAAGACCGGAAAGCCGTGCGGCTTCGTCACCATCGAGGATTTCGAAGGATCGGGCGAGCTGGCGCTCTTCGGTGAGGACTGGGGCAACTGGCGAGGCATCATGGTAGAGGGCAGCACCATCTTCGTTACGGCGAAGTGTGTGTCCCGTTACGGCAATAGCAACTTTCTTGACTTCAAGATCAGCACCGTGGAGTATCTCCAGACCGTGAAGGAGAACCGCCTGGAGAAGTTTACCATCATCGTGGACAGTACGGTGATAGACGAAACGCTGGTGAATGATATCAAGACGCTGGTGGAGAATGATGAGGGCAAGGCACAGCTATTCCTTCAGATTCACGATGCCGAGACCAAGACCAATGTGCTGCTGCGTGCGCAGGACCGCACGGTGGGAGTGAGCAGGGATCTGATACAGTTTGTCAACGACCATCCGAAGATGTCGTATCAGATCAATTAAAAATGATTTATGAGAATATTATTAACTATATAAAAAAGGTAGAAAAAAATGGAAGTAACAATTACAACCGAGAATTTCGAGAGTTACAAGAATGGCGAGTTGCCATTGGTAGTAGATTTGTGGGCTACATGGTGTGGTCCTTGCCGCCAGATTGCTCCTATCGTGTCAGAATTGGCAGAGGAGTTTGACGGTAAGTTGGTAGTTGGTAAGTGTGATGTAGAGGAGAACGACGACATCGCAATGGAGTTTGGCGTTCGCAATATCCCTACCATCCTTTTCTTCAAGGGTGGCCAGCTCGTTGACAAGTTTGTTGGTGCAGCCAACAAGTCAACCCTCAAGGAGAAGTTTGAGGCTCTGCTGTAAGACAGGGCAGAAGACTAAAAAAATACGTCCCGGTGCGGCATCAGCTGCATCGGGACGTATGCTTTTTTGTTAGAATCCGAATTTGCGAAATAGCCTCTAGAATTCTACGCTTCTGCTACCATCTTCCTCCACGGTGATGGTCACCTTGGTACAATCCTCCGGCAGCAGGTCCTCGATGAGTTCCGGCCACTCCAGGAAGCAGAGGTTTCCGCTGTAGAAGTAATCCTCGTATCCCATATCATACACCTCTTCAATCTTCTTGATGCGGTAGAAGTCGAAATGGTAGATAGAATCGCCGTTTCCGGCAGTGTATTCGTTGACGAGAGCGAAGGTAGGCGAGGTGATTACATCCTCCACGCCCAGTTCCTCGCAGATAGCTTTAACGAAAGTTGTCTTTCCGGCACCCATCTTGCCATAGAAGGCAAAGACCTTGCCGTCGCCCATGTTCTGCAGGAATTTCTTGGCTGCAGCATGGATGTTGTCTAATGAATCAATCTTAATCTTCATATATTTAATTTTTAATTTTAATTTCTCTTTCTCGGTGTCAGTGTGATGATCGGAATGAGCATTTCCTCCATCGAGATGCCACCGTGCTGGAAGGTATCTTTGTAGTACGAAACGTAGTAATTGTAGTTGTTCGGATAGGCGAAGAAAGCGTCTCCGTAGGCAAAGACATAGGATGTACTCAGGTTGGGAGCAGGCAACTGTGCCCTTTTCGGGTCCCTGATGGTGAAAACCTCCTTGGCATTGCAGGCCAGGTTCTTGCCCAGCTTGTAGCGCAGGTTGGTATTTGTGTTGCGGTCGCCGATGATCTTGATGGGCTTCGAGGCGCGGATGCTTCCGTGGTCGGTGGTGATCACCACCTTGCAGTCATCCTGCGACAGCCTTCTGAACAGTTCCGAGAGCACCGAGTGGCGCAGCCAGCTCTGCGTGATGCTGCGGTAGGCACTCTCCGTATTGGCGAGCTCGCGTACCATCTTCGATTCCGTCCGGGCATGCGAGAGCATGTCGATGAAGTTGATTACCAGCACGTTAAGGTCCTTCTCCCTGCATTCGTTGTAGTGCTCCATAAACCGGTCGGCACCCTGCGAATCGTTCACCTTGTGATAGCAGAAGCTGTATCGCTTGCGGTATCTGTCGAGCATTGTCTGTATCAGCGGCTCCTCGTTCAGGTTCTTGCCCTCCTCCTCGTCTTCATCCACCCAGAGCTCCGGAAACATCTCGGCAATCCTGTTGGGCATCAGACCGCTGAAGATGGCGTTCCGGGCGTATTGCGTGGCTGTAGGCAGGATGCTCATATACATATCCTCGTCTATGTCGAACAGCTCGCCGATGTCAGCCGCCAGCATCTTCCACTGGTCGTATCTGAAGTTGTCTATCACGATGAGGAACACCTTCTCCCCCTTGTCCAGAATCGGGAAGATCCTGTTCCTGAAGACATCCGGGCTCATCATCGGGCGGTCGTCGGAAGAAGATGTATCGGCAGTCTTTCCGGCATATCCATTCTTTCCGGCATTCCCATTCCTCATCAGGTCTATCCATTCCAGATAGTTCCTTGCGATGAATTTGGCGAATCCGATGTTAGCCTCCTCCTTCTGCATGGCGAGCATCTCGGTCATCTGGCTGTCGGTATCGCTCAGTTCCAGTTCCCATTTCACGAGTCTTCTGTATATTTCCATCCAGTCGCTGCAGGTACGGCAGTCCATCATCTTCAGTGCAATCTGCTGGTAGTCCTGCTGGTATCCGCTCTGCGTCATCTCGGTCACGATATCCTTTTGGTGGATGTTCTTTTTCAGCGAGAGCAGGATTTGGCTCGGGTTGACGGGCTTGATGAGATAGTCGGCGATTTTCGACCCGATAGCCTGGTCCATGATGTTTTCCTCTTCGCTCTTGGTACACATCACAACGGGAGTAGCGGGCTGGATGTCCTTGATTTGCTGCAGGGTCTCCAGACCGCTCAGTCCAGGCATCATTTCATCGAGGAGGATGAGGTCGAAGGATTGCTGTCGGCATAGCTCGATGGCATCCGATCCATTGCTCACCGTGGCAACCTCGTAACCTTTTTTCTCCAGGAAGATGATATGTGCCTTGAGGAGCTCAATTTCATCATCGATCCATAGTAATAATCCGTTGCTCATATAGCATTATCCTTTTAGAGTATTATTTTGCATTATCCTTTTAGGATATATTTTTATTTTTAAGGTGCTAAAGTACAAAGAATAATTGAATGACGGAAGAGAGTTGTGGTTAAAGAAACTTAATTGAAAAAAAAGGTGTGTCATAAGTTTAGATTATGGCAGCCGAAGTCGGGCTGATGGCTCTCCCGATTGGGGGCAACTGCTATAGCTTACTTACAAATATCATCAGGATTCTCGGTCTTTTTTATAATATTAAGACCGGGAATCCGTTATTATTATCGAAGATAAAAGTAATCAAAATAATAAAAAAAAAGAAGAAAAGAAGAAACAATGCTCAAGATTGTAATGATCATGCTATGCGGAATTGGTACGGGGTACCTGCTCCGCAACAAGAAAATGAGTTTTATCGGTCGTGTCATCACGGCGCTTATCTGGGTACTCCTCTTCCTGCTTGGCATCGAGGTAGGAGCGAACCCTCGTATTATCAATGGTCTTCAGACCCTGGGACTCGAAGCCATCGTGCTTACGATAGCCGGAAGTCTGGGGAGTGCAATCTTTGCGTGGGCATTGTGGAGATATGTCTGCAGAAAGGAGGCAGGAAATGAAAGGTAGTCTGATTATCGTAGGCTTCTTCGTACTGGGCATCATCGTGGGAGTGTGGGATGTGATTCCTGCCAGTTTCCTGGCGAGCGACGTGAGCTATTATGCCCTCTGTTGCCTGATGTTCTGCGTGGGTATCAGCATCGGTTGCGATACCTCTATCCTGAAGAGTTTCAGAAAGGTGAATCCCCGGCTGATGATGCTGCCGGTGATGACCATCCTGGGAACCCTTGCCGGATGCGCGGCTGCCTCCCTGATACTGGGACACCGTCAGCTCTCCGACTGTCTCGCCATCGGTTCGGGCTTCGGATACTACTCATTGTCGAGCATCTTCATCACGCAGTATCGGGGTGCCGAGCTGGGAACCATCGCCCTGCTTGCCAACATCTTCCGTGAGATTCTCACCCTGCTCTGTGCGCCCCTGCTGGCGAAGTATTTCGGCAAGCTGGCGCCTATCAGCGTGGGTGGAGCCACCACGATGGATACCACATTGCCTATCATCACCCGCTATTCGGGCGAGAGCTTCATCATCGTTTCCATCTTCCACGGCTTCTGCGTAGATTTCTCCGTACCGTTCCTGGTTACCTTCTTCTGTTCGCTCTAACGGCTTCCTTGCCGCTAGAGCTTTCTTGCTTTATCAGAATCCATTCAGCTCGATGTATTCATCATCGGCTTCAGATTCTGGGGCATTCGAGTCATCGAAGTAGATGCCGGTATCGGTATCTTCTGTAGGCTGGCTCTCGATATCGATTCCATTATCTTCAGGATTCTTCTTCTGAGAATTATTTTCTTCCTCCAGAGCATTTTCCTCCTTCTGGGAATCCTTATCCACTACGATTTCCGTTGGCTCCATCAGCAGGCGCATCTTGCTGATCTTCAGCGGTGCAAAGTGACGGGTATAGAACTTGTCGTAATCATCATACGAGAGATTTCTGCCCAGAAGCTCGAGGTTCGGCTCGCTGATTACGTAGCTTCTCGCCTTGGAAATCAGACGGAGGATGCCGGCTTGCTGATGCAGCTCGTTGGCATACTGGCGCGCCTCATCGTAGTTCTGGAAACCGCTTACCTGCAGGCGATGCAACCCCTGAAGGTCTTCGATGCTGATGTCGAAATTGCGCGCCATATAGGTGGTGAAGTTATACTTGGCTACCTCGAAGAGCAGCTGGTTTTCGTTGATGGAATCTGGACTGTAGGCGAGCAGGAAGACAAAACGGTCGTTGCGGTCGGCTGAGAATCCTTTCTGCTGGGTGGAGTCCTGGGAGCTGAGCACATCGCTGCGTTTCGCCCAGACATTACTCAGGTCGAACTTTCCGCCGTAGAGTCGTCTTCCGGCATTCACGCCGTTTACGATCATTCCCGCCATCTCGCTCAACCGGCTGTTGGGATATTGCTCTATCACCTGGTTCATCTTTTCCAGACATTCGGAAACCTTGCCCTCGTTGAGCTGGGTCATACCGCTGATGAAGAGGAACTTGTCGCGGTTGGCGCCAGTAGGGAACCGCTTGTCTGATATTTCCGAGTTGTGCATCACCACCTCGTACTTGCCCTCCTTGAATGCCTGATAGGTGAGGGTGTAGATGGAATCTTCGATGTGTACCCCTATCCTCGCATTCTCCAGATAGTAAGGGTCGGAGAGGAGGGCTGTGAACTGACTTTCGGGGTAATCCTTCTTTAATTTATCGACATAACTGTTCGCCATCTGAGTTTGCTTCTTTCGGGAATAAAGCAGATACAGATGGTAATAGGCTTCGTCGAGATGCTTGAAATCCGGGTAGTTGTCCACCAGCCGGAGCAGCATCTTCTCGCTCAGAGCCAGGTTGTCGAGTCGGTCTTTGAAGATGATTCCGGCATGGTATAAGCCATCCGCCAGGAGCTGGTTGCTCGCTGACATCTGCTCTGGGGTGAACGGAATCTGAGCCAGATAATAAGCCCGCTGATGAGGGTCGAGGCTGGCGCTATCGGCAGATGGCTTGCCGGATTCTTTCTGGGATAAAGAATGGGATAGAGCGTCTTGTAATGCATCAGGCTGAAGCTTGGAATCTTGATCAGAATTCGTTCCTTGAGCGATATCCGTTTCCTGTGCCGAAGCTACAACTGTTTTGTTGATTCGCTGCCAGTTGTCGAGGTTCTTTCGCTTGCCCCAGAGTTTTTCGAAGAGCGCCTTACCCTGGCTTACGGCTACAGGGGAATAGAAATACCAGGTATTGGTGTTCCCGAATCCGTTTCCTGATGCATTCCCGAATCCGTTTCCGGAATCATTCCCGGAACCATTCCCATCCACTCCTCCTTCATATTCCGAATTCATCTCAGCACCGTCTTCCCATCTCCTTCTTTCTTCCTCTTTCTCCTTTCTTTTCAGGGCAGCTATCACACGGTCGATGGCTGCATTTCTGTCTCTCTCGTCCATTTTGGCAAGAGACTGCAGGGAATCCTGGAGGGCGATGGCATCGGTATAAGGCACCAGTTCGTCCAGCACCTTGGAGCGATGAGCCAGTTGCGGATAATCCTTTCTGTCCTGATCGAGCAAGCCGATTGCTTCGCCATAGCAGCGCTTGGCATCAGCATATCGTCCGGTTTCCCAATACAGATTGCCCAGACGCAGCAGGAGTACACCCTTCTCTATACCGTTTCGGGTAGCCTTCCGGTTGCCTTTTTCGTAGGCATAGATGGCACGCAGGGTATCTTTCTGGGCCAGGTGGATGTTGCCGATGGCATAATATACCTGGTCCTGATATTCCTTGTTCTTATCCGATGCCGCCATGCGCTTGAGTCGGCTGATCATCTTCCTGCGGTTGCCCGAAGCCAAGACCTCGGTGATGGCGATGCGGGCATTAAACTCCAGTTCGTAGGGCGGATTGAGCCGGATGACGTGGCGGAAAGCCTGATAAGCCTCCTGCTGGTTGCCAATGGAAGCCTGCAACTGTCCCATCAGATACCACTGGCGGGCTTTCTGCTTGTGTCGCATCTCATGGCTTATCACCTTCCTGAGATAGGGAATCGCCTTCCGGGCATCCCCCGTGTGGATATAGTAATCGGCGTAGGCATAATCCCATTCCTTCTGGGCACGCCAGTGGATGGAATCGCGCTGGATGTTTCGGATCACATCTTCTGCATCGTAGGTCCATCCCTGCTCGATATAGCATTTGGCAAGCCAGGCGCGCGCCTTGCCGTAGATGGCAGGCTGGGTGGAGTAAAGGCGGCTCATATAGGCGAAGGTGGCAGCGGCCCCCTCGAAATCCCCCTTCTGGAATTGAGAACGGCCCATCAGCATCCACGCTTTCCATAAAAACGGATTGTATTCCCTGCGACTGAGCCATTCGATATCTTTCGCCGTCTTTCTCCTGCCGGGTTCCCATACGGGGCGGCGCTTGATGCTGTGCTGATGGATGGCTTTCTCGCATTTCTCGATGGCACGGTCGAAGTTGGCTTTGCCCAGATCGCGGCTGTTCCTGTTGCCTACGGTATAGAGCGGAATCTGCTCCGTAAAGTTGTCCCGGTTGCCTTCTTCCTTCTCCAGCGCCCCGTCGATATAAGCCACGGTACCATTATAATAGGTATTGTATCGGGCATTAAAGGCATGCCACCACCTGCTCTGCGCCGTATTCTTCTGCGTAGAGCATCCCGTAAGGATCGCTGCAATCACAGCGAGTCCTATCAGAAAAAAGTATTTGATGGGGCTTTTGCCTTTCATGCTTTCTATTGTTTATCTGGCATCTTTCTTCTGATGCCCAGGACGATTTTGGCGAGTGCGAATACCACGATGCTGATGAAGATGATGGTGGCACCCGATGGCACGTTGAGCAGATAACTGATGTAGAGACCGGCGATGCAGTCTATCCATCCCAGGATGATGCTTGCCCATATCATCTGCCTGTAATTATAGGTGAAGAGGTTGGCGGTCATCTGCGGAATGGTGAGCAGGCTGATGGCGAGCACGATGCCCACCATTTTCAGTGTAGCCACGATGGTCATGGCGATGAGCGTCATCATCAGGTATTCGATGGCTGTAACCGGCAGATGCTGCGAACGGGCGAAGGTACTGTCGAATGCGATGTTCTGGATAGGGCGCAGGAGAAAGGTGAAGAGGAGGGATACGATGAGGGCAAGACCGCCCAGCAGCCACAGGTCTGCGCTGTCGATGGCAAGGATGCTTCCGAAGAGGAAGGAGGGCAGGTCGGGCATGAATCCTGGAGTCAGGAAGCAGCAGATGATGCCCACGCTCATTCCCAGGGTCCAGAACATGGCGATGGCGGAATCCTTTCGCACATCTTTCTTGCGTGATATCCATTGCACTCCGAAGGCGCTGAGTATGGCGAAAACCATGGCGGAGAGTATCGGATTGATTCCTGTAAACACGCCGATGCCGATGCCTCCGAAAGAGGCATGGGTGATGCCGCCGCTGATGAATACCAATCGGCGGGTAACGATGTAGGTTCCGATAAACCCGCACAGGATGCTTGCCAGAAAGGCGCCTATCAGTGCGTTTTGGAAAAATGTATATTGTAGTATATCCATGCGTTTACTTTGAGCTTTGAACTGCAAATTTCTAGCTTAAAAAGCCGATGACTTCATCCTTCAGTTGGTTGGGCAGGTTGATGCCTCTCAGTATCAGGCTTCTGTTCCATCCAGCCACTTCTTCCGGCTGCATGGTATAGAGCACTTCCGAAAATTCCTCAACCTCCTCATCGGTATAGGCATCGGCATCCCGACCGGCAAAGCGGTCGAGATCCTCATCATCGTAATATTCTATTTCTTTGGTGGCGGCTTCCATCATGCACTCCTGCTCGCACTTCGAGTTCTCACCGTTGCAGGTGTTGCACGATACGCCTTCCTGCAGAGGCTCCTCGTCCTCTCCCCTGCGGTGAGATACGATTCCGAATATGGCGCTTATCAGGCCTAATGCCACCAGGGCTAAAATCAAGTATAGCATTTACTTTGAACTTTGAACTTTGAACTTTGAAC
>UMDM01015443.1_pt1 | contig 17825 bp, 10 predicted proteins | sample 1964501 | NCBI WGS metagenome assembly UMDM01 (sample SAMEA4835995, study PRJEB28245) | human gut metagenome | biome: gut microbiome; material: fecal sample | place: Denmark | collected 2008
AATTCAAGGCAAACCAGAAACAGCGACAGCACTACTATCAGACCTAACAAGAAGCCTGATGCGCGCTGATGTTCCAAGTCGGCCTTATATGATTTTTTAAGTTCCACCTGACTAATGACAATTAATACCTTTGGCCCTGCACATACTAATCTGACTTTTTTAGCGTTATTATCAAGAACAAATGTGCATAGCACCATATTTTCACTCTACAAAAGTAACGTAGATATTTGAAAAAAGGTGTATCTTTGCCGTAAAAATAACAGAAATCGATGAAAAAAACCGTTTTTTTGTTTTTGCTGACGCTTTTTGCCGTTACTGCCGGCGCGCAGGACAGCCAGACCGGATACAACTTTCTGCGTATTCCGGTAAGTGCCCACGCTGCAGCTCTCGGCGGCGAAAACATTACGATAATTGAAGACGACCCGTCGCTGATGTTCAGCAACCCTGCACTGCTGGCGTCGGTGAGCGACAAGAGCATAAACCTTAACTTCATGACTTACATGGCGGGCGCAACCACGGCGAGCGCATCGTTCAACCGTATAATAAAGGAAAAAGCCTCGGTGGCCGTAATGGCGCAATATATGGACTACGGAAAGATGAAGGAGGTTGACGAGAACAACGTTCAGCAGGGCGAATTCTCGGCCAAGGACATTGCCATAAGCGGAGTGCTCAGCTATATTCTTAACGACAGGCTGGTGGGAGGTATAACGGCTAAATTCATCACTTCTTATATAGGCGACTACAGTTCGATGGCAGTGGGCATTGACCTCGGCCTCAACTATTATGACCCTGACCGCGACTGGTCGGTGTCGCTTGTAGCCAAAAACCTCGGCGGACAGATCAAGGCTTATAATGAGGAATATGAGAAAATGCCATTTGACCTGCAGGCAGGAGTGAGCAAGAAGTTTGCGTCGCTGCCCTTCAGGGTATCGGCTACGCTCGTGGGACTTACCGACTGGGACTACGGACTGATAAATCATCTTGTTATAGGCGCCGACGTTATCTTGTCGCAGCAGATATATCTCGCAGCCGGATACAACTTCAGACGTGCCGACCAGATGGCAATAAGCAACGGAGCCGACGAGGAGAGCAGCCACGGAGCGGGATGGTCGTTCGGAGCGGGCCTGCAGCTCGAGCGCTTCAAGCTGCAGCTGGGCTACGGCAAATATCACGTGTCGTCAAACTCGCTGCTCGTAAACGTCAGCTATTCGCTGTAAAGGGCCGCACAGAGGCTGCATGCGGCAGACATCAATAAAAGAAAAAATATCAAGAACAAAATAAACAAGACATGAAGAAAATAACAATAGCCATCGACGGTTATTCGTCATGCGGCAAAAGCACTATGGCCAAAGACCTGGCCCGCGAAATAGGATATATTTATGTTGACACGGGAGCGATGTACCGCTCTGTAACATTGTTTGCCATGCGCAACGGAATGTTCAACGCCGACGGAAGCATAAAGACTGAAGAACTGAAACAGCGTATGGGCGAGATTAACATTTCGTTCAGGCTGAACAGCGAGACAGGACGCCCCGACACTTACCTCAACGGCGAACTTGTTGAGAAGGAGATACGCACAATGGAGGTGTCGTCACACGTAAGTCCTATAGCCGCGCTGCCGTTTGTCAGAGAGGCTCTCGTTGCGCAACAGCAGGCCATGGGCAAGGAGAAAGGCATAATTATGGACGGAAGAGACATCGGCACAGTGGTTTTTCCTGACGCCGAACTCAAGATATTCGTAACAGCATCGGCTGAAGTAAGAGCGCAAAGACGCTACGACGAACTGAAAGCCAAAGGCATGCCGGCCGACTTTGACGACATACTGAAGAACGTGAAGGAACGCGACTATATCGACTCTCACCGCGAGGTGTCGCCGCTGCGCAAGGCCGACGACGCCATTGAACTAGACAACAGCAACATGACCATAGCCGAACAGAAGGCATGGCTAATGCAGAAGTTTAACGAGGCCACAGCCTGACAAATAACGACAGCAAGGGGACATGAAGCTACTGAAAGAGCGCATATTGCGCGACGGAAAATGTTTTGAGGGCGGCATCCTGAAGGTTGACAGCTTTATCAACCATCAGATGGACCCTATCCTGATGAAGTCTATAGCAGTGGAGTTTGTCAGAAGGTTTGCCTCTACCGACATCAACAAGATTATAACCATTGAAGCCAGCGGCATAGCTCCAGCCATAATGACGGGCTATCTGCTTGAGCTGCCGGTGGTGTTTGCCAAGAAGAAAAAGCCGGTAACGATGGAAAACATGCTCACCACGACGGTCTACTCGTTCACCAAGAACCGCAACTATGACATCTGCGTGAGCAAGGACTTTCTGCGCGAAGGCGACCACGTGTTGTTTATCGACGACTTTCTGGCCAACGGCAATGCCGCCAAAGGCATAATCGACCTTGTGAACAAGGCAGGAGCCACGCTGGCAGGTATGGGCTTCATCATAGAGAAAGCCTTTCAGCACGGCGGCGAATATCTGCGCAATGCCGGCGTGAGAGTTGAGTCGCTGGCAATAATAGACAGCCTGGACAACTGTGAGATAAAGATAAGGTAACACCACAAAAGAAATATACTCAGAAGCATCATGGCGGCTCACAGTTGTGAAGCCGCCATAACTTCCCCATTACTCCCATCACTCTCATATTTCACATTACTCCCATAATCCCAATCCCCCACAACAATGCCACTCACCCCTCGAACAACCCACGAACAGCGCACCGTAGAACTGATGATACGCCTGTATTGCCGCCATAAGGAGGGCAACAAAGAGCTGTGTCCGCAATGCCGCGAACTGCTTGAATATGCCACATCGCGCCTTGCCCATTGTCCGTTTCAGGACAACAAACCAACATGCCGTCTGTGCAAGGTTCACTGCTACAAGCCTGAAAAGCGCGAACAGATAAGACAAATTATGCGCTATGCCGGTCCGCGGATGCTCTTATATTATCCGGCAGACGCCATAAAGCACATGATTAGGGAGATGATGTTGAAGATAAAGCGGAAGAGGAAATAAGTCTGATGCGCATGGAATCATCCTATATAACACAAAGACATTATAACACGGATCCATTTTCAAAAAAACATCCTTTCATCCATTTTTTATTAACATAGCGAGCTATGCCTGCGATAACTTAAACTAAAGTCCGTTAAACATAGAGCAAGAAACCCAGCTGAATCCCTAATATGATTTGGTACTAACCTTTATGAAATAACATTTGCATAATACACCCATGCAAAAAAACGTTGAAGTTTCTGGCATCGAGCATACAAAAATCAAAAAAATCAACATTTTTTATTCTAATTCAACTGTTTTCATTATATTTGTAAATAAATAACATCTTAACCATATTTACATAAAATCGATTAATTGCCGATGTAAAAGAACACTTTGCCAGGCGAGAAATCATCCCCAAACTTCTAATTGCTTATAATATAGGTACGAAGAACGGACAGAAGCATTGGAACAAAAGAATTTTCTCACCCATAAATTACTATATCTATGAAACTCAAAATTTTATTTATCCTCGTATTATGTTTATTGTCAATAAACACACAAGCAGGGACCGTTGAGCAGCTGAGACATGCCATACGCATCACTTTACCGGAATCGTACGGAACACCAATGGTAACCTCTGTAAGAGAAGGCGTTTTCGGAGTTAACACTGACGGCAAATGGACCTTCTACAGAATAGGAGGCGGCATTGTCCATCACGCACACCGATGTAAATTCAACAGTCAGAATCCTTTATTCGACTCAAGAGCCTTAGTCATGCAGGATTTAGAATCAAAGGCCCGCAGCAAACCTTATGTAATACTCTATGTAGACGGCACCAAGAAGCAACTTCCGGCAGAATGGAAAGATGTAACTGACTTTGTAGATGGTGTAGCGATGGTAAAGGCTTTTAACTCTAAATTCATACCGCGCTGTTTCTATATCAATACTAAAGGAGAAGAAATATGGCCACACCTCAAAGTGGTCGGACGCAGCATGACATCTCTTCTCTCAACATATCCCGTCCGCCCGCTGCGCGACAACCGCCGTGCCTTTAAGAAAGACGGCAAATGGGGGTTCCTTGATGAAAGAGGCAACATAGTTATTAAACCTCAGTTTGTGAATGTCCGCGACTTCAGCGAAGGATATGCAGGAGTGACTACTACTGTAAACGGAAAGTCGATGATAGGATTCATCAATCAAGCCGGAGAATTTACCTTCCCGCCCATACTGAAAGGATATGACATCTGGGATGAGAAAGTAGGAGACGTGCATTCCGGACGCATACGAGTATTGCAAGACGGCACCTTGGCTTATTATAATACAAAGGGCGAAAAACTGAAAGTGTTCAAAGATGCCGTGGGTACAGAGTTCATGCCCGGAAACGTGGCATGGATATGCGAAAAGGCCAAACTCGGTGACACCTGCTGGATGAACATCGTAGACCCAAACTTCAAGACCGTGCACAAAGTTGACGAAAGTAAAGGAAGATGGGGGATTCTCGACAATCCTATATTCTCAAAACACGGATTTAAGACAGCAACATTCGGAAGAGAAATTATAACACCATTATGTGATGTCGTTATCAACGGGAAGGATGACTTCAGCGACAATCATAAAGATTATTACGCATTTTTTGGTGACGATGCAATATCATATTGCTATGCGGAGCTGATGGTTGAAGATAAAAAATATTACGGATTTGTAGGCCAGAATGGCAACTATGCAGTTATCTTCGACCGCCCGACCACACCAACCATATGGAAACGTAATAAGGATACAACATACTGAGAAACAAGGCTTTACGCGCAAGCCATCAATCAGGATTCTCAGTATAATCATATATTTTTCTAATATGCCGCATATTGCATTGCAAAAGGGCACCTTTTACAATGCAATATGTGGCCTTTTACAACCTAAAAGGATACCTTTTATAAAAAGGTATGATAAAAGATAAAACTAAAAATAATTTTATTAAAAACTCATCACTCGTCACATCGGGCCTTAACTCTCTGAAAGGCAACACGTTAGAGTGTGATGAGTTGTATTTGAAACTCATCACACGGCTGAAAACTCACGTAAAATTTATGTTTTTAGCATATATTCGTGCAAACTTACCTACGGACAAAGCCATCATTAATATGTCTGCACGCTATTTCATGATAGCGGATGCTGCTCCATATTGCTCGCCCACCTCATTTCCACGGTTTACCTTCTTGCCATATCCAAATGTATATGTAACAGACAGGTTTAGACGCCGGTGAAAATTGTTGCCGTTAGCAAACTGGGTTTCAGAATATAGAGGAGTCATCAGTTTGCTTGTTGAGCACAGCCAGTCGTTGCGAAACAGGTTCATCGCACTTACACGTATGTTCCATCCCGAACGGCTCCAGCCGGCAATAACACGGTAGAAATCACGGTCTTCGTATATCACGCCCCGGTTGCCTTGCACAGTGAGGTTCTTTGTCTGATAAGATGTCTGAAAATAGAAATTGCCAAGATAATATGTGGCCGAAGCACTGCAATAAAACGGCGAACGCCTGATATCGAAGAGTCCTGACATGCGATACAACGACAATGAAGGCGAGGCAGCCAACTGAAGGTTGCCGTTAAGCAACTTATAATTAAACGACATGCCTATCTGTGTACGGTTATAGTTGCAATCTGTTTCAAAAGTTCTCAACAGAGCCGTGCCGCCATTATATGGCTTATAAACGGGCACATAAAGATTGAACTCGCCGAAATATTGCACAAACGCCGAAGCCGAAAAAGCATTGACGGGCATCCAGTTATACGACAGATTGAACGTAACCTGCCGTGAAAGTCCGATACCGGGATTTCCGGTATAATACATCAGTTCGTTTTGTTGAAGCACATTAGGTGTCTTTTCGCTTGCGCCCGGATAGTTTGCTCCGAAATGAAAATATGTGCGGAACGAGTGTTTACGCGAGGGAGAGAAGCCTACTGACAGATTGATCAACGGATAAATTTCAGCAACAGAAAGGTCGTTTATTTTATTCCTTTCCCACTGAAAGGCTGCGTCAGCACTTATATTCCACACCTTATTCAGAAACTTATAGCCGAGGGCGGCACCTGAATAGGTATCAGAAAAATCATTGTCATAAGGAGATTTGCCGAAATAGCTTACCTGATTGGACGTGGAGCCAAACCAGGCGCGGAAGAAAGCCGTATGGCTGTCGGTAAATTTCTTGAAAAGCGTTGCACTGCCGCGAAACTGCCATACGTCTTCTTTTGAATTGTTCGCTATGGCCTCACTGCCCGGCAACGAGGTCTGATAGTTGTATGAATAATTGGTATGGCCGTAATTTATGCCGGGAGACACGCTGACATGAAAGTTGTGTGGCAGGATAAAATAATAATTTCCCGACCATACGAAATAACGGCTCACGTAGGGTTCGTTCTTCAAATAAGAATAGTCTGCATTATTCTGAGGAACAAACGACAATGTTCCGCCGGTCCGGGCCATCGCCGACTGGTCAAAATTAAAACCTATGGTGTTGGCTATCTGCATTTTGTCGGTATCGTAAACAGCACGGAAAGAAACAGGATACTGGTTATACTTGAAACGTGAATAGTCCAAGGCCTCGTTTCTTGTTGTCTGAAAAGCCTGACCATTTTCATCCTCAATACTGTAAATACCCTCAACAGAATTACCGTAATGATTAATGTCGTGGTTGGAGGTACCGGCATATAAATCGTATGTCATGCGTTTATACACAAACTTTGAATATACCGAAGCCCGGTTTGAAAGTCTGCCGGTAAGGAAATTTTCATTCAGAGTGGCCTTGGTATAACCTCCGTATTCATATTTCTGCACTATGAAATTAACGACATGCTCACTTCCCTGAAAACGCGGATCTGCGGGAAAGTCAAGATATTCAACTCTGCGTACATCTGAAGTCAAGATGCCTTCCATCTCTTCGGCCGACGCCGGAATATAGTTGATATATATAGCCACACTCTGCCCGCTTGTGGTAGTTACGGCATTGTCCATCAGATTAATATTGATCTGAGGCAGTGCGAGCTGTTGTAGAAGGTCTATCGCATTTTGCGCTGACTGCCTCTGCTTCATCGTCGGAATGTATGTTGACGACATGGCATTGGTGTGCTGCATCTTGGCCTTGACCACCACTTCGTCAATTTCTTTTGTGCGTATGCTGTCTGAAGTTTGAGCCGTCATTTTTACAGGAAATGTGCATACTAGCCATAATGACAAAAATGCTCCCGGTAAATATGCAATATCATTTTTTACAAAATCTTTCATATTTATATTCATATACTGTTTTTATTTCCATTAAACCTGCTCAACCTGGATGAAAGCAGAATGTGATGAGTTGCAGCATCAACTCATCACACTGTAACATTCTGACATTCAACGTATTGAAACAGAATGTGACGAGTGATGAGTTTTTAACAAAAATAGATTCTGTTTCAGCCGCCATTATGATAAACAGAATGACGACTGCCGGGCATTTCCGTATTTACCGGCACTGCTAAATGCCGTTAATTATTCTGTCGCGGCACCTCTCCATTAGCCATTTTGGCGTACTCGTGGCTCCGCAAATGCCTATCGTGTCGATGCCTTCAATCCATTCGCGCTTAATCTCGTCGGGGCCTTCAATAAGATGACTGTTGGGATTGACGCTCCTGCACTCGTTGAAGAGCACCTTGCCGTTGCTGCTCTTGCGGCCGCAAACAAATAGAATGAGGTCGTGGCGCTTGGCAAACGAACTGATGTTTGGCATGCGGTTGGCCACCTGACGGCATATCGTGTCGAAGCTCCTGAATGTAGCTTCAGGCGAGATGTGCTCCTGGATATAGTCGATTATGCGGTGAAACTCGTCAAGCGACTTCGTTGTCTGCGAATATAGATATATGTCGCGGTTGAAGTCGAGCGCCTTGGCATCGTCTATTCCGGCTATGACGATGGCCTTGCTGTTGGTCTGTCCTACAAGTCCGAGCACCTCGGCGTGGCCCGGCTTGCCGAATATTACGATCTGCGCATCCGGATTAGAGTCGTATTCGCGCTTGATGCGTCGCTGCAGCTGCAGCACCACGGGGCATGTGGCGTCTATTATCTCTATGTTGTTGCGGCGCGCTATCTCGTAAGTCTCGGGCGGTTCGCCGTGGGCACGCAGCAGCACCTTCACGTCGTGAAGAGCCTTCAGCTCGTCGTGGTTAATGGTTATAAGTCCCATGCTGCGCAGGCGTTCACACTCCATTCCGTTGTGCACAATGTCGCCCAGGCAGTATAATGTCTTTCCGGCCGCAAGCTCTTCTTCGGCCTTTCTTATGGCAGTGGTAACCCCGAAGCAGAATCCGCTGCCGTCATCGATTTCTATCTGTACCATCTTCTTGATGTTTCTTATAAAACAATCCCAAACCGTCATTAGAGCGCACATTGCATTATCTTTCTTGTGCATTCATGCTTTCAGCCTGTCTTTTTGTTTCTATCAGCAGATTTCCGTTAGATTTTTCTTGACATAACCAGCTATACCAGCAAAAAAATTAACGTAGATCAGCTCAATATAAAGCAAAAATCAGAGCCTAATCATAATAACGATTTGGGATAATTCATGACCGGACTGAGCCGGTCATGAATAAAAACAAACAGGCATTCTGACCGTAATAATATATTCCTATAGCTCTATATTTGCCTGTCGCGGCATAAGCCTTACGGTCTTTCCGTGCCGAAATATGTGTCGAGCAGTTCTTTTGCTGCCACGAAGCTAGTCTTTGTTCCGGCCAGCACCGAGTCTTCTGACGCCTTCAGTTTCTGCTGTATGAGCGGATTGTTATAGAAGCTGCCGCGCAGATGCTCGTTTATGGTTTCATACATCCAATATTTGCTCTGCTCGTTACGGCGGTAATTGAAGTAGCCGTTGTGCTTAACAAAGTCGACATACTGATAAACCATGTCCCACACTTCCTTTACGCCTGTGCCGTAGAAGCCGCTGTAGCAGAGCACCTTGGGCTGCCAGCCGCTGTCTGACGGCGGGAAGAAATGCAGGGCGTTGCGGAAGTTGGTGGCGGCAATGTGGCACTTGTCCACGTTGTTGCCGTCGCACTTGTTGATAACTATGCCGTCGGCTATCTCCATGATGCCTCGCTTTATGCCCTGAAGCTCGTCGCCCGTGCCGGCCAGCTGAATGAGCAGGAAGAAGTCAACCATAGAGTGACATGCCGTCTCGCTCTGCCCTACGCCCACCGTCTCGACAAATATCTTGTCGTATCCGGCAGCCTCACACAGTATGATAGTCTCACGGGTCTTGCGCGCCACGCCTCCCAGCGAGCCTGCCGTAGGACTTGGACGTATGAAGGCTTCTTCACGCAAAGAGAGTTTTTCCATACGGGTCTTGTCGCCAAGAATACTTCCCTTGGAGCGTTCAGAACTGGGGTCGATGGCCAGGACGGCCAGCTTGCCGCCAAAACGGTCGAGCACATGCACGCCAAACTGGTCGATAGAGGTACTCTTTCCGGCACCCGGCACACCGCTGATGCCTATGCGCAGCGACTTGCCGCTGTAGGGCAGGCACTTCTCGATAACCTCCTGAGCCTTCTGCTGGTGGTCGGGATTAACACTCTCTATCAGCGTAACGGCCTGGCTTAGCACCGTAACGTTGCCTTTAAGGATGCCTTCCACCATCTCGCCCACTGTATACTCACGGCGCCTGTAGCGTGCGCGGTTAAGATATGGATTCACTGTTGAAGGCTGCTCTACTCCGGAATTAACCGTAAGCCCCTTATACTCACTGCTGTTTTCTGGATGTTCCATAACAATATTATTTCACTTTTACATGTATAACAACCTTTGGTTTTGCCGGGTCGTTGGTTATCATCAGCACACGCGGCTTGCTCCTTGCGCTCTTCAGCTGCTTCTTGTAAGCCGTGATCTTCAGTTTTGCCGATTCGCCCGGACGCAGCTTCGACTTGTTCAGCTTCACCTTCAGACCTGTTGTGAACATCTGCATTGAACGTATGTCGAGCCTGCTCTTTCCGTTATTTTCAATGATTATCGTTCCGCTCTTGTCGTCCTTGTCGCCGAACGTGCCGAGGTCGAGAGTCTCTGACGACAGCTTTATCACCGGCGCATTGTGCTTCTGTGTCTCCGACATGTTTCTGAATCCGGGGAGCAGAACGGCCGAAACAGATATTTCCTTGTCGGCGCTGACCTTGTCGCCGGGATACATTCCGAGATATACCGACGACTGCGTAAGTCCGTAATCACGCAGCTTCAGCGAGTTGAGCGTTATCGTTGCCACGCCGGTGTGTCCAGGAGCAATGGTTGTAGGCGACACTGACGCCGTAAGGTAATCAGGCAGGTGCATAACAACCGGACTGACGCTCTCAGATCCGCTGTTGATGATGTGTATCTTCTGTATAGGCATGTCGCCCACGTTGACATCATCAAACTCGATGTTGTTGTTGTCTGTCCTCACGCTGCCGATAGTGTAGTCATACTTTCCGGTGAAGTCGATAAGCTTGTCAACCACTACTCCCTTCATCTTCAGATAGAAGGGCTTGTCGGAAGCATTGCTGTAAACGGCCACTTCCTTTTCAAAATGTCCGAGCTGACGTGCATCATAAGTAACCTCAACCGTAAAGTTGTCGCCCTTCATGATGCTGCCGCGCGGATAGCTCGCAATGGCACATCCGCAACTCGTCCTAACTGTGTCGATTATCAGTTCGTTGCCCTTGTTGCGCAATTCAAACTTCGCCGTGACGGGCTGTTCATAAAGAACGCTTCCGCAGTCGATAACCTCATGCTTGGCAGATATGCGCTGTGCCGCCATGTCGAAGGCAAAGGCGGCAACCAGGGCTGTCAGTATTATTTTTCTTTTCATAATTCAATTCTCTTTCAATCATTCAATAACGATAACCTTAGACACTGCGCGTCCTGAATATTCAGGCGAGTAAGCACACTGCACGGTGCATGTACCTGTCTCGTAAGTGCCTTCACGGTCAACATAATATTCTGTCTCTATAACGTGCGTTCCCTTGCTGAAACGGTCGAAATAATAGTTCGTAACGTTGTCTTTCGGCGTGCAGTAATATCCGCCGGCGTATCCGCTGAGCTGTCTGAGCGGCTCCATGCAGGCGGCACGCTTGTCGCTCACCTGAACAAAGTCATAATCGCGGTCGGCTACTATGGTTATGCGCACCTTGATGCGTGAGCCCACTTTCAGACTTGCGGGCGTAGTGCCGTCGGCAGAAAGTATTTCTCTTGTAACCTTGAAGCCAGATGAAGCGGCATCTATATCAGAAACCTTGCATACTGACTGGGCATAAACGGCGCCCCATGATGTGCCTTCAGATGTCTTGCTTACGGTCAGCTTGCCGGGGTTGGCAACACTTGTTGCCGACTTGACGTAACCCAGACCTGCGGTGGCAGGCGACATGTCGAGCTTCTTGCCGTCGAGCGTTATCTCTGCCTTCTCGCCCTTGTTCAGCACCGACATGTTATCGCTTAAGAATGCATAAACGGCATTTGCGCTGTTGACCGGTGTGTTCCAGCCCTGCACTCTCTTCTGCTGCAGCAGCCATTGTCTCATCTCGTCGATTTCTGCCGAATAGCCATTGGCGTCAACAAGTTTCATTGCCTCTATTGCTGCAACCTGTGTAGGTATGCGGTAATCGAACCAGTTATAACCTGCGCGCGGCGAGTCGTAGTAGCGGCCCATAGTCTCTGTCTTAACCGAATATTCCTCAAGACTCTTCAGGTATTCACCTGCGAGCTTGCTCTCGCCGTTCTTTGATAATACAACAGCCATGAGAGCCTTGCCGTAAAGGTTAAGTGAAGTGTTCTTTGTCTTAAGATATCCGAGCAGATAGTCTGCCGCAGAACGTTCTGCCGACGTAAGTTGTCTGTCGCCAAGGGCGCAGATATACAGATACTGCAGTGCCGAGTAGTCGCGTATTCCGTATGCGTTGCCTTTCTTTTCGGCCTCCTTTATATTCTCAACTTCATCCACAACGACGCGTCCGAGATAAGTCATTGCCTTGTCGAGCATGCCTTTTGTCTCGTTCTGAACGCCTATCATTGTGTTCAGACGGGTAAGCAGCTCAGCAATGCTTGCCGTCAGCGACGGTGAGCCGTAAGGCATACCCTGCCACCACGACCAAGAGCCGTCGGCCTGATTCTGCAGCTTTTGCAGTTTGCCGAGCATCAAGCTAATGTTGTTGTTGAGCGAAGAGCTGTCGAAATAGTTGGCAAGGAGACGTTTCTGCTCAGCCTCATTGTCGGCATCTGCCACCCAAGGCGTCTCGTTGAGCACAATGTCCTTAAGTTCCTGATTCTTCTCCAGACTGCTCAACAGACTTGTCTGTTCTGCCTCACGCTTCCACTGTTCGAACGTTGTCTTAGCCTGCGGAGCGTTCTTCAGGATGTAGTTGCTTATGCTGTTGGCATAATATGCCGTGGCAAGACTTATGGCGTTGTTGTCGCTGGCGGTGCCTATGTAAGGCAAAGCCTGAAGCACGAGCCATGCAGGATTGTTGGTGTATTCAACCGTCAGCTTGTTGTTTCTGCCGCCCTTAGCGAACAGGTTGCCAAGGTCTATCGTCTTCTGGCCGGGCTGCGTCTGTGTAAACGGCACAGTATTGGTTACAAGTTCCTCGTCAGCCAGCACCGGAAGATAGTGCTGCTCGCCGTCGCTGAAGTTGCGTCCGTTTGCAAATATCTTGCACACAAGCATTGAGCTGTTGGCGTCAGGGCAATATTCGAACGATACGGCTGTTGTCTGTCCGGCAGCAACCTTGAACGACTTTTTCTGCTCAAACACCGTTTTGTCTGTCTCAGGATCTACGAGCTGCATAACAGCCGTACCCTCTGCACTCTTCTCTGAAGTGTTGAATATTCTTGCTGCTATCGAAGCACGGTCGCCTACACGTACAAAGCGCGGCATGTTGGGCTGCACCATAACGGTCTTGCGCGCAACGGTTTCGCTCTCGATAAGTCCGAAGTTTACGTCCTTGTCGTGAGCAAGTCCCATAAACTTCCATGTTGTTATGCTTTCGGGCAGAGTAAACTTAACGCTCACGTTGCCTTTGTCGTCTGACTGAAGTGCGGGATAGAAGAACGCCGTCTCATTAAGGTTCTCGCGCAACTGAACGTTGTCGGCAGAACGGCCCTGAGCAGAACCGTTGTCGGCTGTTACAGGAGGCTCTGCAAGCTCTTCCTTGCTCTTAACCGAAGCAGATTCGCTCTCGCCGGCCGACATGGCTGAATCGGAAGCCACAGCCTGCTTCTTAACTGCGCTGCCGGCAAGACTTAGTCTCAGACCTCCATTAGCCCCATAGCCTCTCAACATTATATTCGACACGAAGAAATTATCAATGTCAAACCTGTTCATATCGAAGTCGTCCACATCGAGCAGTTTGATGTCGGCCGCACTTGAGAAGTGCAGACCATTCTGATATACAGAACGCCACTGAGTGTAAGGCTCGCTGATGGCCATGTCATTGTAGAACCACCAGCTGAACGGAGTTATCTGGTTGAGCGAGCTGTCATAAAGCGTAGCCATGAGCTGTGCCTTGGCTGCTGTGCCGTCGGGTCTTGTTATGTTGAGCGTCCACTCTTCGCTCTGTCCCGGAGTAAGTCTGTCGCGGAAAGTGGTCCACTTCAGCATCAGTCGTCTGTCGGGAACAGGACGTGTGATATACACGCTGTGATTATAGTCCTTGCCGTCTTTCACCCATACGAGGTTTATCTTCAGGCCGTCGCCATACTCTTCCTTATATGTCAGAGTGCGTGTTGACAGCTGGTTGCTAAGGTCTGTTGCGCCGTCGGCAATTACCTTATCGCCTGAAATGACGGTGTAAAGGATATGTGTGTCGGCATCAGACGAGCCTACCTGCAGATAAACCGGACTGCCGTCTGACGGGAACTTGGTGTCTGAAAGATAGAACCAGTCGTGTGTTTCAACGCAAGGCTTAGTGTCGTCGAGGCTGAACACGACGAAATCCTGCTTCAGCGTGTCTGTGCCGCAGATAGCCACGAGCTTATGGCGGCCCGACTTTAGCTGCGACGCCGTGTTCCATGTGATGCTCTCGTCGCGGTTGGTTCTTGCCTTGAAGGCATTGAACGAGCCGTCGATGTAATATCTAACGTTGTCGTCGATGTCAACACCGGCCATATTCTTGTATACAAACTTTATTGTCTTCAGACTGTCGCGGAGTATGCGTCCGGGCAAAGTGGTGCTCAGTGCGGCGGGCTTATTGCCCAAAGGCAGTGCCAGCTGTCCGCTGCGAGTCTCGCCTGCCTGGTCGGTAACTTCGGCATCAGCGGTTATTGTATAGAAGCGTGCAATGCTGTTGAACGTGCGTTCGTCAATGCCGCCGTCGGTATCTGCCCATGCGGGGAGCACCATAGGCATCTCTATCTTGAAAGCTCCGTCAGCATCGGTAACGGCCTCGCCCTTTACGAGCACGTCGGTTCCGGAACCGTTAGTATAAGCCGATGCATAATAGCGCCACCACAGCGACTGGCTGCGCTTAACCGTGTAGCTGACCTTTGCGCCCTGAACCGGCACGCCGGCATATGTCTTTGCATGAGCCGTAACCACAAGCGTGTCGCCGCTCTGATATCTCTGGTTGATTTTGGGGAACTCTACCTGGAATGTAGGACGCTTGTATTCTTCCACCGTGATGTTTACAGAAGCATTGATGCCGAAGTCGCCCTGTATGGTGTAGCGGCCCGTAAGTCCGCCCGAAGGCAGCGCAAAGTCGGTGCTGGCCGTACCATATTCGTCGGTGGTTACAGTGGCCTCGCTCACCACCTTATAGTTAGCGTCTCTCATGGTGAGCTTGAATGACTTGCCCGCAACGACCTTACTTTCCATGCCTTTCTGAGTGTTATATGCCACGGCTGCCACATGAACAGTCTGTCCCGGACGGTAAATCTTACGGTCTGTGAAGATGTTCAGCACGTCGCGGTCGCCCTTCTGGGCATAATAAGAGAAGCTGCTCCATGTGCCAAGCATAGGCGCCGCCTTGTCTCTCTCAGTGTAAGCGCGCAGCATTCTGATGCCGTCGCCGCCCATGCTGAACACGGCTTCGCCCTTATCATTGCATGTAAGGGTATGCGTCTTCTTGCCGTTTGTCTGCACGACTATGGTTGCACCGGGCATAGGCTGGCCGGTTGTAGCACTAAGAGCTGCAAGGCGCAGCTTGTTGCCGGGCAGCTGATGATGCACCACGAACATGTCTGTTACATACAGCAGGCGCCTCTGCGGCTCAAGATTCTTATTGTCTGAAGAAACTTCAACCATATAAACGCCTACCGGCATGCCGGCAAGCACGATCGAGTCTTTGATTATCTTGTATTCAGGCTGACCGGGATAGCGCTTCGTCTGCACGTTCTCTGTCAGCGGAACAATCTTCTTGCGAAGTTCCTTATATCCGTCATCCTGCGAAGGATTAAGCTCTGTGTCGCCGTCAACGGCCAGACGCGCCACCTTAACCTTAATCTCACTGACATTACGCAGATTCATTTTTATGACGTTTCTCTTATAAGGCAACACCACATTATTGGTGAGACTGATTACAAACTGCGGATTGGTCAGCCTTTTAAGTTCGTTGCGCAGCACGTTCATACGCGGCCATTCGCCCCAGCGGTTAACGGCGTTATTGATGTAAGCCACCAGGTCGTCGGCGTTAACGTCATTGCAGTTCTGCATAAAATTATAGCGTTCAACGGCCACTTCGCCACAAGCATTGAGGTCAGAATAGATGTTTATGAGCGAATCGAGCGACACGGCATAGCGCGACTTCTTTAATTCGCGGAAATAGATGCCGCCGTTGCGCTGATTGTTCTGCCTGACCATAGCCAGAGCCGTCAGCAACGTGGCTGTGCGGTTCTGCGTGGTTGCATAATAAGAGTGCATCGTGGCATAGTCTTCTGCCGTATATCCGATAAGACTCAGAAGGTCGTCGTTGAAGTATTTGCCGTCGCGTCCCTTAACGACAAACGGCTCATAGCAGAGTGCCTTCTTTGATGCGAGCAACGCAGGGTCGGCCAGCGACTTGCGGAAAAACTCGGCAGCCTTGGCAGAATTGTCTATTCCGACAGCGGCATACGGACTAAAATTGCGGTAAGAGCTGTATATCTTGCCCAGTGCCGCATAATAGACAGCCGACAGAGCACCGTCTGACTTGCTGCATGCTTCGGCCTTGTCTTCAAGCCGGGCAAGCCTTGAAGGAAGCGAGTCGGGCGAGATAGAATACCAAACCGACGCCATGCACGTCTCTGCCTTAAGCAGATGGCCATAGTCGCCGCCGGCCTCAGCCTTGTCGGCAATGGTCTGCAGCAGTTGTATCTGTGTCTTCGGCAGGTCCTTATTGGCTGCCTCGTCTACCTGTTTCCATAATTTCGAATAGCTGTCGCCAAACATTGCAGCCGGCACCAGCATAAAAGCCGTAAGTAAAAGGAAAGCGGTTTTTCTCATAATCAACAAAGTTTTTATTCTTAATACAACACGGCATCAACGTCCGCAGGGCTGCATGATGCATGCTTTGTGCCCCTGCTGCGGCGTCTGCCGCCGATGTTTCCTATATTTCTACAAAGGTAACTAATTAATCGTAGCTGACAAAACGATTTAATGTTTTTTGCCGTTTAACTTTCAAAAACTAAAACCTGATTATTGTCGAAGATTACGCATTGGGCACTGATAAATTAACTTTATTTACCAATACAGAAGTTTTAAGCAGCGAGATTTTAACACGCCGGAAGCCGGCATTATAGGAATAACGTCAGCGCAGATATGCCGTTTTTATCATGCAGACGAAGCCTCTGCAAGGCAAGAAACATGTAAACAGGATGCAAAAGCTATGCTTTCAGGATGCGAAATGCTGTATATTGGAGCGCAAAACATGGCCTTTTGCATGACAAAAAACAGTTGTTTTAAGTGTAAAAAGCAATGATTTATGGCCTTTCTGGAGTATTTACGGGATACAGAAAAAGAACTTTTAAATCACAATCAGACATAAACCTCTGATTATCAGCAACATACTAAAACAATCGAAAAATGCGAGTTTTTCATACGGAAACGGCATTTCGGCCGTAAGATTGCAAAAAGTGAGATAAATATGTTAACGCAAAAGTACTTACGTTAACATATTTTTACTTATTTATTTTACTGCTGGCAACATAACAACAACGGTATGCCGGCACAGCAGAAGATACTATTTGACAGGAAGAGCAAGCAACTGATACATCAGCGTTGCCGCCATGCGCTCCTGCCCTTCGGTTGAAGGATGCAGGCGGTCGGTGGCCTTGTCGTGGAAATAAGGCAGCTGAGCCTCAACCATCGGGTTAAGTCCGCTGACCGAATTGAGGTCAATCACAGGAACGCCCCACACGTTTCCGGCTTCCTTTACAGCCTCAACATAAGCGTCGAAATACTCTCCGCAGATGTTCTGCCAGCTCTCGTCGGGCTGTATGTTGGTGGCACCGAATGTGGCGTAAGCCCTGTGCAGGGGTGTCAGCAGCACAATCTGCTTGTCGGGGAAGAGCGTCTTCAGCTTGCTTATGCCAATGTTTATGCGGCCCTTAAAGGTGTCGCCGGTCATCACCGGAGTGCGTTTTTTGCGCTTATACACCTGCTTCTTGCCATGCACGGCAGCAGTAACGGTGTCTTCAGTTTCAACGTACCACTCACCGACGGGCACTCCGGCGTTAAAGTCGTTTGTACCCATGAACACCACTACGGCGTCAACCTCGTTGCCATGTTCCTTGCTGAGCTTCTCTGCCTGACGCGGAACGTCGTCCCACTGGCGGCCGCTTATGCCATAGACATAAGG
>UMDM01001374.1_pt1 | contig 17765 bp, 15 predicted proteins | sample 1964501 | NCBI WGS metagenome assembly UMDM01 (sample SAMEA4835995, study PRJEB28245) | human gut metagenome | biome: gut microbiome; material: fecal sample | place: Denmark | collected 2008
ACCGATTACAGTCGGCGGCATGAACCGCGATGATGCGGCAAACACCATTGAGGACCAGAGTGCGCCGCTGTACGAGGGCAAAAATGTCACGGTGACGATTTACGATTCCAACTATGATATTCCGGTCGATAAGGTGCTGAAAAGCGTGGACGGCATCCAGTCCGCCGAGAACGCCTATGAAATAGGCCGCACCGGCAATCCGCTCGAGCGCGTGCACGATATCATCGGCGCAATGCGCGGTCACAGAGAGGCGCAGATTGCGGCAACCGTAGACGAGGAAAGCCTGCGCGGCACGCTCAACGAAATCGCGGACACGGCGCTGACCGAGCCGGTCAATCCGACCTGGGAGCTGAAGGACAGCAATCTGATTGTGCATTCCGGCAAGCCGGGCGTCAAGTTTGACACGGATGCGGTAGAGCAGGCGCTGACCGATCAGATCCGCCTGATGGACTTTGAGCCGTATGAGGTTTCGACCGATGTGACAGCCGCTCCGGCGATTGACGTTGACAAGATCGCAGCCGACATTATCGGTGACCCGGTCAATGCCACCGTCAGCAAGAAGGACGGCAAGACCATCATTGCCGGCAAGGCAGGCGTATCGTTTGACACCGACAAGGCCAGGGAGATCATCGGTGACGGCTCGCAGGAGACCTACACCATTCCGGTGACGATCACCCAGCCGTCCATCACGGCAGAGACGCTCAAGGCGAAGCTGTTCCACGATACGCTCGCGCGCACGGCGACCAATCTCGACGAGGGCAACGCACCGCGTACGAACAACATCCGTCTGGCGGCTAAAGCCATCAACGGCACCATCCTCAATCCGGGCGACGAGTTTTCCTATAATGGCACGGTTGGCGAGCGCACAGCCGCACGCGGTTATCAGGAGGCGCACGCCTACTCGGGCGGCAAGATTATTGACGAGTTCGGCGGCGGTGTCTGCCAGCCGTCCTCGACGCTGTACATGGCTGTGCTGCGTGCCGATTTGAAGGTGATCGAACGGCATAATCATTCGTTTACCGTGTCCTACACACCGCTCGGCGAGGACGCAACCGTGGATTACGGCAATCTGGATTTCCGGTTCGTCAACAATACGGCGTATCCGGTCAAGATTCTTGCCGAGCAGACCGACGGTCAGATGATCATGACTATTGTCGGCACCAAAACGAGCGACAAGACGGTCACGACCCGCACAGAGGTGCTCGAGACTTATAAGCCGGAGACCGTTACCAAGACGGACAGTTCGATGGAGGCAGGCGACAGCCGCGTGGAGACCTCGGGCATCACGGGCTACTCGACCAAGACCTACAAGCAGATTACTGAAAACGGCAAGACGACCGAGGTGCTGGCCAACAGTTCCACCTATTCCAAACGGGATGAGGTCGTTTACGTCGGTGAATGATAAAGAAAATGGAGAATTTTATGAACAGTTTTACAGCTGAGACCCGCAGACAGCTCAAGCGGGAGCAGAAGGTGTGTGTAATGGAAAACCTTGGCCGGTGTATCGGCATCCAGCTGATGTATCTCGTGCCGTATGTGCTGCTTATGGTGATCCTGTACGTTTCCGTGTTCGGCAGAGCGTTCGCGCTCATCGCAGGCGGCGTCAGCGCAAACGATTACCAGCTGATGGCGGCGCTCTCGCGCGGACTGAATACCATCTGGCTGTGCATTGCGCTCATGCTGGCAATCACAGGCCCCCTGCAGTTCGGCCTTATGCACTTTTACATCGGTCTCGCACACGGCGAGGATGTAACGGTGGGTACACTCATGTATCCGTTTACCTCGCTGAAAAGTGTCTGGGCGGGCATCCGCATGGTGTTTACGCTGTGGCTGCGCGGCATTATCTGGTCAATCGTGCCGACCGTCATCTATTCGGCAATCGTATTTTCGGTTGCTGTGGCTGTCTCGGATACAGCACAGTATCAGGTGATTGCGGGAGCGCTGCAGGTTGTGTACCTGCTGGTGATGATTCCGATTCGCGTTAAGCTGCAGACCTACAATGCTGGCTGGCTCCTGCTCGCGCAGGACGAGAACCGCAGCGCATGGGCGGCTACGCGTGAGGCTTCATGGGCGTTTCGCGGAAATCTGATGAAGCTGTTTGTGTTCGACCTCAGCTTTATCGGCTGGTATATCCTGACGGCGGTTGTCCTCTGGGGATGTATCCTGCTCGGCACGGTCGGTGTGACTGTGATGAGCACCGGCATGGCGATTGCGGTGTTCGCGGCAGCTCTGGTGGCGGCGCTATGCCTGACTGCCGTACTGAACGGTTTTCTCTCGGCGTATATGGAAAGCTCGTTCGTGCGTATGTATGAGCATCTGACCGAACCGTCGGTGGAGTTTTATCCGGAAGGGTAAGCATCCTGCCGGGCAACCTGCATTCGTGGAGGTTATGCGGTGATAGCATCAGGCAAACGACAGGATATCATTTATGAACGTGTGAAAAGCCTCGGAGATGTATGCTCCGAGGCTTTTCCTATTGTATCGTACCCGCAGATACGCTATAATAAACCTATCTCCGGAAAGAGAGGGAACCCTGATGTTTGAATGGTTTACAGAATTTATGGAATCGCCGCTGGGAAAGCTGATTTCCACGGGAATACTGGCCGTGGCGGTGCTGCTCCTGACGCTGGCGGCGGCCGGACTGGTCAATCGGCTGATGAAAAAGCTGGTTGACCGTCACCGGAAAACGAACAGCAGTATTGCGACCGTCTTAGGATTTGTGCGCTACATAGCGGTTGCTGCGGTGTACTTTGCGGGCGGCATGGTCATCGTAGGTGCGATTCCGGTGCTGTCGAGTGCGGTGCGTACTCTGCTGGCTACCGGCGGTGTGATCGCGGTGGTTGCCGGTCTTGCTGCACAGGAAGCCCTCGGCAGCGTGGTCAGCGGCGTGATGATCCTCGCATTCAAGCCGTTTAAGATGGGCGATGTCGTGCGCTATGTCGATAATGACATCACCGGCTGCGTTGAGGAGATCACGCTGCACCATACTGCAGTCCGCACGTTCGAGAACAAGCGCGTTATCATCCCAAACAGCAAGATGAACAGTGCCATCATCGAGAACGCCGACTATGCGGACAGCAAGGTCTGCGTGTTCCTGACAGTGGGGATTACCTACGAAAGCGATCTCAAAAAAGCCAAAGAGCTGCTCGCCCGCGAGGTGCGGAAGCAGCCGGCCTTCCTCGATATTCGCACCGAGCAGCAGAAAAAGGACGGCGTGCCCGATGTGCCGGTCGTTGTGCTTGAGCTGGCGGATTCCGCGGTTGTTCTGCGTGCATCGCTGTGGGCGAAGGATAACGCCACTGCATTCGCGCTCAAGTGCGCCGTGCTCGAGGGCATTAAGCTTACCTATGACGCGGAAGGCATTGATATTGCATATCCGCACATGCAAGTCGTAAAAAGTGAGAAATGAGGAGGCAGAAGTGAGGAGCGGGCGGTGATTTCCCGTGTTGTCGGGTGGCCGGTGGTCTCCTGCGCAGCGATAAACCGCAACCGAAACTCCTGTCTCCTGCCTGTAAGAAATCGCAAGATATTGTAAGACAACCACCCGCATTCCTTTTATAATATGGTCAAAGAGCAAAGGGAGGAACATAAGATGAAGAAATTACGCGTTGGTGTAATTGGCATTGGCGACATCAGCAATGTTTACCTGAACAATCTGAAAAAGTATGACGCAGTCGAGGTGGTGGCGTGTGCCTCACGCGGACTGGAGAAGGCACAGCGCAAGGCAGCGGAGCACGGTATTCCCAAGGCATACGCCTCCGGTATGGAGCTGATCGCTGACCCGGATATTGACATTATTCTCAATCTGACAACGCCGCAGGCACATTATGAGTATAATCTGGCAGCCTTGAAGGCAGGCAAGCATGTCTACACGGAGAAGCCGCTGGCGATGACGTTTGAGCAGGGCAGGGAGCTTGTTTCGCTCGCCAAGGAGAAGGGACTGCTGATTGGCTGTGCGCCGGACACCTTTCTCGGCGGCCGCTTGCAGAACATCCGCGAGCTGATCGACAGCGGCAGACTGGGCCGCATCACGGGCGGCGGCGCGTGGTTTGTCGGTCATGGTCACGAGTTCCATCATCCGGCTCCGGCATTCTTCTATCAGCCGGGTGCGGGTCCACTGTACGATATGGGGCCGTACTACGTCACCGCGCTGCTCAGCCTGCTCGGCCCGGTAAAGCGCGTCTGCGCAATGGCCACCAAGGCAGGGGAGACGCGAACTGTGCCGTCCGGCCCGAGCAAGGGACAGGTGCTGCCGGTGGACGTGGATACTCATATCAACGCGATTCTCGAGTTTGTGTGCGGGGCACAGGTGACGCTGACCTGCAGTTTTGACGTCTGGGATTCCGAGCTGCCGCGCATGGAGATTTACGGTACCGAGGGCACGGTGCTCATTGATGAAAAGGATCCGATTTCCGGTCCCAACCTGTTCGGCGGCGATACGCTCATGCGCACGCCCGACCAGTACCGCTGGGCGGATGCCGAACGCCGTCCGGAGAACGTAAACGCGCCGTGGCCGGTCGTACCGAACAGCCATCCGTACAATTCGGTCAGCCACGCCGAGAACCCGCGCGGTATCGGTCTGGTGGATCTCGTCTACGCGCTCGAGGAAGGCCGCAAGCCGCGTGCCTCCGGCGAGATGGCGCTGCATTCGCTTGAGGTGATGGAGTGCATCCTCAAGAGTGCACATGAGCACGTCTTCTGTGAGCCAACAACTACATTTGAGCAACCGAAGCCGCTTGATTGGCAGTAATTGAAGTAAAAGCCAGAGAAGAATTTTTCATTCTCAATTACACCGCATGCCTACCTGAAAAAGACACCCCGAAGAAGAAACTTCGTAAAGAAGTTTCTCCTTCGGTTTTTGTAATCAGCCGGAATGATTGAATGTAGGTAAATCAATCACATAGGAGGATTACACGATGGACAAGTACATCTATGATGAAAAGAATGGACTTTGGTACGAATTGCAGGGTGACTATTATCTGCCCTGTCTGAAGCTGCCGGAGGAAGTCGAGGTGCACATTGGCGTATGGGGACAGCATCACCGCCGGTATCTGAAAGAGCATCGCAAAATTGCCTATACTCGTCTGCTGACAAGCGGCAAGCTGAACAGATACCTTGCCGATATAGATCATCAAGCGGAAGAACTGTTCTCTCAGCTGGTAAGTCAGATGGTAGCAGCCGAGGGCGTCACTGAAACGCTCAAAGCAAGTGACCAGATGGAATGGGTGCGCCGCACGAACAGCATCCGGAACCGCGCTGGAGAAATCGTTGAATCCGAACTGATCTACAACTAAACAGGACCCGGAGTGCAGACTGCCTTTTAGGTCTGTACTCCGGGTTCTGTTTTTATGGAAATATTGCGGTATCGGTCTAACAAGCAACGGATTTGATTGTTCAAATCCAGCTTGACAGGGAATTTCCCTGTGACCCTTACCGACTTTTTTGCAGCGCTTCGATATTTTTCTCCGTATGCCTTTGTCAAACCGTTTGTATTGACTTGTCCACATGATAATCCAGATTCGACAGATCAACTTCAAAAAGTGCTGAAAACCGGAATATAAAGCAGGATTTGCGCGGTAATTAGTGGAGATAAACGGGTATTTGGGGTATAATATATGACGTAATCAAGGCAAATGAGCATCGAACAATGGATATGATTTCACTGCACGACATTCAAAAGAGCTATGGTTCGAATCAGGTTCTCAAGAATGTCGATCTGACCGTCCGGCAGGGAGAGATTTACGGACTGATTGAAAAAAACGGCGCGGGCAAGACCACAATCTTTAAGGCAATACCGCATAATTGAACAAGAGTGATTTGCGAGTAAATTTTGCGTACTGACGAGGCACAGTTTTGCGGTAATATTTGATGTATTACCGTGAAACTTCGGCAGCGCGGACGAAACTCGCGCAAGGAACCGAAGCCAAAGTCAGAGCACAAAATTTCCGCAAAGCACCGCGGCAGTGCGACCGGAGCCTGCACAAGGAGCCGCCGCTTTATTTGTGCTGTGTTGCCTTAAGATTATTCTCGGTCTGACCGATTTTGAAAACGGTCAGATTCCCATCACCGAAGAAAGCACAAAAGCCGACTTGGAGAGCGACCGGAAGAAGATATACTTCTTCATCGGAAGGAACTTTTTCAACTATCTGACCGGCGATGAGCGGGTCAACGGTCTTGACCTGCAGGGCATTGCAGACATCCGCAGCTTGATTACAGCGATGAATCGGGATTACGGAACAACAGCCATCGTTTCCTCCCATATTCTCGGAGAGCTGGAACAAATGGCAACACGCTTCAGTATCATCAATCAGGGGCGTATATCTCGGTTTTGATACTTTAAGAGGGCGAAAGTTTCCGCATGGGAACTTTCGGATGTCTGTGTTTTGCGAAGTCAAAACACAGATTGTCGGAAAAACGATAGTTTTTCGACAGTCTCAGTGTTTCCTATCGAGAACCCCTTTTTTCATACCTGTTCCTTAAGAACCTGCCGAAATTCCTTCAGAAACAGCTTCGCCGGACGCGAAAACTGCCGATGTTTCTTCCAGCCGATGTATAAAAGTGCATCCGGCGAGGAAGACAGAGGTCGGAAGCACAGTGGATCGCGGATCCGGTCGGGTGGCTCGAGACAGAGTACACAGCCGATCTGCTCTTGCGCTATGAGAAAAGCGTTGTACGCGAGGTTGAACGTGATGACGATGGACAGCTTATCCATATCAAAGCCCAGCCAGTTGGAGAATTTATCGTGTCCAAGCTCCTGCTGCGACATGACGAGCGGCAGTCCGATGAAATCCTCGGGCGTAATGCTGTCCTTGCGCGCAAGCGGATGATCCCGGTGCAGGACCAGCCCCCAGTGCTCCCGGATAGGAAACTGCAGTGCGTCAAACTGCGACACATCTGCCTGACCGACAAATACGCCGAAATCCAGCAGGCCGCTGTTAAGCTGCTCGGAAACATCGTGCTCGTTGCCGTCCTGTAGATGATAGCGCAGGCGAGGATATTTCTCGCGCAGACGGCGGATGGTGTGGACGATGAACTGCATGGAAACCGTTTCCGGCAGGCCAATATACAGATCACCTTCGAGCGCATCCGGTTCGGGACGAAACTCTGCGGCAGTACGGTCGGCCAGTTCTACAATCTCCTTGGCACGCTGCAGGAATCGCCAGCCCTCTTTCGTCAGCGTGATGCTGCGGCTCTGACGGCTGCGGTCGAACAGTCGAGTATCCAGCTCGATTTCTAGATCCATCAGTTGCCGCGAGAGTGTTGGCTGAGTGATATGTAGTTTGTCAGCGGCCCGTGAAATGCTTTCCTCCTGGGCGACCGCAAGAAAATAACGCAGTACACGCAGCTCCATAGCAACGCCTCCTTTTTTGAAAAGCATAGCATATTCATATATGCCTGTAAAGCATAAATCAAAAATTAAATAGGTATTTGATATTTTACCTCTCTGCGATTATACTGAGTGCAGAAAGACAAAGAAACGCATTCAGCAGGAGGTAAAGTGCCATGAAAAAGCTGAAATCAGAGGATAAAGGTCTGTTTCGCAATGTCTGCACCTGTCAAGTGGGCATGGGCATCGCCATGACGATGATTGGAGCAGTGCTGCCTCAGATCGCCGGAGAATACGGGCTGGATTACAGCTTCAGCGGCCTGATGCTGTCTGTCCAGTCTGCCGGATATTTTATTGCCGGTCTGGCGGCCGGTTATCTGCCGCGATACTTCGGCGCAAGAAAGTGCTACGTTGGCCTCGGCGCGATGGCGTTCATTGGTCTGTGGTTGTTGATGCACACCTCGCAGCCGTTCCTGCTGCTGCTCGCCATGCTGCTGACCGGCATCAGCAAGGGCAGCGGCAATAATTTCACCAATCAGTTCACCGCAAATATTTCGCAGGGGGACACCGGACGGCTCAACTTCATGCACGCATTCTATCCGGTCGGCGCCTGCATTGCGCCGCTGCTGGTTATTGCGTGCGGTGCTTCCTGGAGAACGGCATTCCGCATTGTCATCGTGTTCGGCGTACTGTATTCGCTGCATGCGATGGTGATGCGCGTCAGTCATCGAGCCAGCGGAAACGCGGCAATCCAAAATGGAAAGAACGATTACAGCTTCTTCAAGCTGAAAATATTCTGGGCCTGCGCCGGAATGATGTCCATATATGTGGCGTTTGAGTCCGCGCTGTCCGGCTGGCTGGTAACGTATTTTGTAAACGGCACCGCGATCAGCGAAAGTACAGCACAGATTTTTACAACGGTTCTATGGGGCGCGCTGTGCTGCGGCCGCATGATCACGGCACGGATATCGAGCCGGTTTCAGCCGTATCAGATGCTGCCGGTGATGGCGGTCGGCACACTGGTGTTCTTCACTGTGCTTATGCAGGCGGAAAACACGACCGCAATGGCGGTCGGCACCATCGGCACCGGCCTTTGTATGGCAGGCCTCTATGGTACTGCAATGGGCAATAGCAGCGGTATATTTGAAAAATATCCGCTGTGCATGGGCGTTCTGGTCGTTCTGCCCGGCGTGTTCTCTCTGGTGGTATTGGCCGGTATGGGCGCGCTTGCCGATTGCACGGACATCCGCACAGGTATGGCTTCGCTGTACGCGCTGTTGGTGCTGATGTTTACGCTGACAGTATGGAATGCCGTATTTCTCCGTCAGGAACGGAAGGCCGCAGCCACTGTGTAAGCCCGCATCTGACTGTACTTTCTCTCTCCGGCGTACAGTCTTCTTGAAAAACCTCAATCCAAGGAACGACTCTGCCATTTCCTCACACCCGGCAGAGTCTTTCCGCCTTTTATTCCCTCAAAACTATATTTCGTGAAATTGCGCCGCACACTGCTATGGTATAAACACAGCAGACGACGCAGAAGCTGCTGACAGTGCCGTTCACAGGAACAGTGCGAGCGCCGAGGGTTTTGAAATTACATAACGATTGCGGCTCTGTGTGATATGACGGAGAAAAACAGCAGGAGGCGTTCGTACCAAAGTCCATTCTTTTCATCATGGATATACTTGTCCATTGTGTAAGTCTCCTATGTGATTGATTTACCTGCAGTTATTTTGGCTGATTACAAAAGCCGAAGAGAGAAACTTCTTTACAAAGTTTCTCCCTTTCTTGAACCTGCTCTGTACGATGATGGGTTGTCCGCTTCAGATTTGACGACAGTCCAAGCGCATTTAGTGCAGTGGGACACACTGCATCTCGACACGGGAGCAAATTATCCTTGTATCAGTATCAGCAATATCAGTGCCTTGCACGGATGAAGTATCATTCTGCTCGGCGTTTACAACATTCAGGTGGTAAAAAATCAACCTAAAGATTTTTAAATGGGTCACAGGGAAATTCCCTGCGGGGCTGGATTTGCACAATCAAATCCGTTACTTGTTACGACATCTCCCGCGCAAAAAACTCAATATTGGCACCAACAAAACAAACCGGAGCACGCGGACTGAAATTCGACTGTGTGCTCCGGTTTTTGCTGTTCGGCTTGGTATTCATAAAAATTCCAAAAAGTTTTTTATCAGTTTTTGAGGTCAAGGGTTGTAGTTGATTATTGAGAGGCTTCTCCCTTTTTAAATCATCAACCAGCCAAAGAGGAGTGTACGTAAATGGCAGAAGATCTGATGCGCGAGATTCACACGCAGCTTAACCTCATAACAAACGACCTCGCGGCACTGCCCCGAGAGGATCGCATTGCGTGGTTTCGCAGAACCACCTACGTCCAGCCGCTGCATTTTCTCAAAGAGATCAACGGTACAACCTATGCAGTAAGAGCGTTTTTTGATGAAGAAGCACAGGAGAACATCGTCGAAAAAGTGCAGCGTATTGTTTTGAGTAAAGACAGTGCAGAAATGTGAAGTCAGCGTATTAAAGCGTTGAAGTTTGCGGCCGGATATGATAAACTATGTACACTTACAAGTTCAATCATATCCGGCTGGGAAAGGAGTATCATGACAAAGCAACCGGATAAAATCACAGCCCTGTACTGCCGCCTGTCTCGCGATGATGAGCAGGACGGTCTATCAGGGTCTATCAAAAATCAGCAGGCCATCCTCGAAAAATACGCGCAGGAGAACGGCTTCAAGAACACCCGCGTGTTCATTGACGACGGCTGGTCGGGCACGAACTTTGCAAGACCGGCGTTCACAGAAATCATGGAACTGGCAGAAAAGGGACTTATCAGCACCTTGATCGTCAAAGACCATTCTCGTTTGGGTCGAAATCGGCTTATTGTGGGACAGCTTTTGGAAGAAGGGTTCGACAATCTCGGCGTTCGCTATATTGCTATCATGGACAATATCGACACCGCTAAGGGAATCAGTCAGATCGTTCCGATGCAGGACCTGTTCAACGAGTGGCACGCGCAGAATACCAGTCAAAAGGTGCGGAATGTGTTCAAAAGCAAGGGAATGTCCGGCGCACCGCTGACCACCAATCCGCCTTTCGGCTACCTCAAAGACCCGGAGGACAAAAACAGCTGGATTGTAGACGAAGACGCCGCGAAAATCGTTCGGCAAATCTTTGCTTGGTGTGTAGACGGATTGGGTCCCACGCAGATCGCAAAACGCTTGAAAGTCGCCAAAGTGCCGACACCGACCGAGCACTGGCTCAGCATCGGCAGAAATTGCAGCAAGCCGCCTGCCGTTCCGTACAACTGGTGTTCGGCTACCGTGGCGGATATTCTCAGCAAGCAGGAATACTGCGGTGATACGGTCAATTTCCGCAGCACCAGAAAGTCCTTCAAGAACAAAAAGAAAATCGAGCGACCACCGGAAGAGTGGAAAATTTTTAAGGATACGCATCCAACCATTATCGATCGAGCGGTCTTCGACTTAGTGCAGGAGCTTCGCAAGCACCGTCGCAGGCCGACGAAAAGCGGTATTGTCAGCCCGTTTTCGGGGTTGCTGTACTGTGCTGACTGCGGAGAAAAGTTGTATTACAGTTTTTCCAACAACAGCAAACGTGAGCAGGCATACTTCTTCTGTTCTTCATACCGCAAGAATTCTGATATTTGTTCTGCACATTACATCCGTGAAAAAGTTGTGGAGCAGCTTGTTCTGGAAAGCATGCAGCGTATTATGCTGAATGTGCAAGTATTTGAGAAAGAATTTGCCCGCAAACAGATGGCCTGCTACACAGAAGAAAAGAAAAAGCTGCTCGCGGCAAAACGGCGGGAACTGGAAAGAGCGCAAAAGCGCATTGCTGAGATTGACACTCTGATTCAGAAAATTTACGAAGATAACGCCAGCGGAAAGCTGTCTGACGAACGCTATGCGACCTTGTCCACATCCTACGAAGAAGAACAGCAAACGTTAAAAGCTGCCGTTCCGGAGATACAGGCATATCTGGAAACCGAAACGGATAAGACAGTGAATTTGCAGCAGTTTATCCGAAAAGTTAAGAAAATCACCGAGCTGAAGGTGTTGACACCGGAACTGATTCACGAGTTTGTGGAAAAGATCGTAGTTCACGCGCCGAAATATCTTGACGGCAAGCGTATCCAGATTGTAGACATTCATTACAGCGGCGTCGGGATTCTCGACGAACTGACACCGGAAGAAATGGAAGAATCGTTCCAGAAATCTATTGCGGAGCGTAAGAAAACAGAAACGGCGTAACCGTAAAGGCTACACCGTTTCAGAAAAGTTAAGTTGAGTTGCAAAAGCCGCCTTGGGGCACCTTCCTTATGGAGGGTACCCCGAAGGGTGTCTTTTTTATTCCGCAAGTCCCATTGTGCCGTTGCCTTCGGTGGTGATGCAGGTCAGATCATCGCGGACATACAGCACGACATCGGGTTGATAATCAGCGATATAATCAAGAATATTCTCGCCGTCATAGTGGCGGTAATCCAGACTGCGCATTTCATCGCACGAGGTATACAGGATACCCTCCAAGGGGTTGGTGAACGAATCGCCGACGACGAGCACACGGGGCAGGCCGGGACGGTTTGTCTTAATAATGGTTTCGCCAATGTCGCCGCCCATGTAGTAATCATACACGTTGTTGAAATTCTCGTTGACCACCGTGCTGGCAACCGGCTTGTCATTATCCGTGCGGGTGAAGGGCACGGGCGTGCCAAGCGTGAAGCGGTACAGCTTGTCATCCGTGGGGTACTCGCCGAGCAGCTTGCGGGAACGGGAGCCGAGAAACTGCCGTTCGATCGGCTCGATGGTCACATCGGTGGTGACAGGTGCGTCTATGCCGAGCGTCTGCAAGTGCTCCATGGTGCGCAGATAGGTCTCATACGCACCGTACAAGTTGTAGTGATGGTCGGTTTTGCTGTAATATTTCTCCGGATCGGTGCAGAGATATTCAGCCATGTTCAGGCAGTCAATGCCGCGCGCATCCAGTCCGGCGAGGAAGTCCGTGCGCATAGAATCATCCGTGTAGGTGCCGGACGTGAGGTACGACGGATATTTGTACCGCAAAGCACTGCTCTGCTCGGGAATGGACAGATAGACGAACTTTGCACCGACAGTCTCACACGCCGCGCTCACCTGCGAGAGCGCATCCAGTACGGTCTGCATATTTTCATGGTCATAATCGGTGCGCGGCCTGCCGTGATAGGGCAGCAGCGTATCGCCTGCGATAACCGTGTTGCTGACGACCGGATTGTGCAGCGCAAGCTCCTTGCGGACGTTCAGCCGCAGCAGCGGAACACGGTAGGCAAAGTGGTCGCTGATATAGGTCTCTACATTGGAGAAAAACGTGCCGTCCAGCACGGTCTCGACGCTCGGCACTGGAAAGACCGCCAGCCTGCGGTTTTCGTAAAACGAGCCTTTTTCCTTCGGGCTGAATACACTGACAGCCGAAAAAACGGCCAGTGTGCCGCAGAACAGAACGGTTTTGACAATATGCTTTGCATTTTTCATGGTCTCAGCCTCCTCAGAAACGGAAGTAGATAAACGGGTTATAGCTGCTGGCAAGCAGGCGCATCAGGCACAGCGTGAACAAGACAGCCAGCACCGGAAATTCCAGTACACGCCATATACGGGTGGACTTGAGACGCGGGAACACCGGCGCGGACAGTACAACACCGAACAGCAGGTACGGCCAGAACCGCAGCAGATATTCGATTACGAACCGATTGAGCGGCACCGTCGAAGTGAACATGCTGCCGAGGTACTGCACCGCCAGTCCCATCGAATCGCTGCGGAAGAACACCCAGCCGATGACGATGAAAAACAGCGCGTAGAGGTGCTGCAGCACGGACGGCAGGCGCGTAATCCATTCGGCGAGGAATTTCTTTTCCAGAATGAGCAGCACGCCAAAGTACAGACCCCACGCCATAAATGTCCAGTTAGCACCGTGCCAGAAGCCGGTCAGCGTCCATACGGCGAGCAGATTGAAAATGTGCCGTGCGGGCGGGCACCGGTTGCCGCCCAGCGGAATGTACACATAGTCGCGGAACCAGGTGGACAGCGAGATATGCCAGCGGCGCCAGAACTCGGTGACCGACTTGCTGATGTACGGATAGTTGAAGTTTTCGAGAAACTCGAAGCCGAACATTTTGCCGAGACCGATCGCCATATCCGAGTAGCCGGAGAAATCGAAGTAAATCTGCAGCGTGTAGCCGATCGCGCCCATCCACGCACCGGCGGCAGACAGCTCGTTCGGTGCATATTTGAATACGCCGTCCGCAATCTGCGCGAACACATTGGACAGCAGTACCTTTTTGCTGAGACCGAACAGAAAGCGGCTGATGCCCTCGGAAAACTGCGCAAACGAGTGCTTGCGCACGGCAAGCTGCACGTTGACATCGTGGTAGCGTACGATCGGGCCTGCAATCAGCTGCGGGAACATGGAGACGTACAGCGCCAGCGAAAACGGATCGTGCTGCGGCGGAACCTCTCGGCGGTATACGTCAATGACGTAGCTGAGCGCCTGAAACGTGTAAAATGAAATGCCAATCGGCATGACGATATCCGGCACCGGAATACCCAGTTCGAACAGGCTGTCTGCCGTGCTGATGAAGAAATTCAGATACTTGAATACACCCAGCAGGCTCAGATTGGCGATAACACACAAAATGAGCAGCGGTTTTCTGTATGTACTGCGCATGGACAGACCGAACAGGTAATTCATCAGTATCGAAAAAATCAGCATGCCGATCAGTCTGGGTTCTCCGTAAAAATAGAAGAACAGGCTGAACAGAAGCAGCACCGCGTTCCGCACGCGGATAAATTTCTGCGGCACGATATAATAGCAGAACAGCGCTGCCGGTAAAAAGAAAAACAGAAAAATCAAACTGCTGAAAACCATGTAGCAAACATCCCTGTATGATAAAATTGCTGTCAGAAAGGCAAAGCAACCGACAAAAAGCACCTTTAGTTTACCATGCTCTGCGCAGATTTGCAATCATGAGCCAGATAGCTGCATCGTTTCTGAATTGTTGTTTACTTTTTCCAAGAACCATGCTATATTAAGGATAGGCTATTGGCTGTTTCAATCAAAAGGAGGAAGACAATATGAAAAAGATGAGAATCGCACTGGCATCCATGCTGGTTGCTGCCGGTATCACGGCAACAGCTGGTGCGGCGAACTTCACAAACTGTGCGGACCGCCTGAAGGACGTGGGACTGTTCCAGGGCACTAATCAGGGTTACCAGCTTGACAAGGCACCTACCCGTGCCGAGGCTTCGGCAATGCTGGTCCGTCTGCTGGGCAAGGAGGCTGAGGCGGAGAAGCTGACCTACACCGCGCCGTTTACCGATCTGAAGGGCTGGGAAAAGCCGTATGTGCAGTACCTGTACGACAACGGCCTTGCCAACGGCATGAGTGCGACTGCCTATAACCCGACCGGCAAGTGCTCTGCACAGATGTATACCACATTCCTGCTGCGCGCACTCGGCTACTCGGATGCCAAGGGCGATTTTACCTATGCCAAAGCACTGGATTTCGGTGAGCAGGTTGGTCTGGTTGACGATATCAACTGCAGCACCAAGAATTTCCTGCGTGACAACGTAGTTGCAATGAGCCTGACCGCGCTTGATACCGATGTCAAGGGCAGTGACAGCATTCTGCTCGATAAGCTAGTTGCAGACGGTGCGGTTGACAAGACCAAGGCTGCTTCTCTGGGCGCATTTTTCGCAGATGCGGACGCATTCAACACCGCTGCGGAGAACACCTCGGCGGAGTCCAAGATGGCTATGGATATGAACATCAAGGCAAGCGTTAAACTTGGCACCACCAAGCTGCTCGATATGTCCATGCCGATGACGATTAAGACCAATATGAACCTCAAGGAGCTGGACAAGTCCGTGATGGCATTCGGCGGCAAGCTGAACATGACGATCGACCCGTCTTTGGCGAACGGCGGCGATACCAGTATGTCGCAGGATATTAACTATTACTTCACCAATGGCACTTACTACATGGATATGGGTGCACAGGGCAAGTACAAAATGGCGATGTCCTTTGATGATGTGCTGAACGGCATGGAGATTTCTGCTATGAACAGCTCTGTTCCGGTCAGCGCGATCGAGAGCATTACCAAGGGCAGCGGCAGTATGACCGTTAAGTACAACATGAACAGTGTCTTCAGTTCCGACCTGTTTGATGAGCTGCTCGGCGGCATGTTGGACGGTGTTTCCATCAAAACCCGCGATATGAATGTTACCGCGAAGGCAGTCAATGGCATGCTTACCGATACCGCGATTTCCGGTACGGTTGATATTACGGCAGAGGGCGAGACCATCAGCGCAACTCTGAACGCAGTCGCTAAGGTAACCGCTACCGGCGATGCGGTTAAGATTACGCTGCCGACCGATCTGGACAGCTATGTCGATCTGCCGACCGAGATTAACTGACGGCTTGACAATTCCGCACCTTTTATGATAAACTTATTTCACTAAAATTTGTGTGGATTTTTACAGCATCTCAAGATGTTCTTTTTCGCCGCACGACCGGGATTCCGGCCGTGCGGTTTTTTTATTTGCACAAAAGGGAGGAACCGAACGTGAACCAACGCTTTATGCGGGAAAAACCGATACTGCCGCTGCTGCTCTCAATGGCGCTGCCGATGGTGGTTTCCATGCTGGTGAACTCGCTGTATAACATCATCGACAGCCTGTTTGTTGCAAAAATAGGTGAGGACGCGATAACAGCACTGTCGCTGGTTTATCCGGTGCAGAATTTGATAAACGCGCTCGCTATCGGCTTCGGCGTGGGCATCAACGCGGTGATTTCGTATCATCTCGGTGCCGGTGAGACTGATAAGGCAGACGCGGCGGCGACGCGCGGTATTGCGTGCTCGGTTATCCATGGCGTGGTGAGCATGATCGTGTGCATCACCGTTATGCCGCGTTTCCTGCGGCTGTTCACAGATTCCGAGCAGGTAGCGGAGATGGGGACGCAGTACGCGTCCATCGCGTTTGCGTTTTCGGTGATTATCATGGTCGGCCTCGCATTCGAGAAGATTTATCAGGCGATGGGTCGCATGCAGGTGACCATGACGGCGCTGCTGCTCGGCTGTGTGACAAATATCGTGCTGGATCCGCTGTTCATCTTCGGTATCGGGCCGTTCCCGCAGCTCGGCATGCGCGGCGCGGCACTCGCCACCGGCATCGGCCAGCTGGTAACGCTGGCGTTCTATCTGGTGATATATCGACTGCGGCCGGTGTCCGTGCATATCACACGCAAGGGGCTGCACGGTACTCGAGGCATCACGGCACGGCTGTATGCGATCGGCATTCCGGCGGCACTCAATCTGGCGCTGCCGTCATTGCTCATCTCGTGTCTGAATGCGCTGCTGGCTGAGCTCAGTCAGGCGTATGTGGTCGTGCTCGGCATCTATTACAAATTGCAGACTTTCCTGTATCTGCCTGCGAGCGGCATTGTTCAGGGCATGCGTCCGGTGATCGGTTACAACTACGGTGCGGGTGAGCGGGAACGCGTCAGCCGTATTTTTCAGGTAGCGCTTGCGCTGTGCGCGTGCATTATGATGATCGGCACTGTGCTGTGTCTGGCGTTCGCGTCTCCGCTGATGGCGCTTTTCACCGAAAATATCCGGACGGTGGTCATCGGTGCACATGCGCTGCGCATTATCTGTGTGGGATTTCTTGTTTCAGCGGTTTCGGTTACGGCGTCCGGCGCACTGGAAGGACTCGGAAAGGGTACGGCGTCACTCGTGATTTCGCTGTGCCGGTATACCGTGGTCATTCTGCCGATCACGGTCGTGCTGTGTAGGATTATGGGCGCGAATGGCGTCTGGCATGCGTTCTGGGTGACGGAGTTTATCTCGGCAGGAGTTGCATTGGTCGCTTGGAAGCGAGTGTAACTGCGCGGGCGCCTGCCGCGCCCGCGCGGCGGGCAAGAGGGTAGACACCTACGGTTTCTACCCTCTTAACTCCCGTTTCCCTTTGTTTCCGAGTCTGGCGCAGACCAGAGATCGGCGACCGCTTCGAAATAGGGGAACGGCAGAGGATTTTTTCTACCGTAGGAGAGCACAGTGTGCTCCCATTTCTTTACCTATTCGCAGTGTCAGATTCCGTTCTGCTACACAGGTCGGCTATTCTACGTTGGGTGCGGCATGACAGTGCCGCACAATTTGTTAGCGCGTTATGATAGATAGGGCGTCTGCGAAGATAAATTGCACCAAATGCCTAAATCCGTAGGTGCCGTGCGGTATAACGTGTTAAAGAATTGCGCAACACGGGTATCCCCCAGGAGACCCTCTCTTGCCCTGCGGGCAATTCACCTTGTGTTGCGCCTGCGTGGATTTAACCGTATGTGTAGCAGTACGCTGTCTGTGAACTGCGAAAAGGCG
>UMDM01026545.1_pt1 | contig 17046 bp, 14 predicted proteins | sample 1964501 | NCBI WGS metagenome assembly UMDM01 (sample SAMEA4835995, study PRJEB28245) | human gut metagenome | biome: gut microbiome; material: fecal sample | place: Denmark | collected 2008
GGAACTCAAAAGACTGAGAGCCCCATGTGTCCCACTGCCCGCGCGGTAGATCAGAAATATTTGCCTCGAGACGTGCGCCCTTCATTTCCAAACGAGCCATCTGGGCTTGGACGGCATCGATAAAGCGAGGAATAACCCTGCCGCGAGCTTCCGCCAAGGCATGCGCCGCATCGGCAAGTGCCGATTCCGCTGCATCGCGCCTCTTTCGAGCCTGGGAGATAAACTCGTCACGCCCATCGTATTCGCGGATTTTCGCCTCAGCTTCGGCACGCTGCGCCAACACATCTTCCATGCGCGGACCGAAGCCACGCATAAGACCCTGCAACTCGGCAATGCGGTCCTGCGCCGCCTCCAGCTCTTCCTGGGGGAAATCGACACCATCTTTGTACGTCGCCAAATCGCGACCCACATCCTCCAGCGAAAAGAATGCTTCACGCACAAGCTCCAACACGGATTCAACGGAAGCGTCTACCGCCGCGATTCGCTCAAGAGACCCCAATGCCGACTCAAGCGATTCCACCGCACCGCCCGACCCTGTTAGATTGCGCTGGGCAGACATGGCTTCATGGACCAGCATTTCGGCGTTTTCCAGGCGAGGCATTCGCTCGATAAGCTCTTCGTACTCACCTTCCTGGGGATCTGCTTTGCCAATCTGCTCCAAAGCGAAGCGTGCCCTGTCGAGCTCGACAGCATCGGCTGATTCCAACTCTTGCAGGCGAACAAGCTCGGCAGACGCATCGTTTGCCGCAGAAAGGCATGCTCGATACGCCCCCAACGGCGCATTGATTTCTTCTTTGCCCCATTCGTCGAGCAAAGCACGCTGATAGGCTGGCGAAAGCAAGCGCTGATGCTCGTGCTGCCCGCAAAGATCAACCGTCTGCCCCAAGCCGCCGGCAAGTTCCTTCGCTGAAGCAAGCGAACCGTCAATGGAAACACGACTGCGTCCTTGCACACCGATGCGGCGCGCAGCCACCACACCATCCTCCCCGCATCCTTCGCCAAAGAAACGGCCCTCTACCTGGAGCTCTTCGCAGCCCTCGCGCACAAACGACGCACCAGCGCGCTCGCCGACCAGAATCTTCAGCGCATTCAGCAAAGCGGTTTTACCCGTGCCCGTTTCGCCTGTTACCACAGTAAAGGCGGGGCTTGGCGCAAACGTTGCCTCGTGGATCAACGCCACATCGCGAATATGCACTTCATCAATCATGGCAACCCCTTTTAGGTGCTCGGCACACCGTGTTCGTATCTTTCACCGTTTGATTTTACGCTACCGAATTCGAAAGACATGCGAAAGCAATCGTAACAAACCACCACGCCGCACAGGCTATTGTCTCAAGACATATCTCCAGTATGGACGCACGAATCGCTACCGAAGCCGTATACTGAAACATACCCGTAACGAAAGCTTGGGGTCATGTCTCTTAATGATGCACCACATATCGAAGCCCACGGAATGCTTGCCCAGCTTCCCGCATCGGTGTGCGCTGTCATCGACGCTTTGGAGAAGCGCGGTTTTGAGGCATGGGTTGTCGGTGGCTTCGTACGCGATGCCCTTCGCGGCGTCACACCCCACGATGCCGACATCGCCACCAACGCTCACTGGGAGCAAACGCGCGAAGCGTGTCTGGCAAGCGGCATGGCAGTGCACGAAACAGGGACGAAGCACGGTACGGTAACCGTGGTTTATCAAAACGAACCCATCGAAGTTACCACCTTCCGCACTGAAGGCGCCTATACCGATCACCGCCACCCCGATAGCGTGCTGTTCGTTGACACCATCGAGCAAGACTTGGCGCGACGCGATTTCACCATCAACGCAATGGCGTTCCACCCGGTTCGTGGCCTTGTAGATCCTTTTGACGGGCAGAACGACTTGGCCAACAAGATAATCCGCTGCGTCAACGATCCCGGTATCCGCCTGCAAGAAGATGCCCTGCGCATCCTTCGCGCTATGCGCTTCGCTTCACAGCTCGGGTTCTGGATTGACCCTGATACTGAAGCCGCCATACGCAGATATGCACCTACCCTCACCGACGTCGCAGGAGAGCGCCTAAGGCAAGAGCTCGAAAAGCTCCTCTGCGGAAACCATGTGCGCCAAACCCTGCTTCGGTTCCCCCGCGAACTTGCCTATATTGTTCCCTGCATTGAAGCCATGGACGGCTTCGACCAACACAACCCTTGGCACATCTACGATGTATGGGAGCACACCGCTGCGGTAGTCGAAAACACCCCCGCCTACCCCTTGGTGCGTTGGGCGGCGCTGTTTCACGATGCAGGCAAACCCGATACGTTCCTCATTGGAGCAGACAACTTGGGCCATATGCCCAATCACCCCATAGCAAGCGTTCACCACATGCGCGAAAGCGCAAAAACGCTGCATTTCAGCAAGAAGATGCAGCATGACCTCGACTTGATTATCCGCTACCATGGCGACAGACCCGAGCCCACAGCAAAAAGCGTGCGCAAGCTGTATGCCCTGGTAGAACACAACGAGAACCTGTTCCACGCAATTTGCGACTTGATGCGGGGCGATGCAAGGGGAAAATCGACCCGTGCAACAAAATGGATCCAGAAGATCAACGCGGCCGAAAGCCTATTCAATGAGATGCTCAAGCAAGGCGAAGTGCTTTCTCCTGCCGACCTGCCAGTAAATGGCACCGACCTTATCTCTCTCGGCGTACCTCAAGGACCACATGTTGGGCTTGTGCTCAACGAGTTGTTCAGCGCCGTAGCCAACGAAGAGGTGGCACCTGAGCGCGAAGCACTTCTGGCGTTGGCAAGGCGATTCATGCAATCCTAAACCGCCTTGTTAGCGCAGCGCGAATAGGTGGTTCACAGGACCGTTGCCTTTCCCTAACCCAGGATTTGATTGGATTGCTTCAGTGAGGTAGCGCTTCGCAAAAGCCACGGCATGCTTCAAGGTTTCGCCCTTCGCCAAATACGAAGCGATAGCAGAAGAAAGCGTGCAGCCAGTACCATGCGTGTTCTTCGTTTCCACACGCTGAGCGGAAAGCCACGTCACCGCACCGTTTGTTTCCAGCAGCACATCGTCGGCCTCTTCAGTCAAATGGCCGCCTTTCACCAGAACGGCCTGTGCTCCTTTCAGCTGAATAGCCTTCGCCGCAGCCAGCATATCCTCTTTAGTTTCGATGCGCATGCCTGAAAGCACTTCGGCTTCGGGGATGTTTGGCGTTACCACGGAAGCCCGCACAAGCAAATCGAAAAGCGCTTGCACTGCAGGCACCTCCGAAAGCGCAGCCCCGCTTGTGGCAACCATGACCGGATCGAGCACGACATTCTGAGCATCGAAACGCTGCAAGCCCTGCCCTACCGCATGAACCACTTCCGCCGTAGGGAGCATGCCGATCTTAACCGCATTGGGGCAAATATCAGAAAACACGCTTTCCATCTGCAGTAATACAAAATCGGGATCCGTCGCAACCACTCCTTGCACACCCATGGTGTTCTGCGCGGTTAGCGCTGTGACAACCGATTCCGCATAGACCCCCAAAGCGCTCATGGTTTTGATATCTGCCTGAATGCCAGCTCCGCCACTTGAATCAGAACCAGCAATGGTTAGCGCTGTTTTCATATTCTCTCCTTGCTCAAGGCAAGCTAACGGCTCGGGTATCGAGGAGGGCTTGAGCCACCTCAACGCCCGAACACCCGCCGCTCGCATCACAGGTAAAAGCGGCTGCCCAAAGGGACAGCCGCTTCATACTTGCTATTTGTCGGACATTTCCTCGCCGAGGTCGATGGTAAGACCGTCCATGATGGTATTAACCGTACGAACTGCACACATCTTGCCGCACATGGTGCAGGTGCCCTCCGTCGAGGGAGGCGCGCTCTCAAAGTACTTGCGGGGCTTCACCGGATCGATGGCAAGACTGAACATTTCATCCCAGTCCATACGGCGGCGAGCATCGCTCATGCGGTTGTCGACATCACGCGCATAGGGGATACCCTTAGCGATGTCGGCAGCATGAGCTGCAATTTTAGTTGCAACAAGGCCCTCACGCACATCTTCGGCATCGGGCAAACGCAGATGCTCGGCGGGCGTCACATAGCACAGGAAGTCGGCGCCACACGATGCGGCAACCGCGCCACCGATAGCAGACGTAATGTGGTCGTAGCCAGGAGCGATATCGGTAACCAGCGGGCCAAGAACGTAGAACGGGGCGTTGTGGCACAAGCGCTTCTGAATCTTCATATTGGCGGGAATCTCGTCCAATGCCATATGGCCAGGACCCTCAACCATAACCTGAACGCCTGCATCCCATGCACGCTTGGTAAGCTTGCCGATCTCGATAAGCTCAGAAATCTGCCCAGCATCAGTAGCGTCGTAGTTGCAGCCGGGGCGCATAGCATCGCCGATGCTGATGGTCACATCGTGCTCATGCAAGATTTCCAGCACTTCGTCGTAATACTCGTAGAAAGGATTTTCGTTGCCCGTAGCCTCCATCCAGGCGAAAATCAGCGAACCGCCACGGCTTACGATGTTCATCAAACGACCGGTTTCTTTGAAGTTTTCGATGGTGCGACGGTTCATGCCAGCATGGATGGTTACGAAGTCCACACCGTCTTCAGCGTGAGCGCGAACAACGTCCAAGAAGTCCTGAGCCGTAATACCAATAAGAGGTTTTTCCAAGTAGCCGATGGCATCGTACATGGGCACCGTACCGATCATGGCGGGGCTCATGTCGATAAGATGTTTACGGAAATCGTGCGTTTTGCCGTGATTGGAAAGGTCCATGATGCCTTCCGCGCCCAGCTCGATAGCAGTACGCACCTTCTCGAGTTCCATTTCGGCGTTCATCAGGTCGCCAGAAATACCCAGATTAACGTTTACCTTGGTACGCATGCCTTCGCCTACGCCCTCGGGGCTCAAAGCGGCATGGTGTATGTTGGCGGGAATGGCAATGCGGCCCTTCGCAACACCTGCACGAATCTCTTCGGGCGTTTTATGCTCCTTGGCGGCAACTGCTTCCATTTGAGGCGTGATTTTGCCCGCACGGGCATAATCGATTTGAGTGATGAGACGTTCTTGCGCCATCACGGCTCCCTTCGTTGGCATTATCCATACAGGTTCTATGGGTCGGGGCCTTGCCCCCTCTCAGCCGAACAGCCGCGCATCGCGGGCGGTTAGCTCCCCTGTTATGTGGTTACGTTATTGTACTCGTATATAGGTATACGCCGCGCGCGGGAATTCCAAAAGAGGGAAGATAACCCACAGCGAGCCTTCTTCCAGGCTGATGCTGGCAGGCCTGCCAATAAGCTCGTTGGATATACCCCACAGCGCCCGGTTCGTGCAGGTTGCGCCGCCGAGCTCCCACTCCAAGCCCACTTCGGTAACGCCTTTGCACACATCGCCATGGGAAAGCACCGAACACGTGCCTTGCGCACCTTCCGCAAATGAAAGAGAGCAGAACGGCCCTGGTGCCACCAGCGGGGCTATTACTGTTTCCTCGCCAATGCCCCACACGCATGTTCCTCGAGCGGCCGCTTGGATAAGCAACTGCAAGTTGCCTAGGGAGTGGTCGAGCCTGCCCGTAAGCGCATCGCAGATAACCAGCTCCTCAAGACCCTGCTGCTCGGCATGGCCAATTGCCAAATCCATATCGGTGAAATCCTTGTGCATGTCGTACTCGAACACGCATGGATGCTGAGGTACCGCTCCAAGCGAATCGAAATCGCCGAACACCGCATCGGGCACAATGCCGCGCTCCTGCAACGCCGCGAACCCGCCATCGACCGCATACACCGCATCAAATCCCTGCGTTTGCAGGATGTAGTCAAGCTCTTTATGGGCCGAAGGCGCAGCGCCAACAAGCAAGCAGCGTTTCATATGAAAATCCTTTCAGAGCGAAAGAGTACGAGAATCATCCCTAACCATAAAACCAGAAAAACGAATAGCAGAAGTCAGAGATCGAGGAAACATCATAGGGGAATTTTCCGAAGCCCTCAGGTCCATATCAGTCAGCGAGGGCCAATCCGGTGCCTCAGGCTGCTTGCAGAAGCAATTTGAAGTGCCCGATTGGCCCGCAACGTCGGCCGTATACATCGTTCAAAGAACGATGTATACTACCACCTCGAGTGAGCCAGGCAATCGCGTGCGCAAGCATGAGGAAAGTCCGGGCTCCCAAGGGCAAGATGCCAGCTAACGGCTGGGCGGGGCGACCCGACGGACAGTGCCACAGAAAAGAAGACTCCCCTGCATGCAGGAGAAAAGCTGAAACGGTGCGGTAAAAGCGCACCAGTGCGTTGGCAACAACGTAGCTTGGTAAACCCCATCTGGAGCAAGCGTAAATAGGAATGCCATACGGCCGCCCTTCCGTGCATTCGGGTTGCGTGCTTGAGCTTTGCGGCGACGCAAAGTCGAGATAAATGGTTGCCGATTACAGAACCCGGCTTATAGGCTCACTCGCATTTCAATGCCGTCCCTTTGGGCGGCATTTTTTAACCATATCGGCATCAACCTATATCTCGGATTGAGAATCAACCAAACGACGATAGTACAAACAGCTCTCGTATAAGTCGTGATGCATTCCCTGCCCCTCAATTTTTCCCTCATTAAGAACGACGATCCAATCGGCGCTTAAAATGGAGGACAACCTATGAGCCGCATAGACGATCGTCCGTCCATCAAAAAGGCTTCTCAAGAGACAATCTACTTCGCGCTCGGAAATTCCATCAAGACTCGAAGTTGGCTCGTCGAGAATGAGCACTTTAGGATTACGGATAATAGTTCTAGCCAATGCGATACGCTGTCTTTGCCCTCCCGACAAGGCCAGACCCCGCTCGCCAACGTCCCTATCCAAAGGAATATCACCTAATCCAACAGAATCAAGGGCATTCTCCATGTCAAAGCGAGAAGCTGAGAGTTTTGCAAGCCTTAAATTATCCTCGACGGTACCGCTAATCAAACTAGCGGACTGGTCTATAAAGCCAATTGAATCCCGATATTCCTCAAGGGGGATATCGGACAACTCAATACCATCAAGGAGTATTTTCCCTTTTGAGGGAGAGAAAAAACGTTCCATCAAACCCAAGCACGTTGACTTCCCCCCACCCGAAGCTCCAACTAACGCAGTTACTTTCCCAGGAGGAATGCTGAACGAGGCATCGTTCAAAGAGTCATTCGAGGACGATGGGTAGCAAAATGAAACACGATAAAAAGTAAAAGATGGACAAGGAGAAATGCCTCCCTCTTTGTGGCAAGAAGAAGGAAGACTCCTAGGATGAACTAGGGTTTCAAAGTCTCTAATTCTCTCGTCGCCTACAGCAGCTTCGCGCGCATATGAAATAAAACCAACAAATTGGCTTACCGAAGAAGAAAAGTAAGAGAAGTACATCAAGAAAACTACAAGATCGGAAAAAGCCATTGCGCCCGCAGCAACCTGCCAGGATGCAAACAAAATCGTTCCAATATTCGCAAGCTGCATTAAGACAGACGATATCGGAGAAAGAAAACCGGCAAGCAGAGACAATTTAAAGCCAGCTTTTGCAGCAGCCTCTATTTCGACTCCGAGAGATTTTTCCGCCGAGCTCCATGCGTTATAAGATCGCAAAACCCGATTCGTGAGAGCGAATTCCTGGGTTTTTACTGTAATACGCAAAAGAAGCTCCTGAACCTCTTTCCTGTAGCCCGACATCGGGCGCGATGCAACGACCGAAAAAAGCAAGGATAGCAATCCAAACCCCAAACCGATAACAAACGTCATGGGGGAAATGAGAACCAGGGCAACAAATGATCCGAAAAACACGAACAAGGACTGAACAAGAGAAACAAGCTGCCCAGGGAGTCTCTTAACCAATTCAACATCACTTACAATGCGCTGAGAATACCAACCTGAAGGTCGAGCTTCCTGGCTCAAAACCGACAAAGCAAAGAACGAACGGGATAGACGGCCTCTTATTCGCTTAGCTAGTCCCTCGCCTATCTTGGCAATCAGAACCTGCTGGCCCATAGTCAATAGGGCGCTTGCAGCAAGAAGGATCAGCAGGATTATCAAGGGGTCGAAAGCATTTGCCCCTTCCTGTGCAGCCTGAATCAAAGCTCCACCATATTGGGGCTGAGCCAGCAAAATTATCTGCCCGAGTAGCCCCAGAGCCAAGCAAGCGACAAACACCCACCCCAAAGAAGGGACATACCTCTTTAATAAAACGATTATTGTTCGCATGGAATCGGACTCCCTCTATCGGAGAAAAAGACGACAAAGCAACCTCCCTTTTCTATTCCACGGCCTTACGAGCTAAAAGAACTTTTCCAGCGCTTACGCTTGGCAGCACCATCAGCATGGGAGATAGAACGACCGCAAAAGAAGGCGCGAAAATCAACAGCGAGGAAACTAAGCAGGCAGATAAGGGGAGGCTAACCGAACAAACGGCAGAAGCAATAGCCCCAGAAGATAATGCGCACGCCATGCCAACGATGAGCGCATTAAACGCATGGATGAACGACTCACATATCATCATTTCAAAGATCGATCTATGACTCGATCCACACGAAATGAACGTCCTTCCTTCAAGAACCCTGTCGTTTGCCGTCATTGCAACAACAGCCACAGCTCCAGCAACGCAAACTAAAATAGGGGCACCGAGAAAGGACAGCAGCTGTTCAGTGCTTATCCCGCTTGCTTCGATTCCCTGACCCCTCAGATAGACAACCAGAGCATCAATAACAGCAATGAGCCCCGCAACCAGTGAAATGCCTATTGCAATAGGCATTTGTATCGCCACAGATTCATCGGAATAGAAAAGTACCTTGCTCTGGGCAACCAGCCAGACCGGAGAGCCCCTCCAAGGAGTAACAGCCGTCCACGTTTTCACCACCCAAGGGAGCAACGGCCTCAAAACGACAGAGCAGAACAAAGCAACAACAAAGGGGAGGAATACAAGACAACTGATTCGAGCCAGCGGGTCTGATTCGACGGAAATTGCAATCAACGAAAAAAGGCCAGCAACTAACAAGGCACAGACAACGATGCGGAAGGCGCCGATTTTCTTTCTATATGGCAATTGACCGCCCAGGGTTAAAAGAGGGGAAACATTCAGGGAAGAATGCACACTGCTCAACCCACCAAGAACAAACGCAAGGAGCTCAACGCAAGCGACCAAGGCGACAACCGGAAAATCAAGACAAGCCCCCAAACAAACAAAGACTTCAAAGCAAGGAATCGCAAAGCCGAAAGCAATGAAACCCAACATCAAGCCAAGAAACGAAGCAATTGCTATCTGAACAAAAAAGCAAAGTCCTACATATCTCCTGCGCATGCCTAGCAACCGCCACACAGAGTAAGATGGCTCTTTTTTCTTTGCAACAAGTCGCGCCACAGAGGCAGATACGGGAATGGAAGCAATCCATGTCAGAAACAGTGTTGCGGTTCCCGCATTGAGCAGCTGCCTCGAAGCCGCCCCCTCTAGCCCATAAGACGAAGATATGAGCAAGGCGGACCAACCGCTAGCAACGCCACAAAAGAAGGCGACCAGAATAATACCCACCCAATCAAGCCATCTATTCCTTAAGTCAGAAATGAACAAACGCCACATGGTTACCCCTCCAGCAAAAGGGCTATTTCATGCGGGGCGGGATGGTTGAGCTCCGCAGCAACCATCCCATCTTTCAGAATCACAACACGATCGGAATAAGAAGCTGCCGTCAGATCATGGGTTACCATCACAACAGCACGATTACCCTGCTTCGATTCGCGACGCATTATATCCATCACCGCTCGCGTATTATCAACATCAAGAGATCCTGTAGGCTCGTCTGCAAATACTATTGGAGAATCAGTAGCCATGGATCGCGCTATTGCTATACGCTGCCGCTCTCCTCCCGACAATGAATCTGGATAGTCCTTTGCCTTATCGGCGATACCAAGGCCACTAAGCAAAGCTAGCGCATCTTTTTTCGTAGCTTTCTTTCCAGAAAGTCGAGCGGGAATCCAGACGTTATCTACGGCATTCAGCGATGGAATGAGATTTAAATTCTGAAATACGAAACTGACCAAACGCCTTCTGACTTCGTCTCTCTCTATAGTGTTCATTGATGAAATCAAGTTGCCATCAAGGGCAATAGAGCCCGAATCTATCTCTTCGAGGCCCGAAAGACAGTTCAACAGGGTCGTTTTTCCCGACCCACTTGGGCCGACAATAGAAACGAACTCACCCACGTTAACCGAAAAGTCAATCCCATTCAGCACCCTGTTCTTCCGAAGCTTTTTTCCTTTGCCGTACATGAAAGACTTTTCTATTCCCCTTGCATCAATCAAGGCTGACATCGAAGAATCACGCCCTTTCTGCAATTGCCGGGCATGCGAAAGCATGCCCGGCACTATCTTTGCTTAGCCGCACCAAAGGCTCACAGAGCTGTTATCGCCATTGCACATAAAGCTAGCTCCAGATGCCCTAGGATCGATTGCATCGCTAGAGGCTTCGAGCGACTGAAGATCCAACATAGAACCCATTTCCTTCACCTCCTTCCTTGATTTGTGCGCATATTTATATCAATGAAGAGAAACGGGAAACCATCCAAAAGGATGCTCGACCGAAGACAGGAGAAATCCGATCAGCCCAGCGGAACCAGTTGAATAATCAACCGATAAGCAAGAACCACCATTTCCCAAGGCCCAAATTGGCCCCTCGAAATCTTGGCTTTGCTCCCGAAAGCAAAACTCCCCTATCACGTTCCTCACCATTGCTGAAATAACATCAGCGTTTTCCTCCCCATCAATGCAGAGAAGTGCCGCTGCTTTGCCTAATAGCCCATGGAACAAGCCACCGTTCAGGGCAACGTATTCTTTGAGCGAAGAAGAAATAGCTTTAAGCTCATTTGCATATCCATCCGCATTGCATAAGGCAAGTGAAACCCCAATACCCGCAATGCCCTCAGATAAGTACCCAAAATCAATTCCCGAATAATCAACTGACAAAGAGCCATCAGGTTTTACATCGAGTCCCGAAAGTTCGTGTTCGAGGCAAACGTTAGCCAAGCGATTCCACTCAGCCGATTGCTCGACAAAGCATGCAGCCAACTCATGGCAAGCCAATGCCGCACCAGACCAGCCATCGAACAATCCAACGGCATTCCCGGTTTCCGCGCCATCACTTACTGGTTCGAGATTCTTCAATACAGAATCTCGCAAAAAATCAGCAGATTCTCCAAGGAGTTTTCTCACCTGGGGACAGCCGCAATCTGAATTGATTTGCAAGAGAGAAAGAACCGTTCCAGCAATTCCGCTTCTTATCGAAATATCATCAGAGGGACCATACGGTAAAGAAAGAGGAAGCAGACCTATTGCCTTTTCACAATATCCAAGCTGCGAAAAAACGCTTGCTATTCCCACTGTTCCACGAAGCAGTCCATGAAAATGCAAGGAGATTTCGCTTTTCAAAAGCTTCGTCGTGATCCATTCAACATCAGAGGAAACATCAAGCCCAAAACGACCAAGCATGAGAGCAACGCCCGCAGCGCCAGTCTCTATGTCCAATCGGCCTAAAGGCCCATGCAAGAATTGTGTAGCATCACCAGGATAGAGACGGCCCTCCGAATCATCGGGCCTTCTCGATTTTGCAATTCCTGCAGCCAAACGCTGCGCAAAGCTGCACGAATCGATTTTTTCACTCCCAACCGGCACCAAGCCAAACGGGGAATCAAATATACGGGAAGCCATACAAGACAATTGCTCTTCCAGCATGTCCTTAACTGAAGATGGAAAATGCTTATCTATAAGAGGAAGCCGCTCATAAAGAGAGCGTGGAGAGAAAGAGCTACTCCAAGAAGGCCAAAAGAGATAGGACAAAACACATGCCAAGCCGAATTCGTCCCTCTCTTTATTGGCGCATTTGCAGAGCGGAGAAAAACCAGGCATCCCCAAGCACGCCGAATCAGCCCCATCGATATCGCTACATGCCTCAAAATCGATAAGGCTTACTGCAAGATTTTTATCAACGATGAAGTTTTTTGGATTAACATCCATCAAGGCAACGCCCGCGCCATGAACTGCATCCAAGAGGCCCAGCATTTGTCGAGCAATTACCAAGGCTCTCTCGGAATAGCGAAGAGCATCGTCCTCTCCAAGACGAAAAGGATAATTACTGGCAACCCAAGACTGCAAAGTGACCCCGGCACAATATTCCTCGACCAGAAATTCGTGTCCGCAAACTGTCTTATACGAGTAGTAAGAGGGAATCCCCTCAATTCCCTGCAGTCTGATGAGCATCGACCGCTCATGCCTTAAGCGTAGCACCGCATCGCAATCGGAAGAAGAATAGCCAGCATACGACCGAGCCTCTTTGGCCACAATCTCGCAACCAGTCTTGAGATTAACCCCACGATAAACCCCACCCGCATTGCTGAAATGCAGGCTTTCCAAAATTGAATAAGGAGCGAAAAGAAGCTCAAATTCATCTGATGGGTTGATACGAGCATCGACCTGTTTCTTTATGCCAAAGGGAACGGAAACAAAATCAGGCAAGACGAAGAATGGCTTTCTCTGATCTTCAGTCAGAGAGCCATCCGGCCTTCGTATTGCCAGCCTGGAGACGCCCTTTCCATCTTCTTCCAAAAGATATCGAAAACCACCGTAGCGGAAGAAAACCGGAGCTTCCTTGTATCTGATGTCAGACAACACATAGGGACCATGGAAATTCCCCAAAAGACCTTCTAACTCTTCCAAAAGAGCAAGGAAGTCGCCAACTGACCCTGGATAGATTGTTATAAATTTGCCCGAAGAGGACCTATTTGCATTCTTACCGTTCAGTCTCAGAAAGCTCCCATACGATACCAAATGCTTGAAAGCAACTCTCTTCTTGACTAAAAAGCCACCCACAACATCGAGCAGCAATTGGGCTTCCGTGGGACATGAGCTTAGGTGAATCTTCCATCCCTGATCAGGCAAGTTCACCTTTGCGGGAAATAAATACCTCCAGGTTGAATCAAGCTGACACGCCCAATCCGAAGGGACTTCGCAAGAAAAAGACTCTGTATTTTTCGCCTGAGCATACTCTTCGAAAAATGGCGAATCCTTGGCAATATGAAGCATTCTGTAATTGGTTAAGTTATGGTAACCATGCCTCATAAAAGCCTCCCTAATGGAAATAATATATTAAGAAGTTAACTGTTTCTTTTAACTTCTTAAAGTTAAGCATTATTTACTAGTACTTAGAGAGAAACCGATGATAGGCGGTTGACCTGAACGGTAAGCGGTTTTGAACATAAAAAATGGGCGCTGGTGAATTCCAGTGCCCATCATCAAGTGCAATAGCATCTATTGACTATGATACTTTTTATACTCCTCCAAAAAGGTCTCACCGTATCTTTTTTCAGCCTCTTCATCGCTAAGATACTCAAGTAAATCACCAGGTTGGCAATCGAAAACCTCACAAATCCTATCAAGACTGCCAATTCTTAACGCACGAATTTTCCCGTTTTTTATCCTCGATACCGTCTGAACCGTGCATTCAAGCTTTTCTGCCAGCTCTACGGATTGCATCTTTCTCGAGGCAAGCAATTTGTCCAAGTTGAACACTATAGCCAAAATATGCCCCTAAACCGTATCGTCCGACAACTGCTGCAACAATACTCCGTATTTAAACACATATGACAGAACAAAGCCAATAACCGAAGCCACCAAGGTCGAAATGCTCAGATCCGCCACCACTCCATCCCCTTGCTTCGCCAAGCCAATTCGCATAACACCAAGAGAATAACCATCAAAAGGAATCACGGAGACAACCGCCTGAAGGACAAAACTGGCAAGCAGCAAAAAACTCACTACTTTAATTTGCCGAGAAGTATGCATAGTGAACGGACTGCTCCCATGGCGTATCGAATTGCAAATACTTCCAATTACGTAAAGGATATAAATGTTTATGAAAGCAGACATCGCAACAGGAACAGCGTAAAGAAGATGACAGACCAAGTCACACAAACCAACTTGTGAGGTTACCAAGGAAACGAAAAATGCGACAAAGATCAAACTCCATCCAATGACGAATGTCGCCATAACGACTCGCAAGGCAACATACAATGGCTTTGCGATATTCTCCAGGCGAAGTAAAGAAGCCCTTGCTTCGTTTGATTCCCCAAACAACTATGTCTTCCTTCCGTTATCAGCAGTCCAACTTCGGCTTTTTGAGAGGCAAACCTTGAAGGCCAATGGTCACGCAGCCATTAGGAAGCCCTATATTCAAGCAACTTGAAACTTGTTGATTTGGAATGGAATAAAAAAAGCATTCTATCTCCTTAACTAATTATATTAAACTATTAACTAATTATTGCTTACTATCACCAATAAACTATGTCCATAATTGCTCATGTTAACGGTAGGAATCAATCGGTTACGCATAGAATCTTCTAAGCAAATCGCCAAGCAGACCATAAAATTTTTGGCTAAGGCGCAATACGGATCACAGGATCGGACGTCACCATAGGCATACAATGAACGGGCACGGCAGCCTCCGCCGCATAAATACTTCATGCCGCAATTCGAGCATCCTGAAATTGATTCAACGTCCAGAGTCGAAAAGGGTGAATTATCAATTTTTTCTTCGACATCCGCAAGACTGTCCTTCAACAAGTTCGCAATGGTATAGCCATCAAACTGCAACATATGACAGGGATACAGGAGCCCCTCATGGGATACGCTTAAGCAGGTTCGGCCGGCACCGCACCAACCTCTTGCCGAAATAGAACCGTTCAAATTAAAGCCACAAGAAAATGCATTTTGACCGGCGTTCTCTATCAAGATTTCAGCCAAGCGCTCAAGCGCATTATCGTCGGGAATAAGCCTCTTCGAATGCTTATCATCAGCAGTACATGACAGCAGACTAAAGTTGATGCCAACATTCAAAGAGCGAGCTAACTCAAAATATGAAGGAATATCCTGAATATTAAAAGCGTGAATCGTCGCTATGATATGAGCGTTTATCCCTTCTTCTTCAATCGCAAGGATGCTCTTTTTTAGATCAGCAAACCGCTGATATCCGCGGATATACGATTCGGAACTAGAAGAAGAACCATCAAACGAAACAGCAATTCTATCCACAGCACCAGACAACCTTTGAAGGATCTCTCTCTTTATGCTGGTTCCATTCGTTATTACAGAAACGCTCCTTATACCCTTCGTCTTTGCAAAAGAAACAATATCGGGCAAGTCTTTCCGCAAAAAAGATTCCCCGCCTGAAATAACCAGACTATCGACATTCAGCCCCTTCAATTTCGTAAGAATGACTTCGATATCCGCAAGAGGGAGATCGGGCGAAGCATTACGTTTCGAATTCACGGAATAGTACCCGACGCAATTCAAATTGCATCTTTGTGTCACATGAAGATATACAGATCTTGATAGATTTCCATCGTGCTCTTCTCGAAAGAATTTCCCTTCGCTCAAAGCGCTACAGAACTCAGGAGAAAAATCGTCCGTAGATAACTCCTTAGACCCAGCCTCGAACGCATCTCTGCAAACACGCTCTTCGGCAGAATCTAATCCGATCACTGCCCCAGTTGCCAAATTTCCGAGAATCGGAAATTTGGCATAATCAAACACAACAACACTATCTGAAAACTTCATGCGTCCTCTTTCACTGTAACCCCAGCAAAGCAATAGCACACGAAGCCCTTTCCGTTGCTCGAAAGCCGTCCAAAGTCCATATCAAAGCGTAAGCGGAAAACATATAGGATGCACAAACTACCGAGCAGACCAGTACCGCCACCGTTGCGCAAAGACAGCACACCTAAGAGCAAGAGCAGGATTCCATCACCGCCCATGGTTCCACCCACAAAAAGGCTGAATGCTCAAAGGCGACCACCACTCCTTCTGGCGAGCACAAAGACATTGCCGTAGTCAAGTGGCCGAAAAGCCCTTCGGGGCTGATGTGACGTCCGACGAATCCGACTTGCAGGCCATCGCGCCCAACGACGACATAATCACCTTCGCGCAAGATGACACCAAAGTGAAGCACAAACAGCAAGGACGTCCATTACTCAGGTATCACCAACAAGGAGCTGCCTTTCTCCGTTACCTAAGGCCGTAAGTTGAACAATGAAACTGTGGACCCTTCAGTGCTGAAGAACGTTGCCGGCAATGAAGCTTCCTTGGACTACGAGAACAACACCGCCACCACGGTAAACGTAGACGGCACTTCGCGCAACGTAAAAGAGCCGTACGTTATGGCTTCCTTTGCTTCATTCGATACCGAGCATCCCAAGATCATCAAGGTTAACAACGACAAAGGCATGAATCAGGACGGCTCGTTCGTCGCCGTTGTCCTGGCGATGCCTGGCTTGACACAATCGCCCCAGCTCGACAACATGGTTGATCTACCTGAAAGCGTCACCTTTCTTCCGTGCATTCGAGTTGCGTGCTTGAGCTTTGCGGCGACGCAAGGTCGAGATAAATGGTTGCCGATTACAGAACCCGGCTTATAGGCTCACTCACATTTCAATGCCGTCCCCTTGGGCGGCATTTCTTTTTCTAAACACCCAGCATAAAGCCCAGACCCTCATTCGTAGCGCAAGCCCGGTGCCACTCCACGACACCGGCCAGCAAGCCCGTCCCCAAAGCCGCCCAACACTGCACCCCAGGCACTCCACCCAGCGCCCTCCCGAAAGCGCCCGCAGCGCTGCCAGGTTCACTTTGCTCACGCGCCGGGCCAAGGTTCATCCTACTGCGCCGTTCGAGCCTATCCAGGGATCCCAAAAACAGAAAAACGCCCCGAATTGCAACTTTTTTGCGATTAGGGATTGCTGCGGGGAGCCAAAGCGCGTATCTAGGCGCAAAAGCGCAGCAAATCAGCTGATCGGCAGTCAGTTTGTACTTTGCACGGACAAAAGAGGGTCCGCAATCGCAAAAAAGTTGCACGAATACCGAGATTTTTGTTTTCGCAACGGGAAGATCACCATAACGGGGCGAATCCTGAAAAGGGATACAGACGAAAGAGCGAGAATCCCTCTGGCAGGCGCAGATGGCGAAAGGACTCCCGCATCAGCGGCGACGGACATTGGGCGCAGGTGCAGCGGAGCTGTAAGCGGCACAAGACTAGCGG
>UMDM01020325.1_pt1 | contig 15921 bp, 14 predicted proteins | sample 1964501 | NCBI WGS metagenome assembly UMDM01 (sample SAMEA4835995, study PRJEB28245) | human gut metagenome | biome: gut microbiome; material: fecal sample | place: Denmark | collected 2008
AGACGAGCTGAAAGAGCGTATTCGCGTCCCACTTTTGGGCTTTTCGGCGGTGCTGATGAGCATCGTCGCTTTTTTGCTGCTCTTATATGGCATTACCGTTGTTGTCCGTTTCCTTTTTGCGCTGGGGTCGCTTGGGTAGCCATGGCGTATACCAGCAGGCAAAACAACGTTTTCAAGTGCGGATGGCGGCGCTCTGCCCTCGTTGCCGTATGGCGCATTTTCGGCAAGGCGGGGCAGTAACATGTGGCTTCGCTTTACCCTGTTTGATGTGCGTGTCGTAGCGCACTACCTTGGTGTGCTGGTTTCTTTCTTCACCATTGCGCTGGCGGTGCCGTTGGTGGTTGCCATTGCAATGCAGGAATGGGAGCCGGCTTCGCGTTATCTGCTGGCGGTGGGCATTTCGCTTATCGTTGGGTCGGGGCTGCGTCTTTTGTGCGTACAGCCGGGCAAACTCACTCACCAGCAGGCGCTTGCGGTAACGGGGCTTTCGTGGATTGTTCTGGCGTTTGTGGCTTCGGTTCCCCTGGCGCTTTCGGGTCATTACGGTTCGTACCTCGACTCCCTTATGGAAGCGGTTTCCGGGCTTACCACCACGGGCGTTACGCTCGTTATCGACCTGGAACACCTTTCTACCGCCGACAACATGTGGCGCTTCGTAATGCACCTTATCGGCGGCTTGGGCCTTATTGTTGTGGCTCTTTCACTGGGCCTTTTGGGCAAGGCAACTTCGGGCCTGTATTCTTCAGAAGGTCGAAGCGAGCACGTACTGCCTAACATCGTGAACACGGTTCGCCTTATCAGCCGCATTTCCCTTACTGCTATTGCAGTTGCTGCGGTTATCCTGTTCGTGATGTGCGTTCTTTCCGGCATGGAGCCGGTGCGTGCTTTCTTCCATTCCTTGTGGATATCAATTTCTGGCTTCATTACCGGTGGCTTTGCTCCTACCAGCCAGTCCATCGGGTACTACCATTCGTTTGCGCTGGAAATCGTCTGTATGGTGCTTATGCTTTTGGGCGCCATTAACTTTTCGTTGTACGTGAAAACCCAGCGCGGCGAAACCGATTCTTTCTTCCGCGACTTGGAAATCCGCACGGGTGCCATCTGGCTTATTGTTGCCACCATTACGCTTATGGCCTCAACGTGCGCTTCGGGTGGCTTCTCTGATTTGATGGCGCTGCTACGCCGCGGCGTGTTCATGGTTGTGGCCGCAGCTACTACTACGGGCTTCCAGAATGTTACGAACAATCAGCTCACCACGGTATTTTCTTCAGGCGCGTTCCTGATCATCGCCATGTGCATGGCAATCGGCGGTTCCAGCGGAAGCACCGCCGGTGGTATCAAGCTTTCGCGCATCGGCCTTATTGCCAAATCGATGGTTTCCACCATCAAGGAAACCCTTTCTCCTAGCACGGCGCGCGTTTCCGTTCGTTACTATCATCTGGGGCGCAAAGTACTTACCACCGATGCGGCAAAGTCAGCTATGACCGTTTCTGCCCTGTTCGTGGTTACGTATCTTATTGGCTCGCTTGCGGGCATCGCGCACGGCTACGATGCCATTTCCTCCATCTTCGAATCGGTTGCCATGGCTTCCAACGGCGGCTTGAGCTCGGGCATTGTTTCTCGCGGCATGCCGCCAACCCTGGAAGCGGTGTACATCCTTGAAATGTGGGCAGGTCGTCTGGAATTCGTAACGCTTTTGGCCCTTGTCGTGAAAGTTGTCGTGTCCATCGCGCCTCGCAGGAAGGTGGTGCGCTCGTGACGAAGCTGCTTTCAAAGCGAACCGTTGCTGCGGCATGGTGCTCATGTGTGTTGGCGGCAGTGCTGCTGTGTGCCGGTGCTGCCTGGGCCGATGAAGGGCAGGAATCGTCTAAGCCCAACAATCATGTGTATGTGAACCAGCTTTCTGACAGCTCGTTTTTGTATCAAACAACCATTGCCGACTTGGCTCAGGCCGACTCGTACTATGAAGGCCAAACGGTATTAGTGCAGGGCGAAGTGGTGGGCGACCGCATCAACGATGAAATGCAACCCGACAATTGCTGGGTTACCCTGCAAGACGACGATCCCACAAACCCTAGCGTGGTTTCGGTGTTCATGACCATGGAACAAGCGAAGAACATCGACACGTACGGCAGCTATGGCGTTACTGGCACCACGCTTCAGGTGCGTGGCACGTTCCACTTGGACTGTAGGGAGCATCAGGGTATGTCCGACATTCACGTGGAAGAGGTTTCGGCGCTTGCCGCCGGCTCTGAAAGCAAGCCCGGGATGGATCCGAAGCTTTTCGGTCTTGGTATCGTTTCGGTGCTGGCTGGCTTGGCGCTGTTGGCTCTGTACCAATCTAAACGAGAGGGGACGCTGTAATGGAAACTCCAGCCGTCGAAACCGGAGTGGTGGTGAAGCTCGATAGAGGCTTCCCCTTGGTTCGTTTGGACGATGGCCGTGAGCTTCGTTGCGAGCATGCCACTTCCTTGGTGAAGGGCAGCGATCAGCGTGCGGTGGTGGGCGACGTAGTGCGCATTTCCCTTCCCGACGGGCATGACAAGGGCATCATCGAGGAGACGCTGCCCAGGCGCACGTCGTTTGTGCGCAAAGACCCTACCGAACGGGCCCTTCCGCAAACGTTGGCCGCCAACTTCGACCTGGTTATCATCGCCCAGCCCATTGAAGATATCAACACACGTCGCCTGGAGCGCGAGCTTGTCTTGGCCCACGAAACGGGAGCGGAAGTGCTGGTGGTGCTTACCAAGGCCGACCTGATGGCTTCGCCCGCCGAAGTGGAAGAAGTGCGCTCGCATATCGATGGGTTCGTGGGCAATGACGAATTGCTCGCCATTTCCGATCGCGATGAGGCGTCGGTGCAGCGCCTTGCCCAGATAATTGCCGAGGGCGACAAAACCGCAGTGCTTATCGGCAGGTCGGGTGTGGGCAAGTCGAGCCTGGTGAATATGCTTGTAGGCAGCGACATCCAGAAAACCACCGCCGTGCGCGGCGATGGCAAGGGCAGGCACACCACCGTTTCTCGCGAGATTATCTATCTGCCGACGGGTGGCCGCATTATCGACATGCCTGGCGTGCGCGGCTTGGGGCTTTGGGATGCCGACGAAGGCATTGGCGCTGCGTTTTCGGACATTGAAGAGATTGCCTCTTCATGCCGTTTTCGCGATTGTACTCACACCAACGAACCGGGATGCGCTGTCCGAGCCGCCGTTGAGTCGGGCGATTTAGCGGCAGAACGCCTGGAATCGTACGTACGCCTTCGCGAAGAAAGCGCTCAGGTGAAAACCCGCCGCGAAGAGGCGGAGCGCATTCGCAGCCGTCGAGGGCATCCTCGCCGAAGGCGTTAAGAACCGTGAAACCAAGCGCTCTTTCCGATGCGCTACAATACTATGTGCAACATCCCATCATGGGATGTTGTTTTTCTAAGGGGCCTGCATAGGGCGGGCCGCAAAGAGGGGGACCCATGAATCCTGCAGTGATCATACCTACCTTCCACACCGCGCCTACAAAGCGCGGCGCTTCAAAGCCTTCCAACCTGTACGACCATCCTACGCCCCTGAACGAACAGGGCACGTTGGGCAGGTGCTTGAATTCGTTGCAGCAAGTGCGCGGTTTGGGCCAGGTAATTATTTTGGTTGCCGCCGAGGGTGGCGTGGAAGACGAAGCCGCCAAGAAGGTTCAAAACATTGCCAACCAGTTCCCCCAAATGCACACGTTGATAGTTGGGCGCGCTGAAGCTGAGATTGTTCAGCAACGTTTGGACCAGCTGGGCTTCGGCGGTCAGCAAGAGGCTATTGGCCTTACGGGCTATTCTGCCATTCGCAACCTTGGTTTGGTTGTTGCCCAGGTGTTGGGATTCGATTCGGTGGTGTTCATCGACGACGATGAAACTATCGAAGACGAGGCATTTCTGGAAAAGGCCATGTACGGCCTGGGCAAGCTCACCAAGAAGGGCATTCCCATCCTTGCTAAATCGGGCTTCTACTTCAACGATGAAGGCACTTACTATTCGAAGAGCCAGAACCGTTGGTACAACCATTTTTGGCAGCAGGGTCGTGCGTTCAATAATTGGATCAGCAAGGCCATGTCCGGCCCGCGCCTTTCTCGCTCCAACCATGTATGTGGTGGTTGCTTGGCGCTGCATCGCGAAACGTATCGCCGTTTGAGCTTTGACCCGTGGATTCTTCGCGGCGAAGACTTGGACTATTTGCTCAACCTGCGTATGTACGGTTCCGACATCTGGTTCGACAATCAGTGGTCGCTGACGCACCGTCCTCCGCGCGACAGGCACGAAGGCCATCGCTTCTATCGCGACATTTTCCGCTGGGTGTACGAGTACTACAAAATTGAGTTCAGCCGCGCGCAGATCGACCTTCTGCAGATCAAGCCCTCTTCGCTTATGCCGTATCCTGGCCCGTTTTTGGAGCCGGGCATCACCAAGCGCATCAAGCGTACGGCGTTCCTGCGTTCGCTGGCTCGCCCCGACAAGAAGCGCTATCGCGAAGGCGCCAAGGCCGCTGCTGGCGAGGCAACCGAATATGCCCAGGAACACTGCATGAAGTACTTCGAGTTCCAGTACACCTGGGGCGATATCATGGCGCGCATGGAAAGCGATGGCGGTTTGCGCCAAGCGCTGGTGCAGGCGGCCATTGCCCGCCAGTCGGGCGGGGAAGTGGTGGTTGAAGCCGCTGCTCCGGCGGGCGCATCGGCAGATGGTGCGGGCAACGCTTCCGACTTGCTGGAACCTGCTGTCGCCAACCTTGATCCGGGCATGACTGCCGAGATCAGGCTTAACATCAACGAAGAATAGGATTTGCGCACTTCATGGAAACCTTTGTAATTACCGCAGCAGTCGGCGTAGTTGTTGGCATCTTGTCGGGCTTGCTGGGTATCGGAGGAGGAACCTTGATGGTTCCCCTGTTCCGCTTGGGTTTCGGGCTTTCGGCTCTTGCCTCTACGGCAACTTCGCTGTTCACCATCATTCCCACCTCGCTGGTGGGTTTTATCACCCATATCAAGAACAAGACGTGCATTCCCCAGCTGGGCATTGTGTGCGGCTTGGCTGGCGCATGTACCAGCCCTTTGGGCGTGCACCTGGCAAATATGTCGCCGGCATGGATGGTTATGCTGGCAGCGGCAATTATCATTGGTTTTTCATCGTTCAAGATGTTTCGCAAGGCTGCGCGCATGCCAAAGAACCCCGCTTCGGGCAAGGCCATGGGCGTCGATGTGGAAAAAGCGGCCGTTAAGGCCGCGGTCATCGAAGAAGGCTTGGGCGAAGAAGGGTTCAAGCTTACGCGCAAGAATCTGCCTGTTGCTATCGGCATTGGCCTAACCGCGGGCCTGGCCTCAGGTTACGTGGGTGTTGGCGGTGGCTTCCTGATGGTGCCCCTGTTTATTTCTGTGCTGGGCGTTATGATGCGCAAGGCATCGGGTACGTCTTTGGTTGCCATCATGATCTTGGCCATTCCCGGCGTTGTCTATCAGGGCATGCTGGGCAACATCGACTACCTTGCGGGTATAGCCATGGCGGCGGGCAGCATCCCCGGTGCGGTGATTGGTGCAAACCTCATCCGTCGTGTTCCCGAGCGACAGCTGCGCATTGCTTTTGGTGTATTTTTGCTTATCAGCGCAGTAGTGCTGCTGGGCAACGAGGTAGCTGCACTGTAATATGCTATGGTCACATTACCTGCGACGTGTATGGCGCAGGTGGAAGTAGCTCCCGTTTTTCGGAGGATCGTTTATGGCCTACCCTCGCCACAACGTCACCATTTTTCTTGAAATTGCTTCGCTGTGCATGGCGCTCATCTGCGGCTGTGTTTTGGGCTGGGCTATGTTCGGCCCCGAAACCAACTATTTGGTGCTCACCATTTCGGGCGCTTTGTTTACGGCGTTCCTGCTCATTACCATTGCCTTGATCCTCGACCCCGACCGCATCCGTGCAAACCAGTCTATGTCGGTGCTGAACCTGGCAAGCGCAACGCTGGAAGCCATGCAGGAAGGCTTCACGTCGGAAGCTGCCCAGAAGGTATGCGAGATACTGCTCCCTTCCACTTCGGCATGCGCTGTTGCCATCACCGACCGCGAAGTGGTTTTGGGCTATGCTGGCGCTGGCAGGGAAGAGCTGGGTGAATTGGGCGGGCATATCCGCACGGCTGGCACGAAGCGCACTGTGCAGGATGGCAAAACCCGTGTGTTGCGCTCGCAGCTTGAAGTGGGCTTGCCTGTTCCCATGAGTGCCATTCAGGCCGCCATTATCGTTCCCTTGAAGATGGGGTCTTCCATTCAGGGTACGTTGAAGTTCTACTACCCCAAGCCTTCGCGCATTTCTGAAACGCAGATTTCCGTTGCTGAAGGCTTTGGCCAGCTACTTTCCACGCAGATTGCCGCTTTGCAGCTTGAAGAGCAGAAGAAACTTGCCACCAGCATGGAGCTCAAGGCGCTGCAGAGCCAGATCAACCCGCACTTCCTGTTCAATATCATCAACACCATGGCATCGTTGGTACGCACCGACCCCAACAAGGCTCGCGTCATGTTGCGTGAGTTTGCAGTGTTCTATCGTCAGACGCTCGAAAACAGCTCGGATCTTATTTCCCTTTCGCGCGAGGTTGAGCAAACGGTGCGCTACCTTTCGCTTGAGCAGGCACGTTTCGGCGAAGATCGCCTGGCGGTGGAAGTTGATATCGGCGAAGAGGTGCGCGCTATGCAGGTGCCCGCCTTCATGGTTCAGCCGCTGGTTGAAAATGCTGTAAAGCACGCCATGCCTGCGGAAGGCAAACTCACCATTTCCATTTCTGGCACCCTCGATGGCGACGATGTGTACTTGCATGTAAACGACGACGGTATCGGTATGAAGGAAGATGCCTTGAAGAATATCATGGCGCCGAAATCCGAAACCGGCCTGGGCATTGCCGTAAAGAACATCAACGACCGACTGCGTGGCTACTACGGTGAGAAGGCTTATATGGATATCCAAAGTGAGCTGGGCAAGGGAACTTCTGTTACCCTGTTCCTTCCCGATTGCGCGAATCTGTAGAAGCGTTGCCTGACAAGAGCTTTGCAGATAGGTCGGCGCATATTCGGTAAGTGGTCTATAATAGGAATGATAAATTCACGAAACACGAGGAGGTTGCGTTGCTGAAGGCAATTATCGTTGATGACGAAGCGCCAGCGCGTTCCGAGTTGCGCTTCCTGCTAGGCGAACTCAACCAGACTGAAGTTGTTGCCGAGGCCGCAAGCGTCCGCGAGGCTATCGAAAAGCTCAAGGAATACCCTTGCGACGTTATGTTCTTGGATATCAACATGCCCGAGGCTACCGGTATTCAGCTCGCAGAGGCTCTGCAGCATTTGAAGTCCCCGCCTGCCGTGGTATTCGTTACTGCTTATAGCGAATTTGCCCTGGATGCGTTCAAAGTCAATGCCATCGATTACCTGGTTAAGCCTGTTGAAACCGAGCGTCTTTCCCATGCTCTTGCCCGTGTGCGCGAACATGTGCTGCTTCATGCAAAGGCCCAGAAGGCTGAGCGCATTCCCGTTGAAAAGGGCGGCAAGAAGATCCTCATCAACATCGATGACATTCGCTATGTTATGGCGCGCGATGATTATGCGTACCTGCAAACTGGCGTTGACCGTTTCTTCTCTACCGTAAGCTTGGCTCAGCTGGAAAAAACGCTCGATGGTCATGGTTTCTTCCGCGTTCATCGCGGTTACCTGGTTAACCTTGCGCTGGTCAAGGAAGTTGAGCCCCAGTCGGGCGGCACCTTGCTTCTTACGCTCGACGGCGTAGACGAGAAGATTCCCGTTTCCCGTCGTCGCGTGTCTTCCCTCAAGAAGGCGCTTGGTCTGTAATCGCGCTTTTCGCTTGGCTGAAGGGTGCGTTGTCGCTCGGGGCGGCACCAATTACGGGCTATGACCCGTCGCAGTACGGCGGCGTGCGCGCCCCGTTGCAATACAGCGTTGCGTTCGCCTCGCGCAGGGCGGCGACGCTACGGCCCATCATCGCAGTACGGTGTTGCGTGCTTCCCGTGGGCGGAACCATATGCTTCAACTAATTGGTTGGGTCGGCATCAAGCCGGCCCTTCTTTTGTTTTTTGTCGGCCTTCACTGATGTTCGCCGGTGCCTATCTTCTCGGATTCGGCCGAGCGATTTCCCTGAAGGAGCCCCCCTTGCGGTTTGAAGGGGCCCTTTGCAGATTCGGATTCTTCGCGGGCGAAGGGGCGAGCTCCAATATAGTCGTGCTCAGACGCGACATAGCCCAGGCTATTCGCTAGAAACCGCCCTACTGCCCGCATCGAAGCACCTTCATATTGACCAGCTGAACGTGGAGATGGACGCCCCCCCCTCGTGGAAACGCCAGCGCCGTGGCGGGCATGGTCGGCTTCCATGTCGGGCGGCCCTCGACCTCGTGAAACGCCTTGCTGGGCACGGGCTTGACGGGCTGTTGTACGGGGCGGCCCTTCCCGCATCGAAACGCTCCTTCGGCGGCACGAAGTGTGTAATGCCCGCTTTGCCGTTTTACTCGTGGGTTTGTGAATGGTAATGTTCGGTCTTGCCTCTGAATACAGATCATTTTTGAAAGAAGATAATTCATTATGTCCGATACCTTTATTTCCCTGAATCCCAAGCGCGATGTGGCGCTGTTCGACTTGGATGGCACGGTGCTCGACACCTATGCTCCCATTCTGGAAAGCATGCGCTACGCCACCAAGACGGTGTTTGGGGAAGCCCTGCCCGATAGCAAGCTTGTTTCCATGGTTGGGCAGCCTCTGGTAACTCAGATGCAAGCGTTTGCCGCCGAACGGGGTTGCGGCTCTGAGATTGCCGACGAACTGACGCGCGTCTACCGCGAATACAATGAGCGCGACCTTGACGAAAAGTCCTTTCCGTTCCCGGGCATACCCGAGGCGATTGCCTCTTTGAAGAATGCAGGCTTCACGGTTGGCGTGGTTACGTCAAAGCGCGCAGTCTTGGCCACGAAGAGCCTGAAGGCTCATGGGTTGTTCGATGCGTTTGCCTGCGTGAATGGCGCTGAAGATAGCACTGCCCACAAGCCCGATCCCGATCCGCTGCTGACGGCGGCAAAGAAACTCTGGGTTTCGCCTGATAGATGCGTGTATGTGGGCGACAGCCCCTACGACTTGCAGGCTGCCCATGCCGCAAACATGCCATGTGTGGGCGTTACCTGGGGCAAGTTCTTCGGACGCGACATCTTGCTCGAGCAGATGCCCAGCGTGCTTATCGCCAGCCCCGAAGAGCTGGTCGGTGCGGTTGAGTTTGCGGCAATCCATTAAAGTGAAAGCCGGGAGAGTTGTCTCTCTCGGCTTTTGTTGTATTGTGGCGCTAAGGCTGCATGCGGTGTCGTCATTCGCTCGTGCCGACCTTGGGCTACACGAGACAAGCTAAGGCTGCGCGCAAGGGGGTGATGTGCGCGGGAAGCTTCCGTCTTTTGTGCGGTGCCGGGGCAGAATAAAAGTTTGCGGTATCCGCATTCCCGCGCAGGCGGCGAATTGGACATCGGATCGCATGCGGGGGCTCGCCCCGAGCCGAAGTACGCCTTCGTGTCCCATGCCGCATCGGACGTCATGCAAAGCCTCGCCCATACCAGGGGCGTGTGCATAGAGCGCGTATTGAGCCGCACGCAAGGAGAGCTAACGGCATCTGCTCCCGGCGGATGATCGGGTGGCACTTTGACCATGTAGAAAGGGGATTGCTATGGCGTTTTGTACGGATACGGTTTGCGCGGGCGAAGGGGTGTTCGCTCTTGAAGCCGTGGTCACGGTAACTCCGCGCGGTATCGTGGTGTACGCTTGTACGCCTGCTTTCGCTCACCTGGGCGCTACGGCTCAGGCCATTCCGCGCCCAGAGCCAGGGCGCACAGCAACGGTTAGCTTGCTTGCCGTCCCCTGCCATAGGGATGAAATTCCCGCCCACGATATTGCCGCCGCTCTGGCAACGGAGTTCGCCATGCCCTGCTCCGCTAGCACGGGCTATCACGTGGAAAATGCTTCTCCTGCCGATTTGCAGAAGATGCTCGAAGTGAACCAGCAGCTCATCGAGGCGCTGAAGGAGCGCGTTGCGGCAATGATTGCCAGCTTGAGCGAATAGCTGCCGCCCACGCCGACGCATCGCGTCAACCGATGCACGCTTGCCGGCACCGTCTGGGCCCGACCAGCGCCAACCGAGCCCCGGCCCTGCGCTGTCGCCCGCTCCCAGGGCGCCCGCCATGCCGCGCCGCTGCCCGCCCCACTAGGCCTACGATTACGCGCGCTCCTCGGCCTTGGATTCGCCCCACCGCCCGAGCCCCGGCCCTGCGCCCACTGCGCCTCCATCGCCTACGCGCTGCTCCCGGCTGCCCGCGTCCCTCTATGTCGCCATCGAGCAGATCCAGAATCGTCGTCTAGGTCGTTGCCATCGGGAAGTTCTGCGCGCATCGCCCCCATCGCGCCCACCGCGCGCCGCCGCCCGCGTCCCCTCTCGCGTTGCGTCGGCCCCGGGCCCTTGGCTGGCAAGAATCGCACCGCATGCATCCCTTTTTCGCCGAATGCGCGAGAGAGGCCCTCCTCCTGGCAACATCCGCCCGAAATGCATGCTTTTCGAGATCAAGATGGCAACATCTTCGCCCTATGCATCCATTTCCGGGCGCAATCGGGCGATTCAGGATACATGGCGTGCGAATCTTGCCGCCAAGGGCCCACTTTCGCGTCGAGGAACCCGAAATCACGCATGACGCGAAGATGTCGCCAGCGCCGCGCGGCCTTTCCGCGGCAGCGGCATGCGGCATGGCCGAACGGGCTTTGCGCCATGCGACAGCGGCATGCGACACGCGGCATGGCCGAACGGGCTTTGCGCCCTGCGGCACGGGCCTGGCCTGCTTGCCGCATGCGCGCCCCCCCTGCCATCTCGCTTGTGCCCGCCGTGGCCTGCGGCCCCGCCGCCCGCGTTCATCGCCGCCGTCTTATGCGCGTCGCCCATTGCGGTCGGGATGAGCTGTCGATCGGGCTCTTCCTGCCGCCCTCGTGCTGCCCACGCCGATACATCGCGCTACCTGCGCGCCGCACCCATCCCGCCAGTCGCGCGGACCCACCGCGTCCAGGAAACAAGCGGAACAACGCAAGCAACTCAATGCGGGCATAAAAATAGGATCCCCAAATGGGGACCCTATTGAATGAAGAGCTCTTTGGTTTTGCTCAGCGTCTGCCCGACGCCCTACAGCCCTTACACCAAGCGAACGAACTTGCGCTTTCCTACTTGGATCACAGCACCCGACAGAGACTCGGGGGCTACGTTATAGGCCTTAGCGGCAACAGCTTCACCGTTGATCTTTACGCCGCCCTGGTCGATCATGCGACGAGCATCGCCCGTTGATTTGGTAAGACCCGAATCGGCAATGAGTTTAGCCAGATATACCGTACCCTCTTCGTTAGGGGTAAGGTCAGCAGCATACTCAGGGATATCTTCTGGAACTTCATGCTGCTTGAACTGGCGATCGAATGCCGCTTCTGCTTCCTTTGCCGCTTCCTCGTCGTAGTAAGCAGCAACGATGTTCTGCGCCAAGTCGCGCTTGCAGCGATTCGGATGAATCTCGTCAGCAGCCAATCCCTTTTCGATGGCATCGATCTGATCTACCGGCACGGTAGAAGCCAAACGGTAGTACTTCACCATCAGCTCATCGGGGATAGACATTACCTTGCCGAACATGTCGTTGGGGGTATCGGTCAAACCAATGTAGTTGCCGTAGCTCTTGGACATCTTCTTGACGCCATCGGTGCCCTCCAGCAAAGGAAGCGTCAGGCACACCTGGGGCTCCATACCCATCTTTTCCATAAGCTCACGGCCAGCAAGCAAGTTGAACAACTGGTCAGTGCCACCCAGCTCAACGTCCGCCTTGATAACTACAGAATCGTATGCCTGCATGATGGGATACAGGAACTCGTGCAGGCTGATAGGCAGCTCGGACGTATAGCGGTTATGGAAGTCGTCGCGCTCAAGGATGCGTGCAACGGTAAAGTTGGAAGCGATCTTCAGAAGGTCTTCCATGCCCAAGGAAAGAATCCATTCGGAGTTGTAACGAAGGGTGGTCTTTTCGGGATCAAGTACCTTAAAGGCCTGGTCAACGTAAGTCTGGGCATTTTCCTTGATCTGCTCACGCGTAAGCTGAGGGCGCGTGGAGTTACGGCCGGAAGGGTCGCCGATAAGGGCGGTTCCGTCACCGATGATAAGGGTAACCTGATGACCCAGATCCTGGAACTGGCGCAGCTTGCGCAACGGAACAGCATGACCAAGATGGATATCGGGAGCCGTAGGGTCTACACCCAGCTTGATGTTCAGCGGCTTACCGCGCTTAAGTTTGTCCATGAGGGCCTTCTCGGGCACGATCTGAGCGGCGCCGGACTGGATAATATGAAACTGCTCTTCAGGTGAAATCATGATTCCTCTTTCTAGCGTATGGCGAAGATTCTAGCACAGGGAAGTCGGCTGCGTTTTCCCGCAGCCGCCCTTATCGCTGCGTAGGGGCAAGAGCTGCACGTATGCTTTCCGCGCGCATTCTGTGCACAAGCGCGCCCTTGCGTTTTTCATCTTGCCCAAGCACCTACGAAACACCGCGGAACAAATGACCCGATGTTGCACCTTCGGCCTTGGCAACCTTGTTGCCGTCCTTCTGGGCGATGTCGCGAGCACGAACAGCGCGGGCAACCTTTTCGGTAGTTTCCTTCACGTTCATAAGCGTGGTGTCGACCAGCACCGTCGAAACGCCCGCCCCGATAATCTCGGGCATCAGGTGAGCAACGTCCATCTGCACCGCATTGTACAAATGACTGCGCCCAGTGCAATCGGTGATTACCGGCATCTCATAGCCCTTGCGGTCTTTCAGGTAGTGGGGGCTCTTGCGACGAGCGCACTCAGTGCACTTCTGATTGCAGGGACCCTGGCTCATAAGCAAGCAGTGCTCGGTAACCATGAGCTCGGTCTGCCCCATGATGGTAAGGCCCAAAGGCATGGGTGCCATATCGCCCAGCTCTTCGATCTGCACCAACGAAAGCTCAGGAGAGAGCCATACGCGCTGTGCTCCCAGGTCGGCCATAGCCTGCAAGTCGAGCTTGTTGGTAACGGGAAGATGCGGACCAACTTCAGGAGCGGCACCCATTTCCGTAGCGTGGAGAAGCTGACCAAGATTCTCAACCATGACCGGCTTATCTGCCTTTACGCGTTTCCAGATATCGAAGCCGTTGCGCTTCTCCTCATCGAACATCTGCGAAACGGTGGGCAATACCGGAATGCATTGTTTGGGATATCCAGCTTGCTCGGCAGTATCGGAAAGCTGACCCGCGATAACAGCCTCCCCGCGACGGTAATTTGCGGCAGGCACGTAAATCAGGTCGGCACCGGCGCGTTTCGCGGCGCGGGCGCATGCAGGATTCGTAGCCAAAGCCGCAACCTTGCACCAACCCTTGCGAACAACGGGAGCGAAAACGCGACTGGGCGTGCGTTCAAGCTTGCGAGCGTGATAGTGCGCAAGAATCGTTTCCTGCAACTCTTCGGCGGCACGGGCGCGCAGCTTATGCAACATCGAAAAGCCCATGCCTACGCCTTCGTCCAAGTCAATTTCAAGCGAAGAAAGGTAAAACGGCGTGGTTCCCATACGGTCGATATGCTCGCGCACCTCTTCTTCGGTGATGGCTTTGGTGCGCGCAGCCTCCACCTCGGGGCCTTCGACGGTAACGCTTGCATCGCCAGCTGCTACCGTAAAGGTAAGCAGAGCGGGCTGCCCGATGCGGAGTTCAGCACGAGCGCGAACGGCAACAGAGGGAAGTTTATCGTCATCCACGAAGGCAGCCTCGGCATTGCGCACGCGGAACACGCGGTCGCCCTTGCCCACAGCACGCTCCACCGGGAAAAAGACACGTCCTGCTCGGTCGGTTTTGAACTCGCCAATGGTATGCACGAAGTGGCCGCGATTGGTCCAGAACTCGATCAGATCGCCAACATGCAGCTCGGTTTCGGGGTCGATGAACACCAGGCCTTCACGCACCTTGGCAACACGACCAACGAACACACCGCGATTATTCGGGCGTCCGTAGCTCATGATTTCATTGCCGCGCTTACCCTTCAGGTAAGCCGTGGTAAACCCACGAGAGAAAGCTTCGGATAAGACGTTCACCTCCTCCTCGCTTGCGCGAAGTTCGGGAGCGTCAGATGCAACAACAGAATCGATGCCATCACGGTCAATAGCCGCTTCAACGCGGTCAATCACCGCACGGTACACCCCTACTACAGCTTGCACGTATTCGGGCGATTTCATGCGCCCTTCAATTTTCAGCGAAGCCACACCCGCGTGCAGGAGCTCGGGAATAAGGTTTGCCGTGCACAGGTCTTTCGGAGAGAGCAGATGCTCGCCTGGAGCATCAAGGGTTTTGCGCAGAGCACGATTGTGCAGTTCGTACGGCAAACGGCATGCCTGAGCACAGCGGCCACGATTGGCGGAGCGGCCACCTACCAGCGACGACATGAAGCACTGGCCCGAATAGCAAATGCATAGTGCGCCGTGGGCAAACGACTCGAGTTCGACGCCAAGTTCTTCTGCAAGCTCATGCAAACGGGCAATTTCCGCCAAGGAGAGCTCACGAGCAAGTGTTACGCGCGTGGCGCCCAGCGCGGCGGCTGCGCGCAGACCGTCTTCATCATGAATGTTCATCTGAGTGGATACATGGACTTCCACATCAGGCATGATACGGGAAAGCTCGATGGAAATACCGATATCCTGCACGATAAAGGCGTCAAGGCCGCAGCGATAAGCCTGACGAGCAAGTTCCAAAGCATCGGGAAGCTCTGAGGGCAACACTACGGTGTTCAGCGTAAGATAGATCTTCACCCCGCGAAGATGCGCATAATCGCAGGCTTCCGCCAAGTTTTCGAGCGAGAAATTATCGGCACCACGACGGGCATTGAAGTGATCTGCGCCCAAATACACTGCATCGGCGCCAGCTTTTACGGCTGCGTGCAGACATTCCATGTTGCCAGCAGGGGCCAAAAGCTCCACATTCTTCGGGCAAGGAGCAGCCATCACGCCAGCTTCGTGCTGTTCGTTGGCTTCCTTGTTCATGGTTTCGTTAGTCATACCTTTGTCCTTAAACCTCTTAATAAGGCAAGAAAACGGCCATCATCGAGCATGATGGCCGTTTCACTACATTGCTATGCCGCACTCCGCTAGGCGGATTCGGCCTTGCTGTCCGCATCCTGCAGGGCCTTGATGCCCGCATCGTAATGGGACTGGATTTCAGCCATACGGCTATCGTAATCGGCGCCACTCGGAGCTACTCCGTTTGCAGGAGCCTTAACGTCTTCATACAGCTGAACATAGCTCGAAAGCGCGGTTTGTAGTTCCTTGGCACCGTTCACATACGATGAATGGATGTCGCCCATAGCATCGGGGACAGAAAGGCCTTCAAGGTCAGACACGCACTGATCGACCGCAGAAAGCTGAGCGGAAAGAGAAACCACTTCGCCATCCTTCACCGCTTCGGAGAAGGCGCCCATGTTCGTGTTCAGGGTTTCCATGATGGTGTTGACCGAAGACATGTATTGACGGTTTTGCGTTTGGGCATCCGTCTGCTCATTGTTGCTTGCGCAGCCAACAAGCGCTGCCAAACAGGCAAGGCAGAATGCCGCAATTACCAGAAAACGTGCTTTCGTTTTCATAAGATCCTTCCGAGTAAAAAACCAGCAAAGCCATAGAGCTTCGCATTCCTTACTATTAAAAACGCTCTTTACCACCTGCGCGCTTGCGTTTGATGTTCTACCCGAAGAATCCACAGCCTGTCGCTGCTTCAGCAAACAAAAAAGGCGCATCCCCTTCAGGATGCGCCCTTAAAAGTTAATCTTCTCCGGTACCGCCAGAGCCAGAGCCGGTGCCGCCGGCGCCG
>UMDM01016410.1_pt1 | contig 15654 bp, 15 predicted proteins | sample 1964501 | NCBI WGS metagenome assembly UMDM01 (sample SAMEA4835995, study PRJEB28245) | human gut metagenome | biome: gut microbiome; material: fecal sample | place: Denmark | collected 2008
CGGATATGATAACCAGCTTTATTTCAGTCGGCTTTTTCACAAGTTGAAAGGATATTCGCCGAGAGAATACCGAAAAATAAGAAATAGGTTATGAAATCTATAATGTCATAAAAACTAAATGTCAAAAAAGGATGCCAACGAATCAAAGCAGATTACGTGACATCCTCTTCTTTTTATTAGTGCTATTTTATAAATTCAACCGAATAGTAATACATGTACTCATTATCTGTATCTATATGCTCCCCTGCAATATCCTGTATTGGCAACGAGCTTAACCCTTTTTCTCCATAAATCAGTGCTGCTAATCCTTGCTCTGTTCCATACTCTATCTTGCATTTGTTTTCAATAGTCGTTGCTGATCTTCCATAATATTCCCTGCTAAGAGACAAAGTATTCCACTGCGTTCTCAGGGAAGAATTCCTTAAACTCACCATATAACTGAGCCGCAAGTGTTTGATTGTGCGCAAGTACCAAAGTTGGCTTGTTTAACTGGGCAATGACCTTCGCCATGGTGAAGGTCTTACCGGAACCGGTCACACCCAGAAAAGTCACGAACTGGTTGCCTTCCTTAAAACCCTTGACCAGTTTTTCGATAGCCTGAGGCTGGTCGCCTGTGGGTTGGTATTGGGAGTGTAATTTGAAATGATCCATACGGTTCTCCTTGTTGTTCTGAAATTTGTGGATATATAAATACTGCCTGTTACTATATGTAAAGAGAGTGCTTTTATCTTTATTATTGTTGCTTTTACAGTATATCATTCAGCGTAAAAAAGTATAGGACAACCGAATATTTGTTCTATACTTTTTACTGCACCACACAAAAAAGGCAGAGCCTGCTCCACTCAGACTCTGCCTCTCACTTTTTTCTTTTTATACTGCCGTCATTCTTCTACTTTTCTCTCATAAACGATCTCACCGCCAAGAACTGTCATATCCACTTTCGTGGTCTTGATCTCATCCGGATCAATCTTATAAATATCTTTCTCCAGAACTACGAAGTCTGCATTTTTTTCCACTTCGATGGTTCCGTTCTCGTCTTCTGTATAGGAAGCGTAAGCTGCGTTTTTTGTAAAAAGCTTCACCGCCTCATCTACAGACATTTTTTCGGATGGGATCCAGCCTTCCTGTGGCTGACCGCTGATATTTTTGCGGGTGACTGCAAAATAAATATTCTCCATGGCATCAAAGCTTACCACAGGAGCATCCGAACCGCCGGACGTATGGATTCCCATATCCAGCATGCTCTTCCATGCATACACCTTATCCATACGGTGTGCGCCGATGGCAGGTTCCACTGTGTTCATATCCAGATCGATAAATACCGGCTGGATATATGCCAGAAGATCCTGGTCTTTCATCCCCTGCAAAATACGCGGATTGGTGATCTGGCAATGTACGATACCATGTCTGCCCTTTTTATTATCCTTCCGGTAAGGAGATTTCGCAGCTGCCTCAATGACCATATCCATGGCACGATCGCCGATACAGTGTACCGCTGCCTGCATCTGATGCCGGTCAAAAAAAGCAAACAGATCGTCAAGCTCCTCCTGACTGAATGTAATGATCCCGGTATTTCCCGGCGAATCCTCGTAAGGCTCATTCATGGCCGCTGTTCTTGCACCAAGAGAACCATCCTGGATCAGCTTCATTGGTCCGACAGTAAAGTGATCTCCCCTCTGTCCGGTACGATATCCTTCCTCAATAAAAGCCTTCGCATCCTCCGCCCGCTCAAAAAGGCACTGCTCATAATGGCGGATACTCAACTCTCCTCTGGCATCCAATGCCTTGTAGGAGGCCATGATCCGACGCCAGTTTTTCCCCGGAAGGGAGGCAAGATCATCGGACTGTACACCTGTAAATCCACATTCATTCAGCTTCTTCGCACTGTATTTGATGTAGCCTTCCACTTCTTCCTGGGATGGTGCTTCCAATACGGAAGAATAAAACTGTACTGCATTTTCCTTCAGAAGTCCGGTATCCAGGTCAACCTCCTTCTCAATCTCCGGGAACTCCGGGATTTTTTTCAGAAGCTCCAGACCGCAGCTGTTGCACACAGCCACATGCCCGCAGACACGCACCATAATGATGGGGATTTCCGTTGAGAGCGCATCCAGCTCATCCTTGTGCGGATAGCGTGGCTTATCAAAATGCTCCTCATTCCAGCCTCTGCAGTAGAGCCAGGTCAGCTTCTGACCTTTGCTCTCCTCCAGTCTTTTTTTTGCTGCGGCAAGCATTTCCTCAACACTTGTGCAGTCAAACAGTTTTACAGATCTTTCCACAAATGCATAATGCAGCATATGCATATGTGTATCCACAAAACCGGGCAGCATCAGCCTTCCCTTTAGGTCGATCCGCTTTTTGCAGGAAAAAGCTTCTGCTTCTTTATCAGTTCCCACAAAAACGATCCGGCCATTTTCGATTCCCACAGCCTCTGCCACTTTTTCACTGTCATCCAGTGTTCTTATACATCCGTTAAAAAAAATTGTATCCACTGTTTATTTTTCCTCTTTTTCTTTTTTATCCTCGTAGAAAAGTGCCATATCCTTGTCTACCTTTCCGATTCCCATGTAACGCGCCTTGTAATCCTTCAGCAGTTTAAAGAAAGTACCACTTAAGATAAATAATGTGGCAACATTTACAAATGTAGGGAATACGGTTGTAAAGTCTGCAATTACCCACAGCTGCGCCGGTGTTCCGTTTCCGTAAAGAGTAAGCACTGTGACCAGAAGACCCCATAATGGTGTTCCAAGGATAAAAACCTTCTCTGCGATCTTCAGAACCTTCTGATTATTTTTCAGCCAGTGCTTCAGGATCACGCTGTAGTAGGTGAACCATCCGGTTGATGTTGTTAATCCAAAAAGAAAAATACTGATCGCGATCAGTGCTCTCGCAATGGAGCCCATTCCAGACTCAAATGCTGTCAGTGTCAGCTCTGATCCCTGAAGTCCTGAATTCCAGTAGCCGGTAATGATAACAACAAGACCTGTCATGGAGCAGACTACGATGGTGTCTGCAAATACCTCAAATGCTCCCATCAGTCCCTGTTTTACAGGATGGTCTGTCTTTGCGGAAGCATGGATCATAGGAGATGTTCCCCAGCCTGCCTCGTTGCTGTATACGGAACGGGCAAAGCCAAGACGCATTGCTGTTGCAACACCGGCTCCCATAAATCCGCCGACTGCCGCCTGTGTTGTAAATGCACCCTTGAAGATCAGTCCAAAGGTTTCCGGCAGCTTGTCAAAATTCACTACCAGTATTGCGAGAGAGCCTACAATGTAAAGCATGCACATGATCGGTGTCATATAGGAAGAGATCACGCCGACTTTCTTTACACCGCCGATGATGATCAGATAGATCGCTGCCACATACAAAAGTGACGGTACGATGTACGGCAGGTGGAAGGTACTTCCGACAGCCTCTGATACTGTATAATTCTGCAAAGTAATGAACCATGTCATGAAAATACAGCCGCCGAACAGTACTGCAAAAAGTTTCCAGAAGGGAAGCTTTTTCTCTCCGCCAAGCCCCTTCTGCATGTAGTAGGTCGGGCCTCCCTGGTACTCACCGTTTGGCTGTTTCTCTCTGTAGTATACAGCAAGTGTTACCTCTGCCATCTTGATGACCATGGCAAGAAGCGCTGCGATCCAGAGCCAGAATAATGCCCCAGGTCCTCCTGTTGCAATAGCCGTTGCAACACCGGACATATTGGATACACCAACAGTACCTCCGATCGCAATGGAAATAGCCTGGAACGGTGTCAGGCTCTTTCCGTCATCTCCGCCTTCCTGGCGACGTTCTTTACTGAACATGTTTTTCACAATGTAACCAAAATGGCGAAACTGGAAGAAACCGGAACGTACTGTCAGATATACGCCTGTAGCGAGGATCGTGATCAGCAACGGCAGTCCCCAGAGCCAGTTGGTCAGATTTTCAAATAATTCAAACATCTTTTCCTCTCCTGTCCTTCTTATTTTTTGTCTTTTGCATCCACTCGGAAAATCTGTGTATAGAATATAAAAAATCCCCGGAACATGAAGGCAGATACGGATACCCGGTGTTCCCGACATACAGCTCTTCTGCCATATATCTGCGAGCCCCGTTTCTATCCTCTTTATCCTTCATGCTCTGGGGATCTTACATTTCAGCCCACGAATCTTCCAAACGATGACAGTATATCACAGTTCCGGAGGAATTTCTACTTTTTCTGTTTGAATTTTGTATTTTTATTCATTTTTCGTGAATATTACTATTTTACCGTATGGATTCCGGATACTCCACCCCTTCCGGCATGGAATCCCATTCGTTAAGGCCAAGGCTCTGCTTGAATTTCGCCTGTTCAAGCGTAAGCGTCGGGAGATCATCCTGCAGATAATCCATCAGCTCGCTGATGCCTTCCCTTGTCTTGTTATTTACCATAAAGATCCTCTCACAGCCCATGTTCTCCATCCACTGTCTGACCATGGGAATGTTGGCATGGGGAGAATCCACCTTGGTGATGATCCCGATCAGCGGCCGTAGTAGAAAATTCCTGCTGCCGTCACTAAACAGGTTAAAGGGCTCATTGGCTGCCTGTACAATGGCGATCACATCCGCCTCAAAGGAAAAGCAGGCCAGTCCTACGCTGAAATGCTTGGATTCCGCATATTCTCCCGGTGAATCAATAGTATCTTCATTTGTATTGGTATACTGAGTCTTATGATAATGAAGCTCTTCCCCTTTAAGCGCCTGTGTCAGGGATGTTTTGCCGGCTTCACTTCGACCCATCAGAAAAATTTTTTTCATTTTTTATCCCGTCCTGCCTCAGCTTCTGTGGATCTTACAGACATCGAATTTCAATGACTCATGGAAAAATCGTACCACTTCCTCCACGGCTGTCATCACTTCCGTAAAACCGCCTGTCAGGATCAGCGTCCCGCAGAAACGATCCATAAATCCTACTTCCACATGAGCTGCCTTCACTGCAACATCTGCCGCAACCACGATTGCCTCCCAGGGTGTGACACGGACCATGCCGATGGCATCTCCTCTGTGATCTTCACCTTCATGAACACCGATATGTAACGCAAGATTCTCATATATCGATCTGTCATTTGGTGTAAAAACATGTGCAAAGGAAAGCTCCTTTCCAGGTACTCTCACCCGGGTCAGCCGAAGTCTTCTTCCCTTAAGGTTCTCATAATCATCATGAAACAGCCTCTCCAGCAGTTCTTCCTTTGTTATCCGTTCTTCCATGGTACACTTCCTTATCTCTTGGTGATATTGCATACTACATATCCCAGAGTATCACGGAAATAATCCACGATCTCCTCCATTGCAGTCTGCACATCGGAAATCTCTCCTGTTATGATCAGTGTTCCTGTAAAACGGTCTGCAAATCCAAGATACACATTACCGCTCTTCACAGCAATATCGGATGCGATCACAGCAGACTCGGAAGGTGTCATGTTCATGATACCAATTGCAGATGATCCATAGTCCACCTGCGGATTCAGTCCAAGCTTCTGATATATGATAGGTGCCGGACCACCCATGATATGGGCAAATGTGATCTCCTTACCGGCTACGGTTTCCTGTACGATTCTGATCTGATCTCTATGTTCATCCGCCATTGATGATTCCTCGCTTTCAAAATTTTATATTATTCTCGATCTGATAATATTGGATAATTTTATAAGCCGGATTTCATTCATCCGGCTTACAGCTTCCTAAAGTCAGGCAGATCTTTGAAATCCGCTCTGCTACCTGCTCATGGTCAAAAAACAGTCTGGCAGTTCATCTGATTTAATTTTACTATTTACCAATTTTAATGTCAAGACAATTCTTCGAAAACAAGTCAAAAAACAACGTTTTTAAAAATATAAATCCACAAAAAACAACATTTATTTTCAAATCCTCGCGGAAAACCAGTCAGAAATCTGCTCAGAACTCAAACACCTTCTTAATACTGTCATAATGTAGGAATTTTCCCTCTGCGGCAAACGCCCGGATCTGCTCCAGGGTTGCAAACATATATCCGTCTGTCTCTTCTGTCTGAAGCTTCAGATCCTTATCCTCCACATCCATGACAAAACGGTACACATCCACAAAGTAATTATCTCCTTCCCCCGGGTTCTCTCTTTTATATGTAAAAAGGTATCCGCCCTCTGCCTCACTGGCGTCCAGTCCGGTCTCCTCTTTTACCTCACGGAGTACTGCATCACGGGAAGCCTCTCCTGCCTGGGCTGCACCGCCGGAAACCTCCCACCAGCCCGGAGCCCAGGCCTTTGTCATCACACGTTTTGTAATAAGAAAGGTCTTGTCCGGTCTTGCTACCACGCCCAAAACTGTCAGATGATACTCTCCATCTTTTAAACACCAGTCATTGCGCTTCATAGTCCGTCCTGTCGGTTTCTTATCTGCATCGTAAATATCCCAGAATTCCATTTTATCTATCTCCTGTCTTTTTACAGAACGCGGAAATACAGTCTTACATTTGATCCGTTTCAGCCTGCCCGTTTCTCCGTTTTCTGTATCTTTTTTATTTGTTATGATAACACGTTAAAATCATATATGTAAACCCCTGGATCCGATACCATTTTCCAGTTAGCGTTACCGTTCTACATCTGTTTTTTCACATTATAAGCATGCAAGTACCTGCAGCCTGAAAGATGATATCCAAAAATCTATAGATTATTTTTATTATATTGCTCGTATTATGAATTAGTTTTATAGATTATTCTGTTATATAATTAACACAAACAAACGATTCTATTTAAAATAACCAGGGAGGTTTTTTTCAGATGAAGAATGATTATCCGCATATTTTTTCCCCATTAACCGTTAAAAATATGACTATCAAGAACCGTATTGTTATGATGCCGATGGGCACCAACTACGGTGAACAGAACGGCGAAATGAGTTTTCTTCATATCAATTATTATGAGCAGCGTGCAAAGGGTGGCACAGGTCTCATCATCGTAGAGAACGCAAGCATCGATTCCCCGCAGGGCTCCAACGGAACCACACAGCTGCGCATCGACCATGACAACTATCTGCCACGTCTTTTCAAATTCTGTGAAAATATTCATAGATACGGAACAAAGATTGCGATCCAGATCAACCATGCCGGAGCTTCTGCTGTTTCTTCCAGGATCAACATGCAGCCGGTTTCCGCATCTGACGTTCCATCCAAAGAAGGCGGCGAGATCCCGCGTCCTCTTTCCAAAAATGAGATCCTTCACATCGTAAAAAAATACGGTGAGGCTGCAAAACGTGCACAGACAGCTGGCTTTGACGCGGTAGAGATCCATGCAGGACACTCCTATCTGATCAGTCAGTTCCTCTCCCCGATCACAAACAAGCGTACCGATGAGTTCGGCGGATCTGTTGAGAACCGTACCCGTTTCTGCCGTATGGTCATCGATGAGGTAAGGAAACAGGTAGGACCTTTCTTCCCGATCATGCTCCGTCTCAGTGCGGATGAGCTGATGGAAGGCGGAAATACACTGGAGGATACTCTGGAATACCTGGATTATCTTCAGGAAGAGGTTGATATCTTTGATGTTTCCTGCGGACTTAACGGTTCCATCCAGTACCAGATCGATGCAAATTATCTCCCGGACGGATGGCGTTCCTACATGGCAAAGGCCGTAAGAGAAAAATTCAACAAGCCATGTATCTCCATGGGTAATGTCCGTGACCCGAAGGTTGCTGAGCGTATCCTGGCTGACGGTGATGCAGACCTGATCGGTATGGGCCGTGGTCTGATTGCAGACCCTGCATGGGTAAACAAGGTTGCCACAGGTCATGAGTGTGACCTCCGCAAATGTATCTCCTGTAACGTTGGCTGTGCCGGAAACCGTATCGGTGTAAACCGTCCGATCCGCTGTACTGTAAACCCATCTGTTCTTGAGGGCGATGTATATAAGAAAAAACATGTAAATAAAAACTGCAACGTGGTCGTTATCGGCGGTGGCACTGCCGGACTGGAAGCTGCCTGTACAGCCGCAGAGGTTGGATGCAATACCTTCCTTCTGGAAAAAAGCAATGAGCTTGGCGGACTTGCATCTCTGATCTCAAAGATCCCTGCAAAGAACCGTCTTGCTGATTTCCCGCACTATCTCATGCATCGTGCTGAACAGCTTGATAATCTTTACATCTTCAAAAACACAGAAGGAACACCGGAAAACATCCGCAAGTTCCATCCGAATATCATCGTAAGCTCCACCGGCTCCGCTCCGCTTCTGCCTCCGATCGCAGGACTGAAGGATCGTATTGACAACGAGAAACATAATATTTATTCTATTCTTGGTATGATCAGCCACATTAATGATTTTCCGAAGGATCTGGAAGGCAAAAAGGTTGTTGTTGTAGGCGGCGGTGCTGTAGGTCTTGATGTTGTGGAATTCTTTGCTGACAGAAACGCAGACATCTCTATCGTTGAGATGATGGATCAGATCGGACGTGATCTTGACCCGGTAAGCAAAAATGACACAAAGACCATGATGAAAAAACACAATGTACATCAGCTTACAAAAACTGCTCTCCTTGAGGTTAAGGATTCTTCCTTCCTTGTCAGGGGCGACGGTGAGCCTTATGAGCTTCCATTTGAGTACGGCTTCGTATGTCTCGGAATGAGAGCTCAGGGACAGCTTTACCAGAACCTCACAGAGGAATTTTCTTCTGAGGATGTTGAGATCATGAACATCGGCGACAGCCAGAGAGCAAGACGAATCATTGACGGTACCCAGGAAGGACGCAATATCCTTACCATTCTTGAGCAGAAAGGATACCTTTAATATTTTTCCGCTATACCCTTTCCGGGAACACTTCAATCCTTCTACCGGAAAGTGTATATAGATCTGTTACAGTTCACTCGGTGATCCGTAACATAGATTTTCCACGTCTTCCTCCCCCGCAGCCGTCCGGAGAATGTCCGCAACTTCTTCAGATCTATGTGGTGGGAGGTTTAAAAAAGACAAATCTTCATCCAGATTTTACCAATGAGAGGAGTTATTACCATGTCAGAAAGAATCACAGGACATACCGAGCTGATTGGTCTTATGGCATATCCGATCCGCCACTCCAGCTCTCCTGCCATGCAGAATGAAGCTTTTGCAAAGCTTGGCTATGATTATGCATATCTTGCATTTGAGGTTGGTGCAGACGAGATCGAGGATGCTGTAAATGCCATCCGTACTCTGAAAATGAGAGGTTCCAACGTTTCCATGCCGAACAAAACGCTGGTAGGCCAGTACCTTGACGAGCTTTCACCGGCAGCAGAAATGTGCGGCGCTGTAAACACCATCGTTAATGATCATGGTCATCTTACAGGCCATATCACAGACGGTATCGGATTTATGGCAGCACTGAAAGACAATAACATCGACGCTATCGGAAAGAAAATGACCATCGTAGGTGCAGGTGGTGCCGCAACTGCTATCGAGATCCAGGCAGCACTTGACGGTGTAGGCGAGATCGTGATCTTCAACCGCAAAGATGAATTCTGGGGCCGTGCAGTATCTACGGTAGAAAAGATCAACACCAGAACTTCAAGCCATGCTGTTCTCTATGATCTGGCAGATCTTGACCAGCTGAAAAAAGAAATGGCTGACAGTTATATTTTCGTAAATGCGACAGGTGTTGGAATGAAACCACTGGAAGGTCAGTCCGTTGTTCCGGACAAGTCTTACTTCCGCCCGGAGCTTATCGTTGTTGACGTGCCTTACTCCCCTCTTGAAACTGCTATGCGTTCTATGGCAAAGGAAGTTGGCTGCAAGACAATGAACGGCCTTGGCATGATGCTTTTCCAGGGCTCCGCTGCATTTGAACTGTGGACCGGCGAACCGATGCCGATCGAACATATGAAAGAGATTCTTAACATCAGATACGACGACTAAACTGCTATCTGTTCCTGTCGTATCAGAAAGGACCATTATGAAAACAGTTCAGGTAAGAAATATCACACTCGGAGAGGGAAGACCGAAGATCTGTGTCCCGATCGTGGGACAGACAAAGGATGATATCCTCCTTGAGGCAGGGACCTTCGCAAGGATCCCCGTAGACGTTGTGGAATGGCGTGTTGACTGGTTTGAGGACGTTTTTGACACAGACAAGGTTCTGGATGTGGCAAAAGATCTCCAGACCGTTTTAAAGGACACTCCGATCCTCTTCACCTTCCGTACTGCAAAAGAAGGCGGAGAAAAAGCGATCTCCAACGAAGCTTACAAAGCACTCAACATGGCTGTCGCAAAAAGCGGCTATGTAGATCTCATTGATGTAGAAGCCTTCACAGGTGAGGAGATCGTAAAAAGCATGATCCAGGAAGCACACAGCTATGGCGTAAAGGTCATCGCTTCCAACCATGATTTTGACGCAACTCCTGAGAAGGATGAGATCGTGCGCCGTCTTCGCATGATGCAGGACTATGGCGCAGATATCCCGAAAATGGCTGTTATGCCAAGAAACAAACAGGACGTGCTTACACTCTTAAGTGCCACGCTGGAAATGTCCGAGCAGTTCGCCGACCGCCCGATCATTACCATGTCCATGGCAGGTACAGGTGTTGTCAGCCGTCTCGCCGGCGAAACCTTCGGTTCCGCCCTTACCTTCGGTGCAGCTACCAAAGCTTCCGCACCGGGACAGATCAATGTCAACGAGCTTGCACAGGTTCTTGACATTATCCACAAAAGCCTGTGATCCTGTAACCTCCCATAAAAAGGATCTACGGTAGATTTTTGTAACAGAACGCGAATTATAAACCAGTTTTTAAACCCAATTGATGTAACAAATTTTTGCAATTTTAATCCCATAATAGCAAATCTATTAAAATAATAATTAAAAACAACAAATCTCATGACAAAAAAAGAAGTGTGCTGACCCATCCAGCACACTTCTTCTTTTTCTGTTTTTTATATCTTTGTTATTCCTCTGATCAATTTTTATCCTCGATGGCATTCTCCTCTTTCTTTCTGGGGTCCCAGTTTGAAAGGAAGATATTCAGACCGAAGCCTACAGCCAGGGCCCATGCGGATGCCCATGCAGTTCCCTGGGTTGCAAGCACAGCTGCCATAACACCTGCGATCATCTTGTCACGGTCTGTTCTGCAGTAATCCATACCGATCCTTGCACAGACAAAGGCCTGGAACATCAGAGTAATGGAGGAACCGACTCCGAAGATCGGACGGAAGAAGCTTACAACCGGAATGATCAGCACACTTAAAAACGTTGCAATACGGAAGGATGCCATACCGCCGATCAGAGACTTCATAGCTTTCTTTCCCTCCTTGTAACGGATGGAAACAGATACTGTCATTCCAACCCATAACGGACCGGAAAGCGGCGGGAATGGGGCAATGACGGAAAGGATCAGGTTCCTGATGCCGCTGACCAGGTTGGAACGGCTGGAATTGAAATCAATGTACTCATCATCTCTGGACTGGCGTGCCTCTGTAACCAGTGTCTCTGTGGTAACAAAATCACCAAATGCGATAACATAACATACAAGTGCCAGAGGAAGCGCTTTGACAAACATGGAGACCGGCGGGATTCCCACACCAAAGATACTTACCTGTGAGATGATCTCTTTGAACTGCGGGATCTTGATAAAGGTTCCCAGCTCCAAACCAGGCGCATCCAGCTCGCCTACAAGAAGACCTACCACCATGGCGATCAGATACGGGAAAAGGTTTCCATACCTGGCAACAAGATCCAGGAATTTGTTGTTCTTTCTCTTCTCCTGATATTTATCTGAAAAGCTGATCAGAATCAGAAGGCCTACACCGGCAACGATCGCCAGCGGATACTTATGCATGTTGCCGCCCTCTCCCAGCTGTCCTGCCATAACCGTCACCGGCGCAGCAAGAAGGATACCACCCTTAACAGAATTTGGTACTGCATGGACAAATTTATCCGCAAGCTTGGTGATGCCCATAAATATGAACACGAGACCAACCAGCATCTGCAGGGCGATCATTGCCTGGATACGTTCTTTTCCCATAGGGAAGCCTTCCAGGAATACGATCGTCAGCGGAAGGGTCGGTGTGATCCATCCCGGTACAACCGGATCACCAAGTAAGCTGTGTAGCATATACAGCATGGTCTCTATGATCACACAGCTCCATGCCAGCTCATAAGGCAATCCCAGATATTGTTCCAGATAAGGAACCGCCGCCAGTGCCGTAACCCCGAGGATCAGGCCCTGGATAAACTCTACGGACTCAATTTTATAGTGAATAAACGGAAAACGAATCTGAAATGGCCCAAACGGAATGTAGGGCAGTTCGTTTTCTCTTCGCTGTCTTGCTGCACGTGCCATAACGATTCTCCTTTGTCGTTTTTTTTGATAATACATATATAGTATCTTTTACTTTATAAGTTTGTTAATTAACAAACATTTCCAGAAACGGTAAAGTCCAATCCGGGAATTGTTCCCGAATTGGAACTTTGTTTTGCACAGATTCAGTCATCTTTGTCTGTATCCATACAATGATTCACTTTTTTTACTGTAGTCAAACGGATATTCACCCCAAGGGATTTCCTTGATTCAGTCAATCCTCTTTTCCACGGTTCATCTTAACGAACAGTGCAAGAAGGATTCCTATGAATGTCACTGCCATATTGAGAAGCAGGATCATTCTCGGAGCACTGGTTCCGGCAGTCTTTGTAATGTAGCCGGCCAGTGTCAGAATGGTGTAGTTCGCAACGCTGGATGCGATCATGACCATGGATGTTGCAGTTCCCTTGTTTTCCGGGAAGAACTCCGCAGTTGTGGAAACAGCCAGCTGAAGCACACCGCCTGCACCTGCAAAACCGATCACAAATCCACCGATAAGACAAATTGTCGGATTCTGGATAAAGTAGCAAAGTCCCAGCATGATGAAAGAGATCAGCGGATAAATGATCAGGATATTGATCTCCTTCAGTCCTTTTTTGATAAATACAGAGGAACACAGGATCGCTGCAAAGGTTCCTACTGCATAGAAGGACTGGATCTTGGAAGGATCACTTAAGTTATAAAGCTTTCCGAGCTCCTGATTACAGTTCAGCCACAGCATGAATGTAGAAGAGCTTGTAAATCCGATGAGGATTGCTGCAAGAGCTGCAGGAGTGATCTTTAATTTTGCTTTTTCTTTCTTTACTGTACCTGCTGTATTTCTCTCCGGGAATGGCAGGAACAGGATCAGGATTCCATCGATAAAGATCGCAGCACCTGCAACAATAAAGATGGTTCTGTAGGACATATTCGCCGCTGCTACAAATCCGATGAGGAAAGGAAGCAGAAACTGGCTGATACACATGGAGAATTTTGTAAACAGGTTCGCTACAGAAGGATTATTTACATAGATTTCCATACATGTAGGGCTTACGCAGGTATCCAGGAAGGAGTTTGCAATACCACCTACAATAGCAAAGGCATAGGCAACTCCCATAGACGGAGCAAATGCGATTCCCATAAAGTATGCTGCATAGCAGATCACGCCGATGATCCCGCTTAATCTGCGTCCGAATTTGTCGGACAGGGGACCGGAAAACGGAAGAGAGATCAGTCTTCCAAGTCCAAGTGCGGCAATTACAGATACTACCATGCTGACATCCATAGTTCCATCACTTAAAGCCTTTGCTCCCCAGTGAGCCGCAAGCTCCGGCTTGTACTGACCCATGATGGAAGCTCCGATTCCATGGATGAAATATGTAAAATACAGCGCGATAGAAGTAATCACTAAATTTTTCTTACCTGTCTGGCTCATTTTTCTTATTTCCCTTCGTTCTCAGCCTGAAATTTCTGGTACTCATCTGTCGGCATCTCAAGACCTGTGTAAAGCTTGTAAGATGCTGCCCCCTGCCACAGAAGCATTCCTTTTCCGCCTACAGCAAGCTTCACGCCTGCTTCTTTTGCTTCTTTTACCATCTTTGTCTCTGCCGGATTGTATACGCAGTCAGCAACAACAAGATCCTTATGGAACATGGATTTATCAACCAGTGTGATGTCATCATGTGGTTTCATTCCTGCAAGTGTTCCGTTCGCGAGGATATCTGCGTTTGCGATCTCTTCTCTCAGTTTGTCCTGGTCGTCAAGGCAATATACGCTTACTTTGCAGTCCGGTACTTCTTTTGCAAGCTTCTCAGCAGTTCCTTTTGCTCTGTCAAGGAATGGATCGTCAGGATTGAAGATCGCGATGGATGCAGCTCCGTCAAGGGCACACTGTACAGTAAGGGCTGTAGCTGCACCGCCTGCTCCGAGGACTACCATCTTTTTACCCTTTACATCAACACCGTGCTCTTTCAGATTGCGGACAAATCCGATACCGTCTGTGATATGTCCAACAAGTTTTCCATCCTCATTTACGATGGTGTTTACAGCGCCGATGATCTTTGCTGCCGGTGAAAGCTCGTCTACACACTGAGCTACTTTGTTCTTGCAAGGCATGGTTACATTGCAGCCTCTCATTTTGAACAGACGCATTGCATCAAGAGCTGCCGGAACCTGATCCTCTTTGATATCAAATGCCATGTAAGCATAGTCCAGGTTATGGTACTGGAAGCTGAAGTTGTACATAGCCGGGGATCCGGAATGTCCTACAGGGCTTCCGATCAGTGCAAGTAAACCAGTTGTTCCTTTAATTCTCTGTTCCATTTCTTTTTACCTCCTGCATTTTCCCCTGTCAGACACCGGATATATTTTTTCCGGTGTCTGACAGGGCATCTTTTTAATTTTTGTACTGTCCGGTTTATTGGATAGATTGGCAGATCAGATCCTGGAAGCTACCTCATAAGCCTCTTTTGTTGCATCCAGTGCACGTCTTGCACGGATAGCATCTCCGATCACATGTGTCTCAGGTACAAGGTCTTTGATCTTCTCTTCCAGAGGATTGTAGTTGCGGAATCCCATGGAAAGGATCACAGAATCATATCCTCTTGACTCGTGACGTACTCCGTCAGCAGTCTCATATTCTACCCCGTCTTCATAGAATTTGCATACCTTTGCTCCGGTGATCTCCTTGATTCCGTAGTCCTCGAAATCCTTCATCAGATATACTCTGTGCTCGTGGATCACGTCTGCACCTACGGTATCACGGAACTCGATAACAGTTACATCATGCTCCTGCTCGCCTAAAAATGCAGCTGTCTCGCATCCAACCATTCCACCGCCGACAACGAGAACCTTTTTGCCTGCTGCTCTCTTGCCATCCAGAAGGTCAGAGCCGTGGATGATAGCCGGATTGTCGATTCCCTCGATCGGAAGGATCAGAGTCTTGGAACCGGTGGCAATGATCACGCTGTCCGGCTTCTCTTCTTTGATAAGCTCCGGAGTTACCTCACAGTTCATCACGATCTTAACGCCATCCTTCTGGCAGCGATGGATGTAGCTGCGGATCATGTTTGTGATGTCACCTTTTCCCGGCGGATATGCAGCAAGTCTCATGTTTCCGCCGAGAACATCTCCTGCCTCATAAAGCGTTACCTCATGTCCTCTCTCTTTTGCGATAAATGCAGCAGAAAGTCCTGCAACACCGCCACCGATAACCATAACCTTCTTCGGCTCTTCCGCTTTCTCAAGCGGCTCTGCCTCATGACCCAGGAATGGGTTTGTCAGACAGCATACCGGATTTCCTGCATACATGTTTGCAACACAGCCCTGAAGACAGGCGATACAAGGAGTCATATCCTCAAGAC
>UMDM01001519.1_pt1 | contig 15206 bp, 9 predicted proteins | sample 1964501 | NCBI WGS metagenome assembly UMDM01 (sample SAMEA4835995, study PRJEB28245) | human gut metagenome | biome: gut microbiome; material: fecal sample | place: Denmark | collected 2008
CAAAATTTCGTAACGTATCGTTTTTCAACCGTGCGGTATATGCTGCCGGACCAAACTTTTTGTACTCTGCCAATACCGGGTAACGCTTTGGATCCCAACGGAATTTTCCGCCATCCACGATCACACCGCCGATGGAATTGCCGCTTCCGTTGATATATTTGGAACTGGAATGAACTACCACATCAGCTCCCAGCTTTAATGGACGGATCAGTAACGGTGTCGCTGTCGTACTGTCTAAAATCAAAGGAATCTGGTGCGTATGCACAAAAGCTGCAACCGCTGACACATCTATTACATCCAGTCCCGGATTACTGATCACTTCACCAAAAACAGCTTTTGTATTCTCGTTCAGCAAAGGTGCAATCGTTTCCTCAGATAAATAAGAAACGTAATGTACCTTAATTCCAAAGTTTAACAAATCCCGGAATACATCAATCGTTCCGCCAAACACACCGCTGCTTGCGATGATCTCATCTCCGCTTTGCAGGATGTTTAATAAAGAAAATACCACTGCACTTAAACCGGATGCGCAGGCCGTTGCAGAAAAACCTCCTTCCATCTCACAGATACGGCGCTCGAAAGCTGCCACTGTCGGATTTCCGATTCGGGTATAAGCAAATCCTGCTGCCTTATTCTGACAAACCTTTTCCAATAATTCTGATGTCTCATAGGTATAAGCGCTCACCTGACTGATGGATGGTAAGGTTGCTCCAAAAGAATACGCACCCACCGATTTTCCGTGTAATAGTTGTGTATTAAAATTCATGTTCCTGTCCTTTCTTTCCTACAGTTATACAGAAATTTCTTCCAGTTTTCAAACCAAGATTGTGAAAATGTTTTCACTCCTATCGGAATAGTATGATTTAATGATAGATTATCCTTTCCTCACCCACCAAAACATTATATGATTACAGTGTCAAAAGGTCTGAGTCCACCTGTGCTTGCACAAGGGTGGATGAATGACCTTGGGGCACGCCCCGATATGAGCATAAAAGTGGGATTTTTATCCCACGATATGCGAATAGCGGGAAGGATTGTGGGAGTGCAAAGCACGGAACAATCCGTGTAATCAAAATTTGGGTGTTTTGACACCCAAATCATTATATTTTTTCTGCATTTTTTTGATTGGATTTTTAGTATCCGTCAAGAATATGCTCTACTTCCACTACCCGATTACCCCATTTTTTCTGCCATATCATCAGGTATACATTATATTCCACGGAATCCTGCGCTGTTGTGAAAGGTTCTTCCCTGACCAGGGTAACCTTTTTTCCCAGAGATTCCAATTCGGCTTTGCGTTGCATTGCACGCATCAAAATCTCTGTATGATATATACGCATCGGGTAACCTTCACTTGTACGCATCAGTTTGTCTATCAGCAAATCTATCACAGCTCCATGTCTGATGCGATGCATCATCCATGCAAGTAGCTTGCTCATTCCCTTTCCATGATGCTTCTGATAAAATGACAACCACCAAAGCAGACTGTGATCATTAGCTTCTGCTGCCAGTTCTTCCATGATGGAGATTGCCCGTTCTGCTGGCTCCCATACCCCATCCATCGGCACAATATATTTTTGTGAAACTGCTGGATAGCATGCATAATTCAGCGGTGGAAAATGCACCAGTTCAGCCAGTTTCCGTTCTTCTTCACTGGCAGCATCATCCCCAAGGTATTCACATTTTGTATGCAAGATCGCAATGCGGTATTCCAACTGACGCAGATACTCATATCCTTTCACCCAGAAATGTCCCAGATCTCCATAACGGTACAAATGCGTTTCAACTTTCAAATCCTCAAAAAATAATGTCACGACACTGTCACCCTGATGAACCACCAGCACATAAGTAGTCCCTTCCTCCGTGTCCTCCCGGCTTAATTCTGCTTCCAGTTCACCCTCATAATCCGGCTGATACTGCCCGGTCATCTTCGCATTGACAAATACTAGAAAACTTTCTACTGCGTCATTCATCAGATAAATAAGTCGTATTTCCGGTTTTGCATCATTTTTGTCTGAAATTGCATCCTCCTGTATTCTGCTTTCATTTTTATTTGCCGCTCTGTCTGTTTCTTCCTTTTCCTTTATAATTCCATTTTCATAATCTGTTTTTTCCGGGAAAATCAATTCAAACTGATCCTGCCAGAGCAGTTCTTCTAACATTTCAAAAGGATTATTTCTCTGTTCTTCTTTTATCTGTTCCACGTTTTTGCGTTCCTCTATTTTTGTCTTCCTCTATATTTCTTTCGACATGTTTGTATGTACATTTTGATCTTTATTTTTGCTTTTTACAATTCTTCATTTATGAGTTTTCCTCTATCTTACACTATCTTCTTCCGATATACTACCAAAAATCTGCAAATCCTCTGTTCCATATTTCTTTTCTATAGTATACTGAATTTACAACTTTAAAATAGTCTCAAAACCGCATAAATATTGGGTTGCAACCAGAAGTTGCGCAATCGCTCACACCGATTGGTAGACATTTTTCAATGATTTTTTATACTGAAATCAGATGAGATACATTACACACTTTCAGAAATACTCTCGCATTTTTACTACTGACTAACTATACAGGATATATTTTTAATTTACGGAAAGTCACACAACATCAATTTGATTCTGTAATCACAAATTTATGACAGGATCACTTTTTCCAGACGGAGGTACATTATGACATTAGGTGAAAAATTATATACATTACGAGCGAAACGGAATATGACACAGGAACAGCTTGCAGAAAAATTGCAGGTTTCCCGCCAGTCTATTTCCAAATGGGAATCCGATGCCACACGCCCGGATCTCGGAAAATTAAAATTTCTGGCAGAATTTTATCAGGTATCATTAGATAAGTTATTGGATGAAGATGCAGATATTTTTTCCGAAGAAACTTCTTCTGATTTGAATCAGAATACCAATTGTGTTGCAAATAACCAGGGCAATGCGGATGCTTCGGCAAATCCCGCTTTTACAAATGGTGCCAGTCATTATGACACATTTCATAATGACAGTTGTTCTGTATCTGGTGTTTCTCCGGAAACGATTGAAAATATTACTTCTGAAATCCTGCAGAAAAATCACAAAACATGGAGACGGACTGCCATCGGGTTTAGTACCGCGTGCCTGGCACTGACAGTCGCCCTGATTGTGGTCACGGTAAGCTTTTCTGCCAGATTAAACAATCTCTCAGATCAGATTGCACAGAAATCCGCTCCGGTTTATGTAAACAACGATTCTGACTACATCAGCGAACAGGATACCTATTTTCAAAATTATAATGCGACTGCGGATTCTGTCTCCGATGACGGCAAAAATCTGCATGTCAAATTTACTGCTGTCTTGAAAAACTATCAGGATAACACCACTCTGACCATGCAGCTTCAAAACACTTCAGATCAGAGCAATATTCCGATTACGTTCACCTGTGAAAACGGAACTTATACTGGTTTTGCCGACTTGCCGATTAATACAGACACTTATACCACAACTGCCTGCATCGATACAGACGGTTCCAAACAGACCGTAAATCTGAGTGAATACGAAACGCTGTCGGTTCTTGGATTAACTGACTGGCAGCCAAATGTTGAAATTGTCGGGAACCAGTTTGACAACCTTTCACGAACAAACTTTGGCGATCTCAACCTGAGCTGTCAGCAGGCTGCATTTGTTTCCAATATCTCAGACGCTGAATTTCAGGTTGTATATCATGATACACCATTGTATACCTATAGCCTGACACCAAGTGATCTGGAATCGTTGACAGAGGCATATGTAGAAAGCTATATTCGATATAACTTTAAAGTACCAAAAGACAGTGATGCGGATGATTATATCATAAAGTTCCGTTGGTATAATTCTTTTTTAAAGCAGTATATTACCTATGAAACGAAGAATAACTGGACATTTAATACCACTGATTCAGAGAATGCCGTAAATATTCTTTTTCACTCCGATTCAGATATTGACAGTTCTTCCCAGCCGGAAAAGATCACATTTTCAACAGAACCGTAACGCGGTATACTTGCTTAAAAACAACATACATGAATTTGTTATTACTCACCACTTATAAAAGTGGAAGTCTTCTCGACTGAGATAAAAAAATCCAAACAAAATAGAAGGCGAACAGGTCATTCCTGCTCGCCTTCGTTTGCTTCTTCCATATCAATACATGCATCTTCCACTGCATCCACAAAACTGACACGTATCACAGCCTGCGCCCAGTTCACGCTGATCCGCGCTGCTTTCTGTTTCTCATCCCCGGCTTTTTTAATCTGCTCTAACAGTTCCTGAAAAACTTCTTTTGTCAGATAACCGCCGCGCCAGTGAAACGTCAATAATCTGCCTTTTTTTGCTGCCTGCAAAGACCGCTTATACACGTCTTCGATTTTTGTAAAAGACAGCTTTTTCTCCCGGTAATAAAAATGATCTCCATCCGTACAGGAAGGAGCCGGTGCAATCAACGGCTCGTGATCCCGGAAAATCTTTTTATCTTCCAAATTGAAATAATCATAGCGCAATTCCTGTCCCGCAAGACTGTGTTTTCCAAGGGTATTGTCAAATGTGACATCCAGATGATAATACTGTCCACCGATTTTTACGATATTCCATGTGTGACGGTACTTGATGCCTTTCTCCGGATTGTTCCCGCAAATAGCAATCATGCACCAGAGTCCAAGAACATCACACAGAACTTTTACAGATTTTGCAATGCCCTCGCAGACACCTACACCATGTCCTAACGGCCCAATGATCTCATGGGAATATGCTTTTTTCAGTTTATCATAAGTGACATTTTCACAGATAAAATCGTGAATGTATTTTTCCTTCTCCCACTCTGACAGGTCTTTTGCCGCCCGCGCCAGTTTCTCAACACGGGTTTTCATGGCTTTCTGATGCTCCCGGATCTTATTTTTATCAAATAAATATTCCGGAAGCAGAATCAGATTGGAAGAATTGTCATAATAGCGGTACTGATACCCCGTTGCCCAGAATACCTCCGGATGATCCAGACGCATCCGGAAAAAAATATCATATAACTCCCGTCCATCAATCCGCGGGATTTGAATCTCTGAGTCCAATGCATTGATACCCTGCAGCATTCCGTGATACACAGCCTGCTGCAGTTTATTCATTTTGTTATAGTAAAACGGTTCCATAATAATGCTATAACCTTATTCCTGTACACGTCCCAGTTTTTTTGCAAAACGATGTAATTCATCCGGAATATGAATCGTCTGTGGACAGACTTTTTCACAACTGTGACATCCGATACAGCATTCCGGTTTTTTCTCCGCATCGACCGAAGCCAGTGCCATCGGCGCAATAAAATCTCCAGCACCTGCGACCATTGCCTCATTGTATAATTTCAGCAAGAATGGAATATCCAGTCCCTTTGGACAATGGGAAACACAATAATGACATCCGGTACAAGGCACGGTTGTCTTGCGGATCATGTCGTCAGCAACGCCAAGAATCAGTTCCATCTCAGATTCGTTTAACGGTTTATTTTCCTCATAGGTTGCAATGTTGTCTTTTAACTGCTGCATGTTTGACATACCTGACAATGTCATAGTTACCTCCGGAATTGCCTGCAGAAAACGGAACGCCCATGCCGGTACTTTTTCCTCCGGTCTTGCTGCTGCCAGTTTTGCAGTTGCCTCCTCAGAAAGAGTGGCAAGCTGACCGCCACGAACCGGCTCCATCACCCAGATTGGGAGATTCCATTTTTTCAGTAATTCCACTTTTCCTTTGGCATCCTGGAACTTGTAGTCAAAATAATTCAGCTCAATCTGACAGAATTCCATGTCTTTGCCATATGCTTCCAGAAACTTTGTCATACACTCAATATCACCGTGTGCAGAAAAACCAAGATGTTTGATGCGACCATTTCGTTTCTGTTCCATCAGATAATCATAAATGCCGTATTTCGGATCCAGATATGCATCCACGTTCATCTCACAGACATTGTGGAACATATAAAAGTCAAAATACTCTACCTGACATTTTTTCAACTGTTCCTCAAAAATCGGTTTTACTCTTCTCATATTCCGCAAATCATATCCCGGAAACTTGGAAGCCAGATAAAAACTGCTGCGATCATATTTTTTCAGCAGTTCACCAACCACAAGCTCGGATTTTCCACCGTGATAGCCATATGCGGTATCATAGTAGTTAATACCGGATTCCATGCAGTATGCAAACATTTCCTCCGCTGCTTTTACATCAATCTGATTATCGTCACCGTCAATGACCGGCAGTCTCATATTTCCCATTCCAAGAGCGGATAATTTTAATCCCTGAAATTCATTGTAAATCATAAAGGTACCAGACTCCTTTCTCTTACCTAATTTTCCATTTTCTTGTTAAATCATCATTTTTATTATACAGGTTGAAGTGCACTCCAAGTCAAGACTTTTACGCAAAATATAAAAAGAACTTCCGGGTAGCAAATTTTTTATTACCATTCACATTTTATTACTCACCACTTACAGAAGTGGGCGTCTTTTCGACTGAGATAAATTAATTTGCAATATACAAATAGCAGAAATGCGCTAAAAAACATCCCTGCCATTTAAGAAAAGGTGATTTAAGATATTTGTGTTATTAAGTTACTCCATACCGGACATATGTTTTCTTGCTTCTTCCATATCTTCCGGCTGAGACAGATCCATGTCCTCATATGCCACCCATTTTGTTTTTCTCTTTTTCTTGTATACGAAAAACATAATGATGGAGATCGGGATAATTCCGTAGCAGGTCAGGAAATCAAACCAGTTGAAATCGGTAAATACCTGCCAGTTTGCGCCGAAGCATACCACGATGCAGACAATGATACATAACCATGAGCCCCATGGATAGAACGGGGATTTATACTGCAATTCGTCCAGGCTGTGTCCCTGTGCGATCCATCCTTTACGGAAACGATAATGTGCCACACTGATGGTTAGCCAGTTATAAACACCGGCGATACCACATAGATAATATGCCGCAGTATAAGCTACACCATCACCGATCATGGAAGCAATAAATGCGGTTGCTGCGATAATTGCGGTCAGAATAACGGATCTCACCGGCACACCGTTTTTGCTGATTTTTGCAAAAAACTTCGGTGCATCGCCACTCTCTGCCATATGCTGCATGGTTCTGGAAGCTGCATACATGGATGAGTTTCCACAGGATAATACAGAAGTCAGGATAACAGCGTTCATCAGAGAAGCTGCTGCTGCCAGACCTGCATTTCTGAAAATAATGGTAAACGGAGATGCCGCTACGTTGTCCTCACTTGCAGTCAGCAGGGACGGCTCTGTAAACGGGATCAATGTTGCTACAACAAAAATCGTACCAAGATAGAAGATCATCAGTCTCCAGAATACGCTGTGAATGGATTTCGGTACATCTTCCTTCGGGTTGGCAGACTCTGCTGCTGACAGACCAACCAGCTCTGTATTAGAGAAGGAAAAAGCCGCAACCATCAGGATTCCGACAATTCCGCCAAATCCATGCAGGAATGGTGCTTTTCCATCGGAACCTGCATCCAGTGTCCAGTTATGGAAGCCTGCATCCTCACCGGAATGCATGATACCAATGATCATCAGGACACCGACAATCAGGAAAATAATCGTTATAACTACTTTGATGCCGGCAAACCAGAACTCTGCCTCTCCAAAACCTTTGACACTGAACAGATTTAATGCCAGCAACACTGCTAAGAATAAAGCTGCCCATAATGCGGAACTTGTGCCCGGAAACCAGTATTTTACAATAATGGAACCTGCAATCAGCTCAGCAGCTACCGTCATGGAAGAACCAAACCAGTAAGACCAGCCGTTGGTAAATCCCCATGCCGGATCAATAAAACGGTTGGCATATGCGGTAAAAGCACCCGGAACCGGATATTCCGTTGCCAGCTCACCAAGCGCCGTCATCATACAGTATACGATAATTCCCATGATGGCATATCCCACCATAGCTCCGCCAGGTCCTGCACTTCGAATAGTTCCGCCCATTGCCAGAAACAGACCTGTACCAATGGAACCTCCGATGGCGATCATCTGCAAATGCCGGCGGTTCAGCCCTCGTTTTAGCTGGTTGTCATTTTTCTTTTGTTTTTCATTCATAATTTCTCTCCCTCCCTATGGGATTTCTCACTTTTTTATTCCTCTCCACAATCAAACTTTTTTCAGATCAGGATAACATTCCCTGAATTTCTACGGTCATACCCGCTTCCTTCTGAAAATATTCCTTGATTTTCTGGACATATTCATCTGCAGGCTGCATAAACGTCTCCTGCTCTCCTCCAATGTTTCGCTTTTTGGAAACACCAAGGTTGTGATACGGCAGTAATGTCACCCGCCGGATATCATATTTCTTATAAAAATCTGCTGTCTGACAGATCAGCTCCCAGTCATCATTTAATCCGCTGACCAGCGGCATACGCATCTGAAGCTTTGGATTTAATTCTGGATTTTCTGCCAGCCGTTTCAGATTTTCCAGAATGATCCGGTTACTCTGACCGGTACAGTTCTGATGCACTGCATCATCAATCGCTTTCATGTCATACAAAACGGTTGTCACATTTTTCTGTGAAGCAAGTACTTCCAGTTTTTCACCATCGCCAAATCCGGATGTATCCAGACAGACGTTGATGCCACGCGCAGCGGCGCCCTGCACCAGTTCCATGACAAATTCCGGCTGACTCAGCATTTCACCACCACTGATGGTCATGCCGCCGCCCGTATTGTCATAAAAGCCTTTATCCTGCTCTACTTTTTTCAGGATTCCTTCTGCTGTCATCTCTTTTGCCACTGTCTGCAATGCCATTGCGGTACAGTCATGTACGCATTGAAAACAGCGACTGCATTTTGTGCGGTCAATATTGATCTGTTTTGCCGCGTTTACAAAAATCGCCTGCTGCGGGCAGTGCGTGATGCAATACCCACAATGAATACAACTGTTTGGCAAGCGAATGATCTGCTGCTCAAATTCAATCAGTTCCGGATTGTGGCACCACCGGCAGTTTAACGGGCATCCCTTTAAAAACACCGTTGTCCGAATGCCCGGCCCGTCCTCCGTACTGAACTTCTGAATGGCACCTACAAGTGCTGTTTTTTTATTGTTCATAAGCATTTGTTATGCCTGTTCAAAATGAGCGGTACGGTAAATGATCGTATCCTGCGCACTCTTATCCAGCTCTGTAAAATATGCCATATATCCGGCAACACGGACCATCAGTCCCTTGTAGTTTTCCGGATGTACCTGCGCGTCCAGCAATGTCTTGGTGTCTACAACATTGATCTGAATATGCTCACCACCGTTTTCAAAATAGGTTTTGATCACACCCTCGATGCTCTGAAGACCTTTTTCACCCTCTACACCCTTAGGATCAAATCTTAAGTTAAAGAGTGCGCCGTCATGGAAGGCTTCCTGTCCCATGGAGGCAACGGATTTTACGGTAGCGGTCGGTCCGTTCACATCTCTGCCCATCATCGGGGATGCGTTATCACAGAACGGCTCACCGGATAAACGTCCGTCCGGTGTTGCTCCGCAAACCGCACCATGTGATACATTTACGGTCTGAGAATGTACATTAAAGGAATAATGTCCGCCTCGCGCATCCGGCCACTGCTGTACTTCATCTGCAATAAAATGCATCATCTCGCGATAAATGCCATCCACATGTGCTTCATCGTTACCGAATTTTTCCGGTTTGTTCAACAGAAGCTGACGCATTCTCTCCTGACCTTCAAAATTGTGGTCTAAGGCATCGATCAGCTCATCCATGGTGATGTCTTTATCTTCATAGACACATTTTTCAATTGCTGCAATGGAATCTGCCATATTTGCAGCACCTGTGATAAATAATCCTGCGGTACTGTATTTTGCACCACCCTGCTGTACGGATTTTCCGCTCTCTACGCATCCTTTTGTGACCATAGAAGCAAAAATTACCGGGTAGCGAAGCATGTGGATACCCTGCATGATGTTATAACCGGCAGTAACCAGTTTATAGTGGTGAAGGATCTGCTTTTTCAGTGCGTCCTTAAATTCTTCAATATTTTTAAATTTCCGTGGATCACCGGTCTGCAATCCCATGAGTTTTCCGGTTCTCGGATCTACGCCGTTATGTAATACGAACTCGATCATTTTACCCATGTTGACGTATCCTGCATCCGGAGAACCATCGGTAGATCCGCCGCCCGGTCCCGGCTGGATGCATCCGACAATCGTCCAGTCTCTTGCTTCCTCAATGGTACAGCCTTTTCCAAGCGTCATCTTCATTGCAGCATAATCATTGAAAAATCCCGGATTCGCCTGTCCTTCCTGAATCATCTTGCATCCCTTGCGGATCAGTTCTTCCGGTGTGCCCTCCCAGGTTCTCACTGCCATAACCGGCTGTGTCGTCTTTAACTGGTTGGCAGCTTCCAGACACAAGTAAGACAGCTCATTTGTGGCATCTTTTCCGTCCGGTGTCTGACCGCCGACCACCAGAATCTCCCACATCGGATATCCGGCAAAGGATGTTGCATACCATTTATCTCTGACTTCATATACCTCGCAGGCTTTCAGGTAAAAGCACTCCAGCATTTCCAACGCTTCATCCTGTGTGATATTTTTCTCATCAATGACATCTTTTTTGTAGTATGGCCACATATACTGATCAAAACGTCCAAATCCGCAGGCTGTGGTACATACCTCGATCTGGAAATATACATGTGCAAACCATACCATCTGAAGTGCCTGCCAGAAAGTCTGTGGCGGGTTTTCCGGAACTACACGACAGTTCTCAGCAATGCTCAGAAGTTCTTTTTTTCGTTTTTCATCGGTACAGGAAGCTGCCTGACGCTCTGCTTCTTCTGCCATACGATGTGCATAAGTGATCAACCCCTGACACTGGATGATGCAGGCTTTCCAGTAATCGATCTTCTCCTGATCTTCTTTTCCGGTGCTGACGGTGTTGTCAATATTTTTCTGACACTCCTCCATGTATCCGCGGATTCCAACGGTCAAAAGCTTTTCATGGTCACAGGTGGTCTCGCCGGAAACACCGTTTCGCAGACCGACGGTAATAATATCGTCCTGAATGCACTCCTCAATGTGTGCAGGAAGTGCTGTCTTGGACAGGTCCTCCATGGATTTTCCCTTCCAATATGGCAAAAGCTCCAGAATCTTCTCCCGATCCTCAGGGGAAATGTCGTATGGATCTTTGCTTCTTACCGGAAATTCATCAATGTCGCTCTCATACCATGAACTGGACTGAAACTCCGGATGAAGGTTTGCACCTCTGTATTTATTGGTAGCAGTTCCGACGATCAGCTCATCCTCCATGATCAGAGTCGTCATACGCTCCATAATATAATTTACAACTTTTGCCCGGAAAATCGGAATCGCGTCACCAGCAAACTGTTTATATGCTTCGGTTTCCAACTCTAATCGCTCTGCTGTAATGCAAGGTCTGCTGTCCCAGAGCTTATTTCTCATTCTCTGAAGTCGTTCGTTTAACATGTTTTTCCTCCTGCCTTTTGTAAAGCGGACATTCGCAATCCGCTTTCGCTACTTGCTCATGAACACAGTCGCTTTGCGACCTGTCAGTGGGCGCTTTTAACTCCCACTGACATAAGCATCCCTCTTACCCACCGCTTAGTGCTCTACGCACTTGAAGCGGGGGAATGCTTATTCTGCGTTCAAATCTCTTTTCTCTCAAACTCAAACACTTTTTTAATAATCTTTCTCAAACACTTTTTTACTTCTCAACTCAAAATCACTTTTTCCTTACTCTCATTACTTCTTTTAAATTAAATTTTTCGCAATTAATTATCTTGTTGTGAAATCTGATTTTTTTGCGATTTCTAGTATTTTTCCATTGGAATCCTGTGATCCGGTGATGGGAAGGACGCTGCCAGCTGTTCCAGATCTGCCTTTGTCAGCTTCACATCCAACGCTGCCAGATTTTCATCAATGTGATCAAAAGACACCGCTTTCGGAATTGCCGCCACGTCCGGCTGCTGCAGTACAAAGGCAAGCAAAAGCTGTACCAGTGAAATCTGATGTCGTGCTGCCACCTCGATCACATTTTTGTCTGTCATCAACATCTGTTTGGAAACGCCATCCTGCGTCACCAATGCCCCTGCCTGACCAACCGGACTGTATGCCATGATTGGAATCTGATGTTCCCGCTGCCATGGAAGCAGATCATATTCAATGCCCCTGCATCCAAGGTTGTAAAGTACCTGATTCACGCAACAGTTTTTGCCATCCGGCACTTTCATCAGATCTTCCATATCCTGCACATCAAAATTGGAAACACCCCAACGACGGATTTCGCCCTGCCGTTTCAGATCTTCCATGCAGTACACCACTTCTGCCAGATCTGCATCCTCCCGCCAATGCAGCAGATACAGATCCAGATAATCCGTACCAAGCAGTTTCAGCGAACGTTCCAGACTGCTGTAGATCCGATGGCGGTTGGCATTCTGCGGATAAACTTTGCTGACCACATACAGATCCTCCCGATAAAAATCTCGGATCGCATTGCCGGTAATATTTTCTGCTTTTCCATCCGCATACATCTCTGCCGTATCCAACATGCGTATTCCTTCCTGAATACCATACCGAAGTCCTTCCACCTCCCGGTGATAGTGTTCGTCATCTTCACCCATCTGCCAGGTTCCCTGTCCCAGACGCGGCATATAAGAACCATCCGGAAGCAGAATCTCTGACTGTTCCTGTATTCTCATGCTCTCGCTCTCCTTTTCCTGTAAAAATGTTCCCTGTTTTCTTATTTACACTTATTGTTTTCTCTTTTGTGAAAAGCGGACATTCGCAATCCGCTTTCGCTACTTGCTCTATAAAGAGAATCACTGCGTGCAAATTTATTTCGGAACTTTCTGCTGTTCTTTTTCTGGTACAAAGTTTATATAATTTTTTTGTGCATCTCAATAATTACATTGCGATAAACATTAATTTGTTTGCGAATTATATATGATTAACTCTTTTCATCTATGCTAAAATATGATAGTTTAAGAACATATCATAGCAACGATGCGTAGAGTGCAGTGATTCTGAGAAGAATATGCCAGCTTACGCTGGCCAGAATCATGCACCAAGTCTCACATACGTTCGACTTGAACCAGGAACAGAACAAAATATGTGTCAGAAACTTTTGTGACACAACAACAGGAAACGGGGTGCTTTTGTGTTATTTGAAAAAACGAATTATCCGGATGATTTTCCGATCAGTATTCAGATCGTGGAAGCAGAGGAATTTCCATTTCACTATCATCAGGACGTAGAGCTAGTCTACGTATTAAAAGGTGAGATCCACCTGAAAAACGGTTACTATAATTATCTATTAAAGGAAGGGGATATTTTTACCAACAGTGGTCATGAGGTTCATGGCCTGTGCGCCACCGAACAGAAAAATGTCGTTGCGATCATCCAGATCAGCAACCGTTTTTTCACGCAGTATTTCCCACTGCTTCCAAAAGCATGCTTCCGAACCTATGCCAATGATGATAAATACGGCAGGCTGGAGCATCTGCGCGGCAGACTGCTTCATATTCTGCTGGATTACACCCGACGAAATTTCAACTACAAAAGCACCTGTATTTATCAGATGATTGATGTCATCAAATATCTGAACCAGTACTTTAATCTGTTTGCGTTTGAAGATCGTGTGGTCGTAAATTTCAAAGATGATAATCCGGTGATTGTGGAGCGTATCAGCCACATTATTAACTATGTCTATGAGAATTATGCAAATCGCATTACACTGGAAGATCTGTCAGAAAAAGAACACCTGAGTACCTACTATCTGTCTCATCTGATCCACGAATACATGGGCATCGGCTTTCAAAAATTTCTCTGTTTTGCCAGAAGTGAGATGTCAGAGATTCCGCTTTTGGAAACGAATCAGAAAATCAGTGCCGTGGCCAGAGCCGTCGGTTTTTCTACCACTGCTTATTATGAAAAATTTTTCCGGGAATGGTTTGGGCACAGTCCGCAGGAACATCGGGAGCTGTTTCAGGATCACATTTTAAGTGAGCAAAACTCTTCCCGTTTTCAAACGCTGTCCGAAAATCAGTCCGTCAGCATTATTACCCACATTCTGGCAGAACGAACCGACCACGAGATCAGTCCGGCAATCCGGCATACGCACATCAGTGTGTCCGTTAATCCGAATCTTCCGGTCATTTTAGATCTGGACCGCTCCTTTGTCGCTGTAGTTTCCACGGAAGATTATCATGTCATGGGAGAGCGCTTATTCAATGCGTTATATGAGCTGAATATTTCCAAAATCCTGCTTTTCCCATCTTCGACTGATAACGAAAGCTCCCTTGCACTGATCGCCAACCGTTTTCAGTTTATGGGATATGAGGTGATGACACAGACCGAACCGACAGGAAAATACCGTACTTCTGCCGCCTACGACTCTATCGCTGCGGCTATTTGTATTTTCCGGACATATTTTACTTCCTCAGACGATACGCCAATGCTTCGCCTGCGTGATCCCGGTGACCCGCAAAACGTACTAAAAGGTTTCCCTGCCTGCATGACTTCCTGTTCTGTGCCAAAGCCTGCGTTTTATGCCTATCAGCTGCTTCATAACATCAAAGGAAGCCTTCTGTATCAGGAAAAATATTATTATATTGTAAAAAATGTGGAAGATTCGATACCGGTGTACACAATTGTCGTATTAAATTATAACGATGAAATTGAACATTTATCTGCGAAAAATGCAGATGTATATGAAACAAATGAACAGATCAATTCCTTTATGGATGAATTGAATATAGACATCAATCTCCCAGTTTCCCCGGGACAGTATATGATTGCCAAATATGCATTTTCCAATCAGAATTCCATTTTTATGCATATGGCACATCTGCATTTTCCAACTCAGTTTCCGCTTCAGGAAAAATGGCTGCATTTGTTGAATACAGAGCCTCAGACACAGATTGGGATTGAAACGGCAGATACAGAGCTGCATATCAGTGCTTCGATTCATGGCGCGGGGATTAATGTGATTGTGGTGAAACAGGTGTAAAAAACGAAAATAATATAATGGAACTTTGAAACATTTATGAGAGATTGAGGCATGAAGGAGACCTCTGTTTAGCGAAGATCGAACCTTGGTTTGAACCACGGCACAAAAAAAGAACGCTACCGCGCAATGTCATTAAGTTAAGAATTTTGACATAATTATAAAAC
>UMDM01011099.1_pt1 | contig 15169 bp, 10 predicted proteins | sample 1964501 | NCBI WGS metagenome assembly UMDM01 (sample SAMEA4835995, study PRJEB28245) | human gut metagenome | biome: gut microbiome; material: fecal sample | place: Denmark | collected 2008
CCCCCAGCCGCTCCAACTGGGAACCGATCCAGAGCCGGTGGAACGTCTGGGTGCGTCCAGTCATTGGCCGGAGGCGTGTGGGAGACCTGACGGAACAACAGCTGCAAGCCATCATCAACAAAGGATTTGCAGGAGGACTGAGCAAAAAATACCTTTCCAACATGTGCACGGATTTGACCATGTTCTGCAAATGGCTGCGCCTGAGCAAAATGTCCACTCTGCGGCCGGAAGAACTGCATGTGCCAAAGGGTGCACGCTCCAAGGAAAAAGAAATATTGCAGCCGGAGGATCTGCGTACACTTTTTGAGGTGGGCACTACGATCCTGGACGGCAAACTGATCGAGGATCCTTATGTCAATGCGTACAGGTTTAGCGTTGTGACTGGCCTTCGTCCGGGCGAGCTGATCGGACTGAGCTGGAAGGACGTTAAGGGGGGCCGGGTGAAGATCCGGCGAGCTATAAACACCCGTGGCGAGGAAACCCGCGGCAAGAACGACAACGCTGTGCGCGCCTTTGCACTCACCGATAGTGCGGCCGCTATTCTGCAGGCACAGAAAAAGCTGACAGGCGGGCAGGAGAGCGTGTTTTGCATCTCCTGTGAGGACTCCTATAGAAAATATTGGCGGCGCTACTGCGAGGCCAACGGCCTGCACTATGTTCCGCCGTATAATCTCCGGCACACGTTCGTATCACTGGCAAAAACGCTGCCAGAGGGACAAGTCAAGCCCTTGGTTGGCCACTCCCGCCAGATGGACACGTTCGGGATCTACGCGCATCTTATTCATGGCGAGGATGTGCAGACTGCCGCAGACCTGGACAACGTTCTCAGCAGGGTTCTTGATCCGGAAAGTCTTGAGAAGTAACACATTTTGTAACACGTTTCTATTTCTCGCACCGTGTTTACGGTTTCCTTCCCGGAGAAGTGGATTTCGGAATTTAACGGAAGTACGTTGGATATGTATGCCGGATTTTCGCCGGAAAAGTTCTGGACCGGGTTCGACCCCCGTCGGCGGCATAAAAATCCCTCAAGCCTACGCTTGGGGGATTTTTTACGTCCGCCGGACGCTGGATCGAAGAGCACGACCGTCCGCAGACGGCAATCGGCCCGGGGGCTGTTGCTTAGTGCGTGAGGAATGTCTACAGGTGTTACTGGTGTCCGGTGCGCCCAGACATTAAAGAGGTAACCTTGAAAACATATTGAAGGGTAATTTTATTATGGTATAATAAAAATTAAATAAATTGTAGAAAGGAAAGTGATGAGATTGACTGGAGAAAGTGCAAGAGCTAAAGAATTGTTTGAAGAAGGCGAATTTATACTCGCAAAAACGGATTTAACGATGGCAGCAACGCCCAAGCAGCTATATGATCGATGGCAGAGAGCTGTGAAAAAAGGCTACAAACAAAAAATTAACATTGATGAGTATTGGGAAGGGCTTATCATAGGTACTGCGATTGATTTGAAAGAAAGAATAAAGAAGACGTCAAGCATAGATAAAAGAAATCGACTAGTTGCAAGATGGAGAGAGGATTTTGATGCGTATCTTCTAAAATCTGATTGTTCATTAAAAATACAGCAATTATTGGAAAATAAGACCTCGGAGTTGAAGGATGTTGCAAAAATAAACTACATTGCTATTGAAGAAATTTAGAGTAACAGACTATAGGAGAAGCAAAATGTCTTTATTCGGTAAAAAGGAAAAGGAAGAAATTGCACGGCTGAATGCGGAAATGCAGAGCCTGCGAGATGCAATGCCATCTGAGAGCCGCACACTGGACGACATCAATCGTGAAATCAAAGATTCGCGTGAAGAACTCGCTCGTGTCCAAGAAAACCTTGAAAGCCGCAACAGCGAGTTGAAAGATGCCTTGGAAGAACTTCAACAGGCAAAAGACCAGCTCATTGAAACGAATGAAGAAGTTCTGATGCAGAGTTTTGGTCTTTATACTCCTCGGTACTCTTTTATGAATGCAGACGAGTATAAGGCGCATCTTTTGGAAATTCGCGCAAAGCAGAAGGACATGATCAAAAATAAAACGGCCGTTAGTGGCAATATGAACTGGACAGTCAATGGAAATGCGTCTAAAGGCAAGAAGATGGTCTCTGACATGCAGAAACTTCTCCTTCGGGCATTCAATTCCGAATGTGATGATGTGATCGAACACGTTAAGTATAGCAATATTGATGCCAGTGAAAAGAGAATTACGGCTTCGCGGGATGCGATTTCCAAATTGGGTACAATTATGGAGGTTAGCATTCAGCCGAAATATTACCGGCTGAAAATTGAAGAACTTCATCTCGCCTTTGAATATGCTCAGAAAAAGCAGCAGGAAAAGGAAGAACAGAAGGAAGTACGTGCCAGAATGCGCGAGGAAGCCAAACTGGCGAAGGAAATTGAGGAGGAACGCAAAAAACTTGAAAAAGAGCAGCAGCACTATCAGAATGCATTGCAGCGTATCAATGCACAACTTGAAGCGGCGTCGGATGCTGATCGTGCTGCCATCGAGGAGAAAAAGGCAGAGCTTGTGGCACAGCTTGATAAGATCGATAAAGAATTTGCGGATGTTGATTACCGCGAAGCAAACCAGCGTGCCGGTTATGTGTATGTCATTTCTAACATTGGTGCCTTTGGCGAAAACGTCTACAAAATCGGTATGACACGCCGTCTTGACCCGCAGGATCGTGTGGATGAACTGGGTGATGCATCAGTGCCGTTTAACTTCGATGTACATGCGATGATCTTCTCCAACGATGCCCCAAAACTGGAGGCTGCGCTTCACAACGCCTTTGCTGATCGTAAATTGAACTTTGTCAACCAGCGCCGCGAGTTCTTCAACGTCTCTTTGGACGAAATCAAACAGGTGATTAAGGACAACTATGATAAGTCGGTTGAGTTCGTAGAGCTCGCCCCGGCGGAACAGTATCGTGAATCCCTGAAGCTCAAAGAACAAATGAAGAAAAAGTGTATTAAATAAAATAGAACGCCAGAGTTCGTCTCTTCATCCACCATTCACGATTCATTTGTAAAAAGTGCTTTTTCTTTCCATGGTTTCATGCTATAATAAAAAAACGATACGATCCGTGATCGTAACGGGGCAGGGGGCCGCTGGCCGTCCTGCCGGGGCAGTGCCCGCAAACTGCGGCGGGCGGGAAACAGAAAAAGAGAGGCGAATCGAGATGTTGGATATGATCAAATGCAGCACCGGCGGTGCGTATTATGCCCGCGGCGAGTGGGTGCCGGCAGACGGCAACGCACCGGCAGCACTGGCCGCAAAGGGCTTTGATGCCGCTGCGGTGGAAAACGCCAAGACCGGTACCATGGCCTACAGCATTCTGCAGGCTCACAACACCAGCGGCGATGCCGAAAACCTGAAGATCAAGTTTGACGCCATGGCCAGCCATGACATCACCTTTGTGGGCATCATCCAGACGGCCCGCGCGTCCGGCCTGGAAAAGTTCCCCATCCCGTATGTGCTCACCAACTGCCACAACAGCCTGTGCGCCGTGGGCGGCACCATCAACGAGGATGACCACCGTTTCGGCCTGTCGGCTGCCAAAAAGTACGGCGGCATCTTTGTGCCCCCGCATCTGGCTGTCATCCACCAGTACATGCGTGAAAAGTTTGCCGGCTGCGGCAAAATGATCCTTGGCTCGGACTCCCACACCCGCTACGGTGCACTGGGCACCATGGCCATCGGCGAGGGCGGCGGCGAGCTGGCAAAGCAGCTGCTGGGCCGCACCTACGATGTGGCCCGTCCGGGTGTTGTTGCAATTTATCTCACCGGCTCTCTGCCTGCAGGCTGCGGCCCGCACGATGTGGCCATTGCGCTGGTGGGCAAGCTGTTCAAGAGCGGCTATGTCAAGAACAAGGTCATGGAGTTCGTTGGCCCCGGCATTGCCTCCCTGCGGCAGGACACCCGCAACGCCATCGACGCCATGACCACCGAGACCACCTGCCTGTCCTCCATCTGGGAGACCGATGAGACCACGCAGAAGTTCCTTGCCGTGCACGGCCGTGCTGCGGATTACAAGAAGCTGGCCCCGGCGGACCTTGCCTACTATGACGGCGTTGTGGAAGTGGATCTGTCGGCCATCCGTCCGATGATCGCTCTGCCCATGCACCCCTCCAATGCCTTTACCATCGAAGAGCTGAACGCCAATCTGGAGGACATCCTGCACGCCTGCGAAGAGGATGTGCAGAAGCTCATCGGCCGCAAGGATGTGCACCTGGACCTGTGCAGCAAGATCGAGAACGGCAAGCTGCGGGTGGACCAGGGCGTGATCGCCGGTTGTGCAGGCGGTTTGTACGACAGCATCTATGAGGCGGCTTCCATCCTCAAGGGCCGCACCGGCGGCTGCGGCGACTACGCCCTCAGTGTGTACCCCGGCAGTCAGCCCATCATGATGGAACTGGTGCGCACCGGCGTGATCAGCGAACTGATGGCCAGCGGTGCCACCGTGCGCACGGCTTTCTGCGGCCCCTGCTTCGGCGCAGGCGATGTGCCCGCCAACGGGGCACTGTCCATCCGCCACACCACCCGCAACTTCCCCAGCCGCGAAGGCTCCAAGCCCGGCAATGGCCAGCTGGCGGGTGTGGCCCTGATGGATGCCCGCAGCATTGCGGCCACCACGGCCAACGGCGGCATCCTGACCCCGGCCACCGACATCGACTACGATCCCACCGTGCCGGAGTACCAGTACGATCCTTCCAGCTACGACACCCGCGTGTATCAGGGCTTTGGCAAGGGCGACTACGACGCCCTGCTCAAGCTGGGCCCCAACATCAAGGACTGGCCGGAGATCGCACCGCTGGGCAACAACCTGCTGCTGAAGGTGGCGTCCTACATCACCGACCCTGTTACGACCACCGACGAGCTGATCCCCTCCGGTGAGACTTCCTCCTACCGCTCCAACCCCCTGGGTCTGGCCGAGTTCACCCTCAGCCGCAAGGACCCGGAGTATGTGGGCCGTGCCAAGGCCGTGCGTGCCGAAGAGGAAGCCCGCCGTGCCGGCAAAGCCGATGACGCCCTGCTGGCAAAGGTGCACGCCGTGCCCGGCTGCGAGAACCTGACCTGGAACGACCTGCAGATCGCCTCCACGATCTTTGCAGTCAAGCCGGGCGACGGCTCTGCCCGTGAGCAGGCCGCCAGCTGCCAGCGTGTGCTGGGTGCCGGGGCCAACATCGTCACCGAGTATGCCACCAAGCGTTACCGCTCCAACCTGATCAACTGGGGCATGCTGCCCCTGCAGCTGGCCGGGGCTACGCCTTTCGGGCTGGGGGATTACATCCTCATCCCCAATGTGCGTGAAGCGCTCAAGGGCGACCTGAAGGACATCAAGGCCTATGTGCTGGGCGATGAACCCAAGGCATTTGACCTCTACATGGCTCCGCTGACCGACGACGAGCGTCAGATCCTGGCCGACGGCTGCCTGATCAATTTCTACAAACATTAAAGAGGCGTTTCCATGTCCTGCGATCTTCACAACCATTCCACCTGTTCCGACGGCTCGGTGCCCATCCAGCGCCTGCCGGGCATCGCGGCCCGTACCGGGCTGCATGCCATTGCCATCTCCGACCACGACACCACCCTGAGTGCGGCGTACTGCTACGCCCATCCCCGACAGGAGGGCGTGGAGCTGATCCCAGCGGTGGAGCTGACCGGTTACGATTTTGAGCGCCAGCACCGGGTGCATCTGCTGTGCTATTACCCCAACCTGGACTGTGTCCCGCTCCGGGAGCACTGCGAGATCATGAAGCAGCGGCGCAATGCCTGCGGCCTGCAGACGGTCCATGAGCTGGAGGCGATGTACCCGCAGTTCACCGAGGAGCTTGTCTGGGAGACGGCGGCCGAAAGCGGCGTGATCTACAAAAGCGGCATCATGCAGGTGCTGGGGGAGCTTGGCCTGAGTGACGGCAGCATTTACGGCGAGACCTACCACAAGCTGTTCGGCTGGAATCCCCGCGGCATCGTGCTGCACTCGCCGGAGTATCTGCCGGTGCGGGAAGTGCTGGCCACGGCCAAGGCCAGCGGTGGTGCAGTGGTGTTTGCGCATCCCACCGTCTACAAGAGCATGCCGCTGGTGCGCGAACTGGCGGCAGAAGGTGCCATCGACGGCATTGAGGTGGACCACCCCAGCAACAGCCCGGAGGACCGCGCGGAGTGCGTGCAGCTTTGCCGGGAATACGGCCTTGTGCCCACGGCCGGGACGGATTTCCATGGCCGCAACCACAAGGTGCCCCATCCCATCGGCACCTGTACCGCTCCGGACGAGACGGTCACCCGCCTGCAGGAGATCGCCCGCAAACGGGGCGGCGGCAATGGCACACGATAAAGCCGGAAAAGGCTTTTCCTTTATAAGAAAGAGAGAGGAAGTTTGAAACCATGAGCAAGGAATTCAGCTTTGCAAACAAAGGCACCTGCTCCAAGCAGACCAATTTTGTCCTGAACGACGACCACACCATTGCGTCCATCGAGGTCATCGGCGGCTGCAACGGCAACCTGAAAGGCATCTGCCAGCTGGTCACCGGCATGAAGGCCGAGGACGTCATTGCACGTCTGGACGGTACGCTGTGCGGGTTCCGCAACACCAGCTGCCCGGACCAGATCGCACAGAACCTGAAGAAGGCTCTGGAAGAGATGAACTGACCGGAAACCGATCGAAACGCGGGCACCGCGCTTTGCAGAAATGCAGGGCGCGGTGTCTTTTTTTGTGTACGGGAAAAGCGAAAAATGCACAATATGCAATCAAATGAATAAGAATGCAATAATATGCATTTTTGATAAGTCTGACTTTTGAGAGGAAAGTGAGTGAAAGAACAAAAATGTGTTGCACTTCCCAGAAAACGCACTCGAAGTGCAACACGAGCGTAACGGGAAAAGGGGACACTTCCGGATGCAGTTGCACTTGTGTTACGATTCTGAACGGACCGATTTTTGAATTTTTTGCATTTTTGTCCCGAAAAATTGCGCAAAACCCCTTGACGATGAGATGCTCTTGTGATACTCTTGTGACACAAGAGTTGCACTTGTGAAACGCACGAGTTGCAAAACGGATTTGCAACGCGCAACCGATCAAATGCAAAACGGCTTTTATACAAAAAGCTGTATCAGGAGGATGTCTTATGAAACTCGAAATGCGTACTGTTCAGAAGATCGCGGCAGCTGCTATGACGCTGGCTGTGATGTTTGGCTGCGCATCTCCGCTCAAGCCTCTGGCTGCGAGCGCTGCACAGAACACTGTGTCGGTTTCTGCGGACATCGACGAAGAAAACTCCTACATCAGCGCACAGGATCAGATGTACCAGAAGGATTTCCTGAAGCTCATCAACAAGGCCCGTGCAAAGGCCGGTCTGAACAGCGTGGAGCTGGGCGATGCCGCCCACAACGCCGCTGCTGCTGAGCGTGCCGAAGAGCTGGCTACCACGTATTCTTATGTGCGTCCCAACGGTCAGCGCGACTTCACCGTTTTTGCCGAGAACGGCATCGGCGATGTGTCCGTTGGCGAGAACTATCTGGCCGGCGTGTCCACTCCGGACTCCGCCATGGACCAGTGGATGAACCTCGATTTCGCCCGTGAGCGCATCCTGAATGTGGATGCCACCACCGTGAGTGTCGGCCACTATGAGGGCGGTGCCTACGGCAACTACTGGGTGCTGATCTTCTCTTACCCCGAAAACTCTCACACCGATGACTTCCGTCAGGAAGTGCTGGATCTGGTCAATGTCGAGCGTGCAAAGTACGGCCTGACCCCGCTGGTGATGGGCGATGCCAACCTGACCGCTGCCGCACAGAAGCGTGCCGAAGAGATCGCTACCGTCAACTCCCATACCCGTCCGGATGGCAGCAAGTGCTTCACCGTGCTCAAGGAGTACGGCGTGACCGCAGCTCCCACCGGTGAGAACGCCGCCTGGGGCAGCGTTTCTCCGCAGGAGGTCGTGGATGCCTGGATGCAGTCCGAAGGCCATCGTGCCAACATTCTGAACCCCGAAGCCCGTGCCATGGGCGTTGGCTACTACTACAACAGCAGCAGCACTTGGGGCCATCAGTGGATCCAGATCTTCACCAAGTGATATCCTCTTCATCATCATACCAAGATACCTTCTCCCTTTCTTGAAAAGTTGTGTGCGAGGAAAGCCCGGCAGCGAAAGCTGCCGGGCTTTTCACTTGCACAAATGGCGTTTTATGTTATACTGATTCTGAATAACACGCAGGAGGAACCATTGTGGAGGATTACCGGACCATCCGCGGTACGGCCGTGGGCGAATACGAAGAGAAGAAGAGCCGCTTCATTGCGCAGCTCTCCTTTGCGGACAGCGAGGAGGCCGCCGTGGCATTCCTGGAGCAGGTGCGCGCGGCCAACCGCACGGCGCGGCACAACGTGTATGCTTACCGGCTGCGGGAGGGGAATCGGGAACGCTACTCCGACGATGGCGAGCCGGCCAAAACGGCCGGGACCCCGGCACTGGAGGTGCTGCAGCACAGCGGCCTGACGGATCTGATCGTGGTGATCACCCGTTACTTCGGCGGGGTGCTGCTGGGCACCGGCGGGCTGGTGCGTGCGTACACCACGGCCACGGCCCGCGCGCTGGAAAATGCTGAGGTGGTCACGGTGCGCAGTGTGGTGGAACTGCGCATGACGGTGGACTATTCTCTTTACGAGCGGGCATCCCTGCTCATCGACGCCGCCGGGGCAAAGCAGGCTGCGCCGGAGTTCACCGACCGGGTCACCCTGCGCTGGCAGATGCCGGAACACACCGAAGGTCCGCTGCTGGAACAGCTGCGGGAACTGACCCGGGGCGGGGCGGAGGCAGCAGTGTCTGAGCCATTCTACGCACCTTTTTAAAAATCAAGTGAATTTTAGGAGCTGACACAGAACGTCCCCCTTCGACAGGGCCGTTGTGCTACAATTGCCGCAGGCGCGGCGCGTGGGATCGGCTGCGCCGGGATTTCCGGTGGAAAGGGGGGAGAAGAACCAGAAAAGGGAGGGGACCAGCATGGATGTGCGCCAGAGAACCGAAGAGATCGAACACCTGACCTTTGCACCGTGGGCGACCTTCAGCGATGCCAGCCGCGGCCGGGCGGTGCCGGAGCCGCAGGATCCGCTGCGCCCGGTGTTTCAGCGTGACCGCGACCGGGTGCTGCACTGCAAGGCGTTCCGCCGCCTGAAGCAAAAGACCCAGGTATTCCTGTCCCCGGAAGGGGACCTGTACCGCACCCGGCTGACCCATACGCTGGAGGTGTCGCAGATCGCCCGCACCATTGCCCGAGCCCTGCGCCTGAACGAGGACCTGACCGAGGCCATCAGCCTGGCCCATGACCTGGGCCACACGCCCTTTGGCCACGCCGGAGAACGGGCGCTCAACCAGCTCTGCCCGGGCGGGTTCAAGCATTATGTGCAGAGCCTGCGGGTGGTGGACAAGCTGGAAAAAGAGGGCAGGGGCCTCAACCTGAGCTGGGAAGTGCGCAACGGCATCGTGACCCACACCAAAGGCATCTGGGCTGCCACCCCGGAAGGGCGCATCGTACGCATGGCAGACCAGATCGCCTACGTCAACCACGACATCGAGGACGCCGTGCGCGCCGGTGTGCTGGACCCGGACATCCTGCCCAAAGACTGCACCGCGGTGCTGGGCACCACCAAATCCGCCCGCATCACGACCATGATCAACAGCATCCTGCGCAATAGCGACGGCAATGTACGGGTGGGTACGGAGGAGAATGAGGCCTTTCTGGCCCTGCGGGACTTCATGTACGCCACCGTCTATGTGGACAAAACCGCCAAACGCGAGGAACAAAAGGTGGACAAGGTGATCGGGGAGCTGTATGACTACTACCTGAACCACATCGACCGGATGTCCAATTTCTACGTTCAGCTGGCGTATCAGGAAGGCCGTGACCGCGCGGTGACCGACTACATCAGCGGTATGAGCGACGAGTTTGCCATCCGTACCTTTGAGGAGCTTTTTGTGCCGCAGAAGTGGCATGTTCTATAAACCGGAAAGGTCGTTTGAAAATCCATGATCCCACACGAATACATTGAGGAACTGACCCGCCGCACCGACATCGTGGAGTTGGTGGGCAGCTATGTGCAGCTCAAGCGCAAGGGGCGGCTGTACGGCGGGCTGTGCCCTTTCCACAGTGAAAAATCGCCCTCCTTTTACGTCTACCCGGACACCCAGAGCTTTTACTGCTTTGGCTGCGGGGCCGGCGGCGATGCCATTACCTTTGCCAAAAAGATCGCCAGCATCGACTACCCGGAGGCCGTCAAGATGCTGGCGGCCCGGGCCGGGATGCCGGAGCCCCAGGAGGACGACAAGACCGGCAGGATGCGCAGCCGCATCCTGTCCATGAACAAGGAGGCGGCACGGTTTTTCCATGCCTGCCTCAACTCCACTGTGGAGGAGGCCCGGCAGGCCCGTGCCTACTGGCGGCGGCGCGGGCTGGACGACAAGACCATCGTCCGGTTCGGCCTGGGTTACGCCCCCGACGACGGCCAGGCCCTGTACCAGTTTTTGCGCGACAAAGGCTACAACCAGCAGGAGCTGGATGCCAGCGGTCTGTTCAAGCGCAGTCCGTCCGGGCGGATCTACTGCCTGTTCTGGAAGCGGGTGATGACCCCCATTTTTGATCTGCGGGGCAACATCATTGCCTTTGGCGGCCGCGTGCTGGATGACTCCAAGCCCAAATACGTCAACAGCCCGGAAACGCTGGTCTACCACAAGTCGGACACGGTATTCGCGCTGCAGATCGCCAAGCGCAGTGCGTCCCGGCGGTTCGTGCTGTGCGAGGGCTATATGGACGTCATCAGTATGCAGCAGGCCGGCATCGACACAGCAGTGTGTGCCTGCGGCACGGCCCTGACCCCGGATCAGGTGCGGCTCATCAGTGAGTACGCGGACGAGGTCATCCTGAGCTACGACTCGGACGAGGCGGGCCAGAAAGCCACCCTGCGGTCGCTGGAGCTGTTCCGTAACAGCCCGGTCAAGGTGGGCGTGCTGCAGATCCCCGGTGCCAAGGACCCGGATGAGTACATCAAAAAGTATGGCGCCGAGCGCTTCAAGGCACTGCTGGACGGCGTGGGCAATGCGCTGGACTTCCGTCTGGGACGACTGCGCAGTCAGTATGACCTTTCGCAGGATGCCCAGCGGCTGGAGTATGTCAAGCAGGCGGTGGACTTGCTGGCTGAGCGCTCCAGCCCCACGGAGCAGGAGGTGTACGCCGGACGTCTGGCCGAGGAAACCAACATCTCCAAGACCGCCATCATGACCCAGCTGGAAACGGCCGTAAAAAAGGCAGGCAGCAAACGCCGCCGGGAGCATGACCGGCAGGTGCTGCGGTCCGGGGAGATGGACCAGATCAAGGTGTCCTACACCGCCGGAGGCAGCCAGGCCCTGGGCATCGTCAGTGCCCAGCAGCGGCTGTTGGCAGCCATCCTCCGGGAACCCCGGTATCTGGACCTGGTCCAGGGCCAGCTGACGGCAGACCGGTTCATCCAGCCCCAGCAAAAGGAGCTGTACCAGGCTATGGTGGACTGCCGCCAGCAGGGGGTGGACATCAGCCTGGCCACCCTCCGGGCCTTTGTCAGCGAGGAGGCTCTGAATGAACTGAGCCATCTTGCGGCACAATACAGCGATGTGAACTGTACACCGGATGACATCCGGCTGTATCTGGACCGCATTGCCCGGGGCATGCCCCTGGCCAGCAAGGCGGCCGCTATGACCAACCAGGAACTGAACGACTACTTCCAGTCGATGCGCGAAAAAAAGCAGGGGCTCGTGTGCGAAGAAGAATGAGGCCCGCTTTCCCCTCCGGCTGGAGCAGGAGAGGAAAGGAGCAGGAATCATGCAGAAATTGTCGCAGACCGAGGAACTGGCCCGGACGCTGGCGGCACACGCCCGGCGCAAGACCCTGACCCCGGACCAGATCAGCCGCGCCATGGACGAGGCGGACTATGATGTGGCCCGGCTGGATGAACTGTACGAAGCGCTGGAGGCCCGGGGTGTGCACATTGCCGAGGACGAGGAAGCGGAGCTTCCGCCGCTGGACGAAACGCAGCTTGGTCAGCTGGAACATGAACTCTCCGCCGAGGGCGTGGCGCTGGATGACCCAGTGCACACCTATTTAAAGGAGATCGGCCGGGTGCCGCTGCTTACGGCACAGCAGGAAGCAGACCTTGCCCGCGCCGCACAGGCCGGGGACGCCGACGCTCGCCGTGCTCTGAGCGAAGCCAACCTGCGGCTGGTGGTGTCGGGGGCCAAGCGCTATGTCGGGCGGGGGCTGCCGTTTCTGGACCTGATTCAGGAAGGGAACCTCGGCCTGATGAAGGCGGCCGAAAAGTTTGAGCCGGAGCGCGGCTTCAAGTTTTCCACCTACGCCACCTGGTGGATCCGGCAGTCCATTACCCGTGCGATTGCAGACCAGGGCCGTACCATCCGCATTCCGGTGCATCTGGTGGAGAACATCAACCGGGTCAAAAAGACAGCAGGGGAGCTGCTGCGCAAAAATGGCCGGGAGCCCACGGTGGAGGAAATCGCCGTGCAGCTGGATCTGGAACCGGACCGGGTGCGGGAACTGCTGCAGCTGGCACAGGATCCCATCAGTCTGGAAACGCCGGTGGGCGAGGAAGAGGATGCCCATCTGGAGGATTTCATCCAGGATGAGGAAGCGGGTGTTCCGGTGGACGAAGCCGGGCGGCAGCTGCTGCGCCGGGAACTGATGAACGTGCTCAAGAGCTTGACGCCCCGGGAAGAGCGGGTGATCGCCCTGCGCTTCGGGCTGGAGGACGGGCGTTCCCGTACGCTGGAAGAGCTGGGCCGGGAGTTCAACGTGACCCGGGAGCGGGTGCGGCAGATCGAAGCCAAAGCCCTGCGTAAGCTGCGGCATCCCAGCCGCGCCAAGCGCCTGCGGGATTATCTGGATGAGTGAAGCGCTGATAACATTATAAGAGGGAGCCTCTGAAAAATCTGCGGATTTTTCGGAGGCTTTTTTGTGCAGAAGTGGAACGGAACGATTGGAAATGACTCCGCGTGCGCTGCGCCATGAATAGCGGAAATATCATTTTCACGAGAGGGGTCGTTACGGTAAGGGACATCTGTTGCGATCGGCTTTACGGTCGCCGCGTAACAGGGCAGAGAAATCTTTATGATAAAGTCGTACTTCAGAATACAAGAGACAAGATAGACAAATTGCACAAGGCTGTTTTGGTATGGAACGTGCAAAATAAAAATATCAACCCCTAAAACGAAGAAAATTGACACGCTGCCGGGTGTACGAAATAAACCAGCAAAAATCAAAAAAATGCACAGAAATCGTGAAAAATGGCTTGACAACTGGACTTTTAGGGTGTATACTGCATTAGTATCACATAATGGACTAATGCGCCTAAAAGAGGAATGCGTCGGGGTCGGCTGAGTGGGTCAAACCGCAAAGTTTGTGAAAAACGCCGAAACGTTCCTTCCGACGCGGGTCGAATTATGTGTGTCTGCTCAAATTTGACCCGTGTATACGACATCCCGTAGAGTATAAAAGTAAGGAGTGGTTGATTTTATGATGAAAGTCAAGCCCGTAAAGCTCGGCAAAACCGAGCGCATGAGCTTCTCCCACATCGACGAAGTCATCAGTATGCCGAACCTGATCGAGGTCCAGAAGAACTCGTATCAGTGGTTCCTGGACGAAGGCCTGAAGGAGGTCTTCCACGACATCGGCACCATTGAGGACTACACCGGCAATCTGGCACTGAGCTTTGTGGACTTCCGCCTGGATAAGGAGCCGAAGTACAGCATCAAGGAGTGCAAGGAGCGCGACGTGACCTATGCAGCACCCCTGCGCGTCACCGCCCGTCTGCTGAACAAGGAGACCGGCGAGGTGAAGGATCAGGAGATCTTCATGGGTGACTTCCCCCTGATGACCGACGCCGGCACCTTTGTGATCAACGGTGCAGAGCGTGCGATCGTCAGCCAGCTGGTCCGTTCTCCCGGCGTGTTCTACGGCGATGCCAAGGATAAGGTGGGCAACGACCTGTACAGCGCCACCATGAACCCCAACCGCGGCGCATGGCTGGAGTATGAGACCGATGCCTCCAACGTGTTCTATGTCCGCATCGACAAGAACCGCAAGCTGCCGGTCACCGTGCTGTGCCGTGCACTGGGCCTGTCCACCAACGAGGATATCCTGAACTTCTTCGGCGACGACGAACGCATCCTGGCCACCCTGGAAAAGGATACCACCAAGAACCAGGACGAGGGCCTGCTGGAAGTTTACCGCAAGCTGCGCCCCGGCGAGCCTCCCACGGTGGAGTCCGCTACCAGCCAGATCAACATGCTGTTCTTCGACCCGCGCCGTTACGATCTGTCCCGGTTCGGCCGCTATAAGATGAACAAGAAGCTGTCTCTGGCCCGCCGCATCATCGGCTTTGTGGCCGCTGAGAACGTGGTGGACCCGCTGACCGGCGAGGTGCTGATCGAGGCCAATACCAAGATCACCCGCGAGATGGCTGAGAAGGCCGACAACGCCGGTGTGAACCTGGTCGTGCTGAAGATGGAGGACGCCCTGAAGGAAGAGGCCAAGAAGGTCAAGGTCATCACCAACGGCTGCGTGGACGCACAGGGCTTCTTCTCCTTCGACGTGAAGGAGTGCGGCATCAACGAGCGCTGCTCCTTCGATGAAATCAAGAAGATCCTCGACACCACCTCTGATGTGGAAGAGCAGAAGGAGATGCTGCGCCGCAACCACGACCAGCTGATCGGCCGCACCGTTACCGTGGCCGACATTCTGGCTTCCATCAACTACCTGAACGGCCTGGGCCACGGCATCGGCACCACCGATGATATCGACCACCTGGGCAACCGCCGCATCCGCAGCGTGGGTGAGCTGCTGCAGAACCAGTTCCGCATCGGCTTCTCCCGTATGGAGCGCGTCATCCGTGAACGCATGACCCTGCAGAGCCAGGATCAGAGCGTCATCACCCCGCAGGCTCTGATCAACATCCGCCCGGTGGTGGCAGCCATCAAGGAGTTCTTCGGTTCTTCTCCGCTGTCCCAGTTCATGGATCAGAACAACCCGCTGGCTGAACTGACCCACAAGCGCCGTCTGTCCGCTCTGGGCCCCGGCGGTCTGAGCCGTGACCGTGCAGGTTTCGAGGTCCGCGACGTTCACTACAGCCACTACGGCC
>UMDM01025876.1_pt1 | contig 14747 bp, 9 predicted proteins | sample 1964501 | NCBI WGS metagenome assembly UMDM01 (sample SAMEA4835995, study PRJEB28245) | human gut metagenome | biome: gut microbiome; material: fecal sample | place: Denmark | collected 2008
CAATCCCGCACTTGCGCCTAAGCCCGCATCTGCGCCGACTCCTGCGCAGTCGCCCGCACCCACTTCGGCGCCCACGCCCGCTCCCCGCCCCGCAAGCGACCCGTCCGAGACGGCGGCATTTCTCGCTGCAGCGACGCAGGGCAAATCGGCCGACAGCACTGTTATGTACAGCGCCCAGCAGTTGCCTGTTCCTGCGGCACGCAAGCCTCCGGTCGCAAGGCTCGATGAGCCCGTTGCCCGTCAGGTTGCCTACGATTCCTGGGCTGCAGCCGATCTGGATGAGACCTCTACCGGCATGCCGGCGCTCGACGTTCCAGTTAACCCGCTTTTTGCCGCGAACACGAGCGCCGCGGACTATGAAGGCGGTGCGACATATTCCGATTATTCCGATGACTATGCTGGCAACGGTCGCATCGAGACCGAGGACTATGGCACCGCATCGAGCGATTATCTCAACGATCCGTACGCTGCCACGCCTGCACCGGAATATGACCCGGAGGCCGCGTCCGCGCCGGCGTATACCAAAAGCACGGGCGAAGAGCGCTTCGCCGATTATTACGCCGAGGAAAAGGCGCTGCGTTTCTCGGAATTTCCGCAAGCAGTCAAGGTTGCCTTTATCGCCATTGTCATTGCCCTGCTCGGCGTCATTGCGTTTGAGGGATTCCGGCTGTTCTCCGGCCCCACCCAAGCGGAGTCGGAGACCCAGCAAAAAGAGAACGATGACGAGTACCTGGACATCAACACCCTCAAGGGCGACCCCAACGACGGAGACGACGAGTAGCGAGGGCTGAAGGCGGCCGCAGGATCCCGCATCCAGCACCGGCTTCTAAGTGCTGTTTTGTCATCCAGCGACACTTTTCCGGATAATTTGCCTATCGAATTTGACACTTTTCCGAAGTTTTAAGGTGCCTATTTCGACACTTTTCCGGATGAAAGCCGAATAATCACTTGGGAAACCAACGCCATCCGCGCGTCATTTCGCGGATGGCGCTTGATTTCTGTCCGTACACGTTGATAGACTCCATCGTGCCCGCAAGGAGCGAGCACGTTTTATCCAGAGTCGGGGTAGAGAGTTGGCTCCACGATCCCGACGCCAACCGGCCAAGAGGCGCGGTGGCCCTGCCAACATCGATGAAAGGAGTCCGTATGGACAATTTCTCTGTGCGCAGTGAGCGCAACTTCCACAACCTGACAGCCAAGCCAAGACGAATGCATCTTCTGGACAAGCCGAGCGGCTATGCCTCGGCCATGGCCAAGAGTAACCTCTCCCACCAGATGCGCTTTACGGTGCAGAAGCTCGAGGAAGAGCTCTGCGCTGCCGGCAATCCGCACGTACTGCAGATCAAGCTGCTCGGAGATGACTCGCGCGAGCCGTCCAGCTGGGAGTTCTTTGCTGATGGCACATGCGTTGCGGACGGATCCGGCGCCTTTGCCCGCGAGTGTTTCTGCGAGGGAGCTGAGGTGCTTCTGGACCTGTGTCGCGACGCCGTACGCGCGGCCGAGCTGCACCAGTGGAGCCAGAGGGAGTATGAGCTGTTGAGTGCCGCGCGCGGGATCGCGGGGGTGTAGGAACAGAAGCCTCATGACGGTGGCCTCAGTTGGAATGACGTGTCGCTCGATGAATGATCTCAACAACGTAGCCGATGCGCTGCATTTCACCTCAAAGGCACTGAGCGATCGGGCGGCGTCCAGCATTTCTTTGATACCCCCAATTGATTGTTCCAAGAAAGTCTCTTCATGCCCTCATAATCGCCCTTACGAGAAACTTGGACGAGACGGGCGTCCACATGCCGCCTCTAAACTAACGAGCCGTTCGCGGAAAGAACATCTGGCTAGCGTGGGCCAAAGATATACTGGTGTCGTTGCAACAATTATGGAAGATCGGCACCGCCAATGACCTCCTTGAAATTCTCCAGGCGCTTCGCGCTTAGCCTGCTCGCCTCGCTGTCCGCCACCGTGGCATTAGCATTACCCACGACCGCCCTCGCGGTGTCGGACCCGAATCCGCCCATCGTCTCCAACGTGACGATATCCGCGATGTCCGTCACGGCTGGCTCCACGTTGCATGTCGGCCATGACGTCGACGACCCGGACGGGGTGCGGTCCGTCACGCCGATAGTCGAGTCGGTATCCGACGGGACCGACGACGGTCATGGCGTCAGTGTCCGCCACGCATTCACCTCGAAAGGAGACACGGTCGATGGCTTCGATATCCCCACCTCCCCCGATGATCGGCCCTTCAGGTACCGTGTAATTGGCCTTAGCGTGACCGACGCGCTCGGCTGGGTTACCGACGTCTATGACGCAGCGTATGCCGAGGATAAGGAAATCGACTGCCCGACCTTCGTCACCGAACCTCTCGAGTATGAGGTGACCGAAGGTCCCGCGGACCAGAACCCGCCAACCGTGTCTAAGGTCAGTCTTGATAGCCATGAGATCATGATCGGTGGAAAGCTGCACGTCTCCTGGCAGGTGAGCGACCCCGACGGTGCGAAATCGGTCTCTCCCATCTTGAAAGAGGTGGCCGGAGGCTCGGGCGACGACCATGCGTCTGTTACGGTTAACACCATCAAGTTCTCCAACTCGCTGGGTACTGATAAAGGATGCGATATCCCATTCGACGGCACCGTAGACCTGGGAAGATACCAAATCATTGCGTTGGAGGTCGTCGATTCCCTCGGGTATCGGACCACGGTCTATGACTCGGCTTACATCGGGGACAATGGCTCTGCCTGCCAGACCTTTCCCGCATCCGACCTCATATTCGATGTGACCGACAGCGCGAACGATCCGCACTCTCCTGTGGTAACCGATGTCTCCCTTTCCTCCAAAGTCATCCCTGTCGGCAAAAAGCTGCGAATATCTTTCAACGTCAGCGACCCGGAAGGCGTGAGAATGGTCGACGTGAGGTTCTGCGACCCCGGCTTCATCGAGAATCCCTCGACATCGGTCAGTTCCACCTCGATTCGGGCAACATACAGGGACGATGGTCGAGATGGCTATATCGATATCGAATTCCCCACAACTCGCTCGATGGGGTCGTACGAAATCGAGGGGCTCCGCGTCCTCGACAAGGCGGGCCACGAGACCTTCGTCTACAGCCCCGCCTACGCCGAGCGTAACGGCAAGACCGGCGTCCAGACCTTTGATGTCGACGATGCGGGGAACGTCACCTTCGACGTGACCGCCCCGCCGTATGCCGCCACCAAGGGCGACGGGCAGGCGTATGCAAAGGGCGGCGGGTTCGGTCTGACCTTCCGCTTCAGCGGTCCTCTCGATGAGTTCGCGCGTCTCCTCGTGGACGGAACTGAGGTCTCCGCTGAGAACTACACCGCAACCAAGGGCAGCACGATTATCGAGCTCAGGCCGGCCTACCTGGACACGCTTGCCGCCGGCGGACACACCGTCACGGCCGTCTGGAAGGACGGGACGGCGACCGATGCATCCTTCACCGTGGAGGGGAAGGCCCAAGGGGAGCAGGCGGGCGGCAAGACCGATGTAGATTCACCCGGCGACAACAAAAGTGATCCTGCCACTCCTGAAAAGGACGCCGACGAGACGTCTACAAAAAGGTCGGGACGCACGACAGCCGATGAACCAAAGCTCGCCGCAACCGGCGACTCCGCTTGGATGGCCAGCATCGCATTAGCCATGGCGGCCACGACCTGCTTCACGGCAGCGAGAAAGCTTCGTTCCAAAGTGACATGGCGGGAATAATATTTCAAAAGCGGCTGGGAAAGGACAGCTGGATAGCCGCCCTTCTCTTAAAATCAACCGCAACGATATTATGAGCGACATGCGGCTTAGAGGAGCTGATGAGAAGCTGCTGAACGCCTGGTGCGTGAGAGTGCCGATCAGTGCAATCGACCCAGGCAATGTGGCCCTCTAGTCCTAAGAATCTTGTTGAGATACTTGATAAGCATGCGCACGGCCTCTTCTTCACCAAGATTTTTGTCCGCAATCAATCTCGCGAGCACACACAAACGGGCGAGCGGCATACAAGCTACTCGCCCGTTTGCTTCTCCTCAAGCATCTCGCAGAATTCGCCTACGCTCATCAGCCATTTTTGCTGTTCGGCAGTATATGAAACAAAAACGGGACGAGGCACAACTAGCTGCAGATTGTGTTCGCGCATTGAGTCCGTGTACTCCGTGCTGACCGCTGCATCGAGCGTAATAAGGTGCTTATGATCAATTCGATTTGCCTCTTCGAGGACCTGACGCCAACGCTCTTTTATCGTTGTCTTTGCTCCAAGCATCGTCAGCCGCTCTACCGGAAAACAGACATCTCTATACGCCTCAATGGACGGCATGATGAAATCCGGCTTCGATTTACCCTCAGTGTAGGGTTGGGCGGTATAACGAATGCCCCTTCCTTTAAATAGAAACTCGAGCTGGTGTTCAAATGCCGCACCTGCTCGTGACTTCCTGCGCTGAAATGTTGACATCGTTATTCGAAGCACTGCGTCAACGTCCAGCACTCCCCTCATATAGGGAGTGAGGTCATTTTCAAGTAAGTACCTTTCGAATACCTTGAATAGAATCTCTTCTCGTTCATAGCAGTCAAGTAAGCACTGGTCAGGAGATCCCTTCCAATCAAGGTCGCCAAGCGTCGAAGCAGAGTACCTCGTGAAGTCGATTCCCTTGGGGAACGAATCACCAAATTTCTCGATCATATCGTCCAGATACGACTCGGCAGAAGCTGGCACTGCAACCTCAATACCAATTGCCTCGAGAATAGATGCCGCAATTGAGCCGATTCTAATATCATCAGTCGTTGACCGCGAGAATCTGCCACTAGAGACATCCTCTAAACCAAACAGCCACCTCAGTTGGCTTTCGGCATTTGACCCTCGGCTCGCGAACACAACCAAAAGACCGTGCTCGTCAGAAATCGCCATGATCATTAGGTCGTCGATATGTGCGGCCTTAATTGCATCATTGTCATTGTAGTAAAGCCTGTATTCAGTCCTAGTAGGATGCTTCCTGCGGGCGTCATACCAAGTTGTGAAGCCATGGTCAAACAGCGGGTTAGCATCGTCGCACAGATAAGCAAAGGTCGTCGGTATGCCCCTAATATCATTATCGCCAAAGAGCGATCGAAGCTCAGCGGTACCATTGAATTCGTGCTGATTGCTTACTTTCCCGTCGATATCAACCGCGACCAGCCTCTTTGCGACTGCGCCATCAAAGTAGCTACTCAGTACACCGTAATCCATCGAAATAAGCCTCCATCATTGCCTTGGCGACCGCCCGCACTGCTGGAACAGTAACGGAGTTTCCGAATTGATGATATGCCTGCGTGTCAGACACCGGAATGATGAATTGATCGGGAAAGCCTTGGAGCCTTGCGCATTCACGCGGAGTGAGCTTGCGAGGATTGACTCCCTCGCCACGAGAAATAAGGATTTCACTACCGTCCTTATGATATCGCGCTGAAAGGGTACGTGTGGTGTCGTCGGGACCCACTGTGCTATAGCCAAATCCATTGCCAGCCGCTTGATGCTTTTTCTTATAAGCACGCAAATAGTCCCATAACTTATCTGACAAAATGTATCGATTATCCGGGCTGTCTACAAGGATCTCCTTAACAGTATGACCACCAGACCCCATATCAAGCTGATTCCAGTCAAATGGAGTCTTTTTCTTGAAGCCGACAATATAAATGCGCTCACGGTGTTGGCAAGTCCAATTTCTACTGTCGAGCACTTTGTAATGGACGTCATAACCCAGTTCATCTTCAAGCGTCTGCATAATAATCTTGAAGGTTTTGCCATGGTCATGGCTCGTTAAATTCTTAACGTTCTCAAGCAGGAAAGCATCCGGCTTCTTATCGCGCAGAATGCGAGCAACTTCAAAGAATAAAGTACCCTGAGTTTTGTCTTCGAATCCCGTCGCCCTGCCCATAGATTTCTTTTTTGACACACCTGCAAGCGAAAAGGGCTGGCACGGAAAGCCTGCTAGCAGCACATTAAAATCCGGAATGTCTTCCGAGCGGACCTCGTGGATATCTCCCGCAGGGGTGTCACCGTAATTCATACGATAGGTCTTCTGCGCGAACCTATCCCACTCGCAAGAGAAAACGCACCTGCCGCCCAATTCTTGAAAGGGCATACGTATGCCACCGATACCCGCAAAGAGGTCAATATAAGTAAAGGGGGCGTCCTTGCGATCGCCTTGTGCAAATGGAGCCTTATGGCCAAAGGAGCGAATAAAAGCCAGCTCAGCTGCAGAAGGACAAGTTTCCCCCGTCTCCCAACGGCGCACAGTCCTATCACCATTTGGCCCCATCCCAAGGGCAGCGGCAAACTCTTTTTGAGTTAACGCAAGCTCTTTACGCTTTGCAGTTATCTCCCCTTTTACGTCTAACATGCTATCCAATCGGAATAAACTGCGGACGATTTGTCCGCTAATTGACACAGCGAATCACTAGCTTAAGGTGTATCACAACGCATGGCAATAGTGACTGCATGACAGTAAACTAAATGCGCATGCGGACATATTTAGCCGAATAGCCTTTATGATCTTCAATTAACTAGTGGGCCAGCTTTCGCTAGCCCACATTTAAACAAGCGTTTGAGCAGTCTAATTCCTGTTCCAATTACCTCAAAGGGCATTGTAAAGATCAGCACTAAATAAGCCAGTCGTTGGCATGTCGAACGTACCTACGATTAGAGCCCTATCGAGAAACCTGTTGCCGTTTTCACAGGCGGTTTCTGGAACAAGTGCACAGTTATAACAAGCTGCCAGATTACAAGAGTCAAGCCCTTGGCCCCGCGATTCAATACAGACAGGGTCATCTGAACACCAAGTAGCTTTCTGCATGGAATTGTTTAGAATCTCTTCGAACCTGCCCGGCTCCCCGGATCTGACCAAGCCGCCCAGAGAACCATCTCCCGACGCGGACGCAGTGTAGATTAGAACGCCGTGCATGTCCTCGAACTCCTCGGCGCCATCCTCTAGGTACGCTTGGCAATACACTCTTTCACGAAGAGATGCGGCCGAATAACCGCAGACCTCGCTGATACCCAGCAAAACTATGTGAGAAAAAGTGTGAATGGCGACGAACAGGGGATTGATCTCCCTAGGCCTAGCATTACGACTTTTTATCGCGTTATTAAGGTTTTCCTGCATTACCTCGATTCTGGCAGCAACCTCGGGGCGCGCACACCACTCTTCCAAAACGCTCTGGTCGAATTCGACAAACACTCCCTCACCAACGGTTTGGTTTGCAAGCGTCCAGTCAAGTCGTTTTCTCGAAAGCTCTCTTCGCCTTTCCTCCATACTCTTCAGATCGTTGTATTCAGGGTTCAATCTGGTGAACCCGACGAGAGCCCGGGTTACGGTCAAAGTGTCTATCAGGGATACACCCGCTATGTAGTTACGGATTAACGGCGACTCGTATTCGTTGGAATCAACGGCACGACCGACAAATTCGCCACTTTTCCTAATCTTAGGATCTCGCAGCGTCAGGTACTCGTCATGAAGATACTCGATATTGGATTGTCCAGAGTCCCCTTCAGTTTTCTTTCGTTGATAAGCCAGGCGCAAGTCTTCCGGGTCGACTCCGCCCATGCTTGCAATTAACGATAACGCTGCGTCCAAATCACCTTTTCGATCGAAGTCGAGCATCGTAGTAAACTGCTCATCGGCAACTTTCTTCACCCGCTCATCCAATGCATCGGGGATGAGCACCGAGCTGACCACATCTGGATAACATACGTTCGTTGCGCCCATAATAACGACGCGAAGGTCTTTCCCGTCGCAAGAACATTGCTGCTTGGAAATACGGTTTAGCCATGGCTGCCTGCCGCTACAGTGATACCCTATCTTGTTAAGTCCTTCTGGTCTATTAGCCCCGTGGAGCGATTTACGAGCTCCGCAAGTGCACTGATAGACGATATCGCCCATGGTCGTACTTCCGCCCATGGTCCTTCTGCTTACAACATGTTCTCTTGATTTCGGATCAATGTCTGTTCCGTTATGCACCCACTGCATAACGGGAAAATTATCGATATGGCCATGTGGACACACGACGACAAAACGCTCTGGAATGAGCTTAATATCGCGCTTAAATTTTTTTGAACAAGCCTCACATCGAATCTGTGTACTTACATTGGTCGACTCTTTGTATTGCATTTGACCGCATCGTGGGCAATACAACCAGTTGGGAAAACGAAGCGCTGGGACGAAACCGCCGTGGTGCCCGTCATCAACTGGAGGCGCATACAACCTATTTACTCCAACGTATCTTTTCAGCCTTGAATCTGCAATTGTCTCCAGGGCCCCCTTGTTTACCTGTTGCTCATAAGCATCAAGGCCAGCAATCATTACCGTAGTATTGGCATCGCACGGGTAAATTGCGCCAACGCTATACGGCCCGAACATCTGGCCCATGCGAAGCAAATAACTTTTTCCTCTTCCCTGTTTGCGAGTATTTCCAGCATTGAATCTAGGCATTACATTCCGCCTCCCTCTCGTAATATTCGCCATATGAGCCTACAATCCGCAGCTTGCATTGAGCGTCAACGCTTCTCATCGAAGTCGGAACATCAAACGTTCCCCCGCTCCATGCATCGCTCGTCTTGCTTCCCGAAGGATGCATAAGAGGCGTCGGCCGATCAAGATTATCCGGCTTAAGTTCGAACCATCGGTCATAGTCACTCTCTTGCCAAATGGCGCGAATGGCTTCTATATCCTGTTTGGCACCAGCAAGCTCATGAGGGTCAACCTTTTCGATTCGAGATAGTATCGTTTCCGCCGCAAGTGAAAAAGCCCTTTCCTCGGGGCTTCGGAACGCCTCGGAATCTTCTTCATCCACCGACCGATAAATACCGATCAAGGTTCCGAACAGAGCACGATCGCGGACCTGTCTACAAAATGAGGTGACGCTAGATGGCTCAACATTTTGATAAAACCCATTGTGATACATTGCAAAATTCTCGTAATGCGAACGATCGCGTGGCTTCGTAGCACTATAAACAACAAACACAATGCCCTTGGCCTTACCGCGGCCAACACGACTACTTGCCTGAATGTATTCTGCCGTTGTCTTAGGCTGGCCCTCGACAACCGTCAGCCCAAGACGCCCGACATCCAAGCCTACAGAAATCATATTAGTCGCAAAACAAAGGTCAACAGCCTTACTTGAAGGATATGAAATAGTGAGGCTGTCTAAGCCCTTTCTCACCTCGTCGGCATCCTTACGACCCGTCAGCTCTTTCGCCACGTTGATATACCGCACGGATTTATCGCCAACTCGCTCCGCACGCTTCTTGTGTTCGTGAAGTCGTTCCGGAATATCACCGCCCATCCAAGTGACGGCTTGTCCAAGTTCTCTCGTTGTCCCATAGTAGCCAACGATGGTCCAATAAGGATCTTTTTGTTCATCAGTAACATCATTCCATGTTGCAGGCTCCCAAAGAAGGTCTGCATAGAGGCGTATATTTGCCGAAGCAGCATTCAAAGTCGGGATAAACAAACCGGCGTATCGGCGACCTCGAGCTTCCTTGTCTTCATAGGAAAAGAAAGAGTCGTCGTAGTCTATCCCTGAAGGCGGAAATTGAAACACCTTGTCTTCCCCACAGGCATACAACTGATTGCACTGCTCCTTAGCTCTGCTAACCGTCGCTGTCGAAGCAACGATCTTTGGCAAGATCTTGGAAGAGGCATCGGTGCGCTCGCAAAGCGCAGAAACAAGGGTTTCGTAATGACCCGCCATCGACCCTAGCGGCCCAGAAATTAAATGCAACTCATCTTGGATGATCAGTTTGGGAGGACGGCCCCTTCTGCCATTGTCAATTCCGAACAAAGCAAAGGCTTCGTGACGGTAGGGCAGCATGGCGAACTTATCAATTGTTCCGACAAGAAGTGATGGCGGGTTTTGATAAATCTCCTCATCGACGACATCCAAAGGCAGTCCCGTCGCCTTTCGAATATTCGCACTCAGGATTCGGGCATACAAATAGCAGTTTTTCAGTCCCCCGCTGGCGTACATAAGACGCCCTACGATCATCTTCAAAGCTGCTCCCGCACCATGGGCATTTGCGCACAGGAAATGGATTGAGGCCCTCTTCTTTGTCAACATAAGTCAGCCTCTTTTCCTTGGCATCGTGACGATTATTCGGGCTTGCATCTTTACCAACCCATAACCCAATTCTGAACTCGCGGCTACCAAGCAGCTCGGATTCTCGACGCCTCATCGCCTCAAGAGAGCAGATAAGTGAAGATGCACGATCAAACTGTTGTGAAGTTAGAAGACGCAAGGTGTAACGCATAAATACGGTAACGCCTTTACTCTCATTATGCGACAGACGTTCCCAAATTAGCACGAACGCAGAAAGCCCCAGGTATGCCTCCGTTTTACCTCCGCCAGTTGGGAACCAGATCAAGTCGACGACTTTCCTGTCTTCGCATGTCTCATCCACCATCGATCTGATATTCATCAAAATAAAGGCCAGCTGAAAGGGCCTCCAACTGCGCGTGTATCCAAGGGGCTCATCAAGGCCGCCACGCTCTCCTGAGACAACGCTATAATGCAAGAACTGTTCATACATTGCCTCGTTAGCCATTATGAACGCTTTTCTTGCTATAGGATCAGTCTCGAGTACACTGATGCCCTCTTTAATGCGATTAAGGCATGCTTCGCACTGGGACAAGTTGTCCTGCGCTGCCGTCTGGTAGCACTCGGACAGCCCTTCGGATTCAGCCGTTATTTCAAAAATCCACTGACCATATTTCTTGCATAAAAGCCGCATCGATCCGAGCGTATTTTCCCAATGGTCAGGATTGCCAAAATCTTCAATCGATAAGGTCACGTTTTCCATAGACGGGTGAATTGGCTTCATTGAGCGCGTTTCGGCAGTTGGAATAATCTGAGTTTCAGCCCATAATACAGGCCGATTATCATCCCAACGAGTTGCACACCCATGCCCTATCGCATAGTTTCGAATATTGCGATAGATAAGTCGTTTTGTCGCATCTTCCGCTGATGCAACATCATTTGCCTGATTCCATACCGGCGGAATAAGGCCGCTGCTAGAGCTAATTCTTAAATTAGTTTGGTAATAACACTTGAGATCATCATCGGACCGATTGCCCGTTGCGTTGTCCGTATTACATACAGCCACCGTGAGCACTACACCGCCGGAAATAGCACGACGGTAAACGAGCCATAGCTCGAGATGCTCTTTCCCCAACCTGTAAACGCGCTTGACATCATCATGACGTCCGCTTGGAATTGCAAGGTCTCCCGATTTGAAAACAAAGTGCACGGGAACGCGTTTAAAATGGCTCTTGTCGTCGACTTTGATTCGGACATATTTTGCGCAACGGATATCGGCCGATAGGACGTCTCCCGGCCGAACTGCCACGGTCATGCTAATGGCAGACTGTGCACGTGTGTTAGATAGCGCGACTGGCTCTTCATAGTCCTCGTCAGGTAAAGCCTCGCCCACGTCTGAGGCATCCGCTATATCTGGCGAGCCTCCGTCGCGAGCAGGGCCCTCATTGCGTTCATCCAGAACCGTATCCGGTTCTCTGCCGGCGCTCTCCCCTTGGGCGACATCAACGTGAGCGCCCCTTGGGTGCAAGACTCCAGCATGATACCGACCCGCCGGAGAATCACGCTCGTCAAGTATTTCTTCAGAGTCTGGGTCCATCGGCCCAACAAACTCCTCATGCACAGACTTATACAGCCGGTTCCTGAGCTCTTCATCAATAGCGTCATCGAATTTTGCATTCATCTAAAAGCACTCCCTACAAAACGTCAGCGCGATTAATCGCCACATCTTTTTGATCGCCAACTAAAGCAACTCTGAGCAGTTCGATATCGCCTGCCTCATGGCGCTCGTCGAAACCGGCAACCGCACTATCAAGACCATATTTGGTTAAATCGCGAATAAACGCAGCGACCATATCTTTCGCTGCAATTCTACCGACCGCACGGTGCTTGTTCCTAATAGCAGAGACGGCATGCTCAATAGAATTTAATTCTTCGTCGGTTATCGAAAAACCAAGCGCAACAAATATCGCCCGCACGTCCTCCTTCGCTTGCGGTGCAATATTTCTTCCTCTCACCCAAGCTCGGACCGCGCTTTTCGTTCGCGTTTCCGACACCTCTGAGTAAATCTTGTCTACTATTTCGGCATCTGTGTATCCAGCCATACGTGCATCCTTAATTGGCTCACGCCATTTATGCGCCGCAGCCAGCACATTGTCGTAGTTTTCCGTGGACCTTTCAGATTCCCTTTTTATATACGACTTATCTGAATGAGTTCGCAGAACCACGTCTCCAGGAAGAAGGGCCGAAGCGGATTTCTGTTCAGGCTCCGCACTTTTTCCAGCAAGACAATTGCTGATAACAAGAAGGCGGCCACCCTTCCTAGCCGAAGTCTTTGCCCTAAGCCAAACGTGGGTTCCATCATGAAACAGTACCGGCGTTGCAAGAACAGACTCTTCTCCGTCTTTTGCGACGTCTTTGTTAATTCGCTTTTCCTCTAATTTGCTAACAAAAGACGATGGTTGCTCATCGCAAGCTTCTTCAGTTTTAACCGGTATTCTCACCCGTTTTGGCGACAAAACTCTATTAACTCTCTTAAGCGGCGAAATGTCTAACGCATCCAACGTCTTATCCGACACCTCGAGACAACGGTTTGTCATTTCATTCCATTGCAAGCGGGCATTTGTCCGCCAACCAACTTCTAGTCCACCGTTTCCATCTTCATATCCATAGAGAACGAGATAGACATTGTTCGCCAAACCAGCATGAAGGGCCTTGACCATAGTCCCCTTGTCATACCATCCGCTAAAAATAACTCGGTCCTGGCTGCCGAGATATTTTCCTCGCAGATAGTCTCTTACCGCAATCACTTTAAATTGCTTCACGCTATATTCGTTTAGCTCAAGTTCCTTTGCCCAATAAGCATAGACTTCGTCAACCCGATTTCTGTCAACAACAAGAATGGTAGACAAGTCATCCTCAATACCGTCGACGATTAAATCGTATATGACCTGTTCTTTTGGCATTCGATGTCCCGCTCTAAATACAGCAGTTAAAATGCCGCATGCCTCAACGAGCAGATTGTAATCAGGGAGCATCAAAACTCTCGAGTCTTCGATCAATTTACGCGCGGAGTTGATAATGTCACACTGCAAATCACTATACTGTTTGTCAGGCGCTTCCGTCATTCGGATTGCAGACCCCAAAACAACATAGATGTCTTGGATCGCCCCGAGGACATCGTCATCATCCACATCAATGCTACCCAATGTCTTGTACACGATCTCGGCAGCACGGGTTAAACCTGCCCGCTCATCAGCTACCGGACACACAATTTCACTTGGTGCGTCAAGAATCCTGCGTTGGATATCAGACAGAACCGGACGATCCGATAGCAGTGCGGCATTGCAGTCATCCCAGTCAAAAAATAAGAAACCTCGGTCTCCCAGTTGACGCAAACGGTCCATCGTCCAACGGTCGCAGAAGCAAATAGCCCCAATTCCGCAATCTTTTAAATCTAAAATGTCGCTCAACAGTGTCGTGTTCATCAAATCGGGAGTTGATATGTTCAGGGATACAAAGTCAACAGGGAGTGATTCGTCCATAGAGGCATCGATAATTTGAGAAATGCTGCCCACACCGTCTACGCGCGGGCCAATAAAAATGGATGGAGTACATGCGAAAGGCCATTTAAAGCCGCAGTGCTCCTTGCCGCTTTGGTCAATGTAAGTCACTGGCATTAATTCGTTTAGGTCGTATTCTCGGCCTGCTATCTGCACCTTGCCCCTACAGATAGCAGTCGGCGCATCATTCGCGTATTGGGATGGGGAAGTAACGTAACCAACTGGTTGGACGGTTCTACCGCATTGATTCAGAACGTTTTTGAGTGCCGGGGCAAGTGATTGGTAAAGCTCCTCTTCTCTACGCCATGAATTACGCTTGCGCTTTTTCGTGCTTCGCGTCAACGAGAGTTCCGCGGCAGCGGAAGCGTTGTGGGCAAGAGGAAACTCCCTCACCTCTCTGCTGAGGCCAAGCGATTCATCTTGAGAAGAAAATCTGACTGCTTTTTCGTCAATCGAGGTAATCTTGACGACACAGTTTCCGATCGCGACCTTATCGCCAATCTGAACCTTATGAAGTCCTTGGCGAGGTTCACCAGTCATCAAGTTCTCCAGCGCCGCCAAGAGCACAATAGCGATGGCTTCTCTTTCGAAATCAGGGCAGCTGACAATAAGGCCCGGGCATCCCTTTGTTCGAGCCCTGCGCAGCAAAGACAAGTTCGCCCGCGTGATCGACGTAATTTCAACCTCACCCATATTTGGGAAAGAGAAATGGATGTCATTTCCTACGCAAGAATGAGAGTTAAATAGATCAGCAAATGACGCCCTTTTACTACTGTTCACAATACCCTCGTTATCTTAGCCATTCTGTTGTTTGGCCACCCGAAATGAAGCCAGCAACCCCATAACCTTATTTTGAATTATATTCGGGTCCGAAATTTTTATTGCCAAGCTCGGCATATTAACGATGAGCGGTAACTATTCTCGCGCCGCAGGTACGGTACAAATTGTTGAACAACAATTCAGGTTCAAGACTCAAACATAGTCCGATATATTGCACCTAGGCGCAAATACAATGCAGAATTAGAGCTCCGCAATCTGCCCTACCTCCCCCCCGCCTTCAGCTTCAGCAGCAGGTCAACCAGACACCTGGACTATAGCCCAGGAACTTCTTGTAGGTTGGTTTTG
>UMDM01002021.1_pt1 | contig 14107 bp, 10 predicted proteins | sample 1964501 | NCBI WGS metagenome assembly UMDM01 (sample SAMEA4835995, study PRJEB28245) | human gut metagenome | biome: gut microbiome; material: fecal sample | place: Denmark | collected 2008
GTGGCAGCGGTCCGGCCCGATGCCCGCCTTGCGCAGCAGCAGCGCCTCATGTGATTGCGCCGTACCCAGCCAGGTCGCACCTCCCGCAAGTGCCGCGAGCGCGGCCGGAATAAGACCATGCCCGTACGCGTCGGCCTTGACCACACCCATCACGGCGGTGCCGGAATTCGGGCCGCCAACCACGCTCACCAGATGACGCATGTTGTTTCGCAATGCGGCCATATCGACGATGGCCTGCGCCGGATATTGCTTTTGGGCGGCCTCATAATTGGCCTTGCCTTGTTCGGATGAGAATTGCCATTCACGGGCAGCGTTGAAAGTCATGGCTCTATTGTTGCGCTCCCACGTGACGGCTTCGGAAAGGCGCGCACACATGGTGAGACGATTCACGGGGTTTTCACGGTTTTGTCCGCGCCAGGTTTTTACACTCTCCTTACATAAGGCGCGTACACCTCCCGTATATGAGGCGTTCAGCCCTTCTTTGATTTCTGGCGTTTGAGGCGTGCCAGAGTCCCGGAAATCCGTCCGGTCCAGCCCATATAAAACCATTTTTAGGGAATTAAGACCATGGATCTTTTTCGCAAAAAGTCAGTGGACCAGCTCGTGTCCGAGTCGACTCCGCTGAAACGCACATTGAAAACGTTTGACCTTACCATGCTGGGAATCGGCGCCATCATCGGCACCGGCATTTTCGTGCTCACCGGTAAGGGTGCCCTCACCGCAGGTCCGGCATTGTGCGTCTCCTTCCTTCTGGCCGCGGTCTGCTGCGGTTTCGCGGGATTGTGCTATGCGGAGTTCGCCGCGATGGCACCAGTGTCCGGTTCCGCATATTCGTACGCGTATTTGGCGTTCGGCGAGCTGATCGCGTTTGTGATCGGCTGGGATTTGATTTTGGAATACGCATTGCAGGCGGCCACCGTGTCCGCCGGATGGTCCGGATATTTCAACAAACTGTTGGAAGGTTTCGGCTTGCATCTGCCAGTTGAGCTGACCGCGGCATACGGCACCACACCAGGCGTGACCACATACTTCAATCTGCCTGGTTTCGTGATCGTGCTCATCATCACTTGGGTGCTGTCCATCGGCATCAACCAGACGAAGAAAACCAACGATATTATGGTGATGATCAAACTGGCCATCATCGTGCTGTTCATCGTGTGCACCGTCTGGTACATCAATCCCGCCAATTGGAAGCCGGTCTCCCCGCACGGCATTTACACGTTCCAGCCGGGCTCGACGCAGCCGTACGGCATCGTGCCGGCCGCGTCGATCGTGTTCTTCAGCTTCATCGGCTTTGACGCGGTGTCCTCTTCCGCCGAGGAGACCATCAATCCGAACAAGACACTGCCGCGCGGCATTCTGATCTCGCTGGCCGTGTCCACCGTGCTCTACATCGTCATGACGCTGATCATGACCGGTGTGGTGCCATACAAGGAGTTCGCAAACTTCATTGATGCTCCGGTGGCCGGCGTGATTCTCGAAACCGGTCTCAACTGGCTGGCGTTCGTTGTCAATCTTGGCGCTCTGATCGGCATGACCACGGTGATGCTGGTGCAGCTGTACGGCCAGTCCCGCATCTGCTATGCCATGAGCCGCGACGGCCTGTTCCCGAAGTTCTTCGGCGAAGTGCACCCGAAGTACCGCACCCCGTTCAAAGGTACATGGTTCTTCGGTATTCTAACGGCCATCGCCGGCGGTTTCATCAACATCAACGTGCTGTTCGAATTGGTGAACATCGGTACGCTGTCGGCATTCATCATCGTGTCCGCAGGCATTCTGTGGATGCGTAAGACCCAGCCGGACGCACACCGCGGCTTCCGCGCTCCGGGCGTACCGTTCACGCCGATCTGCGCAATCATTTTCTGCTTCATTCTGATTTGCGGTTTGAATTGGGAGACTTGGGTGCGTTTCGCAATCTGGTTCGCCCTTGGTTTGATTGTGTATTTCGTGTACAGCCGCAAGCATTCCGCATTGAACGAGCCAGGACTGTTCTAAAAACCGGCAATACTGTTGTTTTTGATATATCTTTCGTAAGATATATCAAAAACAACGCAATCGGATATAAAAATCCCGTTGAACATCTGAAATACGATATTCAACGGGATTTTTGTTTCTCAATATCGAAGATTGTTTGCGATTGTTTGCGATGAATTTATATTGATTGATACCAATCCATATAAATCCGCAAATCTCACCATTCATGACGCTGATAGGCGATACGAGTGGTATCGAACGGCCTGTCAAGCAACTGAATCAAGCCGCAGCGCGCAAAACCATTCGATTCGAGCACATGCTGCATGGCCTTGTTGTTGGGATGCGTATCCGCACGCACATTGCCGTAATGTTCGATGCACCAGTTGATGCAGTCCTTCGCCGCACCCTTGGCGAGACCCGACGAGGCAATCCGGTGGATGGTCACATACGGATCGTCATCCAGCCAGGCACCATCGATATTCACATACGTCGGGTCGACGCCCGGACACAATGCGAACTGGGCGAGCACACGTTCCTCGCCATCAACCGTATCAACAAGCAGCACAGTGCGTTGCGATTCGATATCGTCACGAACCACTTCCTCACGCGGGAACTTATCACCCCACTGCGTGGGATTGCCATTGGAGGCCATCAACTTGCGGGCATGCTCATAAATCTTCTGCATGGTCGGCCAATCAGCCATAGTGGCGCGGCGGAACCGCCGTTCAGAAGTAATGACGCTCTCCTCACCCATCTCGTTCACCTTTGCATCGCCTTGTCTTCTTCCGAGCGTTAAAAATACCATGCCCACGGCACAGTATTCGCAATATGCCCGAAAAGCAGACTTGCAACCACGCGCGAATCAGACCAGACGGCGCTCAAACGCGTCAGAGCTGATGCCCTTGGCAAGAATATCCTTGCACCATTCCTTCGCCGTGAACAGGCTATGGTCGCGGTAATTGCCGCAGCTTTCGATGGTGGTGGCAGGAACATCATCCCATGTGGCCTCGTATGCGATGAATTCCAACGCCTCCTTCAACGCGCGAGCCACTTCTTCTGTGGAATGCTCACCCCACGTCAACAGGTGGAAACCGGTACGGCAGCCGAACGGGGAACAATCGATATAACCGTCGATACGTTCACGTAACAGCACCGCAATCGTATGTTCGATGGTGTGCAGGCCACCGGTCGGAATCGCATTCTCATTCGGCTGCACCAAACGCAAATCATAATTGGAAATCACATCGCCATTCGGACCGGTCTGCGTGTCGATATAGCGCACATACGGAGCCTTCACCTTGGTGTGGTCGAGCTGGAAGCTTTCCACAACCGGCTTGTCTTCTGCCATCATCAATCCTTTCTTCAACAACTGTTCGTCTCTACTGTCGCCGTTTTGCCGGCATACGTCAACCTCACCGCCATACATGTTGCCGATAACGTGTTACGTATCATATAAAACGCAGGGTTTTGCAATAATCGATACGATTATTCCTCAAGCTGACACGTCACATGATTCATGCAACGAAATCGCGGATCACTTCCATGAACCGTTCGCCATACGCTTCCAATTTGAGCGCACCAACGCCATTGACTTGCGAGAATTGCTCGCCGGTGACCGGCCTGACACGCACCATATCGCGCAACGTTTTATCGGAAAAGACGATATACGGGGGTTTACCGAGTTCGCGGGCGATGTCAAGCCGCAATGCGCGCAGTTTGGCGAACAATTCCTCGTCTCCGTCGCCCGGCACATACGATCCCATGGCCTGAGAGCCTACGGACGGCGATTCCGCACGTTTCGTAGCGTGCTTCCGTTCGATCTTCTTGATTTCATAATGAAAATTCGGCGCTACCGTTTCCGCCGCACGTTCACCAAAGCGAACGATCGGCATGGAGCCTTCCGAAATGGAAAGAAAACCATCCGTCGCCATCTGGCTGAGCACGTCACGAATCTGTACCTCCGAAGTCGCGCTCAACATGCCGTACGTCGGCAGATCGACAGGATGAAGATAGTTTAAATCCTGCGCTTTTGACCCTCGCAGCACTTTGACGATCTTCCCCGAACCGACCTTCTGGTTCACGTCATGCACGCAGCGGCTGATGGCCCGCGCGATATCCGTGACGTCAACGGTTTCAAACGTATTCCCGCAGTTCGCGCATCCTCCCACGCATGCGCCGTCATCGCGGACGGCTGCTCCCCCGGCCTCGCCGAAATACCTGGTCATATACTCGTGCAGACAATCCGTAGTACGGCAATAACCGATCATAGCGTTGAGCAGACGCCGTTTCGATGCACGCACAACCTCCTGCTCTTCAGCGGTCAAACGCTCGTTCTCATAATCCGAATCAAGCAGCCTCCGCCTCGTAGCAATATCAGATTCATTCCACAGCAACGTGCACCGGCTCGGCTCGCCGTCACGCCCCGCACGACCTGCCTCCTGATAGTACGCTTCGATCGATTCCGGCATATTATGGTGGATCACATAACGCACGTTCGACTTGTCGATTCCCATGCCGAACGCATTCGTGGCAACCACCACAGGCACACGGTCGGTTACGAAATCACGTTGCGCCCGATCCCTCGTTTCGGCCGACATACCGCCATGATAGGCGACCGCGACCGTGCCGATTCGCGTCGCATCCTCACCTTTCGCCGCACGCAGCTCGCGCACGGCGATATTCAACGATTCGGCAAGTGACTCCACTTCCTTGCGGGTCGCGCAATACACGATGCCGGATTCGTCAGGATGATCCGCAATATACGAAGCCACCCACGAAGCCTTATGTTTCCTTTCCATCCTGATCACGTCGAAATACAGGTTGGCCCTGTCGAAGCCGGTGACGGTGACGGACGGATCACGCAATCCGAGAATTCCGATAATATCGCGGCGCACCCGTTCCGTCGCGGTCGCAGTGAACGCGGCAACCGTCGGACGGGTCGGCAACGCCTTCAGAAAATCGCCGATACCAAGATATGACGAACGGAAATCCTGGCCCCATTGCGACACGCAATGCGCCTCGTCAACGGCGACCAGAGAAATCGGCACACGACTGGCGAACGTGCGGAAACGTTCGGTTTCCAAACGTTCCGGAGCCACATACAGCAGTCTGATCCGTCCCGACAACGCCTGCACGAACACCAGATCCTGTTCGTCGGGACTTTGCGTGGTATTGATGAATGCGGCTGGAATGCCCACGTCGTTGAGCGCGTCGACCTGATCGCGCATCAACGAGATCAACGGGGAAATGACGACGGTCATGCCCGGAAGAAGCGTGGCAGGAATTTGGTAGCAGATTGACTTGCCTGCACCGGTGGGCATGACGCCGAGCGCATCACGACCTTGGATAATCGCATTGACTATGCCTTCTTGACCAGGACGGAAGGCGTCATATCCGAAGTAGGTGCGTAGGGCGTCACGCGCCGACGTAAACTCTGTCATACGCAGCAGTCTAGTATCCACCGCCTCTACTCGGTGCGGAGGGCGGTGGCGGGATCCTGCTTGGAGGCGCCACGACTTGGGATGAGGCCGCCGATCAGGGTGAGCACTACGCTGAGAATCACCAGAGCGATGGCATTACCGACCGGCAGCACGGCACTGACCTCGGTGGTACCCATGAAGTGGTGCAGCACGATGTTGATCGGGAAGTTGAGCAGCACGGTGGCACCAACGCCGATCAGACCGGCCAGCAGGCCGATAATGCCGGTTTCCGCGTTGAATACGTTCGACACATTGCGTTTGGATGCGCCCATGGCGCGCAGAATACCGATTTCCTTGGTACGTTCCAGTACGGAAATATAGGTGATAATGCCGATCATGATCGACGAGACCACCAATGACACAGCCACGAAAGCGATCAGCACATAGGTGATGACGTTGATGATGGTGGTTACCGAGTTCATCATCAGACCAACGTAGTCGGTGTAGGTGATCTTGTCTTTTTCCTTGGCGGTCTTATTGTATTCGTCGATGGCGTCGTTGATGGAATTCTTGTCTTCGAAGCTGTCGACGTAAATGTTGATGGAGCTTGGTGCGTCACGGCTGACCACGCCGAAATCAGCGAGATTATCGTTGTAGGAGCCGGTGGACACGTACTGGTTGTAGATGGCGACCAGCGTGGCCTCGTCGGCGGTGGCGATATAGGCGTCGAATTGGTCGGCGAGCTGCTGTTCGCCCATCTGAGCCATGGCCGCGGCCTGCTGGGAGTCACCTCCGGATGCGTCTGCGGCCGCCATCATGTTCTGCGCCATCTGCGCCTTGCTGCTTACGCCGAGGGATGCGACGTAATCGCGGGCATCCTGGGCCTTGGTGGCATCGTCGGATGGCGAGAACGTCATGCCGTTGAGTACATTGTGGTCTTTATCGGACTGCTGTTCGGTGACGATTTCACTGGATTCGGCACGGTCGATCAGCTCATTGGTCAGAGCACGCGTATAGCCCACACCGGAGGAAAGCGGGGTTGCGTCAGCATCCTCTACCGGCTTAACCACGCCCACGATCTTCAGATCGATGGCCTTGTCGGAGTCGATCAGCGCATTAATCTGGTCCACATCGTCGCCCACGTACGTCCAATGGCCGTTATCGCCTTTGACATACTGGTCGCAGGCCGGCAGCAGCTTCAGCGTGCGGTCGATAACGTCGGAATAGTCAATCTTCTTGGTATCGGTTTTCACATCGTCGCCGGAATTGAGCTGGTTCATCATATCGTGGTATTCACTGGCGGATTTGAGGCCTAGCTCATACACAGCGGTTAACGACAATGAATTGTTCTCGTCAAGTACGAGCACAACCTCGTTCTTGTTCTTTGGCCAGGATCCTTCGACTACCTCATAATTGTCGGAAATGACCTTGCCGACGTTCTTTTTGCCATCAGCGCTTGGCATGATCTCATGGAACGAGCTCGGTGCAGCATTCTGGTCGGTTTTACCCGTGAGCATGCTCACGCGCGTCGACGTAAAGGTGGACGAGTCGGCAGACATCAGCGAACCATCCGCCATCTGGTCGGCCATCGATTTGGTGCCGGTTTTGCCCACCGTCACACCATCGGCGTTGACAAGCGTGCCGTCTGGATCGTGTGAGAATACGGAGAACCTCGTATCATACGAATACTGGATTCCCGCGGAACCGATATACCGATTGATGTCACTGTCCTTATTATCAAGGTATTTCTTGAACGCGCTCAGATTGTTTTCGGTAATGCTGCTGGTCATCGAAGCGGTGCCCTTGATGGCGGCATCATCCGGATAAATCGCGTCGCTCTTATGCTTCTTGCCTTGATTGTCCGCACTCTGCTGACCGGAAGTCATCATGCTGGTCAGGTCGAAGGTCTGTTCGTCGATACTGATCGGGTAAGCAGTCATCGTCTCGCGCTGAATATTGTCGATATACGTGTTCACGCCTGCCGAAACGGACATAATCAATGCGATGCCGATAATGCCGATGGATCCTGCGAATGCCGTAAGGAACGTGCGGCCCTTCTTGGTGCGTAAATTGTTGAAGCTCAATGCCAACGACGTGCCGAACGACATGGATGCGCGGCCCATGGTCTTGTGCACGGGAGCGGTGGCCGTTTCGTTCTGGGCTGGTTCGAACGGGTCGGAGTCGGAACGGATCACACCGTCCTTGAGCTCCACAATGCGCGTGGCATACTGGTAGGCCAGTTCGGGGTTATGTGTCACCATCACCACGAGGCGGTCTTTGGCAACCTCTTTGAGCAGATCCATGATCTGCACGGAAGTATCGGAATCAAGCGCACCGGTCGGCTCGTCGGCGAGCACGATGTCCGGATCGTTCACTAACGCGCGCGCAATGGCCACGCGCTGCATCTGACCGCCGGAAAGCTGGTTCGGCTTTTTGTTGACATGCTCGCCCAAACCCACTTGTTCAAGCGCCTTGCGCGCACGCTCTCGACGCTCCGAATGCGATACGCCCGAAATGGTTAGGGCAAGTTCCACATTCGACAGAATGGTCTGATGGGGAATGAGATTGTAGCTCTGGAACACGAAACCGATGGTGTGGTTGCGATAGGAGTCCCAATCGCGGCTTTTGTATTGTTTGGTGGAAATGCCGTTGATCACCAGATCGCCGGAATCATAGTGGTCAAGTCCGCCGATGATGTTGAGCAGTGTGGTTTTGCCGGAGCCGGAAGGTCCGAGAATGGCCACGAATTCACTGTCACGCAGGTTAAGGCTGACGTTATCCAGCGCCCGCTGCACGAAGTCGCCGGTTTTATACTGTTTGGAGATGCCTTGAATTTGCAGCATGCCGCCTCGTCTCGATAATCATGGGCGTTCGATTCCACAGAGAATGCGCTGGTAGATGAACACGAACGTTGTCGAAAGTATTATATGGCAAAACCCTCGCCATAAGCAGATTCGAAATAGCATAATATACGCTTTTGGCGAATCCGATGGCGAGGATTTATGCACGTTTTGCCTTTTTGACGGATTACACAAAACCGTAACGAGGCTGCGATCTTATCTCAAACACGACGAAATGCCTGCTCCAAGTCCGCGATCAAATCGTCAGCATCTTCAAGACCGACGGAAAGTCGCACGAGATTGGCGGGCACTTCCAGCGTGGTACCGGCAACGGAAGCGTGGGTCATGGCGCCCGGATGCTCAATCAGGGATTCCACGCCTCCCAACGACTCAGCCAAAGTGAACACTTCCGTAGCACCGGCGAACTTCTTGGCCGCTTCGAATCCGGCTGCGATCTGTACGGAGATCATGCCTCCGAAGCCGCCATGCATCTGTCGTGCCGCGATCTCGTGGCCTGGATGGGATTCCAGTCCCGGGTACCATACGCGTTCCACTTCAGGGCGGGTTTCCAGCCATTGCGCCACCTTCATGGCGTTACGGCTGTGCTGCTTGACGCGCAGATCCAACGTTTTGAGGCCACGAATGTCAAGCCAGGAGTCGAACGGAGATGGCACAGCTCCGGCCGCGTTCTGCAGGAACGCCACTTCATCGCGGATTTCCTTGTCGTTGAGCACCACAGCTCCGCCGACCACGTCGGAATGTCCGCCGATGTATTTGGTGGTGGAATATACGACCACGTCGGCGCCATCCGTCAACGGATGCTGCAATACCGGGGATGCGAAGGTGTTGTCTACCACCACTTTGGTGTCATGCGCGTGAGCGACCGCTGACGTGGCTGCGATATCGGTGATGTTGAGCAGCGGGTTCGACGGGGTTTCCACCCAAATGTACTGGTACTGCTTCTGGCTGAGCGCCGCGGAAACGGCCGCCGTGTCGGTGATGTCCACCACGTCAAGACCGACGCCCCACGGCACGAACACCTTGGAAAGCAAACGGTAGGTGCCACCATATACGTCATTGCCCAGCAGAATATTGTCGCCCGGCTTCAACGTGGCACGCAACAGCACGTCGATGGCGGCCAGTCCGGAAGCGAAGCTCAGCGCGTAGTTCGCGCCTTCGACCGCGGCGAGCTGCTCGTCGAAAGAGTTGCGGGTCGGATTGATGGAACGGCTGTAATCATAACCGTTGCGCAGGCCGCCGACACCATCCTGCTTGAACGTGGATGTCATATAAATAGGAGTGACCACGGCTCCGGTGGTCGGATCGGGTTCCTGACCTGCGTGAATGGCGCGGGTGGCGAGTGCAGTGGCGTTCAGGGCTTCGGTGTTGGTCGAGATGGTCATGATGGGAACTCCTTGAAAATATCGAATGGTTTGGGTTGAACGAATGATGGGCATGATGTTGAGATATGAATTGGCGGTCTACAGATACCGCTCCGCAAGACTTGGCTTGGACGTGCGTTCCACAACGTCGGCGAATCCGTTGGCACGCATCCAATCGTCGTTGAAGATCTTTTCCATATAGCTGCGACCGGAATCCGGCAGCAACACCACGACCAGCTGGTCTTCGTCCAAATCGTGCTCGCGTGCGTATTTAAGCGCTGCCGTAACGGCCATGCCGGACGAGCCTCCGACCAGCAGACCTTCTTCCGCAGCCAAACGGCGGGTCATTTCGAATGCTTCGGCATCGTTGACCTGCACGATTTCGTCGGGAAGTTCACGGTCGAACGCTTTCGGATAGAAATCCTCGCCCACGCCTTCGATGCTGTACTGATGCACGTCGTTCGGATTGGAATAGATGGATCCTTCCGGGTCGGCGCCGATCACTTGTACTGCGCCGTCGGAAGCTTCCTTCAGGTAGCGTCCGGTGCCGGAAATGGTGCCGCCAGTGCCGATGCCAGCCACGAAATGCGTGACCTGATGGTCGCTGGCTTCCCAGATTTCCGGACCGGTGGTGTGGTAGTGGCTTTCCGGTCCGTTCGGGTTGTCGTATTGGTTCGGGCGGTATCCGCCGGGAATCGCTTTGGCGAGGCGTTCCGCCACCTGGTAGTAGGAGCGCGGATCATCCGGACCAGCATCGGTAGGGGTTACCACCACTTCTGCACCGTATGCGCGGAGTACCGCACGCTTGGCTTCGGAAACCTTGTCTGGCAGGGTGAAGATGGTGCGGTATCCGCGCTGCTGGGCCACGAGGGCAAGTCCTACGCCGGTGTTGCCGGAGGTCGGTTCCACAATCACACCGCCCGGCTTGAGTTCGCCGCTGCGTTCGGCCGCGTCGATGATGCGTTCCGCAATGCGGTCTTTGGAGGAGCCGCCAGGATTGAAATATTCGACTTTGACTGCGATGGTGGCTTTGATGCCGTCGGTCACATGGTTGAGTTTGACGAGCGGAGTGTTGCCGATGAGCTCGGAAAGGGAGTTGTGGATGGTCATGTCGTTTCCTTGCGAAGAGTGATTTCCGTTGGCTTCCGATGAATGATTTCGTTGTTTTGATTTCGAGAAGCTCGCGTTTATCACTTGCAATGATTTGAAACGGGACCTGTGATGGTGTTTTCGCTGCGGTTCATCCACATATGCCGCGTAATACCAACCGCGTAAGGCACTGGTTATGGGATGATTTCTGCGATACTCTGGCATGCAACGCAAGTTGCGTATGCCGAAAAAGAATGCCCTGTCTCAAGTTATGCTTCGATGAACCACGCGCCCCTCGGGCGGTTGGTCAGCGACAGCAACAACAAGAGAAATTGAACATGGCTCACACAATAGCACACGTAACGACATCGGCGTGTCTTACCTGTTCATATAGCGGCAAAAAAGCCTGCAATCATGCGGATTTCAACATGATCGCAGGCTTTTTGCGCAGTGTCACAAATCAGAGCGAAGCCGCGTCCAGCAATCGTTTGGTGTAATCGCTGGTCGGATGGTGCAACACGGTTTCCGTAAGTCCGCATTCCTCAACGCAACCGTCGTGCAACACCATAATGCGATCTGCGATATGCTGCACCACTCCCAAATCGTGTGACACCATGATCAGCGCCATATCAGGTTCGCCGCTACGAATCGCAGCGAACGATGCGAGAATCTGCGTTCGTGCGGCCACGTCGACGGCGCTCATCGGCTCGTCGGCAAGCAATACTTTCGGATGATCCGCAATGGCACGTGCGATGGCCACGCGTTGCGCCTGACCGCCAGAGAGGTCCACGGGGAACCGATTTTCATATGCGGCAGGGTCGAGACTCACCATGCGGAAGGCTTCCGACACGCGTTCCGCAATCCGTTCCTGCGACCAATCAGGGTGATGCAACCGCAATGGTTCGGCAACGGATCTGCCGACCCTCCAACGCGGATCCAACGAGCCGAATGGGCTTTGGAACACCAATCCGCAGCTACGCCGCAGTTCGCCGGCGACTTCGCCTTGCACAGGCTTGCCGAAATACGTAATCTCGCCCGTTTCAGCGTGTTCGAGCCCCAGCAATACTCGTGTAAGGGTGGTTTTGCCGGATCCGGATCCGCCGATCACCGCAAGGCACTCCCCCGAACGTACGTCGATATCAACATCGTGCAGCACCTGACGACGCTGTTGTTTCGCACCGTAGTATTTGTTGATGCCGCGACCTTGCAGCATTGTGGTTTTTTCGTTTTCGCCCGTCACAACCGTTCTCCTTATTTGGTTTCGGCATCGATCCGCAACGACAGCGCACGTGCCGAAGTCGCCAATTGCGAAGCGACTTTAGTGTGCGGCGACTGCAGGATATCGGCGGTTTGTCCTGATTCGGCAACACGTCCATCAGCAAGTACATAACAGCGTGTGGTTGCATGATTGAGTACCGCGAAATCGTGGGTGATGAAGAGCATGGATGCGCCGGAATCGTCCACCAACGATGCCAGCAGATCGACGATCTGCCGTTGCGTGATCGAATCCAGCGCGGTGGTTGGCTCGTCGGCGATAATCAGGCGCGGCGACGTGACCAATGCGGCCGCGATGCCGACGCGCTGCTGTTGTCCGCCGGAAAGTTCATGCGGATATTTGTTCAGCACATCTTCCGGCAGCCTGACTTTGGCGAACATTGCTTTGACACGGTCCAACCGTTCGTCACGGGTCAGATCGTAATGCAAACGCAGTGGCAGCGCGACCTGCTGCGCCACGGTCATCACCGGATTCAATGCGGCGGAAGGATTCTGGAACACCATGCCCACATAACGACCACGCAGATCGGCGATCGCTTGATCCGACGCTCCGACGATTTCAGTACCACCCATGTCAATACTGCCGGAAACCTGCGCGGAAAGCGGCAGCAAGCCCATGATGGATTTGGCGATCATGGATTTGCCGGAACCGGACGAACCGATCAAACCGACACGTTCACCGTCGGCGATGTCCATATCGACATCATGCACAATCGGCATTCCATCGATGACGATATTGAGATTACGGATGCTGACGCTCATGCGCGTTCCTCCGATTCAACATGGGTGGCTTCACCTTGCCGCAATGCCGGATTCGTCAGCGGATCGATGGCGTCACGCAACGCATCGCCAAACAGATTCAGCGCTATCACCATCAAGGTGACCACCAATCCCGGCCACACCACAGCCATCGGATAAATGCTGATGAATTTCACGGACGTGGCAAGCGAATGCCCCCAACTGGGCACTCCCGCACCGACGCCAACACCCAGATACGTCAATCCAGCCTCCGCCAAGAGCGACGTGCCCGCACTCATCGACAGCTGAACGCATAACACCGGAACCGTATTCGGCACAATATGCGTGAAAAACACGCGTAACGAACTCGCACCCGACCACAAAGCCGATTCCACATAGTCAGAACGTGCGGCGAGCATGGCCGCGGGGCGTAGAATACGCGCCAAATTCAGCCCGTATGCAAGTCCGCATGCGGCGATGATCACCGCTGCCGACGCGCCGAACGGCACGGAAAGCATCAAGGCGATCAGCACTGTTGGAATGGAAATCAACGCATCCACCACAACCACCGACGTGGAAGCCAATGCGCCATGGCGAGACACCATGGCCGCCACCAGCAGCAGGCCGATGGCCGCGGCAACCACCACGGTAAGCAGCGCGATCGCAAGATTCGTACGGGAACCGGCCATCAGCCAGCTCAACACATCAGCGCCAACACCATCAGTACCCAACATGTGAGCGCCGGACGGCGAAGCCCACGTGTTGAATCCGTCAGTATCAAGCAGCGAATATGGCGTCCACACCAGCGAAATAGCCGACACAACCAGCCATATCGCAAGCATGATCAGCGAATACTTGCCACCAGCGGTACGCCATATGGAGGGAATCACGGTTTTCACAGCGTTTTTCGAAGTAGTTTTCTCAGCAGACTGTTTCATCATGCAAGCACCTCCCCCGACACCAATCCGGCATCTTTCAGACGCGGATCAAGCGCACGATGCACCACATCAACCACTAATCCAAGCAAGAGGAAGAACGTAGCCAACAGGAACAATTCGCTCTGCACTGCAATCAGATCTCGATTGCCAACATCGGTGACCAGCATGGTGCCAAGCCCCGGAAGCGCGAACAGATTCTCAACCACCATTACACCGGTGACCATCTGGGCGAACGTCAAACCGATCACCGACACCAATTGCGGTGTGGCAAGACGCAAAGCGACGCGCAATACCGCCTGTTTGCGGGTCATGCCGCATGCCATGGCCATGTCAACCGCCTGAGACGAGGCCTTGTCCCCCACGGCGGCACGCGTGTAACGCATAATGGACGCGCCTGCGGTAACGCCGGTGGCGAGCGCCGGAAGTATCAAAGAAGCCAATGCCCGCAAGGG
>UMDM01000887.1_pt1 | contig 13536 bp, 10 predicted proteins | sample 1964501 | NCBI WGS metagenome assembly UMDM01 (sample SAMEA4835995, study PRJEB28245) | human gut metagenome | biome: gut microbiome; material: fecal sample | place: Denmark | collected 2008
TGAGATCCGGGAAACAGATGGGATAAAATATATACCCGGAACAGCTGCGGATGTACTGGATATCATAGACCAGTGCAGCTTCCGGTATGAGCCGGAGGACTGGACTGTGGGGCGTAGCGCAGAGAAGGAGATCAAAACCGGGATTGCGCGTTTAAAAGCAGGTGGATGTACATGGACAAGCCTGTATGACACCCGGCTTGAAGCCGAAATAGAAATGCTACGGAAAACAGATACGGAAGGATATTTCCTGACAGTCTGTGATATCCTAAGGCTTGCTGAAGAGTATTATCCGTCAGATCCGTTTTATCCCGGTCTGCTGGTAAGCTATGTACTTGGTATCACGGATATCGATCCTGTCTGTAATGACATACTGACAAAACTTTCAGAAGAGACATTTGTAGCCGGGATCCATCATCCGCGGTTTATGATACGCTCTGAACTGTCCGATTCCTTATATAAAAAGATCAGGGAAAAGTATGCAGTTTCCAGAATATCAAAGGATACCATTGTGATCGGATACCCGGACATCAGGGATTATGTGCCGGTATGCAGGGACCGCATCCAGTGTGACAGGGATGAGGCAGAAAAAATGGGTTTATTCTGCATGGATCTTGAAGAACAGGAGTATCTGAGTATCTTCAAGGAGTGTATCTCTTCCATACAAGATCCCGGTATCCCCATTGATCCGGAGGTTTTTAAGAACGTGATCGCAAAGGGACACCTGAATTTTATCTGCGGATGCGAGGGTATGGAAATACAGAAACAGATCAGGCAGTCTCATCCTGAAAGTATGAGGGAGCTGGTTTCTTTTTTCAGCAGTACTTGTGAAAAAGCAGAGGCATTTTACCGGGCTTTGTTTGTATACCGGTCTGCCTATTTAAAATACCGTTTTCCCTTAAACTATATATCTGCATATATCAGTCATTTTCCGGACAAGATGAGGAGTATCAAATATGATGCTGTCTGTAAGGATCTCGTTTTTCTGGATCCGGATATCAACGTATCAGAAGCAGACTGCTTTGTGGAAAGGGACAGTATCAGGCTTGGACTGAAATCTACAGGAGTATCAGGAAAGACTGTCGAAAACATCTTGCAGGAACGCAGGGAAGGGTTCTTTTTATCCGCGGATGATCTAATGAACAGGGTAAAGCTGTCGGACAGGGAAGCAGAATGTTTAAATGATGCAGGGGTATTCCAGAATATAGGCGGACCGGTCTCTGACAGAAGTGTTCCGGTTGTAGAGGACCCCCCGGAGGAGCCGGATAAGGACCTGATACCTATGGAAGGGGTTGTGCTTAAGACAGAGGAAAAGATATCGAAAGATGGAAGCATGATCGCATCCGTAAGGATGGGCACCTCTTCCGGAGAAGTTTATGCCATGTTTTTTGCAAAGGCATATGAAAAGTATGCAGGTCTTTTAAAGGCGGATGCGGAACTCAGGCTTTATGGGGAGTACGTCCAGGACAGATACGGGAATACTTTTTCTGTAAAGGAAGCCTATCCTGTTTCTGATGATGTATATTATATTTCTGCAAAAGTATATGAAGAGGCGGTTTTTTATCCATTCAGAAGAAGGTGCGGATGTCAGCTGTTTCTGATGGAACCGTCTGGAAGGCTGGTCAATACGGGCTGTTTTTATTCATCCCGGATCGCTGACGTCCAGGGGGTGCGTATGATCCCCAAAATCTGATTTTTTTACTAAAATTTTTCCATATTAGCGGCAAGGCAGCGATGCTTTGCCACTTTTTTTATTTTGGAGAAAGGAGAGTGAAAGAATATGGCAATTCATAATTACGTGAGCCTTTTCGGGGTAGTCAGGACTGCACCTCAGATAAAAACAGGAATGTATGGAAGGACGGCAATGGTTGCTGTGACAGTGGTCAGAGGTGACAGAAAGGAAGACACCATGCTGCTGCGCACTTCTTTAAAATACAGCAGCCCGATCTTATTTACCCAGGATGAAGATCTGATCGATGGGATTTCCGAATGGAAGGAAAATGACGTGATCTATGCAAAAGGATTCCTTGCAACGAAGGAAGTGGAGAAGAAAGCAATCTGTCCACACTGCGGAGCGGTAAACCTGAGACGTGAGGCTTGTCAGGCTGAGAGCGTCCGGTCAGGTGGGAACATGATCTATTTCTCACCGATCTTTGCAGAAAAGGTGCGTTCGTTTGAGGAACAGGGAGAAGCACATTCCTGTGTCCTGAACCGGGCAGAGATCTCCAATACCGTATTCCTGTTAGGCAACCTCACCTGTGAGCCTATTCAATGGTACGTTGAGAAAAAACCGTATACACGTTATCAGCTGGCAATCAACAGGAAGTACTGTCCAAAAGGACTGCAGGAAGTAACGGAAAGGACAGATTATCCCTGGGTGTATTCCTTCGGGCAGCAGGCGGTTGATGATTATAAGGTGCTGCATACAGGGTCTTCTGTGTTTGTGGATGGAACCCTACGTACACGAAAATATAAAGAAACCTATAAGTGTAAGGAATGCGGGGAAGAATTTGATGTTCCAGGCAGGACCATCGATGTCCTGTCCCATGATACGGAGTATCTGCGCGACTGTGATGTAGACAAGATCGAGTAGTCTTTTCATCTTATATCTCTTTTCTCATATTTTACTCATAAAAAAACGAAAGGAGAATCTAAGATGAACAAGTTTAAAACTGCATGGGATGACTACAATAAATCATCCTATAAGAAAAAAGTCCTTATGGATCAGGTAAGCATCCTGTCTGTAAAAAAGATCAATGACGGGGTCGTCTATTTATATGAGATCTCGCCCATGCTCTTAAGAGGATATCCATATGAGGAGGAAAAGACGTGGAAACTGTCTGATCTTCCGGGATGGGCTATCCGGATGCTTTCCATTACCGGATTTGCATTCCGTATAGAGAAAAAGCTGTACCTGGTAGACGAACTGACATTCCGTTCCCTCAATGATCTGTTTGGATGGACAAGGAATGCGTCAGAGCCTTCCATCTGGAGGGATTTCCATCTGGCGCAACTGTTTAAGGAAAGAGATTACGCGTATCTGCTTTATACAAAAAAAGATAAGTACCGTGTAGTATCAGCAATCCATAAAACAGCACTGGATAAAATTTCCGGGGATCTGTACCAGGTTGCAGAGCATTATCTGGAAGAAGGAGCAGAGGTCGTAGACTTTTTTTATAACGATATCCGTTTCCAGGTGGAGATTGCCCTTCCAAGAGAAAAAAATGGATGGAAACAGGAACTGGTTATCCGTGATTCCTGTGTGGGGCGGGAATCTCTGACCTTCATCAACGCATGGAGAAAAGAGGATGCCCTGATCTATACCGGTGTTTTAAAGCAGAAGCACCGCTCGGAAACATCCCTGGAGGAACTTATCCCGGACATCAATGAACTGATTAATTCCTGCTATAAAAAAATGGAGGTAACAGGTCTTTCTCCGAAAGAGATCCTTCAGGAAGCGTCTTCCTATGTAGGCATCAGGAAAAAAAATGCCCTGTCCTGTTTTATGGGACAATTCTTCCCGATGGATGATCCTGAACGTGCACTGGTTGCCGTCGCAAGCTTCAAAGGGGTCGGAAATGAAACCCAGGAGATTACCTACCGCAAAGGTCTTGGAAACTTTTTAGGAGGTGTGGTCAATGCTTAGGATCCTCTCAAGTTCACAGCTTGAGGGGTATGTCATCAAGGGAAGGGGCGGTCCGCCGTGGGAACTTTTGGCGGGAACCGTTGCGAAGATCCAGCAGGATGGAGAAGCTCTTTTAGTCTGTATTTCGGGTTCAAACATTGAAAATGGAATGATAAAGACCAGGACTGCAAAGGTTGTTTTTGTAGATGACTATGGAGAATACCGGAAAATGTTAAAGACCAGAGTGGTTGCCTCAAAGATCCAGATCGGTTCCTATATATCCGTACTATGTAAGATTAAGGCCCAGGAGCGTATCGCTGCGGATTTTAAATATTCCGGTTTATGGAATTTTTCCGGGTACAAAGGGAAGATGAGTGTGATCATCGGAAACACGCCGTTTCTGCGGACAGCAGATGATGGGGCTCTTATTGCAGAATTTCTGGATAAGGACAGGGCACATGAAGTCCTGTATTCCAGGATCGTCCGGTTTTCAGGAGAGGAGATCAAAAAAGCTGCTTCCCTTTACATGACCGGACAAAGCCGTTCCGTATGTATCTGCGGTCCGCGGATAAGGAACATTAAGGAAAAAACAGATGAGAAAGGATTTAAAAGCAGGGACATTTCCTACTATGAATGCCGGGCTTTTGAAACTTTACCATTTTAAGAAATTTTATTCATATTGAAGTGGTAAAAATATTATTTCATTACGAAAGGAGAAAACTATGAACAAGGTTATTTTAATGGGACGTTTAACAAGAGATCCAGAGGTGAGATATTCTGCAGGTGAGAGTGGTACTGCGATTGCGAGGTATACTCTCGCAGTAGACCGTCGCTTTAAAAGAGACGGGGAAGCAACAGCAGACTTTATCAGCTGCGTATCTTTTGGACGTACAGCCGAGTTTGCTGAGAAGTATTTCCGTCAGGGACTTAAGATCATTGTTTCAGGACGCATTCAGACAGGCAGCTACACCAATCGTGATGGCCAGAAGGTTTATACCACAGAGGTAGTAGTTGAGGAACAGGAGTTTGCTGAAGGCAAGAACTCCTCCCAGCAGGGTGCAGGCCAGCAGCCTCCGCAGAACTATGGCGGCCAGCAGAATGCGCCACAGCAGAGTGTACCACAGCAGAATACCACACAGCAGTCCCAGCCGCAGGGTTATGGACAGCAGGGCGGATACAATGTGCCACAGCAGAGTGCACCAACAGTCCCAGCCGCAGGGCTACGGACAGCAGAGTGTACCACAGCAGAATACCACACAGCAGTCCCAGCCGCAGGGTTATGGACAGCAGGGCGGATACAATGTGCCACAGCAGAGTGCACCAAAGTCCCAGCCGCAGGGCTACGGACAGCAGAGTGTACCACAGCAGAATGCTCCGCAGCAGAACTATGGCGGAGGATCATTCGGAATGGGAGACGATGGTTTCATGAACATTCCGGAAGGTCTTGATGATGAACTTCCGTTCAACTAAAAGGAAGTGCTTCGGCACTTCCCTTTTTTTCGCCCCAAAACAGGCAGTGCAGAAATTTTTGTAAAATGGATTTCAGACAAAGACAAATTCTTCACATTGAACGATATAAGAACACGAAAGGAGATCTTATGATGAAAAGCTACATAGCAATCCAGAGTACCCTGTTCAATGGGGTGATCGATCTTGTAGGATATACGGACATGCAGGGAAACATTCGACTGACCCATACCAGTATCTATGCTTATATGTCCAGAACGTTTCCGCAGATGTCCATGGAATTTGATGTCCGTTCGACGGATGTCAACCATGCGGTTGTAGTCTGCAGACTGAGATCAAAGATATTTGACGGCTCTGTAAGAACGGTTACGGAGATCGGGGAGACTTCAGCGTCCCTCCTTCCGGATAAGTTTAAGGGTTATCCGGTACAGGTAGCCCAGTACATTGCATTTGACCGGGCTGCGATCAAATATCTGGGTCTTCCAAGCAATACCTACTCAACCTTTGAACCACCGTATTTTACAGAGAATGCCATCCGTATTCCGGATCCGGCAAATTATGTCCTGGGGTTTGGGATCTTCAGGAACCGTACGGTACAGCAGGCTTTTGAGGAAGCGAAGTATAACGAAGCCTCCCATGCAACCATGGATCTGTATTTACACATTGATCCTGCAACGGAAAAGGATCCTGTCAAAAGAGAAGGGTTATATGCCATCCAGCAGTACCTGGCTCTTTACAGGTCGAGGGGGTGCCAATGACATGGAGGACATCCAGATATAAACAGATGGTCATAGATCTGTTAAAGAATAATGACACGATCGTTGTCCTGGATACGGAAACTGTCGGTCTGAAAAAGAAATGTCAGATCGTACAGTTTTCGGCGATACGGTACCGGTATGAAAAAAATCCGTTTTCCATGCGGGAAGTGGAGAGGCTGGACCTGTATATCCGTCCGGATGAGAAACTTCCGGAAAGTGCAACGAAAGTGAATGGGATCACAAATGCCTTTCTTTCGGATTACCCGGATGAAAGGCATTGTTTTCCTGTCATAAAGGAATTTCTTTCCAAGGGCGGGATCCTGGCAGGATACCGGCTAGACTTTGACCTGGATAAGATCGTTGGACTGTATGAACGCAACCATGACCGGTTCAGCTATGGAAGGTACATTGATGTATATGAGATGGCGAAGGACTGCATCCCAAGAGACAGAGTGGAAAATTACAAGCTGTTAACAGCTGCACATTATTACAGCTGCGACCGCGGACTCCGCTTCCATTCCTCCATTGATGATGTAACGGCGACACGCAGGGTCTTTATATGTACCCTGTCAGAGTACCTGAGGAAACAAGAGGATGCGGACAGTAAAATGCGGGTGCAGTTATCTTACTGTTATTATTGGGAAAATCCGAAGCGCCACAGTATGAAACGCCTGATAGCTGTCACATCTTCCGGGCAGGTTTATTATGACCTCATAGGCGGGTTCTGGGGCACAAACAAAGATGCAATGTGTTCTGTGGATGACATTGACATGGAGCATCTGCTCAGTCAGTGTTTTAAAAAGTACAGGGTTTCTGACATGAAAGGCCTGAGCCTTATCCTAAAAGAAAAAAGAAAGGAAAAAGCGGCTGTGTAAGCCGCTTTTTTTAATGCAGGAAAGCCCGTTTGTTCTTCAGGGAGATTTTCAGGGAAAACGGGGAATGGCTTAAGACCACGCACTCGACCATCTTGTGGGTGAACCTGTAATTCGTCAGGTTGATCTCTTCCCCTTTCTGCTCTGCCTCCTCTATCTTTTCTCCTAAAATGTCAAGTATCTGCTCCACGATCTCCGTACTTACCCTGTTCGGACAGCCTTTCTCCCCATGGTATTTCTTATCATATTCCGGGCAGGCATAAAAGACGGACTTCGGACCGTTCTGGAGCCTCATGGCTATCGGTTCCTCGTGGCATCCGCAGCAGATCTTTGTAATGGACCATAGATTACGGATCAATTTGATCACCTCCTATGGCGACAATATGACTAATTTCTCATTCAAAAGTTTTTTTCTTCATATTGTCAGCGATTCTAAAAAACGAAAGGAGAAAAATGTTATGAAAATTAGAATTGCAAAGGAAGATTTAGTAAAGGCATTGAAAAAGGTGATCGGAGGGATCGGAGTTGGAGGAAAGGATCTTGATTATCTTAAGATCACTGCAGACTCTACAGGTGTGGAATTTATGACCACAGGCCGTTTGCTTGGTATCAAGACCAAGGTAAGCGAACGGCTGGAAGTCAAGGAGCCCGGTGAATGCTGCACCAACTGCAGGAGAGCCCTTGAGATCGCATCCCTGATGCCGGAAGGGGAGATCACGATCCGACAGAAAGATTCCGCCCTTTTTATGGAAGCTGAAAGGTGCCGTCTGAAAGGAGAGGTTGGGGACCTTGAAAAAGTCCTTCCGTTCCAGGCACTTGAAGGGGAGGAAAAAAGACTTTCCCTGAATGCCTATACCTTTAAGCAGATGATCACAGATGTCCTGTTCGCCTGCTACAGAGGGGAAGAGAATCCGCAGATGTCTTCTGTTTATTTTGAGATAGCGGATTCCACCGTCCAGGTGACAGCTCTTGACGGGCATCAGATCGCCATCCGCAAAGAAGAGGTTAAGCCGACAGGTATCCATGCAAACTGCATGATCCGCGGAGCCATTTTGTCAGCGATCCTTCCTTTGATCCCGTCAGACATAGAGAAAGAGGTAACTTTCGTGATCGGAGAGAACCGATTTCTTCTGGAAACCGAAACGGATAAGGTATCCGGGGCATTAACGGGCGGCAGGTTCTACGAGTATGAGAGACTGTTCCCGGATAAAAGCCCGGTAGTCAAGATAAGGGTAGATAAGGCCATCCTTATGGATACGATCGGAAGATGCGCTTATGCCCTGATGCCTGCCATGTCCGGGAATGTCCCGCAGCCGACGATCTTTGATATTGACCGTACCATTAATGTCCACATGGATGGGAAAGTAACGGTTGATGAAGAGTTAGCCGCAGATGTAGAGGGTAAACCTTTAAGGATTGGACTCAGTCCTGCGATCATGAAGGGGATCCTGAAGGCATATCCGGAGGACGAGATCGAAATGCATTTCTATGGTAAAAAGAATGTCGTGGTATATACAGGGGATACAGCTAAATTCGTACAGCTGCCTGTAAACATCCGAGACTGATCATTGAAGCAGTCCCTCATTAGAGGGACTGCATTTTTTGTAATATATTTTGAAATTCAAAATAGTGAATTCGAATTCACTTTTTTTATAGAAAAAGCTGACGAGATCCCCCTGTAGTTAAGGTGCAGTGGGATTTTTTAAGAAATCTTTTCATTTATCATTTTTTTTCAGAAACCAAAAACGAAAGGAGAAAACTATGAAAATTTTAAAAATCAAACTTGTTAACTTCCAGTCCTACAAAAACGAGGAATTCCAGATGAATGACGTTATGGTCATCCTCCGGGAAAACGGGGCGGGTAAATCCGCGTTCTTAAAAGCGCTGAATTTTGCACTCTGCGGAGAAGGCTGCGATGACGGCGAGATCATGCAGGGAGAGAAAGAGATGTCCGTTTCAATCCTCTTTGAGAACGGTCTTACCGTTGAGAGAAAAAGGAAAAGAGGGGACAGGACGATTGTCCACCGCATGGGATACGAAAAGACCAAGAAGAGTACCAAGGATGCGGTCAATGCAGAGATTGCGAAGATGTGCAATACCGGGATGTCATCCATCAAGGTGATTGCGTCTTCCAGAGAACTTTTTGAGATGAAGCCGGATGTACTGGCTGATTTTATCATGAAGCATATCCCTAACCGGATGACAGTGGAAGATATCATCTCCTATATCCCGGACATTACAGACCGGATGGAAAGTGAGATCCGGACACTGTTTCCGGCAGGTACTGAGTTCGGCCATGCACAGATACAGAATGCGTTTAATATTTTTGACGGGCGCAGAAAAGATCTTGCAAGGGAGGTCAAACTGAACAGGGCAAAGATCTCCGGATATGATTTTTCCATTCCTGTCAGGGCTTCCGGTGAGATCCGGGAAGAACTTGCTTCTGTCTTAAAAGAGATGGGAGCCTATGAGGAAAAGATACGGGCAGTCAGGGATTTCCAGGCAAGGAAAACAAACAGGGAAAATATCCTGACGAAACTGAAATCTTTGCAGGAACAGTATAATGCGATTCATGCGGTGAAACCGGATCCTGCAAGAAAAGAGTATCTGGATAAGCGGGAATCGGAACTGATGCAGCAGGCTGACAGCTGTAAGAAAAGTATCTGGGAATTACAGTCTGCATGCAATAACTTAAACAGGACGGTCGCAGCATTAAAAGAAGGCTTATGCCCTCAGGTCAAGGGGATTAAATGCACCCACGACTGGACTCCTGTCATCACCCAGTTTGAGTCGAATGTATCTCGGATGAATGGAAACATTGCAAGTTTCCAGACTTCCTGTGATGCCGCGGAAAAAGAGCTCCTGTCTGTCCGGGAAGAAAAGGCAGCGTATGAGGCTAACTTCAGGGCATATTCCGACAAATGCTCCAAGTACCAGGCATTCCGGGCTTTAAAAGAAAGTCTTATGCCTCTTCCGGAGGAGCCGCGGATGCCGGAAGGCAACCTGGAGGAGAAAAAGGCAACCCTTGACGGCGAACTGAACGGGGCGATCACAAGGGAAAACCTGCTTGCAGTTAAAAATGCGCTTCCGGAACAGGAAGAACAGTTAAACGTACTGGAAGCCTTAACCTCTGCTTTTTCCAAGAAAGGTTCCGTAATGGAGAACAACACAAAGGTTTATCTGGGGTTCTTTGAGCAGCAGATGAACGAATCTGCAATAAAGTTAGGTTATGTTATCTCCATGGAGATGGAGAACGGACTGCATGTCCGTATTGGCAGGAACGGAAGGACTCCGGTAGATGTGGATGCCTGCTCCGCGGGAGAAAAAGCAGTAGCGATCTTCTTGTTACTAGATCTGTTGAACAGTTTTACCGGTATCCGGCTCCTGTTCTTTGATGAAGTGGAAATGCTTGATAACAAAGTCTGGGAAGCTTTGTTGAAGCTGGTGGAAGAAAAGAAAGGCAGTTATGACCACATTGTGATCACAGGTGTAAACCATGATGATACGATGGAGGCAGTTGACAGGATTTTGAAATAAGAACAGGAGAGGATATCCTCTCCTGCATTTTCAGGAAGTACAGGGAGGAAGCTCCCCGTACTTTTTTTTGTAATTGATCAAAAACGTATAGTAATTATAATATAGCTCACTTTTAAGGGAATCCGGAAGACTGAAGTGCAGGAACTGCACAGGTGTCTTGTAAAAGCTCTTATACAGCTGGTAAAGCTTTTTCTCCCGTAAAAATGTAAGCCCCTCAGGGGAACAGAAGAACCGGTACATCTCCTCGACGGAATGGAATACCATGTTATTCTTGATCGCATACTGGAGGCAGATCCCTGCTCTTACAAGGCCCTTGTTTCCATACATATATTCTCTTGGATAACGGATCTCCCCGTTTAGTACCTGCCTGTAGACTTTGATCACATATTTTGCAAAGTCATAAGGTACTTCTTTGGGATATATGAGGTATACGATATATTCTGTGTTGTCTTTTGTCAGCTCAGTTGGAAAATTTATGTAATTTAAGAGCTGTGTCAGTTTCATGGTCTCTATGACAGCCGGGGAAAAAAGCCGGTAAGCTTCCATGGGCGTCCATCTGAGAAGTTTTTCAATCGCATACCTGAATACGGACAAAGCCAGATGTTCGTTGGCTGACGGTTCATTCTGGAACAGGCGCGGCGGTATCTTTGGGAGATTCCCGATCAGGACCTGTTCGTATTCATTGATGACATCCATTTTGATCTCCTTTCTGATGATATTTCCTATAATATGCAGAATCCCAAACAGTCGAATTTTTTCCATTTTATCAAAACAGCAGAATGCTGAAAATATTGAAAGGAGGAAGCACCATGAGAGAAGTACAGGATCCTAAGAGGGATATGATGAACACCATGAATGTTATCGATGCATCCGCCAGGGCAGCAGGGGCGGTTGCCTCTGCGATCGGGTATTATATCGAGACAAGGGCCCTGCAGGATAACAATGCCAAAACCCTGTATAACTACATGAAAAAAGGCGGCCAGTTAAAGATGATGGAATGTGAGGAAAAGGGAACCCTCCGCTCCCTTATGAAATCATGTGACAAGCTGGGGATCGCATACAAGGAGTGTGTCTTTGACCGGAATGGAAAGGAGTCCTATGGTTTCATTTTTGCAGATAAAAACGAAGATGCCATGAAACAGTTAAGGACGGATTACCTGGTTGCCAACCACAAGCTGTTCCAGGTTGACCAGGATACGATCCGCAGATTTAATGCCCAGCAGGAACCGGAAAAGATCTCCGGGCTTGATTTTGCCGAAATGAGTTACATGAAAGACCGGGCAGCAAAAAACTATATGCTCTTTGCCGCGGAAAGGGAAAAGGATGGAAGGTATTCCATTTACCTCAGGACAGAAGACAAGCGGATCTTTGATTCGTTCCATGCCGGGGTGATGCAGGAAAGGAACGGTACGGGAAAAGCTGTGTATGACTACATGAACATACAGCGGAAAAACAAGGAGGATATCGTAAACCTTGTCCACGCTGCAAATGGTTCAAAGTTCTATATCTCGAATGCCAGTGGTTCCCATGTGATGATGATCAATGAGAACGGTGCCTATATGGAACGCATGGCTGGCAAAAACCCGGCTTTGGAATTCTGCGACCGCAGGGATCCGAGATTTGAACGGTTTGTCTGTGAACAGGTAGACCGCATGAACCGTCCGCGGATGTTCCGTGACCAGAAGGCGGATAACCTTGGAAAGGAACTGATTGACCGCATCAACCGCGGACAGAAGGACCCGATGACCATGCAGGAAGCCCAGGAGCTCTTAAAAGTAAAGGAACTGAAGGGACTCCGGAAAGAAGAACTCTCAAAAATGTTCAAGAAAGAGGATCTAAACGATCCGGAAAAAGCAGAGGCTTTTTATAAGATCCAGAGGTCCATCGACATCATGCACACCAAACAGGAAGGTGTCAACATGGCACAGCCGAAAGAGTCGGAGAAAGTTGCCTTTGATGCAGAGCATGAAGCAAGGATGAGCGTGGAGATGGCAGTCGGGAACTGTGTCAGGAGTTCTTCACAGGAACTCAGGTCATTTGCTTCCCAGTATATGGACGGAAGCATCACAAGGGACCAGGTCGTGCAGTTTTCCGAACAGTTCAATTTCGACATACGTGCCACTATGGACTGGCGTGAACCATTTGACATCCCGGATTATCTTGACCAGAACGGAGACAATATTCTGGATGAATTCCAGGATCTGGATAAAGACAAGAGCCCGGATCTGGAACCGGAAAGGGATTAGGCTGCATATCCTGAATAGGAGGGAGTCAGCCGGTGCAGCCCCGGCTGCAGTTAAATGACAAAAAAAGATGACATGATGCCTGTTTACCTTGTGCTGGGAGGAGTGATGTTTATCCTGGTCCTCCTTCTTGCCGGAAACCTGGCATTTTACCAGATGTATGGTCTGGATGGTATACAGAGGGCTTTTGATGACATGATGAGGTTTAGATTCCACATCGGGTTTGACAGTGTCTATCTGAAATATTACGGGGCAGGCGCTTCCCTGTATGTGATCGCTGCCCTGCTCATATATGGGGATAACCAGAAATTCCGGCATGATGCAGCAGGTATCGAAGGCGGTTCTGCAAAATGGACTTCCAGCTACAGTGATTATAACCGGAAGCATGCGGATCCGATCGGGAAAAAGACCTGTAATGGGCCGATGAATATGATCCATTCGGAGCATGTGCGCCTGTCCCTGGAGGATAAGAAAACAAGGCTCAATAATAATGTGCTGATCGTCGGTGGTGCCGGTACCGGTAAATCCAGATTCGTTATGAAGCCGAACCTTCTGCAGGAAAACTGCAGCTTTGTTATCACCGACCCTTCAGGGGAACTTTTGGGAAGTCTTGGAAAAGAGATGAAGAACCAGGGGTATGATGTCCGGGTGTTCAACCTTGTAAACATGGGATTCTCAAACTGTTATAATCCGTTCTGTTATATCAGGGATGATGCAGGTGTCGGCATCCTTGTTGACACGCTGATCACGAATACCACGCCCCCGGAGAAGAGTGGCGGGGAGCCGTTCTGGGAAAACTCCGAAAAGGCGCTTTTAAACGCCTGTATCTTTTATCTGAGAGATTTTGCCGACAAGGGTGACCAAAACTTCCCCATGGTCTTAAAGATGATCCAGATGGCACAGATGGATGAAAACCCGGGTGCAAAGGGTCCGTCCAGTGTGGACGATACAAACCTGGGCAAGCTGTTTACCGGAAAGGCTTATCTGGAAAATGGGGAGTTAAAAGAATATGCCAATACGAAAGAGTCTGAACTCAG
>UMDM01022980.1_pt1 | contig 13321 bp, 7 predicted proteins | sample 1964501 | NCBI WGS metagenome assembly UMDM01 (sample SAMEA4835995, study PRJEB28245) | human gut metagenome | biome: gut microbiome; material: fecal sample | place: Denmark | collected 2008
CCTCTGTGTCATCTTATGAGGGCGGTTGCGGATTTGAGGTAACTATGGTATCAACAGATCTGACCGGAGATTCTGAAAAAGTAAATCGCTTGCAAGAATCTTTTGATTTTATCACTGAGAATTTTGAGCAACTTAGAAATCCGATGCTTGCAAGTTATCTTTTTGATGCCAGCAAAGCAACTCCTACAGATGAGAAAAAAGTAAAGGAAAGAATTGAGCATATTGAAGCCAATCTACTTAATAAGCATCTTAATGAATGGCAGATAGAAGCCATAGCTAAAGCTGTGGAAGCTAAAGACCTTGCAGTTATTCAGGGTCCTCCAGGAACAGGAAAATCAACTGCTATTGCAGAATTGATATGGCAATTAGCATTGGCTAATCCAAAGGACAGAACTCTGCTTACATCTGAAGCGAACTTGGCTGTTGATAACGCATTAGATCGATTGAAGTTCTCAGACCATAACATAGTAAAACCTATTAGAATTGGAGCTGGTGATAAATTTTCATCAGAAGGTTTGCCATACGCCATCACCGAGATGATGAAGTGGGCTGACATTGATTTTTCAAAGAACTACATTCTTTCAGAGGACAACAGAGCAATTGAAGAATCAGATGAATATAAGCTTTTTAACAAGGACAATAATGTATTAGTTAGATGGATGAAGAATATTATCAACCGCTCTCAAATTCAAGATGAAACGATAGAAAGAGCATGGTTCCATTTTATGCTAAATCTTCCTGTTGAGTTTCGCAAAAAAGTATTCAATTCTTATCGTAATAATTGTAATGTTATTGGCGCAACATGTAGTTCTATTACCGAAAAGAACTATGCAGCTATAGAATCTCAGAAAGAAGATGTTGAGAGTCGTTTTATGAAAAGATACAAAAATGTCTTTAAGGATGACAAGCATTTAGCTTTTGACGTAGTAGTTCAAGATGAAGCTTCGAAAGCAACCCCTTCTGAATTATCTATGCCTTTGGTTTATGGAACAAAGTCTATAATCATTGGAGATCATCGTCAATTACCTCCTAATCTTGACAGAGAAGATATTCTATATAAACTTCATTATCAAGCACTCCAAACAGTTGATGTAGAAGAGAAAGAACAGATAATTGAGTTGGAAAAATTTGTAAGACACCATTTTGATCAACTTGAAAAATCTCATTTTGAACGACTCTTTACACAGGCAGACAACTCCATCAAGGGCACCTTTAGGAAGCAGTATAGGATGCATCCTGACATCAATAAAGTCATTGAACAATTCTATACCAAAGATGGAGGTTTGGAATGTGGTTTTATAAATGAAGACTACGAATCAGAAGGTACGCCATTCTCTCGTTATCATGGAATCAATATAGATGGGCTTATATCACCTGAAAATCATGTGATATGGATTGATACAAATTCGCCTGAAATTGCGGAAGGAACCTCACGTACCAATCGTGGAGAGGTTGATGCCATTGAATGGGTGCTTTCACAGTTGGCAACTTCTGATTCCTTTGAAGCATATAATAACAAATTTTCAAGCGAAGAAGACAAGGAAATTGGATTGATCACTTTCTACGGTGCTCAGCTAAGATTATTAAGACAATTACAAGGTAAATACTCTGGTAAACTGACATTGAAGCCAAGTTCTGTTGACAGATTCCAAGGTATGGAGAGGAATATCGTTATTGTCTCTCTTGTCAGAAGTAATTGTATTGCTGAAAACGAGAAACAAGCTCCAGATTATCGTGTTTACAAAGAGCTGGGATTTAGGAAGCAAACGGATTTTGGCTTCGCTAAATCACCAAACCGATTAAATGTAGCATTGTCACGTGCAAAGCGTCTTTTAATAATTGTCGGTAATAGTGCTCACTATTCTTCTTATAAAAACAAAGAAGGTGAAGCTATTTATAAGAATGTTTTTGAAAGTATCAAGACAAATCCTAATGGAAAAATAATTCACTGGGAGCACAAGTTAATGAAGAAGCGTCCACGACCAATATCAAAGAATCGCTCTGCAAATCTCAATACTCGCGATATTAATCCGGAAACAGATGGACATCTTAGAGTAATTGAAACTTGGTTGCGTCCAAATGCAAATAGAATCAATCCAAAAATTGCTGTTCTTGAACTTTCAACCAAGGCTGTAAAATGTCTGATTGGCAAAGATCAAGAGTTAATAAGAAACGCAAATGTTGACGAGTTCAACTTCCAGAATTTCATCAGAAACGCTAACAAAACAGAAACTGGTAAGGGATTAGACTCTCAAAATGACATGAACATGCATTATTTTGAGAAGAACGTACTGCCGACTATTCGCAATTGGAAGCGGGTAATGATGCAAGAGAATGTAGATGTCGTATATACAGTAGCTACTGCAGCGTATCGAACTGCCAGAAATCGTGATGAGATTGTAGCTTTCATTAAAGAAAGAGCTGGCATTAATGTTCGCATTCTCTCCAAGAAGGAAGAATCTGTTTCTACAATGTTTGCATACTTATTTAGCTCCAGGTACAAGCAGCAAATGCTTACTTCTGAGCATGTTATCATGATAGACCAAGGCGGTGGATCAACCGAGGTGTCTGTATTCCAAAATAGTGATCTTATAAGTTCATATAGTATCAATCTTGGTACTACAGCTTTACGAAACATATTATTTTTGGACTCGGATCGAGATACACCTGTATATGAGGCATTAAAACGTAGTGACCAAAAAATCAAGGAACGATTGGTAGTATTCTACAAGAATATGGGAGATGCAATGACATCCGAAACTGAAAGTTTCTGCATTAGCGTTGGAACGGCTATCACTCATGCTACAGGCGGAAAGAATAATGCAGCTCAACATGATAGAGTTATGACTCGTGAGAAGATCGAAGCTTGCATCGAGACATGTACTCAGGCGATTCTAGACCAGTTTGATACTGTTGATCAGTTGAATGAGTATGATTTTGAATCATCAAGAGGAAGTAAACGACTTGATGACCAGATAACAATGCGTCTTGGCCTCCCAATGTTCTTGTCGCTTATGGATCGCTTCAATATAAAAGAAATCCATGTGAGTGGCACTGGACTATGGTATGGTATTTATTTGCAACATTTACATAACATCGCAGACAATTAATTATGCAATATAGTGATATTATAAATAATGGAACACTAGTTTACAAGTCTTTACTCAAAGATAGTAAACTTCGTGAATGGCCTGTAAAAGAAACTTTATGCGCCGTACGATTCTATAAGACAGAAGATCTGTCCGAATTAGAGTTAGTTTTACTTAGATTGATTAGTTCATTAGAGAGCAATAAAATAACAAAGGAGGATATAGCCTTAACTCTCGGTTTTGATGTTGCTGAAAAGACATTCGGCAACAAACGCTTCTATCGGGATCAAGCAGAGGTATCTCTTTTTAACAGTATGATTGATTCCATTTTTAAATGGCATCTCGCTGTTGAAGAGTCCGATAGCGTAGCTCTATGTTCTGAAAAATGCTCAGACTCTGAGAATTCAGAAGAAGCTAATGAGGAAATATCTGCAAAAAAAGAAACCATAAAATATATCCGTCTTACTAGATTGGGTAATAAGGCTTTGGAAATGAACTGCAAATTCTCATTCTATAAAGGAAAGAAGCGTTTGCTCGAAAATGTCAATAAGTCAGAACTATCAATAGACACAGTTGATTTCCCTTTTTACGAAGAGTTAGGTTTCTTTTCTGAAATTACAGACATGGAGGCGATTACAGACTTTGATCCAGACGAAATCAATATAGATCATACTGATGATTTGATAAATAGAATAAATCTTCAGTCTAATAAAACTACAAACGTTTTTGAAGCAAATACACTTTCTGAATGGAAATACTTTTCTAAAAGTGTTGATGTTTGTCTCTATAAGCTTAATGATGATTTTTATCCAATTATTTTGTTAAAAGACAGGGTATCTGTTGCAGCGACTGACATTTTATATAGAGAGCAAAATACGTATCTCCTAAATAAGAAAATAAAGAAGGCGTTATATTCAAAATTGATCAATAATGCTAATTCAACAATTAATTATAATGAAATATGCTATTTTGAAGACGAGATAGAGCAAGATGAATTTGATTTTATAGTAAGAGATTCTAGAACCGACTGGAGCGATGTAGATACATATAACTATATTGTCTCTAATGATTTTTGCAATAACAATGATTGGGATTACATATCAAAATATTGTCCTGAAGATATTATTATCCAGCATATTGGAGAATCATGTTCAAAATTTGACATGATTACTCTCTCTCGTAGATTGCCTGTTAGTTTCATTATTGAGTCATGTGCAAAATATGCTTGGGAAATGAATGTCGTTCTTTCGCGAAATGATATTACCAAGAAACAAGCGCAGAAATTAATGCTGTGTGATGGAAACACAATTATCGAGTGGGATTGGGATATCATAAAACCTTTCCTTGATGTCGATTTTGTAGTTAACAACATAGAACATCTAAACATTGATTTTTATAATCTTACTAGCTGGCTACCATCATCCAACCAGGACCTTATAGTAAAATATTGTCATAAGAGATGGAATTGGTCTTATTTTACTAGAGAAGCAGATGTAAATCTTGTAATACAGAACATTAGTGTATTGCAGGATTATATTGCTGTATATATAGAGCCAGTTCTCGATAAAATATTCTCCGATAATAACCTTACAAAATCAATTATCACAAACAAAGAGTTTGCAGAGGCAGTAAAATCTATAAAAGGAAAAGGATATTTGATTTCTTACAATCTTGGAACTAAGAAAAATTATATATGGTCTGATGAACTTATTGAGTATTTAGAAAAATGTGACCTGTTAATTTGGAACACTATCGGTTCTGTCACTGGCTTCGCACAATACCCTTATATCGAATGGACTCCAGAGTTTTTCAATAAATATCATGCAAAAATCAATTCCGTCAGAGACTATGCCTATATTTCAGAAAATATTAATGATATATCACTTATAACAGAATACCCTAATTTTTCATGGGACTGGAGTGGCTTGTCAAAAAATCCACACTTTGCAGAATCGGAAGACATCCTTTATATTGGTAAAGACAAAGTACTATACAGTGAATGGATGAAACGTTCATTAACCGAGTTTACATCCGAATTCTTTGCCTCTCACAACCAATGGATGAGAAGTGAAGAAAACGCATCGTTTGTATCATCAATAGTTAACGATTATGACACTGTGATAAAGTTTTTTGATTTTCCTTGGAATTGGAATAAACTCGCAGGGAATAAAACTATCTCTACAGATGAGAGATTTTGCGCATTATTAAACTCTCACACTGATGCTATTACAAATTGGCTCAACACAACATCATATGATTTAATCGAGCGTTATTTTGATACATTAGGACTATCTGTTTATATAAACAAAATTGCGGAAAGAACATCAATAACAAATAGTTGGTTCGCAAACAACAATATATGGGATAAACTATCTAGAAATCTTAGCGTCAATTTCATTTTCCATCATCTAAGTGAAAAATGGAATAAAAAGATCATATCCCAAAGACTGATTCCGCTATTAGAAGAAATGCCTGATTCTTTGGACGACTGCAAAACCGCACTAGACTGGACAATACTTTCTAATAATTTTAATGTAAGTTTCATCGAAGAATACATCTCAAAATATGTCGATTATTGGAACTGGTCTGTTTTAACTGATAGAGTTAATTCAGCATTCTTGCATGTCCACTTTAAGGACTATTTGTCTTTATGGGATAAAGATACAGCAGTAAGCAGAATTACTCCTTTGCTTAATAATAACGATCTTAATGATCATGAATTGGATAGTGTATGGAATTGGTATCTGCTATCTGAATCAGTTACAGATAAAGTATTACTGAATATTCTATCCAAGAAAGCAGATTATCTTGATTGGGACATCGTGTCTTCTCGTATTTCTAATATGAAGGATATAGATTTTGGATTATTGTTTGAGAACACACCAGGCTTAGCAGAGCATCTTGATTGGAGTATTTTGAATAAAAATATGGCATTATCAGAGATTCTTAAATTCAAGAATCTTCAAAATGCTGTGTGGGATTGGTCTATTATAACCAAACGATTTGATACGGATTTTATCGTTGATAATTTGGCTAAATATGCTCCATATTGGGATTGGAATACAATCTTGAATGAAAAGATCCATCATTCATATGTCAAGGACAATCTTGAACATATAAAAGACTCCATAGCAGATCTTGAATCCAATATAAAGGAACAGTGTTGGAAAATAATCACATCTTTGTATACTCCTACTGAATTATTGGAGTTATCGGAGAAATACAATCCTACTGATGGATACGAATGGAACTATAGTTATATATATAAAGCAATTCTTGATCTTGACGACTTTGTCAGCAAAGAGCATAGCTATGTAGATTATAAAGCGTTATCAGCATCTCAAGCTGCCAACAACATGTTTGCCTATGATTCTGATACTTATGTATTTAGAACATGGAAAGCTATCATTAAATCAAAACTTAATGATGGAAAATACAATTGGAATTTTTCCGAATTGACTAAACTTGATTCCATTCAGCAGAAAAATGACGTATTCTATGAGATTAACCCTGAACGCTGGGATTGGAATTATATAAGTCAGTTTGGTATTTGTCTTCTCCCTGCTCATAACGGAAAGTATCTGCGTAAGTACCGAGATCGACTGAATTTCAAGCTTATATCAACGAGAGAAGATATAAACATTGACGATAATATGGTTAGCCGTTTCATCGAAGAAAATTGGGATTGGCAAGCATTATCATCAAATGCTGGAACAAATATCACTTTCGGTTTTATCTTCAAAAATAGAGAAAAAGAATGGGATTGGAGTGCTCTTTCTAAAAATTCAACAATCAAATGGGACGATGCAAAACTACGTGAAATTCTCAAGGATCCAGTTATAAAAGCTGCCATATCTTGGGACGATGTAGTAGCAAAGAGAGAGCTGCATATTGATGACAAACTTATTGATTTATTGTTAAAAGATGACATTGACATCAATTGGTTTGAATTATCAAGTAATCCGTCGTTCTCCCCTTCTATTAAGAGTTTGAAGCAAGCATCAGAAGAGGGAGCAAAGATTAATTGGAGTGCTCTTTCAAAGAATCAAAATATTGATTTATCTTTTGTTAGAGAATATAGAGCTTTCTTAGATTGGAAGGTACTCACATCCAACAATAAGGTTATTGAGATTCAAGAAGAAAAGATTCTTGATGAATTTGTTGAGTTCCTTGATTGGTTATATGTATCAGATAACATTGAGATTACAAATCATATTTTGGTTAAATACAAGGATTTTCTGATATGGAAATCAATAAACAACAGATTTGATTATAATCAGTTAGACCTTTCTGTCATTGATAGCATTAAGGACAAAATTGATTGGACTAAGCTTTCGTCATCTTCAATTATATTTACAGAAGATTTCTTGTATCAATACAGAAATCTGATTGATTGGTATGCTTTTAGCAAAAATGAATCTGTTGACTTTACTGCTGACTTATATAAAGACTTTGTTCCTGAATTAAATAGAGTAAAATTTATCGAGACATTGTCTAAATGCGACACGAATGGCTACAATAGACTCAAGGTATACCATTTCTCTCACATGTTCAATGCAATAGAAATTATCAAGAACAGAAAGATAATGAGTAGAAATAAGGCAGAAGAAACAAAATCCTTGAAATTTGATGCAGCAGGTTCCGTGGTACATCGAACTAGTAAGGCACATCCATTTGCTAGATTCTATTATCGTCCAAAATCAATGACACAATTCTACAACGAATGTCTTGGATGGGATAGTAGTCTTGAAACAAATTATGGCAAGAAATATTACTCGCAAGCATGTGATTTACACTTGCCAAAGTGTCCAATGCCTGTATTTTTTGAATTTGATATTCGTGAAATTATTGCAAAATATCCCGAAAAGTGCTACTATAGCACAGGTAACCTACAAACTAATGCGGCTTCAGTATTAAAACTTACAGAAAAACCAGATTGTCTTAGATTGGAATATTTATATCACGACATATCAGATTCAAAATCTCTGACCAATAATTACTTTGGTGGAGAACGAGTGTCTTCTAGAGAAAGGATGTCAATATTCTATGATTTCTTAAAACGAATAAAAGAACAATCACAACAAGAGTTTCTAGTGAAAGATGAGCTTGATTTCATGCAATTGGAATCATTGAGAATCATTTGCTATGATGAATTCCAAAAAGATTTGCTTATTAACTATTTGGGTGACGATGAGATTGTTTCTAAAATAGAAGTTGATTATAGAATGTATTCTCATGAAAACAGGCAGTTGAAAATGATTGATAATGAGGATGTCATATCTATTACATCAGACTATGACATCAATGGATGTGCCTATCTCTTGGTGAAAGGAGGTAAAATTAAAAATAAGGAATTGATTAAGAATAGGACCACATCAGGTATTATTATGTATCCTTCTGTTGTATTTGACAAACATAATCCGCCTTCTGAGGTATACTTAATTGATCCTAATCCAAGAGCAGATACAAAAGAATGGTTAATATATAAGTCATAAATAATGAATAACATAACATTTATAAAAGGTAACATCTTTAATACAAAAGCCCAAACCGTCGTTAATACAGTTAACTGTGTTGGAGTTATGGGGAAGGGTATAGCGTTGGTGTATAAACTGCGCTATCCTAAAATGTTTGATATATATAAGGGCTATTGTCACCAACATTTAATAAACATTGGCAAATTATGGATTTACAAAGGAGACGAAAAAGATCCATGGGTTCTCAATTTTCCTACAAAATTTCATTGGAAATATCCAAGTAAATATGAATATATTGAAAAAGGATTGGCTAAATTCGTTGAGACTTACGAAAGTCATGGAATCAAATCTGTGGCATTCCCTTTATTAGGTACCAATAATGGAGGATTAGACAAGCAGATTGTTAAAGATATGATGGTCCGCTATCTCTCAGAATGCAATATCCCAGTTGAAATCTATGATTATGATCCTTCCGCATCAGACGATTTATACGAAACATTCAAAAGTAGATGGCTTGCGATACCAGACAACAAGAAAAAAGCTGTTACAAAAATTCGTACTCAAAAGCAGATTGACACGATAGATTCAGCTGTTAAATCAGATGATTTACGGTCAATGATTTCGTTGATAAACTATCCTGGTATAGGTTTAAAGACAATGGAATGCTGCTTTAAACTTGTAATGAGCTACAAGAATGAACCATCATTATTTGATTAACCATGCTCGAACAAGAATTACAACAATACCTCCTCCGCAAGTACCCACAAGAGAATGCTCGCTGTGAATGGAAGGAATATAAGAATCTGAAGAACTCGTTCTGTGGTGACGAGAAAGATGATGTCATCTCCTACGTGTCGGCAATAGCCAACATGGAGGGAGGAAATCTTGTAATAGGTGTGCAAGATCAGTCTTTAGAGATTATAGGCACTGATGCCTATAATTACGACCGCCAGAAAGCGATTCTAAGATTGACAGAACGATGTGTTAATCTTTCTACGGAAGGACTTGATGTGGAAGAATTCATAACTGATGATACCAACAAGAAAGTGTGGCAACGTATCGAGTTCTTTTGTTGCTTGATAACATTGTGACAGAACTACCAGAATGGAATGAGAATACTATTTTTTCACAGATAACGATATCTGTTAGAAAGGACTAAATGTTACAAGTCGGAATATAATGTATAAAAGGTTTGGATAGAAATGAGAAAAAATAATGTCGTAAGAATGATCGTGATGGGAATTTTTGGGTTTTGTGTTACTTTCCTTTTGATACTAGGTAAGTGTTGCGGCTTAAATTACAAGCAAATTTCTGTTGCTTTTAATTTGTGGCTGCAAGGAGGAGTATTGGCTTCGTCTGCAATATGCCCAAGTGTTTGTTGGATTATATCAGGTCGCTTTTACGGTTTCATGTCTTTTTACGTATTGTTGATATTGATATTGTATGCAGTATTGAATGTCTTTTTATACATTAAAATGATTCGACATTACCATTTACCATTTGAGTATGCTTTCAATTTGTGTGTTAATGATTTGGAATCAATAGCGAAAAAATGGAATTGTTCATATCATTGGGTGAATATAGTGTTGTTTGTTGTTGTTTATCTAATTATGTTGACTAACAATGTTTTATTGTCTTACTTAATTATATGATGATAGCGCAGAATCGGTACCAAGTGTAACTGTGTAATCGGTACAGCACTATTGCCAGATATGGATGAATTTACGATTGGTTGTATGAATAGAAAAAATATGGTAAATGAAACTATAAAAGAAAGATTCTTCGGTACCATCTTCGGACAAGCTGTAGGAGATGCCTTGGGACTGAGCACGGAGTTTATGTCCAAGCAAGAGGTGGATCGTTTTTATCCTAATGGGATAGAGGACTATTCACAAATCGTGCAGGATGATCATCGTCGTCGTTGGCAAAGAGGCGACTGGACTGATGATACCGACATGATGCTATGCATCTTGGATTCCTTTGTGGCTTGTCAAAAGGTAGATATTCTTGATATTGCCAGAAGGTTTAAGGAATGGATGATGAATGGAGGCATGGGAATTGGCCGGCATACTTATAATGTAATGGCTCTTGGCGACTATACTTCGAATCCACAGAAGGCTGCAGAGATTATCTGGAAGATGGGAAAGAAAAAAGCTGCAGCTAATGGGGCTGTTATGAGAACTTCGGTGGTAGGACTTTTGAAGGACAATGTGGCTAATAATGCTGAGAATATCTGTAAGCTAACTCATTTTGATCCTCGCTGTGTGGGCTCTTGCGTTATCGTTTCTTCTATCATACATGCTCTTGTCTTTGAAGACAGGATATTGGATTATGAAGATGTGATTGGCATTGCCAAACAATATGATGAACGAATCGTTCCATTTATAGACTTGGCATATCATGAAGGTCTGGATTCTTTGTGCCTGGATGATGAAAAGAGTATGGGATATACGCTCAGAACTTTAGGGGCTGCCCTATGGGCTTATTGGCATGCAACCTCGTATAAGGAGGGTATCTTGAAGATTATTTTATCTGGAGGAGATGCGGATACCAATGCTGCTGTAGCAGGGGCTATCCTGGGTGCTAAATTTGGAATATGCCATATTCCTGACGAATGGAAAAGTGGCCTTCTCTATGCTTCTATGCTCCATAACAAGGTGCAGGAATTCTACGCAATGTATCGATAAAAACGTATCCTATCAACCATACTTCATCTGTATTCTCATCTACCAATGTGGTATATGTGATAACTCTAGCTCCTCCCGCTTTACCTTTTCTTTTGGAATCAATAGCCATGCGGATTTTTCTTAACCCACCACCTAAGTCAACTCCTTGAAAAGGATCTTCTTTTAAGGATTCTTTGAATTTGCCAAAATCCTGCTTCATGGACTTATAGCGTTTAGCTAAGTCCTTTAACTCCTTTTCAAAATGAGGAGTTGTTTCAATATTATAGCTCATCGAAAAGTTCGTCTGCGGATTTTGCTTTCAATTTACCCTCCTTTATCATTTTTACTTCACGTAGTCCTTGACAAATTCCTTCGGTTCTGTCAATTGACTGCTGAGGAATTATTTCAAACAGAATCGTCTCCAAATAATTGCTGAGGCTTCTGTTGTCTCTTTTAGCATTGCTCTTTAGAATATTGAGCAAATCCGTATCTATTCTTATAGAAGCGGAAGATTTTGGTTTTATTGTTGTACTCATATTACTTACATTTTAATTATATGTGTGCAAATATAGTGCAAAAGATTATAACTTCCAAAGTTTTTTGCTTTTTTTAATTGAATTAAACTTTTGAGTTTTTTCTTTAGCTTATTCTTTTGAGATCCATGTATATATATGCTGCTGTATCAAAAAGCGTAGAATCCTGCTGGCATCAATGCCAGCAGGATTCTACGTCTGTTTTATTTAAACAAATCCTCCATTTTAACTTCCTTTTGAACTATTCCACTATGCTTGCCATACGCCACCCCATAGGTTGTAATCATCGTGAGATGAATGGACTGCTTGGGAGAAAGCGTTGCTTTTAGGGATTCTATGCGATGGCGCAAGCGCAGTTCCTCTTCCTTGCTGATGGTATAAGGAGCACTGGCAAATTTCATCTCGCATAAGTTTACTACATTGTCGTTTCTGATGATCAGCAGGTCAATTTGGGTGCCTTCTTTCTCCTCTGTTCCTTTCACGTTCCATGCTGAGATCGAGGTTTTTACGCCAGCAACTCCAAGAGCCTGCTTGATTTGCTGGAAATGTTGCCAGCAAACTTCTTCGAAGGCCACTCCATGCCATGCTTTTAATACATCAGAAGTCATATTGTCGCTTACAAAACCGGTTTCCTTTCCATGGGGTTCTACGTATTTCTGCCAAAAGAGACAGAAGTTGTCTATCAGTTTATAGTATGTTGTACTTTTGGGCATCCCGTATGGCGAATAGCTTGTGATGAAATCACTTTCAGCCAAAGCTGCAAGGGTGTTAGACAAACCTCCTCCCAGAGGGAGACCTGTGGCTTGGCTGATTTCTTCACGAGTGAAACCGGAATGGCGGGTTGCCAATAAACGTACTACCTTTTTGCTATCTTCCGGATTGTTGAAGATTGCTGCAAAAAGCCTGTTAAACTCATCTTTCAGCCTAGGTCTGTTGCCAAAAAGAATCTTATCTACATTTTGCTCGAAGCTTGACTCTTTTTGGAAGTACCCCATATAATAAGGTATTCCTCCAAAGACCATATAGCTTTGCAGAATGTCGTATTGACTCATTTGGATGTTAGCATGTTCGAAATACTCTTCGCATTCTTTCAGAGTGAAGGGTGAGAGCTTGATTTCTGCAGTCAAGCGTCCGTAGAGTCCTCCTTTGCTTCTTGATAGATTACTGAGAATCCAGGAAGTAGCACTACCGCAAACCACAAGCATGATATTGTCCCTGCCACTACACCAGCCATTCCAGAAGTTCTCGAAGGCTGGAAGAAATCCGGAACGAGGGGTATCCATCCACGGAAGTTCGTCGATAAAGATGACTTGTCGTTCGCCATTGTCTTGGTCTTGTAGCAACTGTTCGAGCAAGAAGAACGCTTCCATCCAGGACTTGGGCATCTTATAACCTTCCAATCCTTGGTTGAGAAGGGCATAATAGAAACTTTCCAGTTGTGTTTTCAGTCTGTTTCTGTTGTTATCTTGATCAACAGGCGACACGCCTGTATGCTGAAAGGTGATGCGATCTTTCAGTGCTTGTTTGATAAGGAATGTCTTTCCTACACGACGACG
>UMDM01003844.1_pt1 | contig 13272 bp, 8 predicted proteins | sample 1964501 | NCBI WGS metagenome assembly UMDM01 (sample SAMEA4835995, study PRJEB28245) | human gut metagenome | biome: gut microbiome; material: fecal sample | place: Denmark | collected 2008
TTTTTTTCTCTGAGATTTTTGTGAAGTCAATGTTTGCAAGAATCTCAGAGTTTTTTGTTTTATGCATTCCATTTGGAGGTAGGGATATTATTCAAAAAATAACGGCATTGCATCTCCTCTTACGAGATGCAATGCCGTTATTTTGAAGTCTTCACACTTTCATTGAAAAGTGGACCTGGCGGGAATCGAACCCGCGTCCAAAAACCTGTCCCATGTACTTCTACTATCATAGTCAGTTATTTAACATTCCCTCTGCCGTACGAAAACTAACATCCTTACGGGTTCAGTAGCTTCATAATACGCCTGACAGCTCAAAGCTTTGCCGTCATCGTTTCTCACATAGTCGGTGCCAGATTCCTAAAGTGTGAGTGCTTCAGGGCTGACATGCAGCATTTAGGCTGCAGCTAATTCGAAATTATCGTTAGCGTTTAATTTTAAGTTTGCGATTTAACGCATCAGCCTACGGATAGCTTCTCCATCTTCGAGATCCCTGTCGAAACCAGTACAAGCCCTGATCAGGGTAGAGTAATGAATACTCTCTACTGTAACAGACACATTCTCTTGTGTGCTGTACATACTAATATAGTAAAAAGAAATATAAATGTCAAGTGATTATTGCGTTAAAAGAAGTGAAAAAGCAGTAAAAATTTAGTATTTTTAATGTCATTTCACATATTTTTTATAAAGATAATTACTGTCAGACAGGGAAGAATGTGTTAATATAATAATATGAGTAATTATAAATCTTAACAAGAAAATTCGGAAAAAGGAGAGGTTTCTTATGCCAACAACATACGCACATTATAAATTCGGAAAAGAGGTGCTCAGCGCACTTCCAAGACCCCTTCAGAATTCTATAGAAGCGCATAGAGAGTTGTTTGATATTGGGTTACATGGACCGGATATCTTATTTTATTATAATGCATTAAAGAAAGATCCGGTGAATGAACAGGGGCATACACTTCATGAACAATTTGCCGATGAGTTTTTCCATCATGCTGTTGAAGTGATTGAGAAAGTAAAAGATCCGGCAGCGGCGCGTGCATATATTTATGGATTTATCTGTCATTTTGCTTTAGACAGTGAATGTCATCCTTATGTTGAAAAAATTATGCAGGTAGGAAGAGTTTCACACAATGAGATCGAGATGGAACTGGATCGAATGATGCTGACGGAAGATTATCATGATCCTTTGCGCTATCTGACAGCGAAGCATATTCATCCTAAGATGGAGTATGCGGAAGTGATCGCACCATTTTTCAAAGATGTAACAGCCGAGCAGATCTATAAGGCATTAAAAGGGATGGTTTTTTATCATAAGCTGTTTCTGGCACCGACATCTGGAAAGCGAAAAGCGTTGTTTCTTGGGATGAAGGCAGTAGGGAAATACGATTCATTGCATGACATAGTGATGAGTGTAAAGCCAGATCCGTTATGTCAGAAATATTGTAAGGTTTTGAAACGGCAATATTCAGGTGCAGTGCCGTTAGCTGCGAGTCTGATCGTACAGTATCAGAAGAAATTATTCCAAGACACACCGCTTCCGGAACGTTTTCATGAGACATTCGGTGCAGGAGAAGAGTGGGAGAAACTGCGTCTGTAGAGAATCGAAGAAAAGAGTAACAGACTGCTTGCCAGGAGAGATGCAGAAGAAGAGAAAAAGAGTCAGGAGAATGTAGATGAAGGAATTCGTTAAAGTGCAGGATATCACGAAAACTTATAAAATGGGTGAAGTTGAGATTCATGCAGTGGATCACATCAGCTTTTCGATTGAGCAGGGAGAACTTGTTGTAATCGTTGGACCAAGTGGTGCAGGTAAGACAACTGTGCTTAATATTCTCGGCGGAATGGATACAGCAACAAGCGGGAAGTTGTATGTAGATGGAAAAGATATTACAGCTTATAATTCCAAACAGCTGACAGGATACCGCAGAGATGATATCGGATTTGTTTTTCAGTTTTATAATCTTGTGCCGAATCTGACCGCATTGGAAAATGTTGAGCTTGCGTTGCAGATCAGTAAGGATCCGTTGGATGCACAGGCAGTTTTGGAGGAAGTTGGTCTGGGGGAACGGAAGAATAATTTTCCAGCACAGCTTTCCGGCGGTGAGCAACAGCGAGTTTCAATCGCGAGAGCATTAGCGAAGAACCCAAAGCTTTTGCTTTGTGATGAGCCAACAGGTGCATTGGATTACAATACAGGAAAATCAATTTTGAAATTACTTCAGAATATGTGTAGAGAAAAGGGAATGACAGTTATTATCATTACACATAATCAGGCACTTGCGCCGATGGCAGATCGATTGATTCATATAAAAAATGGACAGGTAGCAAGAATGGAATCTAATGAGAATCCGACTTCGATTGATGAAATTGAATGGTAGGGGATGTGGATGAAGAAAGCATTACGAAAAAACTTTTATATGGAGATCCGTCATAGCCTTGGACGTTTTTTATCCATTTTCTTTATTGTTGCGATAGGATGTGCATTCTTTTCCGGAATCCGTGCATCAGAGCCGGATATGAGATATTCAGGAGATGCATATTTCGATGAGAAGAACCTGATGGATATTCAGGTAATGAGTACAATGGGACTGACAGAAGATGATCTGGATGCAATTCGTGCTGTGGATGGTGTATTGGATGCAGAAGGAAGCTATGCAACAGATGTACTTTGTACGATTCGGGGAAACCAGGTAGCAGTTCATGTTATGGCGCTCCAGAATAAGATGAATCAAGTTCAGTTAGAAGATGGCAGGCTTCCGGAAAAGGAAAATGAATGTGTAATAGATGCAGATTATCTGGATGGAAAGAATCTGAAGATTGGGGATAAGATCACATTATCGAGTGGGACTTCGGATTCTTTGGAAGATACACTTAAGACAGATACATTTACCATTGTTGGTACGGTCAGCAGTCCGGAGTATATTGCATTTCACAGAGGCAGTACAACAATCGGAAATGGAAGTGTCAGTGCCTTTCTTTGCGTTCCGGAGAAAGCATTTTCATTAGATGTGTATACAGAGATTACAGTGCAGGTTGAAGGTGCAAAGGAAGCGACTGCATTTACGAAAGAATATGAAGAACATGTGGATTCTGTGCTGAAAAAGGTTCAGGCAATTAAAGCGGAAAGAGAACAGGCCAGATATGATGAGATTACTTCGACAGCGCAGGAAAAAGTGGATGAAGCACAAGAAGAGTTAGCTCAGGCAGAGCAGGATCTGGCGGATGGAAAAAAAGAGGCAGAAGAAGAACTTGCAAGTGCAAGAGAGAAACTTGATGCAGCGCAGAAAGAACTTGAACGAGGAAGAAATCAGCTGGCAGCTTCGAAGCTTGAACTGGAGCAGTCGAGAAATCTTCTGATATCAAAGCAAAAGGAGCTGGATCAGTCAAAAGCACAAGTTGAGCAGGGAGCACAGGAACTTAGCGAAAAACAGATTGCACTTACAACATTAAGAAATCAGCTGGCACAACTGAAAGAGCAGGAAGAAAGTCTGGAAGATCAGAGACAAGAACTTTTAGCGCAACAGACACAGATGCAGCAAAAGAAAGACGAGCTTCTGAAAGCAAAGGAAGAATTGCAGCAACAGGCAGAAGACTATCAGTCTGCGTATCAGCAGATTTATCAGCCGTTGAAAAAGTCTTATGAAGAACTAAATACACAGTATGAACTTCTTTTACAGAACTATGAGGCACTGAAAGAAGAATACGACCGGAAGCAGGAAGCAGGAGAAGAAGATCCGGAATTAAAAGCTCAGTTAGAACAGTTGGAAGCTGAAAAAACAGCAATGGAAGAGAAGTTGACTGAATTGAAAGCAAATCTGGATAAAATGGAACTGGAGGCGAAAGCTGCCGAAGCGGAGATTCAGAAAAACCAGGCAAAGATCGAAGCCGGATTGACGCAGATTAACGAAGGGCTTCCAGCAGTTGAAGCCGGGATAGCTCAGATTGAAGAAGGTATTCCGGTATTGCAGGATAATATACAGAAACTGACGGATGTGTTGACGCAGGGGGACGCTGCAATCCTTACCGCAAGTCGGCAGATAGATCAGGCAAAAGCGCAGATTACATCCGGTCAGCAGCAGATTGACAGCGGATGGCAGCAGATCAGTGAGGGGCAGAAGAAGATTGAAGAGGCACAGCAGCAGTTAAGCAGCGGAACGAAGGAGCTGGAAGACGGTTGGGCCGAGTATGAGGAAGGACGTATAGAAGCTCAGAAGAAGATTGATGATGGAGAGCGGCAGATTACAGAAGCAAGAGAAGAGCTTGCGAAAGCACAGCAGAAGATTGATGATCTTGAAAAGCCAAAGTGGTATGTTTATGATCGGAACAATCTGACAGAATACAGCGGATACGGAGATAATGCAGACCGTATGCGGGCAATCGGTAAAGTGTTCCCACTTATTTTCTTCCTTGTTGCAGCATTGATCAGTCTGACAACAATGACACGAATGGTAGAGGAGGAGAGAACGCAGATCGGTACTTTGAAGGCTCTCGGATATGGAAATACTTCAATTGTCGGAAAATATCTCTGGTATGCGATCCTTGCGACATTAACCGGTGGTGTTTTCGGAATTCTGATTGGAGAAAAGATAATTCCATATATCATTATCACTGCATATAAGATCATGTATCGTCATATGCATGATGTTGTGATCCCGTATAATTTGTATTATGCTGTAACAGCATGTGCAGCGGCACTTGCATGTACAGTAATCGCAACACTGTTCTCATGTATGAAAGAATTACGAGAGCAGGCAGCAGAATTGATGCGTCCGCCAACACCAAAACAGGGAAAACGAGTATTTCTGGAACGAGTTCCGTTTATCTGGAAAAATCTGAATTTTACATGGAAATCGACCGTGCGTAATCTGGTGCGGTATAAAAAACGCTTCTTTATGACAGTATTTGGAATTGGCGGTTGTATGGGTATGATGTTGTTTGGTTTTGGATTAAAAGATTCTATTTCAGCAATCGTTCCGCTTCAATACGAACAGATTCAGCTTTATGATGGAGACGTTATTTTAAAGGAAGATGTGACAGAAGAAGAAAGAAATGAGGTTCAGAAAGAACTGGATACGGATAAGAAGGTATCAGTGACTGCAGAAAATCTTTTGAAAAATATTGAGGTCAGTTCAGGAGAGTCTTCTCAGGAAGTTTATTTAGATGTACCAAAAGATGTAGAAGCATTCAAAAAGTTTGTCGTGATTCGGGATAGGAAGACAAAAGAAATTTATTCATTGGATGATAAAGGAGCAATCCTGACTGAAAAAGCAGCGAAACTGCTGGAAGTCGATGTTGGTGATAAATTAACGATTGATACAGATGATGGAGAGAAAACAGTCTTGATCAGCGCAATCTGTGAGAACTATATGGGACATTATCTCTATATGACATCTGAAGTCTATGAAAAGACATTCGGTGAGGCTCCGGCCTATAATTCAATTTATTATAGAACTCAGGATCGTACAACAGAGGAGGCAAAGGATGTCGGCGAAAATGTAATGAAGTGTGATGGAACACTTAGCATCAGCTATACGACAAGCCTGAAAAAGCAGGTGGATCATATGTTGGAGAGTCTGGACATTGTGATTATTGTATTGATTATTTCAGCAGGAATGCTGGCATTTGTAGTGCTGTATAATCTGAATAATATTAACATTACAGAGCGCAAGAGAGAACTGGCAACATTAAAGGTACTTGGATTTTATGACAAGGAAGTTTCTTCTTATGTTTACAGAGAGAATATCCTGCTGACCTTGATTGGGGCACTGGCGGGATTGTTGATCGGAAAAATTCTGCACCGCTTTATTGTTGAGACAGTGGAGATTGATTCGGTTATGTTTGGACGAAATATCGATCCACCGAGTTTCCTGTATGCCTTTCTTCTGACAGTGGCTTTTTCATTGTTTGTCAATGGAGTGATGTATTTTAAGTTAAAGAAGATTAACATGGTTGAATCACTCAAGAGTGTAGAATAAGACAGATTTGTCAGGAAATATAATAACGAACATAATAATGGATTGCAGAGAAGCTGCATGGAACATAGATACAATTGTGAAATGTTCCATGACAGCTTCTTTGTTGTTGCCGGCCGCATATAGCGTAAGCAGCAACCGCACGTAGCATGAACAGTAACTTTTTGTTAAAAAGCACTTGAAATATACCTATAGGGGGTATATATTAATAATTAGAAAACATACCCCCAGGGGGTTATGTGACAGGAGGAATACAATGGAAGAAAAGAAAGTCTGTCCGGGATGTTGTCACAAGACAAAGGATCGACCGGAAAAAGAATATAAAGATCTGATGAATCGTCTGAGTAGAATTGAAGGACAAGTCAGGGGAGTTCGAAGGATGGTTGAAGAAGGCGCGTATTGTCCGGATATTCTGATTCAGGTATCTGCGGTGAATGCGGCTCTGAATAGTTTCAATAAAGTGCTTTTGGCAAACCATATCCGGACATGTGTGGCAGATGATATCCGGGATGGAAAAGATGAAACGATTGACGAGCTCGTGACGACACTTCAGAAATTGATGCGATAAAAGATCTGAAGAGAGATCTGGCACAAAAAGTCCGGATCACAACTTGAAGGAGGAGTAAGATGGAACAATATAATGTGACGGGAATGAGTTGTGCAGCCTGCAGTGCCCGTGTTGAGAAAGCGGTTGGAAAAGTCCCCGGAGTAGAGAACTGTTCAGTCAGTCTTCTGACGAATTCCATGGGAGTGGAAGGCACAGCAACAGTAGATGCGGTCATTGCGGCTGTTGAGGAAGCTGGATATGGGGCAACGTTGAAATCTGCAAAGAATGAAGGGCATGGGATGAATCAAAGTGAGCAGAACTGTGCGGAAGATGCGTTGAAAGACAGGGAGACACCGAAGATGAAAAGGCGTCTGATCGCTTCTTTGTGTTTTTTGATTCCGCTCATGTATCTGTCAATGGGGCATATGATGTGGGGCTGGCCACTTCCGGTATTTCTGGAAGGAAATCATGTGGCGATGGGGCTGGCGCAGCTCCTGCTAACGACAATCGTTATGGTGATCAATCAGAAGTTTTTTATCAGTGGATGGAAAGGCATGATTCATAGAGCACCAAATATGGATACGCTGGTTGCACTTGGTGCAGGTGCATCTTATGGATATAGCGTGTATGCATTATTCGCTATGACAGCAGCGCAGACGGCAGGCGATATGGATCATGTGATGGAGCTGATGCATGAATTTTATTTTGAATCAGCAGCAATGATTTTAACGTTGATCACAGTCGGAAAGATGCTTGAAGCGCATTCAAAGGGAAAGACAACAGATGCATTAAAAAGCCTCATGAAGCTGGCACCAAAGACAGCAACGCTCCTGCGTGATGGAAAAGAACAGGAAGTTTCGATTGACCAGGTGAGAAGAGGAGATCAGTTTGTTGTAAGACCGGGGGAGAATATTCCGGTGGATGGAATTGTTCTGGAAGGAAATAGTGCAGTAGATGAAGCTGCCCTGACCGGAGAGAGTATACCGGTAGATAAAGCAGAAGGGGATAAAGTGTCTGCGGCTACGATGAATCAGTCAGGTTTTCTGCGCTGCGAGGCGACAAGAGTTGGCGAGGATACGACATTATCACAGATTATTCAGATGGTAAGTGATGCGGCAGCAACAAAAGCGCCAATTGCCAAAGTGGCAGATAAAGTTTCAGGAGTATTTGTTCCGGCAGTTATTTCCATTGCAGTCGTCACAATGATCGTATGGCTGCTTGTCGGAGAGCCTGTTGGATTTGCACTTGCAAGGGGAATTTCTGTTCTGGTGATCAGCTGTCCGTGTGCATTAGGTCTGGCCACTCCGGTTGCAATTATGGTTGGAAATGGAATGGGTGCGAAGAATGGAATCATGTTTAAGACAGCTGTTTCGCTGGAAGAGACAGGAAAGACGGAGATTGTTGCACTGGATAAGACAGGAACGATCACAAGTGGAGAACCGAAGGTGACGGATCTGCTCCCTGCGGACGGAATGACAGAACATGAATTATTATTTTTTGCAAATGCATTGGAGAAGAAAAGTGAGCATCCGCTTGCCCGGGCAATTCTTGCAAAGGCAGAAGAAAATGGGGAAGCAGAGAAGAAAAGTGAAATTACACAGTTTCAGGCAGTTCCGGGAAATGGTCTGTCAGGAAAACTTGGAGAGGACTGGCTGTACGGAGGCAATTTTAAATTCATTTCTGAAAAAATGAAGATTTCTGCCAGTATAAAAGAACAGGCGGAACAGTTGGCACAGCAAGGAAAGACACCGCTGTTCTTTGGAAGGAATGAGCAGTTCCTTGGCATGATCGCAGTTGCGGATGTGATCAAGGAAGATAGTCCACAGGCAGTGAAAGAACTTCAGAATATGGGAATCCATGTTGTTATGCTGACCGGAGATAATGAGCGCACAGCGAAGGCAATTGGTGAGCAGGCAGGTGTGGATGAAGTGATCGCAGGTGTTCTTCCGGAAGGAAAAGAACAGGTGATCCGCAAGCTGAAAGAAAAAGGAAAGGTTGCGATGGTAGGTGACGGTATCAATGACGCACCGGCACTGACCAGGGCAGATATGGGAATTGCCATTGGAGCGGGGACAGATATTGCAATCGATGCAGCGGATGTTGTGCTGATGAAGAGCCGGTTAAGTGACGTGCCGGCGGCAATCCGTATGAGCCGTGCAACATTGCGCAACATTCATGAGAATCTGTTCTGGGCATTTTTCTATAATGCGATAGGAATTCCACTGGCAGCAGGAATCTGGATCCCGGTCTTTGGTTGGAAATTAAATCCGATGTTCGGAGCAGCGGCAATGAGCCTGTCCAGTTCCTGTGTAGTAACAAATGCATTGAGACTGAATCTGTTTAAAATGTACGATGCCAGCAAAGACAGAAAAAGAAAGATGAAAAAGGTAGAAACAGCAGAAAATACTGTTTCAGATATTGTCTTAGCAGACAAAAATGAGTCAGAAAACAAGGAGGAGACAAAGATGACAAAGACAATGAAAATCGAAGGAATGATGTGTGGACACTGTGAAGCGGCTGTGAAGAAAGCTCTCGAGGCACTTGAGCAGGTTGATACAGCAGAAGTCAGCCATGAGGCCGGAACAGCAGTTGTAACACTGAATTCCGAAATCAGTAATGAAGTGCTGAAAAAGACAGTCGAAGATAAAGATTATACAGTAACAGCGATCGAGGATTAATGAGCAAAGAAGAGGTCCCCTGCGGAAATGAAAGATTCTGCAGGGGACCTCTTAGATTAATCCTTGTATACAATCTTTCCATCACAGATTGTATATTTTACTTTTCCATACAATTCCCATCCGGTAAATGGAGAATTAGAAGACTTAGAAGCATAAGTCTCAGGAGTCCATTTCTCATTCGGATCAAACAGTACAAGATCAGCTGATTTTCCTTCTGCGACAGAACCGCACGGAAGGTGATACAGGCTGGCAGGATTGATCGTCATCTTCTCGATCAGCTGGCTTAATGTCAGGTGTCCCGGACGTACAAGGGAAGTGATTCCAAGAGCAAGGGAAGTCTCAAGACCAATAATACCGCTTGGTGTTTGTGTAATAGGACGGGATTTCTCTTCCGTACTGTGTGGCGCGTGGTCTGTAGCAATCAGATCGATCGTACCGTCTTTGAGACCTTCGATGATAGCAAGGCGGTCATTTTCTGTACGAAGCGGTGGGTTCATCTTGGCAAGTGCGCCGTATTTTAATACAGCTTCATCTGTCAAAGTGAAATGATGCGGAGTTGCCTCTGCATGCAGATTTGCTCCCATAGCTTTAAAGGTGCGTACCAGTTCAACGGACTGTCCGGAGCTGATATGCTGGATCACGACCTGTGCACCGGAACGAAGCGCCAGCAGACAATCTCTGGCAACAAGAGATTCTTCAGCAATCGAAGGAGATCCGTAGATGCCCAGCGCATCAGATACAGGTCCGTGGTTGATTCCGTTTGTTTCAATAAATGCAGGATCTTCTTCATGAAGACTGATTGGAAGGTCAAGTGCCTTCGCCTCTTCCATGGCCTTATAGAGAAAGGCAGCGTTCTTAAGAGGGATTCCGTCATCTGTGAATCCACAGGCACCGGCAGCGGCAAGTTCCTTCATAGAAGTCATCTCTTCACCCTTGAGTCCGCAGGAGACAGCAGCAGCCTGGAAAATATGGATGTCTTCCAAAGCCTCCCGTTCCATCAGTTCTTTGAGAACCGGAACAGAATCGATGACCGGTGAAGTATTTGCCATACAGATCACGGAAGTAAATCCACCGGCAGCAGCTGCTAGAGATCCGGTATGGAGATCTTCTTTATAAGTAAATCCGGGATCACGGAAATGAATGTGTGTGTCAACAAGTCCTGGAGAAATCATAAGTCCTGCAGCATCAAGCTCATCCTCTCCATTTTCAGGTGTCAGAGTTCCGGCATCTGCGAATGTCTGGATCAGACCGTCTGTGATGCGAAGGTCGACAAGACGTTCTGTATCAGATGCAGGATCAATTAGAAAACCATTTTTTATAAGCATAATTCATCCTCCTTTTGCTGTTAAGTATACCGTATTTTTGATAGAGATTCAAATTTATTAGAAAATGTGTTATCATAAACGCACCGTAACATGAAAAAAAAGAGGGCAGAAAGGTTATCTCTGAATTTTACCGGATCCAGACAATCGTTCTGCGGAAAGAAGGAGTAAATGAAAGAATACGATTATCTGATTGTCGGAGCAGGTCTTTATGGAGCTGTCATGGCACATGAATTAAAGAAAAAAGGGAAGAAATGTCTTGTGATTGACCGAAGAGATCATATTGCAGGAAATATTTACTGTGAGGACATAGAAGGAATCCATGTACATAAATATGGTGCACATATTTTCCATACGTCTGATAAAAAGATATGGGATTACATGAATCAGTTCGCGGAATTTAATAATTACATCAATTCACCGGTAGCAGTTTATAAAGATGAACTTTATAACCTGCCATTTAATATGAATACATTCAGTAAGATGTGGAATATCCGCACACCACAGGAAGCAAAAGAGATTATTGAAAAACAGCGCAAAGAGACAGGAATCACAGATCCACAGAATCTGGAGGAACAGGCACTTTTTCTTGGCGGAAGAGATATCTATGAGAAGCTGATCAAGGGTTATACAGAGAAACAGTGGGGAAGAAAGTGTACAGAACTTCCGGCATTTATTATCAAACGTCTGCCATTCCGATTTGTTTACGATAATAACTATTTCAATGACAGATATCAGGGAATTCCGGTTGGCGGTTATACAGCAATCGTTGAGAAGATGCTGGAAGGGACAGAAGTTCGCACAGGGATTGATTTCTTTGAATTCAGAAAAGAGAATCCGGAGATTGCAGAGAAGATTATTTTTACAGGAATGATCGATGAATATTTTGGATATCAGCTGGGAGCATTGGAGTATCGTTCTGTCAGATTTGAGACAGAAGTTCTTGATTGTGAGAACTATCAGGGAAATGCTGTTGTCAATTACACAGAGCGTGAAGTTCCGTATACAAGAATTATCGAGCATAAGCATTTTGAGTTTGGCAAGCAGGAGAAGACGGTTATTTCCAGAGAGTATTCATCAGAATGGAGTGTTGGCATGGAACCATACTATCCGGTAAATGATGAGAAGAATAATGCATTGTTTGAAGAATACAAGAAGCTTGCAGAAAAGGAAGAAAATGTAATCTTTGGCGGACGACTGGGTGATTATAAATATTATGACATGGATAAAGTTGTTGCCGCAGCTCTTGACAGACTGGAAGAATTCAATTAATATGAGAGTCACACTTCAGTCGTTCTGACTGAAGAATCAGGAAAGATTCTGAGTAGTTCGTATCAGATTCTGATAATTTTCAATTGGACAGGTATTGTATCGTGTGCGGTGTGGGGCCGCACACGTTTAGATGACAGATTGCAGTAGAATTAAATATGGAAAAAATGTATGAAGTACTTCGCTTCGTGGAAAAAGGAACAGAATGCCAGCCGGGGATCGATTGCCTGCAGGGAGAACTTTTGATTTATTATCTGCGGGATAATACACAGTTGGATAAAGCGGTGTTGTTTGAATGGTTCCGACAGATTGCCGGGGAAATAAGAAAGTATCAGCAGTCGAGACGTGGGCAGAATTATCGTTGTCTGACCCCATATAGTATTGTTGTGACAGAAGAAGGAGAATTGCTGCTTTTAAATCCGGATGCACAGGAAAATGAATTTGTTATGAAGAAGATGCAGCAGAAAGCGGTGAGAAGTCATTTTATCCGCCCGACAGCGTCAGGCAGCAGGAAAAATTGTTCCGTAGATTTGTTCGGATATGGTAAAATTTTGCAGTTTTTACTGGCATATACAGAGCAGATTCCAGAACTTAGCAGAAGTGAAGAACGCAAACTGGAGCGGATCATTGAACGTTGTACCGGTGGTGGAAGACGTCATTATGATAAGATCAGTCAGGTGATACGTGATCTTCCGGAGGAACGCGAGGAATGGAATCTGGAACAGAAAGTAAAATTTCGAAATGTCAAACTGGCGGTTCTTTTATTTGCTGCCGGGGCAGTAATTGCGGCAGCAGGAATTGGGATGAGCCGGGGAAGAGAAAGCAACAATACAGTTGGGAAAAGTGAAACGGCAGTGCAAGCTCAGAAAGCAGACGATGTAAAAACAATACCAGAAGAACATAGTGAAACTGAACAGGACAGAAAAAAAGCATTGGAAGATATGAAATGGAAGAAAGAGATGGAAGAACAGGTTCAGGAGATTCTGGAATCGGTCAAAGCATGTGAAAAGAAGATAGAAGAAACGACGAAAGAAGAGAATAACGGGGAAAACAAGGAAGAAGCAGAGCAAACGACAGAACAGCAAACAGAGGAAACTGCGGAAAAATCTGTAGAAGAGGAAATAAAACAGGAAACGAAACAAGAAGTGATAAATGATCCGGTTGTTCCGGAATAAGAAAAAAGTCTCCATAAAAGGGAGGATGCCGGGTAACCATTTACTGGTTCCCGGCATGTATTATGAAAAAGTTTATTCAAAGTTTTTTGTTTTTTCCTTTGATGCTTATAGTATATGTGAGAGAAATGAAGAAAAAGTGATAAGAAGATGAAAGATTTTTAAATGATAAATGAACAAATTATGAACGACAGATGTAGTGGAAAATAACGGTTTAAAAAAGAATGACAGTGTGGTATTCTACATCTAAAGAAAACTTCGGAAGTTACTGTTCACTCCCGTGTCAATCACTCCGCTGATTGACAC
>UMDM01023705.1_pt1 | contig 13184 bp, 10 predicted proteins | sample 1964501 | NCBI WGS metagenome assembly UMDM01 (sample SAMEA4835995, study PRJEB28245) | human gut metagenome | biome: gut microbiome; material: fecal sample | place: Denmark | collected 2008
TCAGATACATCCTGTTTTGCAAGTTTCTTAAATGCATCATTTGCATCACGACGAATGTTGCGGACTGCTACTTTGGCTGCTTCGCCTTTTTTCTTGACATCTTTAACCAGTTCCTTACGGCGTTCCTCTGTAAGTTCCGGGAATACAAGGCGGATTACTTTACCATCGTTGCTTGGATTTAATCCAAGGTCAGAGGTAAGGATTGCTTTCTCAATTCCTTTGATCAGGCTGCTTTCCCATGGCTGGATCTGGATCATACGAGCTTCCGGGACAGTGATATTTGCCACCTGCTGAAGAGGTGTCGGAGCTCCGTAATAATCTACGGCGAGTTTGTCAAGGATATGCGGGTTCGCACGTCCTGCACGAATTGTAACCAGTTCGCTCTCAAGGCTTGCCAATGTCTTTTTCATCTTCTCTTCATATTTCTGAATTCTCTCATCCATTAGGTTCGTCTCCCTCTTTTTATAGTTTTTATATTACACTTTCTCTGTAAACTGACTTATAAGCCTTACTTATACAGTAACCTTAGTTCCGACAAATTTGCCATGTACTGCATTGATGATGCTGTCTTTTTCATCCAGTGCAAATACCAGCATCGGCATCTTCTGTTCCATACACATGATCGATGCTGTCAGATCCATAGCTGCCAGTTTCTTTGCAACTACTTCTTCAATGGAAATTTCATCATATTTTACTGCATTCGGGTTTGTCTTCGGATCACTGTCATAAATTCCGTCAACAGCTTTTGCAAGAAGCATTGCTTCTGCTTCGATTTCTACTGCGCGAAGTACAGTGGCTGTATCTGTGGAGAAGTAAGGATGTCCTGTACCGCCTGCAAAGAATACGATCTTGCCCTGTGCAAAGCTTGCTTCCACTGCATCCTTAGAGTAAAGGCTTGTAAATGCACCGCATACAAATGGTGTAAAGATTTCTGTCTTTAATCCAAGGTATCTGCAGATATCAGATACATAAATACAGTTCATAACTGTTGCAAGCATACCAATCTGATCAGCCTTATTCCTGTCGATAGTCTCACTGGTGCGTCCTCTCCAGAAATTACCTCCGCCGATCACGATGCCGATTTCCAGTCCTTCCTCAGCAATTGTCCTGATCTGCTTTGCAACTTCAATAACAGTCGCCTCGTCAAATCCGGTCTTCTTCTCACCGGCAAGGGCTTCACCGCTTAATTTTAATAATACACGTTTCATAGTAACTGTCTCCTGAAATTAATTTTATCGCAGGTAACAGAGGATCGGAATACCTCCTCTGTTACATTCGTAGTTCTATTCTACCATATTCCGGCAACAATTTCATTACCATTTTCATCAACTGTTGTAGAAACTGTGAAATTGCTGTAATAATGGAATCCTGTTTTACCTGTCTCAGGATCATCCTCATAGCTGCTGCCCTGTGGAGAACCGCATGCGCCTTCCAGTGCATCCAGAGACTGACCGATATACTGTTCTGCTGTGGAAATCATATCGCCGCCATTTCCCGGATCATCGTTACTGCCCGGATCATCATTAGTACCCGGATCGTCTGAGTTTCCCCCATTGCCCGGATCATCTGAACTATCCCCGGTTCCATTGCCACTGTTATTATTCTGATCAGAACTGTTGTTACTATCTGTGGAATCAGAATCATCTGCAGAATTCTTATCACTGTCGTCTGTGGAATCTGATTCAGACTCACTGTCATCTGTAATTCCAAGACGTTCCTTTACCGCATCAAGCGTGGATACTTCTTTTGTTGATGTACCTGTCAGATATTTTGCATATGGGATCGCATCATCATCTGTGCCATCCATACATAACGTAATCTGCGAAATTGTTCCAAGCGGAATATCGCGGAAAAAGCATTCATTCGTGTCCTCATCAGTATATGCAATACGGATATCATAGGAAGCTGTACTCTTGTTGGATGTTGTCTGCGTATCTGATGTCTGTGTATCTGATGTCTGTGTACCTGATGTCTGTGTATCTGATGTCTGTGTACCTGATGTCTGTGTACCTGATGTCTGTGTATTTGCAGTCTGCATATAATATAGTGCCTTGTCCTTATCTGTCAGGGTAAACATTCCATTGATGAGATCATCTCCCCATCCTCCATCCTCGTCTGCATCATAATCCTCACTGTCTTCATCCACATGAGTCCGGATATAGAGTGACTGGATGTCATCCCCTGTATTATTTACAAACACAATCTTAGATGCTGTGGAAGTTTTCTCCCCCATTACATTCTTTATGTCTTCATCTGCTGTCTGCTGCATATCCACCATATCGACTGCCTTGGTTACTTCAGGAGTCGGGGTAGCTGTTACCTCTACAGGTGCTGTCTCTGTTGTCTTTTTCTTACCACATCCGGCAGCTGCCACTGTCATTACCAACAGACCTGCCAGTATTAAATAACGTTTCTTCATAATATATTCCCTCCTGCTATATGGAATATCTTTTTTCTTTTTAACAATGTCATTTTTTCAATTCCCTATTATTGCAGAGTATCGAAAACTTGTCAACTAAGCCTCTGCCGATTTCATACAATTTTAAGACTTTCAGATTTTTAAAATCTCTGCCTGCGGACGCATTCTTATGAAAAAATCACATTTTTCCTACTTCATATTATTGCACAAAAGGAAACGCTCACTGTAATCAGCGGATACTCACCAGAAAGGATGTTACTGTGACTTTCACTCGCAAAAAACACCTCGCGGAATATTACCAGTGAACAGTAACGAAAGGACTACCATGTTGCTCTGGCAGTCCTTTCTCATCTCTTTGTGGTCATATTTAATATATTTCTATTCTGCCAGCTTCATCAGAAGTTCCACGCATTCTTCCTCTGATAAAACCGAAGTATTCAGGCAGATATCATAATTTTCCATTTTTCCCCATTCATGTCCTGTATAAAAGTTATAATAATCTCTTCTCTGACGGTCTTTATATGCAATCCTGTCAAGTGCTTCCTCCTGAGAAATATGCTTATTTTTCTTAATCCGTTTAATACGGTCTTCCATATCAGATGCATAAATATACACGCGAAGCAGCTGATTATCATCCTTCAGAATCTGGTCTGCACATCTTCCCACAAAAATGCATGGACCTTCCTGTGCCAGGCGCTTCACTGTCTCTTTCTGCGCATGAAACATCTTCTCCGGAATCGTCAGGCGTTTTTTATCCTGCGATTCTTCTGACATCATTACTCCGATTGCATAAAGAAGACTGGTCTTGCCTTTAAATTCATTGATGATTTCCTGACTGATTCCATGCCTCTCTGCTTCCTTCGGCAAAAATTTACTGTCGTAACAGGGAACTCCCATTTTTTCTGAAAGCAAAGCTGCAATATATCTTCCACCGCTTCCATACTGTCTGCTGATCGTGATTGTTTTCATAGGGCACCACTCCTTTCAGCTCATCTGCCTGAAAATGAATTGTTATTTTTTTATCTATATGATAGATTATAAGAATTTTCGAATATTTTTGCAATATCCATTAATTTTTTCATAACATTTCACAATTTTGAGCCAAAGGATTTAGTAATATTATCAATATAGATTCTTAACCTTAAATTCACGCTCTGCTTCTCTTCTCTGGTCTTTCTTTGCGATATCCTGTCTCTTGTCATAAAGTTTCTTGCCTCGAGCCATTCCAATTTCCACTTTTACCAGACTGTCTTTGAAATAAACTTTCAGAGGTACTAAAGTTAACCCTTTTTCTTTGAGCTTTGCTTCAATCTTATTGATCTCATATCTGTGAAGCAGAAGCTTACGGATTCTCAACGGGTCTTTGTTGAAAATATTGCCTTTTTCATAAGGGCTGATATGCATTCCGTAGATGTAAACCTCTCCGTTCTCTACACGGATAAAGGATTCCTTGATGCTGCATTTGCCCATACGCAGGGATTTTACTTCTGTTCCTGCAAGGGCAATACCGGCTTCATAAGTATCTTCTATAAAATAATCATGAAATGCCTTTTTATTATTGGCAATCAGCTTCATTCCTTTTTTCTTTGCCATAATATCCTCCAAGCCATTTTTATTTAATTCTCTTCTTCATCATTCCAGATATCAGCAACCAGCTCAAAATCTACTGTTTTGAGCATTTTATCTGCATCTGCCACACGGACACAGACTTTATCTCCCAATTTGTAGACTTTCTTTGTCATCTCTCCGCGGAGTTCGTAGGTTTCCTGGTCGAAGATATAGTAGTCATCCCGCAGAGTGTTGACATGTACCAGACCTTCTACTGTATTTGGGAGTTCTACGTAAAGCCCCCATCCGGTAACGCCTGAGATAATTCCCTCGAATTCCTCTCCCAGATGGTAGGACATATATTCTGCTTTCTTCAGCTTGTCTGATTCACGTTCTGCCTCATCTGCACGGCGTTCACATACACTGGACTGTCTCGCAACTTCATCAAGGATTTCAGCATAGTGTTCGGTTCTGCCTTCACGCATCAGTCTGCCTCGTAAGTTATCCTTAATGATCCTGTGGATCTGCAGATCAGGGTATCTTCTGATCGGAGATGTAAAATGGCAGTAATATTTTGCTGCCAGTCCAAAGTGACCGCTGCATTCTGTTGTATATTTCGCCTGTTTCATGGAACGCAGCACCAGACGGCTGATCATTGCTTCATTCGGAAGCCCTTCGATACTTTCGATGATTTGCTGAATTTCTTTTGGAGTGATCTCTTCTTTTGCTTTCTGAATCTTCACACCCTGATTGTGAAGTAATGTCAGAAGACTCTCCACTTTCTCCGGATCCGGATTATCATGGGTTCTGTATACAAACGGAATCTCTTCTGTGCAGTATTCCTGTGCCACAGTCTCATTTGCCATCAGCATGAAATCTTCAATGATTTTGGTTGCCACATTTGCTTCATATGGCTTAACATCGATTGCTTTTCCTGCTGCATTAAGAATAATCTTGCTCTCCGGAAAATCAAAGTCAATGGAACCCCTGTGATGACGGCTGTTTCGTAAGATTCCGGACAGTTCTTTCATCATAAAGAACATCGGGATAAGTGCCTCATACCGTTTCTTTGCTTCTTCGTCTGTGTCCTCAAGAATATTCTTTACATCAGTATAGCACATTCTCTCATTTACGTTAATCACTGTTTCCGCGATCTGATGGGAAACTACCTTACCCTTTTCGTTAATGTCCATCAGGCAGCTCAACGCCAGTCTGTCCTCTCCCTGATTCAGAGAACAGATTCCATTGGAAAGACGTTCCGGCAACATTGGCACAACGCGGTCTGCCAGATAAACACTGGTTCCACGTTTCAGTGCTTCCCTGTCCAGAGCACTGTTGTACTGTACATAGTTGCTTACATCTGCGATATGGACTCCCAGATGGTAAATGTCCCCCTCTTTTGTCAGGGAAATCGCATCATCCAGGTCTTTGGCATCTTCGCCATCAATAGTGACTGTCTGCAGATGTCTCAGATCCAGTCTTCCATCTCTGTCTGCATCCAGCACATGATCCGGAACACGCTGAGCCTGCTTCATTACTTTCTCAGGAAATTCACTTGGGATTCCGAAGCTCTTGACGATTGCCAGGATATCTGTACCCGGTGTTCGGATATTTCCCAGATTCTCCTTAATTTTTCCTTCAGGATTCTTATTTCCGGAGCCATAATCTGTAATCACCACGATTACTTTATCACCATTTTTTATTCCTGCCGCTTCTTTTCTCGGAATGAAGATATCTTTGGAAAATTTCGGATTATCACTGATCACAAAACCGAAATCCCGATTTAACTGATAAGTTCCTACAATTTCAGGCATACCACGCTCCAGAACCTTCACAACTACGCCTTCCTGGCGTTTTCCCTCTTTTTTGTCATTTCTGATGATGATCCTTACTTTATCCTGATGCATAGCTGTTCCTGTATCACTTTCAGGAATAAAGATATCCTCATCCTGCCCTTCAATTTCTACGAAGCCGAAACCTTTGGGATGTCCGATGAAGGTTCCCTCAGCCTGGATTCCCTCCAGCTGCTCTTTTTTATTTTTATCTTTTTTATTTTTATCTTTCTTCTTTCTGCCATACTCTGATCCGTATTCTTCTCTTCGGTCATCGTAATAACGGTCATCTTTTTTCTTTTTCCATTTTCCTTTGACCTTTTCATATCTGCCCTTGCGGTCTACAGATACCTTTCCTTCCTCGCAAAGTTCGTCCAGAACATCATACAGCTCTCTTTTCTCTTCTTTTGAAAGTCTCAGAAGAGAAGAAATCTCGCGGAGTCTCATTGGCTGATAAATAGGATCTCCCATCAGTTCCAGGATAAACTTTTTTCTTCTGTCCATATCTTTTTTACTCATATTACTCCTCACAGCCTCCGCAGAGGACTTTTATCTGATTCAGCTCTTTATGACACAAAAAACACTCTTGCACATAACAAGAGTGTTTCAAATTTCTTTTCTGATTAACCAAGCATATTTAATGCTACAGAAATTACAAAAAATAAAATTCCCATAATAGTGGTTGCCTTAACAAGTCCGCCCTCCATGGAACGACCTTTGTTCTTACCCCAGTATGTTTCTGCTGCTCCGGCGATAGCACCAAGTCCCTGCTGCTTACCTTCCTGCATAAGAACTACTACTGTAAGAGCGATGCAATCTATTATGAAAATGACACTCAGAATGATCTTAATAATCTGCACTTCGTTACACCTCCTAATCAACTGAGTTTCATTGTAACATAGCCGGATGGGGATTTCAACCACAATTCAGAGTTTTTGTCAGGTTTCTTAACAATTTTTTTCATTTTCTTTAAAAGGATTTTCATACACTGCCAGTTCTCCCAATGCCTCATGGATACGAAGAAGCTGATTATATTTGGCATTTCGGTCCGAACGGCAGGGTGCACCTGTCTTAATCTGGCCGGCACCTGTGGCAACTGCCAGATCTGCGATAAATGAATCTTCCGATTCTCCTGATCTGTGAGAAATTACTGTCCTGTATCCCGCTTTCTGTGCCATTTCCACTGCATCCAATGCTTCTGAAAGTGTTCCTATCTGGTTTAATTTTATCAGAATGGCATTTGCCGCTCCCAGTTTGATACCACATGCAAGACGTTTGATATTCGTGACAAACAGATCATCACCTACGAGCTGTATTTTGTCTCCCAGTCTTTTTGTCATCTGTTTCCAGCCTTCCCAGTCATCTTCCTCAAGTCCATCTTCAATGGAAACAATCGGGAACTTCTCTGCAAGTTTTTCATAATATTCTATCATCTCGCCGGAATCCCTGAGAACTTCTTCCCCTTTCATTTTTCCTTCTCCGGGGAAAACATAAACGCCTCTTTCTTCATCGTACAGTTCACTTGCCGCAGCATCAATTGCAATGCTGATATCCTTTCCGGGTTCATACCCTGCCTTTTTTACTGCTTCCAGAATCACTTCCAGGACGCTTTCTGAATCGGAAAGATCCGGTGCGAAACCTCCCTCATCTCCGACTGCTGTTGACAGACCTTTTTGTTTCAGGATAATTCTGAGAAACTGGTATACTTCCGCACACATTCGAATCGCCTGCTCCATATTTTCCGCTCCCGTCGGCATAATCATGAATTCCTGTAAATCCACCGTATTGTCAGCGTGACGTCCCCCTTGTGTCAAGCTAATGACACAAAATTTTTGTAATTTGTCCATCATCACTTCAACTGCAGATTTTCTGCACCTGCTCTACATACTTCACCAGCTCATCAGCAAAATTCCATTCAATTTCTATTCGCTTATCATTATATACCTTGATACCACGAATAAAAGTTACTGCTATCTCTCTGGTTAATTGCTTATTTCCTTCGATCAGGTCTGTCAGGCACTGTCTGCCATCGGGCGGAAGTTCAAATAAACGTTCAGCCGCTTCACTCTGTTCTGTCTCCATTTGCGCTATCGCTAAGGTTTCTTTCTCAATTTGTTTATCCAGCTTGTCATTTTTTCTGGTGAACTCTTCTTCTGAGATTTCTTCCATTGCATATCGCATATATAGTTCAGTCTTCTGGTGCTTGTATCTGCTAATACTGTCTTTGGCATCCCGAATCTTTTTTGCAGCTCCATTCACTTTTGATTTTAATTCTGCTTTCTGTAATTCGAGTACCGGTTCAGCATCATCACTGATCTTTGCAAACAGCTTTATTGCCCTGAAAATCATCTCATTGAACTCGTCATCATATAAATTGTCTGTTACACAATCTTGATTTGCCGCATTAAATTTCCTTGGGCACTTAAAGTGCGGATTGCATCTGGTTACATGCTGTAGATTCTGACCGCATCCCCCACATTTTACCAATCCTTTCAGCGGATAATTATTATTGTGGGTTTTGCTCCTCTTTCTGGAATTTAATTCCAACTTTTCCTGTACAGCATCAAACACCTCTTTAGAAACAATCGCTTCATGCGTACCCTCAACCACAATCCAGTCTTCTTCTTTTGTTTTCAAATGCTTATTACTTCCTACCGAAGCAACTTTCCACTTGCCGCCAATCGTAGTTCCCGTATACGTTTCTGTCATCAGTATCAGTCTTACAGTTACTGGATACCAGATATATTTTTCTGTTGTTTTCTTCACACCAGTTTTCAGAACTTCTCTTTTATATTGACCTGGACTCATAATTTTCTGCTCATTCAGGTAACGTGCCAGCTGAGTAATATTCATTCCATCAAGATATTTCTGAAATATCATCTTCACAACAGGCGCTGTCTCCGGATTAATCACGAGGCTGGTCACATCTTCATCAGGCTTCAAATATCCATACGGTGCTCTCGCTCCCATATATTTTCCAGCTTTCTGACGCTGTATCAAAGTTCTTTTTACTTTAACGGAAGTATCAATGCTATGATGTTCGTTAATAATATTTCTGAAACCAACATCTATTCCCGGCATACCAGATTCATATTTCATACTATCAACATTATCATTGATCGCTATGAATCTCACATTCATAAATGGAAAAATTTGTTCCAGATATGTGTCAATCTCTATATGATTCCTGCCGAATCGAGAAAGGTCTTTCACTATAATTGTGCTGACTTTTCCATCTCTTACTAATTCCATCATACTTTGGAATCCTGGGCGATCGAAATTCGTTCCACTATAGCCATCATCTTTGAATTCTAACACTTCCGTATTTTTGAACTCATTTTTACTGGCTATGTATTGCCCAATCACAATTCTCTGATTTGTAATACTATTGGATTCATCCAGCATATCCTCATCTTCCAGCGACAATCTTAAATACTTTACTATGCATTTACCATCTGACATCTGATCACCCCCTCCTCTAAAATTTCTGATAACGCCTGTATTTCATCTTGAAATTTAAATTCGATCTCTATACGTTTGTCTTCATATAAAGAGATTTTCTTTATATAAGAACGGACAACATCTTTTGTAAGGAATTCCAAATTCTTTCCTTTACTGAATTCAGCAAGCCACGAGAAGTTCTTTTTACACAATTTTTCTGTAATTTTTCTACTCTTCTCAATTTCTTTCTGTCTTGTAACCAGGTCTTTTTCGACCACGGTTATTCTTTCTGTCATACGATTATATGCATCCGTATCAATCTCGCCCGAAACATATTGCTCATATAATTCAAATCGTCTTGCTTCGTTCCTTTTATTGAGCTGAACAATTTTACTCTGTTCCCTGTTCAAATATTTTTGGAATGTTTCAAAATATTCACCATTAAAGCGTTTCAGTTGCGTTTTTAATTCACATACTGTTTTTAGCTGCATGATGAGTGTCCGATACACCAGTTCATCAATTACTTCTTCTTTCCAGCGATTACAGTTATATTTTTCCTTGGAAATTTTTGCATAATTACCACAAATGAAATAGTAATTGTAATACAAAACACCATTCTTTTCGCTGTAATAGTATCTCCGAACCATATTAGCGCCACAGTCACCACAGTATATCAATCCAACATACTTATTATCCTGTTTTCCATGAGTCTGCATATTCGATAAATCTTTTTTGGGCAATGCTTTCTCCTGCTTTAATTTGATTACATTTTGTACTTTTTCAAATAATTCAGCACTCACTATAGCCTTATGGGTATTCACATGTTCAATCCATTCTTCTTTATCCAACATTACATTTTTTTCTTTTGTAAGAAGTGAAGTTCTTGTTTTATGTGAATAAGTATTTCCCAAATAGTGCCTATTTTCCGCAATCTGTTTAATTACAGATGATTGCCAATGCATATCCGTTTCGTCAATTCTATCCAAGAATAACTTCCCAGTTCTTGCGTATACCCTTGGCGAAGCCAGCAGCATGGTATTAAACTCTCTCGAAATTTTCAAATATGACTGCCCTGCAGCAAGTTTTTCAAATATTTCTACTACATACGGTGCAGTTAAAGGATCAGGAACAGTAGTAGATTTTCCTTTTTCATCTCTAGCTCTCTTATACCCATAAGGAGCATCTCCACCACAATATTCACCTGACTCCATCTTAATTTTCATGGCACTTGTCATTTTTACAGATGCATCTTTTGCATACATATCATTTGCCAGATTCGATATCATGATTCCCAGCATCTGATTGTCACATTCTGGACTGATACTGTCATAGTTATCATTGACTGATATAAAGCGCACTTGCATAAATGGAAATATTTTTTCCAGATATTTTGATACTTCTTCCAAATCTCGACCAAATCGTGATAAATCCTTTACTATGACCGTATTTATTTCTTTTGTTTTGATGTCACCAAGCATTCTCACAAAGTCATCTCGATCAAATTTCGTACCTGATATACCGTCATCCTTATAAAACTTTACAACTTCAATATCCGGATGAGATTCTGCGTAAGAAAGAGCGATCAGTTTCTGTGTCTCCAGCGATTCTCTCTTCTCACCATTGATATCTACAGATATTCTGGTATAAATACCGGCTTTCCAGATCTTCTTCGGTGATGCCTGCACAAATGCTTCAGCTTGTTTCATCTGGCGATTTCTTGTTCTTGCCATTATACAGCCACCTCCTGTTTTGTTTTTCCAATCTGTTCTGCCAGTCTTGCAGCTGTTACCAACTCATCTTGGAATCGGTAAACAATCTCTATTTTTTTTCCTTCAAAGACATTTATTTTTTCCACATACTGAAGAAGCATATCTCTGTCAAGATCTCCCAGCGACGGTTTCTCAAGAAATGTGTTTACCCATTCTTCGCACAGCAGTTTATTTTCAAGGAGATCTTCCATATACTCTTCCTGCTTTTCAATATTGCTTTCCAGACTTTTAATTTCTGTCTGATACCGTTCTCTAAGCAAAGCGTAATCATCCCTAGAAATAACTCCTGACGCAAGATTTCCCGATAATGAATGTAACAACTTATAATATTTATTGACTTTGTTTCGTAACTCAAGTATCTGGTCATCATGCTGTATCAATGTCTGTGTATCCAAAGAATTCTCTTTCAAATACTCCATTGCACTCCGTATGGCATCCGTCATCTTACTGTATATTTTCAAAGAATCCATTACCAGCTGAATCAGCACATCTTCTCTGATACTATGTCTGGAACATTGATCCTTCTTTTTATTGTAAGAAGAACAGATATAAAAAACTGTCTTTTCTCCTTTATAACTGTTAATTCGCCGGATCAGATTACTTCCACAGTCTCCACAGGATAATAACCCACCAAACAAATAAAGTCTGTTTTCTCCGGGTGCTATCCTGGTATCCTTCGCAAGCAACATCTGAACTGTTTCATATTCTTCTTTTGTAACGATACCTTCATGATGATTTTCAAAAATCACCCATTCTTCCTTTGGTAATGCCCTCTGCACCTTAACTTTATAGTTAATTCTTTGGGATTTTCCCTGTTGAAGCACTCCATAGTAGATTGGATTCTTTAAGATACGGATAATTGCTACTGCTGACCACCTGGATGTCAGATGTGTCTGAAATGACGATTTGAAGTTTACTCCGGTCGCACGTTTGTAATCAGCCGGTGCAAGAACTCCCAGTTCATTCAGTTTATCTGCAATCAGCTGATTGCTCATGCCCTCCATCTTCCAGTTAAAAATATCTCTTACATGCTTTGCAGCAACCGGATCAGTTTCTATCTGACTTTTATCAGCATCACACTTTTTATATCCATATGACACGTAATTTCCCACATATTCTCCAATATTTCTTTTTGCACTCAAGTGGCTTCTTACTTTTTGAGAATTCTGTCTGCAATACGTGTCATTAACAAAGGATTTCACCGGTAATACAAGATGCGTATCGGTAATGTTTGCTGTTTCAGAATCATAATTATCATTGATTGCTATAAATCGTACTCCCAGTTGTGGAAATACTTTTTGAATATACCGATCAACATCTATATGCTCTCTACCGAATCGAGACAAGTCTTTTACAATGATACAGTTGATTTCCTTATTTTCGATTGCCTTGAGCATTGCCTGAAAACCAGGACGCTTAAAATCAGTACCTGAAAAACCATCATCTTTAAATGTCTCAACAATAGTAATATCAGATGTCGATTTCATATAGTTATCAATCAAAATTGACTGATTTACAATAGATTCACTTTCAGCCTTATCTCCGTCCTCAATACTAAGACGAAGGTACTTGGCTGCTATCCAGATATTTTTTTGCATAAAAAACACTCCTATCCAAAGATTCTGCCAAAACAGAACCCTTAAATAGAAGTGCTCTATTCAAATTTAGTCCTGTTAGCATTATAGCACACTTCGTCTTCTGTGTGAATATGAAATTTTGTTGTTCCAGTTATTCCCTTATGCCAATCCAGCTTTCTTTGCTACAAGCTGTTTTGTACAGTCTATATAGGAAAGGGAAGCTGCTGCATTAAAAACACTTTTTACGACATAGCCCATATCTTCATATACATATGGGTTATCAGAGTGATTAAGCAGCACTTCCATCTTATTGCTTTTCCTGCTATCCAGCTCTGAAATCAAATCCTTGTACTTGGGCAAACTATCTCGTTCAATCTCTTTGATATCAACTGTTTTCAACTCTTCTAATCTTTCAACTGTTGTCATGGACATCGCCTCCTTTTCCTATAGTTACCATTATCGAAAATAAATATTCGTAACAGTTATGTAGTCTTCTCTTCCATTCCCATCTGAATCCGTACTGCTTTCAGTACCCGATCTAGGCTCCACTTGTTCACTCTTCCGCATTTCTCAATAATACATTTCGTAGAAATGCTCA
>UMDM01015229.1_pt1 | contig 13110 bp, 6 predicted proteins | sample 1964501 | NCBI WGS metagenome assembly UMDM01 (sample SAMEA4835995, study PRJEB28245) | human gut metagenome | biome: gut microbiome; material: fecal sample | place: Denmark | collected 2008
TGTTAAAGTGCTTGGAAAAGAATTGATGAGGGATAGTTCTGTTGGATATCATGTTGAATTGGTTTCCAATAAAATACCATTTCAATATGAGTCGGATGGTGTAAAGAGAATTGTATCAATACTACAACCTTTGATTGAGATTTTCAATAATACTTCAGTTGTCGTTGCGATTGATGATTTGGATTGTGGTATACATGAGTATTTGTTTGGTGAAATAGTAAAGATGATGAGTGAACAAGCCAAGGGTCAATTGATTTTCACAGCGCATAATTTGCGTCCGTTAGAAATAATCAATAAGAAGTTTCTAGCATTTACAACTACGGATTCAGACAATCGATATGTTCGTTATAAGAACATTGCAGCACATAATAATTTAAGGAATGTATATATAAGAGATATTGCATTAAGTGATTTCGTAAAGAGTGCAGAGATTTCTTATGGGTTAAGAAAAGCAAAAGGGTAGTGTAGTATTACTTTTGCCTTAATTGCATAGCATAATTTAATGAAAATTTAAATGTAAAGGAGCTAATATTATGGATAATACAACAAGTTTCAATATTTGTGTAGATAGTGATATTTTAAAACAATGTGAAGCCATGTATGGTGAATTAGGTGTTGATTTGAATACTGCGATCAATGTGTTTCTTAATAAGTCACTCTGTGTAGGTGGTTTTCCTTTTGATGTAAACAAGGAAACAATGGCAGCTATGTTGGAGGCTGAACGTATTGTGTGTGATCCTTTTGTAAAACGATACTCTGATGTAGAGGAAGCATTGAAGGTATTGAAAGAGTGAGTATACATTGAGAACAAATATATTTAAGATAATGAAGAAACGCTAGCTTGAGATTGTCCATATTGGATAAAAAAAGAGCAAAAGCTCTAAATTTGATTGTTGTGAGTCTAAACATCTTACCGAGTCCTCATTGTTTTTAGCCTGGGTCCAGGCTGACGTTTCCAATCACTTTCCGTTTGGTTTTGGTAGGGTACACCGTTTTTGGTATTTCTACCATCAATCGGATTTTACACAATATATTTTATTAAGGCTAAGGCTATCCTCTTGTATTGACATCCATATAAATGAGTATGGATACAATAAGCTTTAGTGTTCGTGTAGATAGTAATATTAAGAAACAAAGTGAAGCGAGTATGGTAATTTGAATATCGCAATTCATGTTAATGGTTTTCTTATTGATGTTCGTTTAGAAAATCTATGTTCGAAGCAGTATTTAGTATTGAAAGATGTTAGTTTATGACTGATTTTAATACAAATTCACTAAAAAGTACAAAGACAAATGGTTGTATAGGGATTATAATAAAGGTGTATTAAGTGCTAATACATAAAACTTCCTTTCTATCTTAAAACTATGGGAAATGCGGCAGGACTTTGTGTCTTGTCGTTTTTCCTTTATAATGTGTGTGGAGGTTTTTTTGTGTATGAAATATCCTAAGTTTTTAAATGAGAAGTATAATACGATTGGTGTTTGTGCTATGTCGAGTGGTGTGGGGCATAAGCTAGATAGTTTTGATGAGTCGATGGATTATATTCAGTCGTTTGGTTTTCATATTGTAGAGAGTAGTAGTGTTCGTAATGATAGTGAACCAAGTTGTTCTGCATTGAAGCGAGTGAGTGAATTAAATGCATTGGTGAATGATTCTAGTGTTGGTGCGGTATGGTTGGCTGCTGGGGGTGACTTTCAGTTTGAGACGTTGCCGTATATTGATTTTGATTGGATTGAAAAGAATCCAAAGTGGTACTTGGGTGCGAGTGATCCTACAAATTTATTATTTCCCATTACTTGTAAGTGTGATTTGGCTACGGTGTATGGTTTTAATGCGGGTAGTTTTGATGAATATGGTATCAATGAATATTCGAGTTTGTGTCTTGATTTTTTAAAGGGAAAGAATAGTGAACTGCATTCGAGTTCTATGCATCAGGATGTTGATTTTTATAATGATGGAGCTCCAATACTTAACACAAAGACAGAGTATGTGGGTGATTGTAGTGTATCGGGTAGATTACTTGGTGGTTGTTTTGAGAGTATAAATGACATGGCGGGCACGCCTTATGATTTTGTAGAAGTTTTTAATGAACGATATAAGTTGGATGGGATTATTTGGTTCTTTGATATTTTTTCAATGAATTCATGTGATGTGTATCGTGCTTTATTGAAGATGAAGTATATGGGGTATTTTAAATATACGAAGGCTATATTGGTGGGTCGTGTACTATTTAAGAATGTTTCGGATTTAATTGGGTATGAAGACGCTTTTAAAAAAGCACTACCTGATATCAATGTTGTATTTCAGGTGGATATTGGACATACATATCCGCATATGTATGTAGTAAATGGTGCCATGGCGCGTGTTGAGATTTGTGATGGTCAGGGTACTATTGATTATGAAATGAAAGAGTGATTTTAAATGATTGAATATACTCAAGAGAAGAAGTTTACACCGATGAAGTACAAGAATTGTTCTTGTCAGTGAATTGGGTGTCTGGTGAATATCCAAAGCGATTGTATAAGGCTTTAATGCATTCAAGTACAGTCATTAGTGCTTGGAAGGATGGAAAGCTTTGCGGTTTAGTTCGTGTGCTAGATGATAGTGAGATGCTTGCGTATGTGCATTATGTACTTGTAAATCCAAAGTATCAGGGTTTGGGTATTGCTGGCATTTTATTGAACTGGTTAAAGAGAAGTATAAGGATTATTTGTATATTGAGGGTATGCCTGAAGACAAGAGCAATGTAGCTTTTTATGTGAAGCATGGTTTTCAAGAGTTTGAGGGTGCTGGTAGTATCATTATTTGTAATCCGGGAAAAAAGGAATAGTTAAAAACCCCATATCTATAGAAGGTATGGGGCTTGTTGATAATATAATATTCTACTAATTTATAATTTACAACGAATGCAATTTGGCAATCAATGCTTCTTGAAGGACTTGCGAAAAATTGATTTTTTTGCTCATAGCTTCTTTGTTTAACCATTCGGGTATGGTTAATGTTTTTTTGATGGCTTTATTGAAATGTGTTTTTGCATATTCTTCAACATCAACAGATACAAGGGTGACAAAAGATTGTTTAAATTCGAATTCAAGTTCAGATGCGATTTGTGTTGGATCAATTTCTTCTAACTTTGAAGGAATTGGAATATCTTCATTGTCTAGTTTTGCGCTGAACAATGCACCGGCTAGACAATCTACGGCCATTTCCATTGCGTCTTGTAGTGAATCTCCACATGTGGAAAGGTAATTGAAGTCTGGAAAAATGACAGAGTAATGATTTTCTTCTTCAAAGAAACAAGCTGGATAAATTGACAACATGTTGTTTACCTCCTTTTTAAAATATTCAAGCAGAGTTATTTAAGCCCTGCTTGTTTTAGGATGGATTGTTCAGTTGACTTTGACAAATCTTTTGTGTGAAATGGTATAGTCACTTTACCTTTTTTCGTTGGGTGTTTGTATTGCCTGTGGGAACCCACTTGGCTTTTTAATACCCATCCATCCGCAAGGATAAGTCGCTCCATATCCTTTGACGTCATTGGCATATGTGTCCTCCTTGCACAATTATTATATCAAAATATACGTGCATATGCAATACGTATTATAGCGAAACGTATAAACAAAAAGAAGGAGGTTAATCCTTCTTTGAAATATAGAGTGTACATGTAAAGTCTAGGTTTTTAGATTGGTCAATTAAGTATTGGGGTTGTACTTTTGCGCCCCAGCTGTTGATTCCGCCTACGCCCATTTGTTGTTTTGTGATTCTTAGATGGGTTGTATTGGTTTGTGGAAGTTCAAACGTGTGGTTAGCGTTATATAGGTGCATAAAGGAATACTTGCTTGCCATGCATTCCATTTTTTCAGACTTGATGTTTACTTGAATGGTGTCATTGGATAGGCTGCACCATTTGCAGTCTGTGTGATTGCCATGTTCTTGTGGCTTTAAGTATGGAATGTAGTTTGTGTCTACGTTTTCAAAGTAGAAATCGGTTAAGGCATGGTCTCGATCTATATATGTGTCTTTTTCGCCTTTTCCAAAGTAGGCGAAGTTTTTGAACTCTTCTTTTAGAGCAAACTCGATTCCAAAGAGTGGCAGTGTTTGTCTTTTTGAGTTTTTGTCTAAGTGCAATTGGATTTGAATGCTTTGATTGTTGTAGACTGTATAGACGAGTTTACATTCTTCTTCAATGGATTCAAGTTGTATTGTATAGATCATTTGTGCGCATTTGGAGTTTCGTATCATTTTAAAGTCGACTACATTTTGAAATAGGCTGGCATTTAGCCAGTTGGCATAGGTTTGTTTGGCACCGCGATCATTGTCGGTTAAAGCTCTATAAAAGATGGGTCTTGGTGCTTGTTGAAGTATTTCTTCATCATTTACTTGAATGGATACTAAACCTTTTCGTTTATCGAATAAGTATTCGGTATCGATAAATTGAATGCCAATTGTTTCTTTGCCTTCCACTACGAGCATGGCTTGTTCTTTGGGTTGGTCTTGTTTGACTTCAAAGACTTGTTGGTCAAAGGATTGAATGCCAAGTGGTGTTTTGTAGTAGATGGTTTTTGTGTAATAGCCTGGGGTATTGATTTGTTTAAATTGTACGGGCATTGTTTTTGTAGTTCCTGGTTCTACGCTTGTTTTAAAGATGCCGGATTGTATAACGAGTCCGTTTTGTTTCAATTCAAAGATAAAGGTATCTTTACTTAGGTCGTAGAATAGGTTTTTATTTTTAATGGTTACTGAATCGAAATGGATTTCCATATCAACATAGCGGTAGAGTTGTTTTAGTTCTTGGCTTTTGCCGGTTTCTTCTCGATTGGCTAAAAGAATGCCGTCTCCACAGAAGTTAGAGTCGTTAGGATAGTCGTCGAAGTCTTGTCCATAATAGTATTGTCCGTCTTTTTGGATGGCTTGGTCTACATAGTCCCATACAAAGCCGCCTTGGTATTGTTCGTATTCATCTTCTAGGTTGGTATATTCTTCCATGCCTCCAAGACTATTTCCCATGGCGTGCATATATTCACATAGCATAAATGGTTTCATTGGATGGCTTTCTAGATAGGTTTTAACATTTTCTGGAGATGTATACATTCTAGATTCAATGTCGGATGCGTTTTCGAATGTTCGATCTTGTGTGATGCCTTCATAGTGGACAAGTCTTGATGGATCTTGTTCTTTGAAGTAGTCGTGAAGAATCATAAAATTGGATCCGCTTCCTGATTCATTTCCAAGTGACCACATTAGAATGCAGGCGTGGTTTTTGTCTCTTTCATACATGCTTCTTGCACGGTCTAATAAACAATCTGTCCATTCGGTTTTGTTTTGTGGAAGGATATCACGGGCTCCGTGGGTTTCTAGATTCATTTCGTCAATGACGTAGATTCCGTATTGGTCACATAGTTTATACCAATAGCTGTTGTTTGGATAGTGAGATGTTCTTATGGCATTGATGTTTAGTGATTTTAAGATATGAATGTCTTCTTCCATTTGTTCTTGAGATAAACATCTTCCTGTTTTTGGATTCCATTCATGGCGGTTGATGCCGTGGAATACAATTCGTTTTCCGTTGAGTTTCATAATGCCATATTCTAGCGTGAATTTTCGAAAGCCAACTTGTTCTTGAATGGTTTCAATGATTTCGTTGTTTGTATCGTATAAAACGAGTTCTAATTGATAAAGATTAGGAAATTCACTGCTCCATAGGCATGTGTTTTCTACAGGGATTTCAAATGAATCTTGCATATTGCCATTCCATACGATGTTTCCTTGTGGATCATATAGTTTGGCTTGTAGTGTATGGGATTCATTACTACTCATTTTACAAACACAACTAAGAACACTTTTATTTGTGTCTAGATCAATGTCTGTATCGATTTTTAAGTCTTGTATATGAAGACTTGGTTGTTTATAGATCATGACATCTCTAAAGATACCGGTAAAGCGCCACATGTCTTGGTCTTCTAGCCATGTGCCTGTGCATTTTTGAAAGATGCGTACGCAGAGCACGTTATCTTTTTCTTGTGTGTATTTTGTGATGTCAAAACGGCTTGGGGTAAAGGAATCTTCGGAGTATCCGATAAATTTACCATTTAGCCATACGTAAATATTGGATTCTACGCCTTCAAAGGATAGGATGAGTTTATTTCCGATAAAGTCTTGTGGACAATCAAATGTTTTACGGTATTGATAGACTTTGTTTTTGTCCATATCAATTTGTCCTGGTTTTACCACGTCATGCCCATCCCAAGGGTAGGTAACGTCTGTATAGTGTGGGTTGTCGAATCCTTGGAGCTGGATGTGTCCTGGTACTTGGATATCGTTCCAGTTAGAGTCATTAAATTCTGTATTATAGAAGAATTTAAAGCATGAATCATAATTTTTTGAAAGGTTGAATTTCCATGTTCCATTTAGTGAGAATGAGCTTGGCTTTTTGTCCTTTCCAATTGTATATATGTGGTCGCTATAAGCGTGTAGTCTATTTACTTGAAAGACGCGTGGGTCTTTGATCCAGTTTAAGTCTGGTGTTCGCATTGTATCACTCCTTGTTTTATTGGTAACTTAGATTATATCAAAGGCAAGTATTGAAAGGAAGGTAAAAATCAATTAAAATAGTTGGTAAATTGGAGGTTGAAAGATGTCAGACATTCTTGGTTTTGTGGTTTCAATAGCCTTAATTTATTTTGGAATCAAAATCACATTTAAGTTCATTAAGTGGATTGGGATTTTGTTGGTTGTAGTATTTGTGTTTAAGATGGTAGCACTTCTTATATAAGGGAACATGAAGTTCTCTTTTTTTATTTATTGAGTTATCTATAAATATCTAGTCATCTATCATATATCCTTTTTTAAGGCAATTGATAAAGGTAGTGGTTATTTTTTGGTGTTAAAGCAAATAATGTTATAGAAAAAAAGGAACATTGGTTAATGAAATTCAAATGAAGTAGGAGTATTATTCTCGCAAGGTAGTGAATCTTTTTGTCATTACGAAGGGGGTTAATTAAAGATGAAGAATGTCAAAGACAAAATCATTATGAGTGCTGCCGTTGGATTTACGGCGGCTAGTGGAATTACTCCTGTATTTGCACAAGAAACTACAAATGCGGAAGTTATTAAGGAAGATGTAGAAGCAAAGAAGACAAAGAAAGAGAAACTAGAAGATTCTGTTAAAACAGCTAAAAGTAATTTGGATGATGTTAAAAAAGTTACGGATGAAAAGAAGGCTGATGCAGATGCTGTTAAAAAAGAATTAGAAGATGCGAGTGCTGCACAAGACAAACAATATGCTGTTGTAGAAAATCAATATGACAAAGCATATGGTAGTGTGAATGAAGATTATCAAATCTTATTGTCGAAGGCTTCTGATTTAGAAGAGGAAATTGCTTCTAAGCAAGCTGAATTGGATCAATATACAAAGAATGAGGAGAGTGCTGCAAAGAATTTAGAAGAGGCTAAAAAAGATTTGGCTGACAAACAGGCTAAGCTTGATGAAGTAAATAAAGAATTGGCTAAGTATGATAAAACTTCTATTGATGCAGATTTAAAGACTGTAGAAACAGAACAAGAAAAAGCTCAGACTGCTTATAATTCTGCAAAAAAAGCAAATGAGGATGCTGCTTCTGCGTTGACTATGGCAAATGGCGACTTAAACGCGAAAAAGGAAGCATTGAATACTGCACAAAAGGCATATGATGATGCAGCAGCTGATGTAAATGCTAAACAAGAAGCGGTAAAGGATGCACAAGCTAATGTAGATTCTTTTACGGGTAGTGATGCTTTAACAAATGCACAAAAAGAATTGGATCAAGCTAAAACTGAATTAGTGAATGCACAGACTATTGCGAAAAATGCAGAAATTGCATTAGATAGTGCAAACACTGAATTAAGTGAGGCTGAAACAACACAACAATCGGCTCAAAGTGAGTATGATAAGAGTGTTAAAAGTTTAGATGAAGCTAAAAAAGCATTAGAAGAAGCTACAAAGAAACAAGCAACTGCAAAAGAAGCTTATGAAGTGGCAGATAAAAATGCTAAGGATAATCAAAGTATTGTTGATAAATTAACTCAAAAACAAACGGAGTGTCAAACAGCAGTAAATAAAGCTCAAACAGCATTAACTGAAGCTCAAAAAGCTTTTGATTCAAATAAGAGTGAAAAGGAAGTTGCTCAGGAAAAACTAAATACATTTATTAATGATAATAAGAGTACAATTGATCAAATTAATAAAGGTACTCAAGGATTCTTTGAATATGTAAGTGCAGATCTTGGTAAATTAACTTCACAAGCGTTTGATAAGAATAATGCTACATATGCGAAGATTGCGGCTTACGTGAAATTGGGTCAGGAAGGCGATGCGACTAGTATAGAAAATATGAAAGCTGTTATTCCTTTACTTAATAAAGTTAATGTATTGCGTGCTAATCATAATGTAGGTGCTTTACAAGTAAGTTTATGGGAAATGGCATTGGCACAGGCAAATTCTGATTGGGCACAAAAGAATATAAAGCATTCAGGAATATATGATTATGGAGAAAATTTGTCATGGGGCTTAGATGATCCATACATTGGCTGGTATGATGAAGAAAAAGCATATTCTGATTTTATAAATGATTATAAGTCAAAACACCCCGAAGCAAGTGATAAGGAAATTATAGAGGCTGCTAAGAAAGCTGGAGTATATACTTATAGTTCTGGCGGTAGTATTGGACATTATCTAAATATTATAAATTCAGGTTTTAATTGTATTGGTATGGGTTATTCGTCTACTGGTGAATATGGCAGAAACCATTCACAAGATTTTTGGTCTGGTACACCTCAAAAAGGTGATGTCATTATGACTGTGGATGAGTTTGAAAAGAAATTAACTGAATATGAGAATAAAATTGATGCTGTTAATAAGGAGTATAAAGCTAAGCAGGATGCTGTAGCGAATGCTTCAGATGTAAAAGATAATTCTGCAGTTTTAAAAGCGCAAAAAGCTTTAGATGATGCGAATGCTCAATTGGATTCAGTTAAAAATAAGTTGGAAGCTCCTGCTGCAAAACAAAAGGAGTTAAATGCAAAAGTAACTGAAGCAAATAAAGCTCTTGTTGCAGCAAATACAGAAGTAGCAAATAAGGCAAAGGATAAGACAGATGCTGAGACAGCGAAGATTCAAAAAGCAACTGAATTAGATACGGCAAAAGCAAATGTTGAATCTAAGAAAACAGTAAAAGAAACAGCTGCTAAAAATAAGGCTGCTGCAGATAAAGCAGTTGAAGAAAAACAATCTAAAGTTGATCAGTTAAATAGCAAAATCAATAATTGGAATGCAAGTAAGACTAAAGCTGAAAAGCAATTAGCGGATGCGAATATTGCGTTGAATGAAGCTAAAGGCAAATTGAATGGTGCTACAGAGAATTTAACTCCAGCAAAGAAAGCGTATGATGATGCAGCTGCTGCACAAGCTAAAGCTGAATCCGATTCAAAAGCTGCTAATAGTGCATTTGTTTCTGCAGATACATTGCTTCAAGAAAAGAATGATTCTTTAGCTAAGGCTAGAAGGGCATTAGCTAATTACAATGGTGCTACAAAAGCAGCAAAGGATGCTTCTGAAGCAGTAGATGCGCAGTCTGCTTTAATTGATAAGTATACTAAGGATGCAGAAGATGCAAGTGCGGCTATCAAAGAAACTGCAAAGAAAATTAGTGAGTTAGTAGATTCTAAAGCTGAATTAGATTCTAAAGTAGAAGCTAAGAAGAAAGTCTTGGCTGTTATTGATGATGTGAAGGCGAATGGTTCTAGAGCAAATACTTCAAGTGTTACAGATGAAGTATTGTTAGGATACCTAGATGAACTTGCTAAAGAAGTAGATGCATTTGAAGAACTTCATATTAAGTTTGCGAATGCAAATGTAAAATATATGACTTTGCTTTCTGTTTATGAAGAGGCTAAAAAGGATGAGGCTCAGGCTCAAACTGTTTATGATGAGGCTATGAAAGCTCTTGATACATATATTCAGGAAACATCAAAGCATGCAGTTAAAACAGAGAACAACACGAATAAAAATAATGGTGTATCAACAAATAAGAATGGTAATACATCTGGAGCTAAGAAAACTAACTCTACAAATACCGGTGTAGAAACTGGTCTAGGATTAGATGTAGCCATGATGGGTGTAGCTACTTTGGGTATTGTTGAGGCTAAGCGTAGAAGTAAAAAACAATAGTTTGTTTGAAGGTAGGATTTGAAATCTTGCCTTCTTTTTTTATAGTGAGAAATAACCAATTGTTAAGTGGGTTTGTGTGCATATGATGATTTATGATTAACTTTTTATGAAAACGCTTTAATTGCTGTTGATGAATCTATTTTATGGTTATAAAATCAAAATATAACAGGAGGGTTTTAAAGATGAATAAACTAACGAAACAGTTACTATCATTAGGGTTGAGTGCAGTAACTGTAGCTGGTATGGTTACACCAGTGTTGGCAGATGGTGAAGTTCCAACAACAACAGAACCAGAGGCAACTGAGGTTACAGATCAACCGACAGAGAATGTTCCTGGTAATGAGCTTGTAATGAAATCTATTTCATTACAAATTACTAAGGATGGTCAAAAATCATCAACTACTTTTGATGTTGATGTAAATGCTACAGATGATTATATTACTAGTTATATTGTGGCAAATTGTGTTCCAGAAGGATACGTGATTGATGGTAAGGGTGCTGCTAGTAGCCTATATAAAGTTTCTGATAATGAATGGCAAATGGTTTTGGTAAAAAAGGAAGAGCAGAAGCCAGAAGTATCACAGGTTTATAATCTAAATGTCGTTTATAAGTATGAAAACAAAACTGAACAAAAAACTTTTACTATAGATGATGGAAGTGATGATGCTTATAGTTATATACAAAAGCATTTTATACCAGAAGGTTATTCTTCAGGTGTATGTTGGGAAAAAGATCCAACGACTAGAACATATGAAGTAGAAATTTGCAAATATCAACAAATTACTTATCAAGTATTTGTTGATGGTTTAGCTAATGGTGAAGTTTCGGATTATAACATGCCAGCAGTGTATACAAATAAACAGATTGAAGAATGTTTAGCGCGAAATGTGATGCCTGGATATGATTTTGTAAAGACTACGCAAAAGGGTAATCATTGGAATGTTTATTTTGAAACTCCAAAAAAAGATAATGAGAATTTTACTTTGATTATTAATAAAGATGGTAAAGAGACTGAATCAAAAATAACTATTTCTAAAGCTGATCAAATAGCATATGGAAATATTGAACAATATTTAGTTATAAATTATTTGCCGGATGGCTATCATATTGATTACGATCAATATGGGACTAAAGGAATATTTTCAATTGGCACGAATGTTTTCAAAATGTATTTAGCCAAAAATGAAAATAGTTCTAAATCAAAAACATTTACGTTAGTGTTGACAAAGTTTGATCAAGAATATAATCCAAATACCACATTAGAAGGTGCAACTGTAGAGTATCATACTTTTGAATTTGATAGTTCTATGGATGGAATTTTAGAATATATGACTAAAAAATATCTTCCTAAAGGATATATGTGGCAGATTGGTGCAACATCGGATACGGAAGTATTCAGATTTGCTGCATACAAATTGAATCAAGAGTATGGAGTGGCTTCACCAAAAATTTATTCAGTCGAATTTTTAGATTCTGAGACAAATGAAAAAATCACTCCTAATACTCATACAGTATTCTTATATGGAGAAGATAGGAATACAGTGAATGCATCTGAATTAGGAGAGATTCCTAAGGGATATACACCTGCGAAGGATTCTTATAAAGTGGTCGAGGAAAATGGAAATTTAGTTGTAAAAGCATATTTGAAAAAGGGCGAATATCAAATTCCGGTATCAGTTAAATTTCTTGAAGAACAAAATGGAAAATTAGTTTCAGTAAAACCAAATACTCCATTTAAAAAATCTGCACAAGAGTTTGATTTAAATAAAAATAGTTCTATAGATCAAAATGAAATTCAAAAATATATTCCTGAAGGATATTGCTTTAATAATGGGTTCTATCCAAGAGACTTCACTTTTGGAGAATTTTATGTCTCATCTTTGAATTTGGAATATGTATTAGTTAGAAAATCATCCGTTGTAGAATCAGAAGAGTCTAAGAATATTGCTTCAATCCAAAATAAAGATGTTACAACAATCTTAACGGATAGCTTAACTAAGGATCAAAAGAAAAAGGTTGAGGCCGCTCTTAATGATGGTAAAAATGTTGATTTCAAACCAATTCTAAAGAATGGTGTTAATAAATCGGATGAAAAAGTATTATTGGCATATGTAGATGGCAATAGATACAATGTAGTGAATGCGTTCGATATTGAGATTCAATTGTATGTTGATGACAAAAACGAAGGTTTGATTACTGAAACTAGTAAGGGATTGACATTTAAAGTTGCAATTCCTGAAAGCTTGAAAAAAGAAGGTCGTCAGTTCTACGTATTGCGTTTGCATGACGGAAAGATTGATAAGCTTGAAGTAAGTACTGAAGGTACATTTACTACGGATAAGTTCTCTTCATACATGTTAGTATATGAAGATGTTGCTACACCAACAACTTCTGAAACTAAACCTGAAGTAAAACCAAATACTGGAACTACTACAACTAAAACAGATACAAAGAAGGATAACACAGTTAAGAAAGATGTTAAGAAAAATAAGAAGGTGAATACAAGTACAAAGACTTCAAGTACATTGTTTACTGGATTATTAGGTGTTTCTATTGTTGGTTTAGGTGCAGTCGAAGTATTGCGTAGAAGAAATAAATAGTGTGAATTGAAAGTGGACAATAGAGTCTGCTTTCTTTTTTTGTATGATGTTTTATGGTGTGATATACTTTTACGGTAAGTAGAATATATAATTGCATAGTTAGCTTACTAGGAATATATTTGGTTAGTTTTATAAGGCTTAATTTTATATTCCTAACTTGATTATGGTAGTTGTGTACATGTAATAAATGGAGGTTTTAAAGAAATGGGTAAGTATTTTGGAACAGATGGAGTTCGTGGCAAGGCAAATGAAGGTTTAACTCTAGATATGTCTATTAAGATTGGACAATATTTAGGCTGGTATTA
>UMDM01005545.1_pt1 | contig 12711 bp, 8 predicted proteins | sample 1964501 | NCBI WGS metagenome assembly UMDM01 (sample SAMEA4835995, study PRJEB28245) | human gut metagenome | biome: gut microbiome; material: fecal sample | place: Denmark | collected 2008
CTTCTGTCCGTAATTACGAACGTCATTTGGATAAAGCTTATCAGTTTATGGTGGACAATGGGTATAATTCAGTGAAGAGTGGTTATGTGGGTGACATCATTCCTCGTGGTGAACATCACTATGGACAGTGGATGGTAAACCACTATCTGTATGCTGTGAAGAAAGCTGCTGATTATAAGATTATGGTAAATGCGCATGAAGCTGTTCGCCCGACTGGATTGTGTCGTACTTATCCGAACCTGATTGGTAATGAGTCAGCACGTGGTACAGAATACGAATCGTTTGGCGGAAATAATGTGAACCATACGACTATTCTTCCGTTTACACGTTTGATTGGTGGTCCGATGGATTATACTCCTGGTATTTTTGAACCGGACTGCAGCAAGATGAATCCGAATAACAAATCGCATGCACGTACTACCCTGGCACGTCAGCTGGCACTTTATGTCACGATGTACAGCCCGTTGCAGATGGCTGCCGATGTACCGGAAAATTATGAACGTTTCATGGACGCGTTCCAGTTCATTAAGGATGTGGCTGTCGACTGGGATGAAACGAAGTATCTGGAAGCAGAACCGGGTGAGTATGTGACGATTGCCCGTCGTGCCAAAGGTACTACTAACTGGTACGTAGGATGTACGGCAGGATATAACGGTCATGAATCGAAGCTGGCTCTTGATTTCCTGGAACCGGGAAAGAAATATGAAGCCGTGATTTATGCAGATGCCAAAGGTGCAAGCTGGGATAAGAATCCGCAGGCTTATACTATCACTAAGAAGAAAGTAACGAACAAAACGAAGTTGAATCTGAAGGCCGCTGTGGGAGGTGGATATGCCATCTCAATTAAAGAAATTAAGTAACTGAACAGGATTGTAATAAGGTAAAGATTGGGCTTTCAATAGGTATTAGCATAAAATTTACGGAATACTTTAATTTAATAATATGGAAATAAAGAGGAATGTAGTAAGTAAATTCCTGCTATTATGGGTAGTTGGAATGTTACTTTCCGTGCAAGTCTTTGCACAAGGATTTACCGTGAAAGGTGTAGTGAAAGATAATACCGGAATGGGAGTGATTGGAGCTAATATTCTGGTGAAAGGAACAACGAACGGAACCATTACGGATTTTGATGGTAATTTTACATTGGAAGCAAAAAAGGGAGATGTGATTGTCATTTCCTTTATTGGTTATAAAACGCAGGAACTTCCAGCTGCAGTTACAATGAATGTGACACTTCAGGATGATACGGAAGTATTGGATGATGTGGTGGTGATTGGTTATGGTTCGGTGAAAAAGGAGGATTTGAGTGGATCTGTTGTTGCTATTAAAGCTGAGGAAATGAATAAAGGAGCTGTAACCTCTCCTCAAGAATTGATGATGGGAAAGGTTCCGGGATTGTCTGTAGCTCAGGGGGATGGAGGCCCAGGATCCGGATCTACAATTCGTATTCGTGGTGGGGCTTCCTTAAACGCCAGTAATAACCCATTGATTGTAATTGATGGTGTTCCAGTTTCTGATGATGCAGCTCCTGGAACCTCCAATGCGTTAGGTACTATAAATCCTAATGATATAGAGACTTTTACTGTATTAAAGGATGCTTCAGCTACAGCTATTTATGGCTCACGTGCATCAAACGGTGTAATTATTATTACTACTAAGAAAGGCACTCAGGATAAAATAAAGATTTCTTATAATAGTACATATAGTTATAAAGATCCCTACAAGCGTATTGAAACAATGTCAGCAGATGAGTTTCGTGCAGCGGTAATGGGACAGTATGCAGAAGGTACGGCTTTGGGAGATGCCGCACGTCAACTGATTAATCTTTATCCAAATCAGTCTACAGACTGGCAGGATGCTATTTATCAAAGTGGATTAAGTACCGATCAGAATCTATCAGTGGCAGGCAAGGCTGGTTTTCTTCCTTTCCGGGTATCTTTAGGATATAATAATGAACGTGGAACTATTAAAACGTCAAAATATGAGCGTTATACAGCTTCGTTAAATTTAACCCCGAAATTCTTTGACAATCATTTGTCTGTAGAGATTAATGTAAAAGGAACCATTAATAAAAATCGTTTTGCCGATTCAGGAGCTGTAGGTTCTGCGGCTTTTTATGATCCTACTAAGCCTATTTATGGAATTGATACGGAAGATGCACAGTATGCCAGTCCTCTTTATAATTATAATGGTTATTGGAACTGGAGTAATGGAGTAAATAGTCCGAATACACTTTCGGCTGTAAACCCACTTTCCTTACTTTATGATGTAGATAACTTAGGTACCACTAAAAGAAGTTTAGGAAATCTGCAGTTGGATTATAAATTTCATGGATTGGAAGATTTGCATGCAAACTTGAATTTGGGATATGATGTTGCTCAATCTACCGGAGGAAATTATGTGAATCCAAATTCTTTTCAGGCCGCAAAAGATACGGATTTTAAGAATATAGGTCAGGGAAATAACTGGAATAATCTTCGCCGCAATCATCTGTTGGATTTTTATTTGAATTATATCAAGGATATTGAATCGATAAAGAGTAATGTTAATATCATGGCTGGTTACTCATGGCAGCATTTTTATTATCGTGATTTGAGTATTAACAAGTCAAACCAAACCGAGAATTTAGGAGAAAAAGGAGGGTGGACTTATAGTGATGAGGAAGGACGTTATATCAAAAATAATTGTTACCCGTCTCCATGGGAGAATTATTTGGTCTCTTTCTTTGGACGTTTGAATTACGGATTGATGGATCGTTATTTATTGACAGTGACACTTCGTCAGGATGGTTCATCTCGCTTTAGCAAAAGTAACCGCTGGGGGCTTTTCCCATCTGCAGCTTTGGCATGGAGTATCATAAATGAACCGTTTATGGAAAAAACTCATAGTGTATTATCAAATTTAAAACTTCGCGTGGGTTATGGTGTGACAGGACAGCAGGAAATTGGTGATTATTTGTATCTTACGCAATATGCTTTATCTACAAATCCCAATACACAGTATATGGGTTCTTACTTATTGAAGCCTAAAGGTTATAGTCCCGATTTGAAATGGGAGCAAACAACGACTTATAATGTGGGTATTGATTATGGATTTTTGAATAATCGTATTAATGGTAGTATTGAATATTATCAGAAGAGAACTAAAGATTTGTTGAATACAGTGAGTGTTCCTGCTGGTAGTAATTATACCAATCAGATAACAGCTAATGTGGGTTCTATGAAAAATGAAGGTATAGAATTTAATATTAATGCAGTAGCTGTGCAGATGAAAGACTTTTCATGGGATCTTGGATATAATGTAACTTGGAACACAAGTAAAATCACAAAGTTGACAGCTACATTTAATCCTGATTATGAGGGTATTGATGCTGGTTCTGCTTCTTACGGGAACGGTACAGTTCTTCAGAAGCATCAAGTGGGCTATGCTCCTTCTACTTTTTGGCTGTATCAGCAAGTGTATGATGAAAATGGAAAACCGGTTCAAAATGCAGTAGTCGATCGAAACAATGATGGACAAATTACTACAGATGACCGTTATATGACGAATAAGAGTCCTATGGCTGATTTTTATATGGGACTCAGTTCTCAGTTTACATATAAAAATTGGGATTTAGGATTTAATCTGCGTGCTAGTATTGGTAACTATGTATATAATGCAAGTGCAGCAGATAATGGCTCTTTGAATACATTTTCTAATCAAGGATCAATTTCTAATTACTATAAGACGGCTGTAGAGAGTACTGGTTTTACATTGACTAGCTCAAATGAGCAAAAAGCCAGTGATTTATTCTTGGAAAACGCATCATATTTGAAGATGGACAATATTACGTTAGGTTATACGTTCAAAAAGTTCTTTACAGATAAACTGTCAGGGCGTATTAGTGCTTCTGTTCAGAATGTATTTACTATAACAAAGTATTCAGGGCTTGATCCTGAATGTGATGCGATTGACCAGAATATATGGCCGCGTCCTCGTACTTTTACATTGGGGCTTAATCTTAATTTTTAATACATGATAGATATGAAGATTTCTTGTAATATAAAACCGATATTTATGGCATCTGCTCTTACTTTATTATGCGGATGCGTGGGAGACTTGGATGTAATGCCGCTTGATTCGAATGTAATGACGGCTCAGGATGCTTATGCTTCTGCTGAGGGGTATACTCAAGCTCTTAAGAAGATTTATTCTGTATGGGCCTTATCTGGACAAGATGATGCAGGTGCTTCTGATTTGGAAGGAATGGATGCGGGTAATACTGTGTTACTTCGCTGTTGGTGGACCCTTCAGGAGAATAGTACGGATGAGGCAAAGTGTGCTTGGCCGGATAGCTGGGTATCGCAGGTTAATGGCTTGACTTGGAGTACTGCCTCTGTGGAACCGATGGAGGGGCTTTACCATCGTTCTATGTATGTGGTTAGTATTGTCAATGATTTTTTGATACAATTAAAAAATGCACCTGCGGAGATTGATCAGGAAAGGTATAATGCAGAGGCTCGTTTTTGTCGTGCGTTGGCATATTATGTATTGATGGATGCGTTTGGAAATCCTCCTTTTGTAACGGAAGAGTCTATGACTTCCACTCCAGAACAGATTAAACGGGCGGATTTATTTGAATGGTTGGAAAAGGAATTAACTACTATCAAGCCATCTCTTCCAGAAAAAACAGATGAATTTGGGCGTGCGGATCAATATTGTGTGGATTTCCTACTGGCACGCATGTATTTGAATGCTGAAGTTTATACTGGTACGGCACGTTATACTGATTGTATTACTTGTTGTAATCAAATACTTGGAGGAAATGCCTATTCTTTGGCGGATAATTATGCAGAATTATTTATGGCCGATAATGGAGAAAATCCTAATGCAAATAAAGAAATTATTTTCCCGGTATTGGCTGATGGAAGTAGCACACAGTCTTATGGTATTGGAGCAATTATCTTAGGTTCTCGGGCAAGTAGTGAAGGTACTGTTGAAAATTATGGTTGTAACGGTGGTTGGGATGGATTCAGATCAACAGGCAATTTGGTTCGTGCATTTGATTATGATGCAGAAGAATCTTCATGGACAGCTGATAATTTGAAATCTCATGATGCTCGTGCCATTTTTTTCAGTGAAGGAAGAACTTTGGATATAACTACATCGGCTGTAGGTACATTTACTACAGAAGGATGGGCCGTGTATAAGTTCTCTAATTTGAACAGTGATGGTACTGCTGGGAAAAATACGACATTCCCTGATACCGATTTTCCTCTATTCCGTTTAGCTGATGTATATTTGATGTATGCAGAAGCTGTAGCACGTGGCGGTGAAGGAGGAAGTGATGCACAAGCCGTTCAATATGTGCAAGATTTGCGTGAAAGAGCTGGAACTGGCTATAGTGAAATTGATGCGCAATGGTTAAGGGAAAATGCTTCAGTCAGCGGTAGTGCAGCGTCTGTTCCTTATGGAAATTTATTGAATGAACGTTGCCGTGAACTTTATTGGGAAGCCACTCGTCGTACTGACTTAATACGTTTCGGCTTGTTTGTATCGAATACTTATACTTGGGCTGAAAAGGGTGGAGTTGTGAATGGAGTTGGAGTAGATCAGAAATATAATCTATTCCCTATTCCGGTAACGGATATTAGTGTAAATCCGAATTTGGATCAGAATGAAGGATATTAACCTTAAAAAATAAGAGTATGAAAAATTTATGTAATTATATAACTGTGGCTTTCTCAATCGCTTTACTTGGTGCCTGTGAAAGCGATTTGGATAAGGCTTACTATAATGAAAGTGGGGCAAAGCCAGCTGTACTTGAAGAACTTCCTACATCGTATGTGATTGATAATTTGAAGCAGGATGAAACAGCATTGACATTCAAATGGTCTGCTCCCGAGGTAGGGTATAGTGCTTCTATTACTAATAGCCTTGAAATGGATGTGGAAGGTGAAGCTAATTTTGATGCTAAAAAGATAACTTTATCGTCTTCAAAAGAAAAGACGACAGAGGTATCATTAACTAATAAGGAATTGAATGATCAGGTATTGGCTTTGTTAGAGAATTATGCGGATGAGGATGGTACGATTCGTATAGAACCTACTGTTGTACAGTTTCGTTTGGTCTCTTCCATATCAGAGCAGAAGTCTTCACTTATTTCCAATGTGTTAACTATGACGGTGACCCCGTATGATAATGGAAATGCCGGTTATTCAGCTCCTCAATTGTTGCCGTTAAATTTTAATGAGTTGGTGTTGGATGGGGGTAAGAAGAATGAAACAGCATTGACTTTAAATTGGCAAGCTGCCTATATGGGCGATAATGCTTTTGTGACATATCATATAGAAATGGATAAAGCAGGGCAGTCTATGTTGAGAGGACTTCTTGGGAAGGTCGAAATCATATCTGTCAAGGATGAAACTATGGTAAACCTGACGCATCAGGAATTGAATGATGCTTTGATAGCCTTGCAGGCAAAGTATGGAGAGTCTGTTGCTACTACAGAGGTTGAATTAAAAGTTGTTGCTACAATTAACAACTATCCTGTGGCTCAAGTCTCTAATGTCATTTCATTGAGTTTGACTCCTTATGTCTCTTCTCCGGAGTTGACTCTTCCTGAAGAAATGGATTTAACCTCAACTGATGTTTATACATTGTCATGGCAAGCTGTGGATGGAGCTAAATATCAAGTAGAGATGGATATAAGTGGAAAAGATTTTTCTCAAAAAGCTGTTATCTGCTCGGGGATTGAAACTACGGAATTTGAAATCGATAGTGAAAAACTTAATCAGCAGATAAAATATTTGTTATTAGCTGAAAATGTAACTAATTTGTCTTCTTCACAAGAAATAATCTTTAGGGTGAAGGCTTATTATGATGCTCCTGAGAGTGCGGTGATTTCTACTTCAAAAATGTCTATAGTTACCTGGAAAGATGTATCTATGCAACCCGATTGTGTGTATGTAGTAGGAGAATTTGGGAATTGGAGCTGGGGTTCTAGTGAGAAGTTGTATTCTGTAAATAATGATAGGGTATATAGTGGATTAATTGTTTCAGACCGATTAAAAGAGGGCTGGAAAATTACAAAAAATCAAAACTGGGATCAGAGTTGGGGAGCTCCTATTAATAATGGAATTTTAACTATGTACAACGGAAGTAATATAACAACCTATGGGGATAATAATAATACAAGCTATTGGGTTGAGTTTAATCAGGATACGGGGCTGTTGACCATGACCAATGAGGAAAAATCGTGGATGTTATTGGGTGACTACAATAATTATTCTTATGGGGATGATTCCAAAATGGAGATAGTGTATGATGAGCAAGCTGGTATATGGTGCTTGAAAAAAACGGATGTGGAAATGCAGGCTGGGGATAAATGGTATATCTGTTCTCAGGTCTTAAATCAGAAAATTACTCCTGAAACAATTCAAGGGCATTATGAAGTATCCATGGAACATGAAGACTATTTTACAGTCAGTGAAACAGGAGTATATGATATCCTTTGGTATTTTAATGAAGCAATACCTTATTTGCTGGTAATAAAAAAATGAATCATTAAAATGAAAATACGTATGAAAAAATATATTGTTTATTTATTGGCTTTGTCATTGATTATTCCCGTTGTAAGTGCGTGTGATGATGAATTGGATAAAAATAAACTTGCACTTCTTGAGAAGACCGAGGATGGTGAAAATAGCGGGAGATGACGGATGATGATATTGATGTCAGTATTTTGCAACCTGGGTTTAACTTAAATCCTAAAACGGCAGTAGAAGGGGAAGTTCCTAATGCAGATCAGCCATTGGATATTTATTTTTATGCGGAAGGAGTAACAAATGAAGTAGATGGTGAGCAGGTAGTGTCTGATTTACTTGGGTATGATCAAGATTGTTTTTTACATGCAGGAGTCATTGCGGAAGGCACTTGGATGTATGTTCCAGCTGGTTGGAGTGAGGATACAGAAAAGTGTAAGATGAAGCGGGTGAAAGATAATGTGTGGAAAATTACGTTATCTCCGACTATTCGCGATTGGTTTGGTAGCGGTTCTACTCCTATAGAACAACTAGGGCTGATAATCCGTAGTTCTGATGGGAAGAAGGGTATTAATGCAGATACATTTGTAGAAATCCAGGATGATAAATACAATGGGTTCGTAGCTGAAGATGCAGAAATAAAATCAATGCCTTCTGGCTTGCAATATGGAATTAATGTGGTAGATAACTCTACTGTTGCACTGGTTTTATATGAAGCACAAAAAGGCAGTAACCAGCGTTATTATGATTATGCATACGTTATGGGTGATTTTAATAATTGGAAACGTGCCAATGATGAGAGCTCAAAGATGTATTATGACGAAACGGCTAAATGTTGGTGGATTGTGTTAAGTGGCTTGACTGCAAATAAAGAATATGCATTTCAGTATTATTTAGGAAAGAAAAATTCAGAATCTGATGGAAAGGAAATAGAGCTTCGTGTTGCCGATCCGTATGCAGAGAAAATATTGGATGCTGATAATGACCCTTATATTGCTGAATCCACATACCCTTCATCTGAACGTCAGTATCCTGATAAAGGTGCAGGTATTGTGTCTGTATTTAAAATCCAAAAGGATAATTATAATTGGGCACATGATGACTTTAGAATTAAGGATAAAAATAATCTTATGATTTATGAGCTGTTATTACGTGATTTTACGGAAACAGGGGACTTGAATGGTGCGTATCAAAAATTAGATTATCTTGAAAAGCTGGGTGTAACGGCAATAGAATTAATGCCTGTTCAGGAGTTTGATGGCAATGACAGTTGGGGATATAATCCGTGTTTTTATTTTGCTTTAGACAAAGCTTATGGTACTCCGGAGATGTATAAAAAGTTTATTGATGCATGCCATGCGCGGGGTATTGCTGTACTTTTTGATGTAGTATTTAATCATGCTACAGGAAATCATCCTTTTGCAAAATTGTATTGGGATTCTGAAAATAATAAGACTGCTGAAAATAATCCGTGGTTTAATGCAGATGCTCCACATGACTACAATGTATTTCAGGATTTCAATCATGAAAGTCCATTGGTCCGTCAATTTATTAAACGGAATTTGAAGTTTTTGTTAGAGGAATATCATGTGGATGGTTTTCGTTTTGATTTGACGAAAGGATTTACTCAAAATGTAGGAGGAAGTTGGGATGCTTCTGAATATCATGAAGATAGAATCTCTATTTTACGTGATTATTATAATACGATTCAATCTGTTCGACCAGATGCTGTGATGATTTGTGAACATTGGTGTGAGTGGGCTGAGGAGAATGTATTGGCTCTTTCTGGGATACAGTGCTGGCGTAAAGGAAGTGCTAGTCATGAGTCAGGATATTATCAGTCTGGTATGGGATGGAATTCGAATAGTTCGTTTTCTCGTTTAGTGGAAGAAGGTGGTAACCAAATCGCATTTGGTGGTTGGGTTGGTTTTATGGAAAGCCATGATGAAGAACGTGTAGCATATAAAGCGTTGACTTATGGAAATGGGGCGATTGCAACAGATGTATCTACTCGAATGGGACAATTAGGAGTGAATGCTGCTTTCTGTTTTACTGTTCCAGGACCGAAAATGATTTGGCAGTTCGGAGAATTGGGATATGATGAAACTTTGGGAACAGAAATGGATAAGACGGCTAAGAAACCTTTGCATTGGGAATATTATACAGAGCCGGCTAGAAAAGAGTTGTATAATGTATATGCTAAGTTACTTAATTTGCGTAAAACACATCAAGAGTTATTTCAGAAAAATAGTACGTTCTCGTGGAATGTAACAGAGAGTTACTGGAGTGGCACTCCGCGTAGCTTGACTTTGAAGAGTGGTAATGAGGTAATGTATGTAATTGGTAACTTTGGAGACGAAGAAGCTGTCAATATTTCTTTGCCTGAAGGTATAAAATATAATTATATGTCAGGTGAGGAGGTTGGTAGAAGTGTTACTGTACCAGCTCATAGCTTCTTCTTGGGTACTAGCTTTCAACCTTAATAATGGGGCAAATAAAAGAAATAGGGGCTAAACAGTTTGCCCCTATTTCTTTTATATTTTTTAGAAGAATTTTATTCTCTGATTTCTTTCAACTGGAAATCCTTTCTTCGCAGTACGAAACTGTTACTCAGGTATTTCTCGCGGACAATCTTGTTTTCAGCCAGTTCTTCCGGAGTTCCCTGGAAGAGGATTTTCCCTTCAAATAGCAGGTAAGCACGGTCGGTGATGCTAAGTGTTTCCTGCACGTTATGGTCTGTAATCAGAATTCCGATGTTCTTGTCTTTTAGTTTCCAGACGATGTGCTGGATGTCTTCCACGGCAATCGGGTCTACTCCGGCAAACGGTTCGTCAAGCATGATAAATTTCGGGTCGATGGCCAGACAGCGTGCAATTTCCGTACGGCGGCGTTCACCTCCAGAAAGTTGGTCTCCTAAGTTCTTACGTACTTTCTGCAGACGGAACTCGGCAATCAGGCTTTCCAGTTTCTCTTTTTGGTATTCCGGTGACTTATTTGTCAACTCCAATACAGAAGCAATGTTGTCTTCCACGCTCATTTTGCGGAATACGGAAGCTTCCTGTGCCAGGTAACCGATGCCATTTTGGGCTCGTTTGTAAACTGGGTAGGAAGTTATGTCTTTATCATTTAGATAAATATGTCCTTCATTGGGGACAATCAATCCGGTAGTCATATAGAAAGAGGTGGTCTTACCCGCACCGTTAGGGCCGAGCAGTCCTACAATTTCCCCCTGTTTCACATTGATGGAAACATGGCTCACCACTGTTCGTTTTCCGTATTTTTTGACCAAGTTCTCGGTTCGTAGCACCATTCTGCCGTCTGAAGGTAATTCAAACTTTTCGGTCGTAGATTCTTGATTTTCTTGTGCTGCCATTGTCCTTTTGTTAGCTGTTCAGTCGTGCAAAAGTAGTAAAAATCTTGGCTTCTGTGGTTCTTAATTCGAAAATCCTCCTGTCTTTTATTATAATATAGCTAAAAAGCACTACTTTTGCGTCAAACATGATTGTAATAATATGATAAAGCCTGTTACAAACCTTGGAAAATACCTCATGTTGATGGGGCGTGTATTTTCCCGTCCGGAGCGTTTCCGGATGTATTTTAAGCAATACTTGAATGAAATGGTACAATTGGGTATCAATTCGATTGGTATTGTGCTGCTGATTTCTTTCTTTATCGGTGCCGTAATTTGTATTCAGATTAAATTGAATATTGAAAGTCCTTGGATGCCGCGTTTCGTGGTGGGATATACCACTCGTGAAATCTTGCTGCTGGAGTTCTCATCTTCTATCATGTGTTTGATTTTAGCGGGAAAAGTCGGGTCGAACATAGCTTCGGAGATTGGTACGATGCGGGTGACACAGCAGATTGATGCACTGGAAATTATGGGAGTAAACTCAGCCTCTTATCTGATTCTTCCAAAGATTCTGGGATTGATGACCATGATTCCTTTTCTGGTGATTTTCAGTATTTTTGCGGGAGTGATAGGGGCTTTCTGTACAGCCTGGTTTGCCGGTATCATGAATGCGACGGATTTGGAATATGGTTTACAGTATTGCTTTGTGGAATGGTATATCTGGTGTAGCTTTATTAAATCCTTATTTTTTGCCTTTATCATAGCCAGTGTGTCTGCTTATTTTGGATATACGGTAGAAGGAGGTTCTATTGCGGTCGGTAAAGCCAGTACGGACTCTGTGGTTTCAAGCAGTGTCTTGATTTTGTTTTCAGATTTGATACTTACACAATTGTTGATGGGATGATACAGCTAAATTCTATATGCAAGTCATTTGAAGGACGTACAGTTCTTGAAGATATTAATTTTTCGTTTGAAAACGGGAAAACCAACTTGATTATCGGGCAGAGTGGTTCTGGAAAGACGGTGTTGATGAAATGTATTGTAGGACTGCTTACCCCGGAAAGCGGAGAAATTCTGTATGACGGACGTAACCTGCTGGATATGGGGAAGCGGGAAAAGAAGGCGCTGAGACGGGAGATGGGGATGATATTTCAGAGCGCCGCCTTGTTTGACTCGCTTTCTGTGCTGGAGAATGTGATGTTTCCGCTGGATATGTTTTCCAATGACACTTACCGGGACAGGGTGAAGCGTGCGCAGTTTTGTCTGGACCGTGTGAATCTGATTGATGCCCAGTCAAAATATCCCGGTGAAATCAGCGGAGGCATGCAGAAGCGTGTGGCTATAGCGCGTGCCATTGCCCTGCAGCCGAAATACTTGTTTTGTGATGAGCCGAATTCCGGACTTGACCCTAAAACGTCGCTGGTGATTGATGATTTGATTCATGATATTACCAAAGAATATAATATGACGACAATCATTAATACGCACGATATGAACTCTGTGATGGGTATTGGTGAAAGCATATTGTACATATACCAGGGGCACAAGGAATGGGAAGGAACAAAAGACGAGGTATTCAATGCCACGAACGAGCGGTTGAATAACTTTATATTTGCTTCAGATTTGCTGCAGAAGGTGAAGAAAGAGGAAAATAGCAAGGCTCGTAAAGTTTGATATTGATAAGACTCAGGTTGAGATAATAAGGAACGGCAGAAGGTGGATATGCTTTCTGCCGTTTTTTATTTGGTTGGTTGACAAGGATTCAGAAGCCGTAAAGATTTTTTAGCTTGTCAGTTTGGTTATTGAAAGATTAAACATTATTTTTGCAACCTCTTT
>UMDM01019348.1_pt1 | contig 12346 bp, 8 predicted proteins | sample 1964501 | NCBI WGS metagenome assembly UMDM01 (sample SAMEA4835995, study PRJEB28245) | human gut metagenome | biome: gut microbiome; material: fecal sample | place: Denmark | collected 2008
GCCCCGGCGGCGAGATCTGGAAGCTGGAGGACTGCATCTACGAGCTCATCAGCCAGTGTGAGGAAGTGCTGAGCGATACGCCCCTCTTCTTTGCGGTCAACAGCTACACCACCGGCCTGTCCCCCGCGGTCATGGAGTATATGCTCAAGACCACGCTGGTGCCACGCTTTGGCGGCAAGACCAGCTGTGATGAGATCGGCCTGCCCGTTTCCGCCACCGGCGGCGTTGTGCCCTGCGGCGCAACGGCCATTTGGGAAGAATGAGAACAGAACCTCTCAGCCGCCTGCGGCGGCAGCTCCCCTAATAGGGGAGCCAGGCTTGCCTCTCCTATTAGGAGAGGTGGCTGCGAAGCAGACGGAGAGGTTTGGAATGGGGTACAGCCCTTTTGAGAAGGGCGCACCACCGGAAAGAGAAAACCTATGGAAGAAACGATTTTAACTGCGAAAGATCTGAAGTTCCGCTATGACCCGGAACAGCCGGACTACGCCCTGAACGGCGTGTCGGCTGAGGTGAAGCGGGGCGAATTTGTGGCAGTGCTGGGGGCCAACGGCTGTGGAAAATCCACGCTGGCCAAGCACTTCAACGCCATCCTTCTGCCGGAGAGCGGCACTGTGCTGGTGGAGGGAATGGACACCAAAGACGAGGACAAGATCTACGATATCCGCCAGACCGTGGGCATGGTGTTCCAGAGCCCGGACAACCAGATCGTTGCCACCGTGGTGGAGGAAGATGTCGCCTTTGCGCTGGAAAATCTGGGCGTGCCGCCGGAGGAGATGCGCCGCCGCGTGGATGAAGCGATGAAGATGGCGGGCATCTACGAGTACCGGGAGCGTGCACCCCACAACCTGTCTGGCGGCCAGAAGCAGCGCGTTGCCATTGCGGGCGTGGTCGCCATGCGGCCCGACTGCCTGATCCTGGACGAGGCCACCGCCATGCTTGATCCCCGGGGCCGGGAGCAGGTGATGCAGACCATCCACCATCTGAACAAGAACATGGGCATCACGGTGGTGTCCATCACCCACTATATGGAAGAAGCTGCTCAGGCCGACCGCGTGCTGGTGATGAGCAAGGGCAATGTGGTCATGGAGGGCACCCCGAAAGAGGTATTCAGCCAGACCGAAAAGGTGCGCGCCCTGCGGCTGGATGTGCCGCAGGCTGCCGAGCTGCGGGATGAGCTGGTCAAGGCCGGCATCCCCATGCCCGAGGGCATCATCGACACCGGCGCGTGCGCACAGGCTCTGTATGAGCTTTTGAAGTAAGGGAGGGGACGGAAGATGGGAAGCATTATCAAAGTAGATCACCTGAGTTATGTCTATAACCCGGGAATGCCCAATGCCGTCACCGCGCTGGATGACGTGAGCTTTGAGGTGGAAGAGGGAGACTTTGTGGGCATCATCGGTGCCACCGGCTCCGGCAAGAGCACCCTCATCACCCACATGAACGGCCTGAACAAGCCCACCAGCGGCCACATCATCATCGATGGCCGTGACCTGTGGGCCGAGCCGGAAAAGATCCGGGAATTCCGTTTCCTCACCGGTCTGGTGTTCCAGTACCCGGAGTACCAGCTGTTTGAGGAGACCTGCTATAAGGATATCGCCTTTGGCCCCAGAAACATGGGGCTGGACGAGACCGAGATCGACAGACGGGTGCATGAAGCAGCGGACTTTGTCGGCCTGGATGAGGCGCTGCTGCAGCGCAGCCCCTTTGAGCTGTCCGGCGGCCAGAAGCGCCGGGTGGCCGTGGCGGGTGTGATGGCCATGAAGCCCCGCATTCTGGTGCTGGATGAGCCTGCCGCCGGTCTGGACCCCGAGGGCCGGGACGAGATCCTGTCTGAGGTCAAGGAGTACCACAAAAAGACCGGCACCACCGTGCTGCTGGTCTCCCACAGCATGGAGGATATTGCCAAGTACGCCGACCGTGTGCTGGTGATGAGCAACAAGAAGATCGCCATGTACGACACCGTGGAGAACGTGTTTGCCCGTGCGCCCGAGCTGCTGGCGCTGGGCCTGAGCGTGCCGCAGGTCACAAAGATCTTCCTCAAGCTGCGGGAGATGGGGGTGGATGTTCCGGCGGATGTTTACACCGTGCCCTATGCCGTCAAGATGATTTTGGAAGCCAAGAAGCGCCGGGACGCAGGCGAAAGCCTTGTGCTGCCCCGTGTGAATGCAAAGAAGGGGGGCGCGGCCACATGCTGAGAGATATCACCATCGGCCAGCACTTCCCGGGCGACAGCCTTGTGCATAAGTTCGACCCCCGCATGAAGCTGGTGCTGACCATCGTCTACATCATCCTGCTGTTTGCCGCGTCCAACCCGCTGGGCCTGACGCTGTCCCTTGTGTTCCTTGTGGCCATGTACGGCGTGGCAAAGATCCCCTTCAAGCTGATCACCAAGAGCCTGAAGCCCATTTTGCCCATCATCCTCTTTACCGCGGTGCTCAACCTCTTCTTTGTTTCGGGCGAGGGCGAGCCGCTGGTGCACTTCTGGGTGCTGAACATCTACGCCGAGGGCCTGCGCTATGCCATCCTGATGGCGGTGCGCGTGATGGCACTGATCGCGGGCACCAGCCTGCTGACCTATACCACCAGCCCCATCGTGCTGACGGATGCCATCGAGCAGCTGCTCAAGCCTTTGGGCAGGCTGCACTTCCCGGTGCATGAGCTGGCTATGATGATGAGTATTGCCCTGCGGTTTATCCCGACCCTGATCGAAGAGACCGACAAGATCATGAACGCCCAGAAAGCCCGTGGTGCCATGCTGGACAACGGCTCCATGATGGAGCGCGTCAAGGCGCTGGTGCCGGTGCTCATCCCGCTGTTTATCTCGGCCTTCCGCCGCGCCGATGAGCTGGCCATGGCCATGGAGTGCCGCTGCTACCGCGGCGGTGATGGCCGCACCCGCCTGAAGGTGCTGCGCTGCACCCGACAGGATTATATCGATCTGGCGGTGTGCATCGTCTGCTTTATGGTGATCCTGAGCTCGAGACTGGTGTTCCCGAATTTTTAAAAACTCCCCCAGTCGCCTGCGGCGACAGCCCCCTCGAGGAGGGAGCCTTATAGCCTCCCTCTTTGAGGGAGGTGGCACGGCAAAGCCGTGACGGAAGGAGTTCCATGCAGAACTATCTACTTACCCTTGCCTACGACGGCACCAACTATTGCGGCTTTCAGGTGCAGCCCAACGGGCGGAGCGTGGCCCAGACCTTTCAGGATGGGCTGGAAGCGGTGCTCCACAGCCGCCCCGATATCAAGGGATGCAGCCGCACCGATGCCGGGGTCCACGCGCTGGGCTTTGCGCTGAACTTCCACGCGGAGACCCGCATCCCCCCCGAAAAGCTGCCGTTGGCCATCAACCAGCACCTGCCCCCGGATATCCGGGTGCTGTGCGCCCGGGTGGTGCCGGAGGAGTTCCACGCCCGCTATGCCGCCCATACCAAAACCTACCTGTACCGCATCCACAACCACCCCATCGATTCGCCTTTTGATGAAAAATATTATACCCGGGTGCCCCGGCGGCTGGATGTGGATGCCATGCAGAGGGCGGCGGAACAGTTTGTGGGAAAGCACGATTTTCTGGCCCTGTGCGCGGCGGGTTCCTCTGCTGCTGCCCACGGAGATACCGTGCGCACCATCACTGACTGCCATGTGACCCGGAAGGGCGACGAGGTGGACATTGAGGTGACAGCGGACGGCTACCTCTATAACATGGTGCGCATTCTGGCAGGCACCCTGTGTGAGGTGGGCGCGGGCCGGATGCAGCCCGATGCCATCCCCGGCATCCTTGCCAGCCGGGACCGCAGCCAGGCCGGGCCGACGCTGCCCGCGAAGGGGCTATTTTTGGAGAAGGTGGACTACGACCTATGAGAAAAAATCGCAACCGTCCGGAGAGTGACGAGCCGCTTTCGGAAGGGCGGGTCGAATATCTGGAAGCTGCCCGCCAGCGTGTGCGGAACCGGCGCATCCGCCGCACGGCGGTGCTGCTGGTGCTGCTGACGGCGGTGGTGCTGTTTGCCACCGGCATCGCGGGCAGCTCGGTGGCGGCCCTGAAGGACCTGACCGATACGGCCCGCATTGCCCTGCTGCCCGGCTCCGGCTGGCCCCAGCAGACCGGTGTGGCCGAGCTGGAACAGATGGCCCCCCTGACCGGCAGCTTTGTGGAGCTGGGGGACGAGGGCTGTGTGGTCTGGTCGCGCACCGGCAAAAAGCTGAACAGCATCCAGAGCGGCTATGCCCGCCCGGCGCTGGCCGCGGGTAAGACCCGCTTTGTCCTCTACAACCGCTCCGGAAATGAGCTGCGGGTGGAGAGCCGCACCCAGAACCTTTACACCAAGCAGCTGGAAAACAGCATTTTCCTCTGCGCCATGTCGGACAACGGCACGCTGGCCGTGGTCACGGAGGACCAGACCAGCATGGCAAAGCTGCTGGTATACAGCCCCTCCATGGAGCAGCAGCTCAGCTGGAGCATGACCTCCAACGACGGCACCCCCCTGCGGATGGCCTTTTCCCCCGACAGCCGGAAGCTGGCGGCGGCAGCCGTCACCGTCAGCGGGGGACAGGTGATGACCAACCTCTACCTCATCAATCTGGCATCGGGCGATCCCGTCAGTCTGGTGAATCAGGGCGGCGTGCCCCAGTGGCTGGGGTGGACCTCTGCTTCCACGATCCTGGCTGTCTACGATACCAGGGCCGTGCTCTACAATGCGGGCGGCGGCGAGCGTGCGGTCTATGATTTTGCGGGCACGGAGCTGAAGGATGTTTCGGTGGACGCGGCAGGCAATGTGGCCCTGCTGCTGGCATCGGGGCAGGTCTCTCAGGCTGTGACGCTGGACAAAAACCTGAACGTCCAGTTCAGCGCCGCTGTCTCGGCGGCAAATTCCATTGTCCGGGCGGGGAACCTGTTCTATCTGCTGGCCGATAACGCCGTGGAGTGCTTTGATGCATCCGGCACCCAGCAGTGGAGCCAGAACCTTGACACCAGCCCGCAGGCATTGCTGGCCAACAGCAAGGATCTGCTGCTGTTCAGCGGCAACACGGTGCAGAAGTTGGAAGCACCCGCTAAATAGCCCTCTCCGTCAATGCTTGCGCATTGCCACCTCTCCCAAAGGGAGAGGCAATTGCGGCTTTGAGGAAAAAGAGTGCAATTTATTTTGTGGCTTCTCCTGTCAGAAGCGTTGGCTCCCCCTTTGGGGGAGCTGGCACGACGGCAGTCGTGACTGAGAGGGTGAGCCAGTTCGGAATAAGGTTAAACGTATGTTCAAGAATCCGTCATTTATTTTTGATATCCTATGTACGGTGGTCTGGCTGGTGCTGGCCGTCCGGTATGCCCGCAAAGGCTTTCTGGCCTCGGTGGTGCAGCTGACGGGCAGCCTCATCAGCCTGTTCGGTGCCAGAGCCTTTTCAGGCTGGGCAGCCGGGCAGGTGTTCGAGCGCTTCCTCGCCGGAAGCTTCCGGGACCAGATCGCTGCCAATATCGCCGCCGGGGGAGCCGTCAGTCTGGATGGCATTGCCCAGCGGTACGCGGGCTTTCTGCCCGAGGCGTTCCGGGCATCCATCGTGGATGCCTGCGAGCGCTCCATCTCTGCCGTCCTCAATGACAACGCCGTTGTGCTGGCGGATACCATCGTCCAGAAGGTGCTGGCTCCGCTGCTGACCCCGGTGATCTCGCTGGTGCTGTTCTTTGTGGCGTTCGCCCTGCTGCGGATGCTGGTCAGCCTGCTGGTCACAGTGCTGGGGCTGGTGAACAAGCTGCCCGTGATCGGTGCAGTGAACCACTGGCTGGGCTGGGGCGTGGGCGGCATTGCCAGCCTTGTGGACATCTATCTGGTGCTCTGCGTGGTCTGGGCGCTCATTGTGATCACCGGCGGCAACCTCACTATGCTCAACGACACGGTGATGAGCGGCAGCCTTTACTATAAAGTATTCAATGTGTTCAACCCGTTTGTCTGAGCGGGGAGGGAAAAGGAGGAACAATGGTCTGCATTCGATGCCAGAAGCGGCCTGCCATTATTTTTGTCCAGCGGATGGAAAATGGCCAGATGAAAAACGAGGGGTACTGCCTGCACTGTGCCCGGGAGATGCACATCAAACCGGTCGATGATCTGATGAAACAGTTTGGCATGTCTGATGAGGACATGGATGCCATGGAAGACCGGATGGAAAACATGATGCAGGAGATGGGGGACATGAGCAACATGAACCCCTTCTCCATGATGATGGGCATGGGCCAGCCGGACCAGAGCGAAGAGGACGGCGACCTTGTGCCCGGCTCCAGCGCCACCTTCCCGCTGGGGGTGAACGGCGGTGCCCAGAACGGCAAAAACGAAAAGAAGGCGGGCAAAAACGACAAAAAGCCGCCCCGCCGCAAGTTTTTGGATACCTACTGCGAGAACCTGACCCGCAAAGCCCGGGAGGGGAAGCTGGATGATATCATCGGCCGCGACCGGGAGATCTACCGCACCATCCAGATCCTGAGCCGCCGCCAGAAGAACAACCCCTGCCTCATTGGTGAGGCGGGCGTTGGCAAGACCGCCATTGCCGAGGGCATTGCTGAGCGCATTGCCAAGGGGCAGGTGCCGGCAGGGCTGCAGGATAAGGAGATCTTCCTGCTCGACCTGACCAGCCTTGTGGCAGGCACCCAGTTCCGCGGCCAGTTCGAGCAGCGGGTCAAGGGCCTGCTGAGCGAGGTCAAGGCGGCAGGCAATGTCATCCTGTTCATTGACGAGATCCACACCATTACCTCTGCCGGTGAGAGCGAGGGTGCCATGAATGCGGGCAACATCCTGAAGCCCGCCCTCTCCCGCGGCGAGATCCAGGTCATTGGTGCTACCACCTTCAACGAGTACCGCAAGTATATCGAGAAGGACCAGGCACTGGAGCGCCGGTTCCAGCCCGTGCGGGTGGAGGAACCCAGCGTCGCTGATACGCTGGCCGTGATGGGCGGCATCAAGCACTACTACGAGGAGCACCACCATGTGCAGGTGCCCGCCGATGTGCTGAACGCCACCGTGACTCTGAGCGAGCGGTATATCACCGACCGCTACCTGCCCGACAAAGCCATCGACCTGCTGGACGAGGCCTGTGCCTGCTGTAATCTGGCCCACCCGGTCATCTCCGAGTACCTGACCATGCAGAAGGAACTGGAGGCCCTCAAGCAGGAAGAGGCCGACATGGAAAACGCCGATGTGAACGAGCCCATTGATTACGAGCGTGTGGCAGAGCGCAAGACCCGGATGGCACAGCTGGAGCGGGAATTGCCCGCCAAGCAGGCTGCAGCCGGGGAGATCCAGGTGACCATGGACGATGTGGCCAAGGTCATTGAGCTGTGGACGGGCATTCCAGCGGTGAAGATCCGGGAGACCGAGTATGCAAAGCTCGCCAGCCTTGAGACCGAGCTGAAAAAGAAGATCATCGGTCAGGACGATGCCGTGCATCTGGTGGCGCAGGCGGTCAAGCGCAGCCGCGCCGACCTTTCGGGCCGCCGCCGTCCGGCCAGCTTCATCTTTGTGGGCCCCACCGGCGTGGGCAAGACGGAGCTGGTGAAGCAGCTGGCAAACCAGCTCTTTGACGGCCCCGACCCGCTGATCCGGCTGGATATGAGCGAGTATATGGAGAAGTACGCGGTGTCCCGCATGATCGGTTCCCCTCCGGGCTATGTGGGCTACGAGGAAGCGGGTCAGCTGACCGAAAAGGTTCGCCGCCGCCCGTACAGCGTGGTGCTGTTCGATGAGATCGAAAAGGCCCACCCCGATGTGATGAATATCCTGCTGCAGATCCTGGACGAGGGCAAGATCAACGATGCCCAGGGCCGCACCGTGGATTTCTCCAACACCGTCATCTGCATGACCTCCAATGCGGGCAGCAGCGACCAGACCACCGCAAGTCTGGGCTTCAACCGCAGCGAGGAGGAGCGGAACGAGGAGAAGAGCCGCAAGGCACTGAGCCAGTTCCTCCGCCCTGAGTTTTTGGGCCGCGTGGATGAGGTCATCACCTTCAAGCCGCTGAGCGAGGAGACCCTGCAGGGCATTGCCGCCCTGATGCTGGACGAGTACAAGCCCAGCATGGAGGCCAAGGACATTGCCTACAGCTATACCCCGGCGGCACTGGCAGCGCTGGTGCACAAGAGCCAGGGCGGCAAGTTTGGTGCCCGCGACCTGCGCCGGATCATCCGCAAGGCTGTGGAGGACCCCGCCGCTGAAAAGATCATCGACGGCACCCTTGTTTCCGGCTCCACCCTGACCGTGGATGCTGAGAACGATGAGATCGTGCTGAAATAAAGAGCAAACAGAAAGCCGCTGCACAGCGTAACAACTGTGCAGCGGCTTTTGTGGTGTATAAAACCTCTCAGCCGCCTGCGGCGGCAGCTCCCCTGATAGGGGAGCCAAGCCCTGTGGGAGAGGTTACTCCACGCTGACCGGCTCCTCCGGCTTGTTGGTGGTACGGGCGCTCGTGCGGCCCTCGGGAATGATCTCGCCTGCGGCGGTCAGGCTGAGCTTGGCCAGGGTCGGACCGACCAGCTCGTACACCAGCACCGAGAAGAGCACCACGTTGCGCACCATGTGGCCATCGGAAAGCTCGGCAGCCTCGGCGGCCATGCCCAGCGCCACACCGGCCTGCGGCAGCAGGGTGATGCCCAGATACTTCTGGATCTTCTCGCTGCAGCGGGTGGCCTTGCAGCTGACATAGGAGCCGGAGATCTTGCCCAGAGAGCGGGAAGCGATATAGACGGCACCAATGAGCAGGACCATGGGGTTTGCGAGGATGTTCAGGTCCAGCTCCGCGCCGGACAGCACGAAGAACAGGATGTTCACCGGGCTCACCCAGCGGTCCAGGCGGTCCATCAGCTCATCGGAAGTGGGACAGATGTTGCAGAACACGGTGCCGGTCATCATGCAGACCAGCAGCAGCGAGAAGCTGCAGTGGATGGGGCCGACCTCAAAGCTGACCATGGAAAGGCCCACCGTCAGCAGCACAAAGGCCACCGAAAGGCTCATGCGCTTGGAGCGGGAGTGGAAGTAGATCTCCAGCTGGTTGAGCAGCAGACCGGCCAGCGCGCCCAGACCCAGGCTGAGTACGATCTCCACCAGAGGCTCCAGAAGGATGCTGATGGGGTCGATGCGGCCCTGTTCCAGCGCGTTTGCGATGCCGAAAGAGGCCGAGAAGAGCACCAGACCCACGGCATCGTCAATGGCGACCACCATCAGCAGCAGGCGGGTCAGGGGACCGCTTGCCTTGTACTGCTTGACCACCATCAGGGTGGCGGCAGGGGCTGTGGCAGAGGCGATGGCACCCAGCGTGATGGCCGATGCCATTGAGATGACATCCGGCCGGGCAAAGTGCAGGGCCACCAGAGCGATATCCACCAGCACGGTGGTGATAACGGCCTGCAGGATGCCCACAGTGATCGCCTGCCTGCCCATGCTCTCCAACACGCTGAGCCGGAACTCGTTGCCGATGACAAAGGCGATGAAGCCCAGTGCCACCTGTGTGATGATGCCGTAGCTCTCGACCTGTGCAAGGCTCCCGAAGCCGAAGCCCCAGCCGCTCAGGCCCAGCCGACCCAGAAAGAAGGGGCCCAGCAGAAGCCCCGCCACCAGATAAGAGGTGACAGCCGGCAGACGGACCGCTTTCGCTGCACGGGATGCCAACAGGCCGGCAATGAGCGAAAGGGACATGCAAATGAGCAATTGCTCCATAAAATAAGATCCTCCTCAGGAATTAAGATACGTTAAAAAGTATATCTTATCTGAGGAGGAAAAGCAACATTTGTTAATTGAATTTAAAAATCTTCTGTGCAAGGCGGTAACCGCCCAGCACGAGCTTGTCGCCCTTGGGGATCTTCAGGTTGGTCACGCCGCCAAAGCCGTAGCGGATGGAGCGGTAGACCCCGGCACTGGTGTGTGCCTTGAGGTAGGCCCACAGTTCGTTCTCCTTCTGCTTGGCAGCGGCACTGCCGTCCAGCAGAAGGAAGATGTCGCTGATGGCCATCATCATGGAGAGGTAGTGCAGCATATAGCTGCGCAGCTTCTTCTGGCCCTTGAGGGCATCCAGGTCCTGGCAGTCGATCATGTGGCGGGTCACCCGCAGCTGCTGGTCCACCCGCTTGACCATCACACTCTCGTTCACGCTCTGGTCGGCCCGGCCGATAAAGTAGCGGTACAGGTCCAGATCCATATAGTACATGCTCTTGACAAAAGGCAGGGGCTGGTAGACAAAGATGTTGTCTACATAGAAGGTGTGCTTGGGCAGCACCATGCCGCAGTCCCGCAGCACCTGCGTGCGGTACATCACCGAGTGCATCAGCAGGTTCTGGTCGGGCCGGAAGTGGCCGACATGCGTCCAGCTGAACAGCCGGTTCTGGGGGAACACGTTGGTGTAGCGCACGGTGTGGCTGGTGTTGTCCTCCACGTGCTCGTAGACATAGTTGCAGATCATCAGATCAGGCGCGGTGCCCCGGGCAGTCAGCGTGTTCAGCTTGGCCAGCACGGTCCTGAGGGCTGCTTCGTCCAGCCAGTCGTCGCTATCCACTACCTTGTAATACAGGCCGGTGGCGTTGCGGATGCCCTGATTCACGCCCTCGCCGTGGCCGCCGTTCTCCTGATGGATGGCCTTGACGATGGTGGGATATTTGGCAGCGTACTCATCGCAGATGGCGGGGGTGTCATCCTTGGTGGAACCATCGTCCACCAGGATGATCTCGGCCTGCTCCCCGGCGGAGAGCAGGGTCTCGATGCAGTGGCGCATATATGCCGCCGAGTTGTAGCACGGGACGGCGAAGGTGATCAATTTCTGAGCCATACAAAATACTCCTTTGCTCTTTTCCGGCAGATGCACAAGGCAGGAGCCGGGATGGAGATATGTGCCCATATTATAGCATTTTTGTGCAGGAAATGCTATCGAACGTGGGAAATGTCAGAGATGTTTTACAATTATCCGGGGAGTTGTGGTATACTGATTGGGTTATAAACCTCTCAGGCCGCTTTGCGTCCAGCTCCCCTGGTAGGGGAGCCAAGACTTGCCTCTCCTACCAGGAGAGGTGGCATTGCGAAGCAATGACGGAGCGGTTTTGTATGGATAGGAGGAACCATGGAAAGTCCGCATAGTATTCTGAAAAAAGTCTTTGGCTACGACAGCTTCCGCCCGGGGCAGGAGGAGATCGTCTCCCGCCTGCTGGCCGGGCAGGATGTGCTGGCCGTGATGCCCACAGGTGCGGGCAAGTCCATCTGCTATCAGGTGCCGGCCCTGCTGCTGCCGGGCATCACCATCGTGGTCTCGCCGCTGGTCAGCCTGATGAAGGATCAGGTGGGGGCGCTGGTACAGGCCGGTGTGGCGGCAGCTTTCCTGAACAACAGCCTGACGGACAACCAGAAGGCCCTGATGCTCCGCCGCGCCCGGGAGGGGTGGTATAAGATCATCTATGTGGCTCCGGAGCGGCTGGAGATGCCGGGTTTCCAGCGGTTCGCGCAGGAGCGGGAGATCAGCATGGTCACGGTGGACGAGGCCCACTGCATCAGTCAGTGGGGGCAGGACTTCCGCCCCAGCTACCTGCGCATCAAGGCGTTTGTGGACAGCCTGCCCAAGCACCCGGTGGTGGGAGCCTTTACGGCCACCGCCACGGCCCATGTGCGGGAGGACATCCGCACCCATCTGGAACTCCACACCCCCTACGAGGTGACCACCAGCTTCGACCGGCCCAACCTCTATTTTGCCACCCGCAGGGCCCTGCCCAGCGAGAAGCCCAAAGTTCTGCTCGACCTTGTGCTCAGGGAGCGGGACAATGCGGGCATCATCTATTGCAGTACCACCCGGCAGGTGGACGAGACCACCCGCCTGCTGCAGAGCCGGGGGATCCGTGCGGCAGCCTACCACGCCAAACTGGATGCGGATACCCGGCGGCAGAATCAGGACGATTTCCTCTATGACCGGGTGCAGATCATGGTGGCGACCAATGCCTTCGGCATGGGCATCGATAAGCCAAACGTCCGGTTCGTCATCCATTATAATATGCCCAAGGATCTGGAGAGCTATTATCAGGAGGCGGGCCGCGCGGGCCGTGACGGGGAGCCAGCCCGCTGCACCCTGCTCTATTCCGGCACCGATGTGCGCACCATCCGGTTCTTCATCGACAAGGAGATGGAGGCTGACAACGGCCTGCCTGCGGATGTCAAGGCCGAAGCGGCACGCAAGGCAGAGGAACGGCTCAAATACATGACCTTCTACTCCACCACGCCGCGCTGCCTGCGGGGGTATCTGCTGAGCTACTTCGGCGAGGCCGCACCCCAGAAGTGCGAGAACTGTTCCAACTGTCTGCTGGCAGCACAGGCCGCCGAACAGGTGGAGGAGCAGGCGGCACAGG
>UMDM01026489.1_pt1 | contig 12206 bp, 9 predicted proteins | sample 1964501 | NCBI WGS metagenome assembly UMDM01 (sample SAMEA4835995, study PRJEB28245) | human gut metagenome | biome: gut microbiome; material: fecal sample | place: Denmark | collected 2008
TTCGCGCTGCTTTTCAAGTTTCAACACCTCCTTCGTCAGATTTTTGTAGCCCTCAGCCACCTTGCCACCGGGATCATGGGCAAAAATGCTTTTTCCCTCTGCGCTGATTTCCTTTGCCCGGACAGAATGGGGGATCTCTGTGCTGAATACTTTGATCTTGCTGCCATAGGTCTCCCGCAGGAGCGCGGAGATCTCTTTGGCAAAGTTGGTTCGGCTGTCCACCATCGTCAGCAGGATACCGTCTATCTGGAGCTTGGGGTTGATCTGCCGCTTTACCTTGTTTACCGTGGAGAGCAGCTGTTCCAGCCCTTTGGCGGACAGATACTCCGCCTGAACGGGAATTATGATCCTGTTCGCAGCGGCCAGCGCATTGACTGTGAGCATCCCCAGGGAAGGCTGGCAGTCGATGAGGATATGGGAGTATTGTCCCTTCAGCGTGTCCAGATATTGCCGCAAGATAGTCTCACGACTCATGGCATTTACCAGGGATACTTCCATACCGGATAACTGGATGTCCGCAGGCATCAGGTCTACGCCCTCTGGGTGGTGCAGGATACCCTCGCCGGGACGGAGCGGCTCATCCATCAGGATGCGTCCCATAGCGTCCGACAGCGTAAAGGGCAGCTTGTCCGGCTGGGGATTGCCCAGGCTGATCGTCAGGCTTCCTTGCGGGTCTCCGTCGATCAGCAAGACTTTCTTTCCAGCCTGCGCCAAACCGATTCCAAGATTGGCACAGGTGGTGGTTTTGCCAACGCCGCCCTTCTGGTTGGCGATGGCGATGATTTGCGTGTTCAAATTAGGTTCTCCTTCCATAAAAAATAGCCGCTCATCAAATAGATGAACAGCTGTCTCAGTGCATAAAAAAAGCTGCCTATTCTTCCAAAATAAGCAGCTCGTCATATTTATTTAGTTTTTACTCCCGAAAAGGTCTTACATAAGAAAAAAGGGTCCTATTTTATGGGGTTTTGATGGGTTGTTACCGTCTGTCGGCTCATACATGGGCAAGCACACCCAGGCTTATATGTCTGTGTTTTATATTCTGAGGTTTTTCTCCCATTGAAAATACCCCTTTCTGTTGTAATGATATCCACTATCATAACATAGAAAGGGGTATAAGTCGAATTTTGTTTCGGTCTGTGATTCAGGAATCCAGGTAGGCTTTCAGCTTCTCCAGATCCTTTTTCATATCTGCTCTTCCTATCTGGTAGATCCGCTCCAGATTGCTCTCATCACGCTCGATCATCGCCGCCTGGATGGGACTGCTCGGACGGATGATATGAACGCGACCCTCTTTTTCCAGAGCAGACAGTTCCTCCAGTGTTTCATTATAATGGATATGCCGTTCCTCCAGATCCTTCAGAAAAGCCGGATATTTATGTAATACTGCTTTCAGAAAAAGCTGCATCTTCGGGTTTGCTTTTTTTCGGTACTTCACATCTCTGGTAAGCACCACTACGTTTTTTTCGTATCCCCGGGAAAGCATCCATTTAACCGGGATCGGATCAGACACACCACCGTCCAGAAGTCTCTTTCCCTCAAGCTTCACCGGTCGGGAGGCTATCGGGATCGATGCAGACGCACGCATCCATTCAATATCCTCCACATCTCCGTTGGGACATTCATGATACACCGGTTTTCCTGTATCCAGGTCCGTACACACCACTGTAAATTTCATGGGATTTTCTGCGTAGGTCTGACGGTCAAAAATATCCAGCTTCCAGGGCAGTTCATAATATCCAAATTCCCGGCTGTATACATCTCCTGTGGTGATCCAGTTCCGGATGCTTGCAAGTCTTTTATCCTTGCAGTACTTTTTGTTATAGCGAAGAACTCTTCCGATCTGCCTGGACTTATAATTGCATCCAAAAACAGCTCCAGCCGATACGCCCACCGCACTGTCTGCGTAAATCTCATTTTCCATCAGAACATCGATTACACCGGCTGTATACAAGCCTCGCATACCGCCGCCCTCCATAACGATACTGAATTTTTTCAATTGTGTTTCTTTCATTCATTTGTCCTCTGTATTCTGTCTGGCAGACTCTGCTGCCCTTATGCTGTCATCTTTATATCCCATTTATTGTACTTTTTGAATTATATCTGTCTTTTCTGATATATATCCATTATCAGAATATCTTGGTTGTCCACCTGCTCATATCCCAGACTTCATTTACCACATCCTGATAAAATTCCGGCTCATGGCAGATGAGAAGGATACTTCCGCGGTATTCCCTGAGAGCTTTTTTCAGCTCGTCTTTTGCATCTACATCCAGATGATTGGTAGGCTCGTCCAGAAGAAGAATGTTGGTGTCACGGTTCACCAGCTTGCAAAGACGCACTTTTGCCTGCTCACCACCGCTTAAAACTCGTACCTGGCTCTCAATATGCTTGGTCGTCAGGCCGCATTTTGCCAGTGCGGAACGCACTTCATACTGGGAAAATGACGGAAATTCCTGCCAGAGCTCTTCGATACATGTAGTTCGATTCTCACCTTTAACTTCCTGCTCAAAATATCCGATCTCAAGGTTCTCGCCCTGCTCCACACTTCCGGAAAGAGGCTTGATCAGTCCAAGAAGACTTCGAAGAAGTGTTGTTTTTCCTATTCCATTGGTTCCCACCAGTGCGATCTTCTGTCCTCGCTCCATAGTAAAATTCAGTGGCTTGGAAAGCGGCTCATCATAACCGATCACAAGATCATGTGTCTCAAAAAGCATCTTTCCTGGTGTTCGGCCATAACGGAATTTGAACTCCGGCTTCGGCTTCTCTGCTGCCAGCTCGATCACATCCATCTTGTCCAGCTTTTTCTGGCGGGACATAGCCATGTTTCTTGTGGAAACACGTGCCTTATTCCTTGCTACGAAATCCTTCAGCTCACTGATCTCCTGCTGCTGTTTGCGGTAAGCAGCCTCCAGCTGTGCCTTCTTGACCGCATAGACCTCCTGGAAATGATCGTAATCTCCTACATAACGGTTCAGTTCCTGATTTTCCATGTGATAGATAATGTTAACTACAGAATTCAGGAACGGAATATCGTGGGAAATAAGGATAAAGGCATTCTCATAATCCAGAAGATATCTTTTCAGCCATGCAATATGCTCCTCATCCAGATAGTTGGTAGGCTCATCCAGAAGCAGGATGTCAGGCTTCTCGAGAAGAAGCTTCGCAAGAAGTACCTTGGTTCTCTGTCCGCCGCTTAAATCCGTAACATCACGGTCAAGCCCAAGATCCAGAAGGCCCAGAGCTCTGGCAACCTCCTCCACTTTGGCATCGATCGCATAAAAATCGTGAAGTGTCAGTTCGTCCTGGATCGTTCCAAGCTCTTCCATCAGACCATCCATCTCGTCAGGATCTGCAGTTCCCAGCTTGTCGCAGATCTCGTTCATCCGTTCTTCTTTTTTGAGAAGAGGATCAAAAGCGGATTTCAGCACCTGGCCGATGGTCATCCCCTTTTCCAGAACTGCATGCTGATCCAGATAGCCTGCGTGGACATTTTTTGCCCACTCTACCTTACCCTCATCCGGCATCAGTTTTCCGGTCACGATACTCATAAATGTGGACTTTCCTTCGCCATTAGCGCCTACAAGTCCGATGTGTTCTCCCTTAAGAAGCCGGAAAGATACATCTTCGAAAATCGCTCTGTCTCCAAACCCGTGGGTCAGGTGTTCTACATTTAAAATACTCATTTGTTATATTCCTTTATCATTGTGGTTTTTCTGTTTTCCCGGAAGGGATTTTTAATAATGCTATAGTATTATACTTGATATTTTTCTCTGCTGTAAAGTCAAATCTCTATATACACTACGATCGGCTGACTGGCAGCCTTTTTGTATTACCGGTTAAGCTGCTGAATACTATTGAATAATTTTCCATCTTCCTACCTCATTATCTTCTGTAAAAATCCTGTTTTTATTTATTATGCCATCGGATCTCACCGTTTAATATGATCGGATAACGGATCAGCTTGTCTGAATCAAGGTTTTCCGCATACATATCTACTGCAGTTATCTGGTGATTATCATATGTGGTATAATAATAAATTCCCTTTGTCGTGTTGCAGCATGAAGTATAGATCGTGATCTCATATGCGCCCTCTGATACCTCACAGCATCCCCGCTGCTGATCAACAGAGCCTAAAATATGGAAAAACTGGCTGACACTTTCGTTTTCCCCATCTCCGGATATTGCGTTTAATTTTGTAAATGCAACCTTTACAAATCTTGACTGGCTTGAAAGATCTCCCGGAATTCCCATTCCGCCCATTCCTCTGCTGTATGGATCCAGCTCCAGCACTCCTGCAAATGTACTTTCCGGCTGCTTTCTGGATACACCCGCATAATTGTTAAGTGCAAACATCTGACCGGGGAATGGAGGATTATTTGTAAGTACGCCAACAGGATCGTCATAGATGTGCATTCCGTCTTTCATGGATTCTACAACGATGCATTCCTCCTTGTCTGCGATCATCCAGTGAAGCTGTGCCGTTGGAAGCTGTTCACTGAAGGGTGTTCCCATAAGCTTCATATTGGAAAGCATCCTCCTTGCTTCAGCCACCGAAGCACACTGGGTAAGGATCCATGGAATAAATTCATATTGCGCCACCTGGACAAGATCCTTATCTGCCTCTGTCACTTCATCTGCATATGCCGCATTCCCCACAAAGTTAAGTCCTGCCATACCCAGTCCCTTTTCATTAGCCGCGTCATAATAAAGCGGATAATCTCCTGCTACAAACGCCATTCCTATGAGAGCATAATGTGTTTTTGATTTTCCTGCATATCGAAAATCGAACTCATAATTTCTTGGGGTTATGGTCACCTCTTCTCCATAGGAAAACTCATAGTCAAGAGTTCTTCCCATATAAAAATCCTTTGTCTGATACGTTGCTGCTGTACACATAGATCTACACCTCTTCCTTACAATAATCCTGCAAATAATCTCATGAAAAGCTGTCCCAGACGAAGATATGCACTGCGTCCTGTACGGTATTGTTCTGTTACTTCCCGACATTCCTTCATTGTTTCTTCCAGGTCATTTCTTATAGATAACACAGCCGGACTGTCTGCCATAAAGCATCCGTTTTCAAAATGATGATAAAGACTTCTGTAATCCAGATTTATGGTTCCGCAGGTTGCCATACAGTCATCTACCACGCTCATCTTGGCGTGACAGAAGCCAGGTGTCCACTCGTAGATCCGCACTCCATTTTTAACCAGTCCATGATAAAAGGAACGTGTAACACTGTAAATCATTTTTTTATCCGGGATTCCCGGTGTAATGATCCTGACATCAACTCCCCTCTTTGCAGCAAGACACAGCGCATGTGTCATTTCATCCGTAATGATCAGATATGGCGTTATAAACCAGCAGTATTTTTCAGCTTTGTTGATCATGCTGATATAAACTTCCTCTCCTACCTGTTCATCATCCATTGGACTATCTGCATAAGGCTGTACAAATCCGTTCTGAGTTGCCTTATATTCTGATCTTATAAAATATTTGCTGAAATCCTCATTATTATTCCTGTCATTGGCTGCATTCCACATTTCAAGGAATGTTGCTGTCAGCGACTGAACTGCATCGCCTTCAAGACGGATCCCGGTATCCTTCCATTGTCCGTAAGGATTGGTGTAATTAAAATATTCATTTGCCAGATTATAGCCGCCTGTGAAAGCTACTTTTCCATCGATCACAGTTATTTTTCGATGATCACGGTTGTTCAGAAATACATTCAGTCCCGGCATAAACGGATTAAATACCCGGCAGTGGATTCCGATCCGCTCCATCTTTTTTACAAAATCCGTATTAATAAAGCCAATAGAGCCCATATCATCATAAAATACTCGCACTTCCACGCCTGCCTGTACACGCTCCTCCAGCACTTTCTGGATCTTTTTCCAGGCCTCTGCATCTTCTATCGCATGGTATTCCATAAAAATAAACTTTTCAGCCTTTGACAGTGCTGATAACTGTGCTTCTAATCCCTTTACCGCCTCATCATAATAAACAATATCCGTATTCTGGTATACGGGATAACCTGCATTTTTCCAAATATACTCACTGATATTTCCTGCTTTGGGGATTTTATTTTTGATATTTTCCAGTTTTTCCCGATTATCCGGCAGAAGCGGCAGAAGCTTTCTGTCGATATCCGCATATCGTTCTCGCATTTTACGGGTTCCGCCATTTAATCCGATCAGCAGATACAGCGCTACTCCCATGATCGGAAACACAAGTATCAGAATGATCCACGGCATTTTCATGGAAGAGGTCTGATTGGATGCATATAGTGCCAGAACCAGAATTCCTGCAAAGACTCTAGTCAGCAGATTAACGATCTCCGCATATTCATTCAGCCTTGTGATCACGATAATGATAAAAGCTGCTTCCAATAAAATACAAAGCACCGAAAAGCATAATCGAATGACACCGTTTTTCGTTTTTGCTCTGCCCTCCAGTGTATCCTGCCTCATAAAACCGCCCCTTTCTGCATTGAATGAGAATTTTCTGTTGTGCGTAAGCCTAACTGAATATTCCTGTTTCGTAGTAAACTCAACAATTATCTTTTGTACTGCAAACAGCGCAGCTCTTACCTGGTGGTTACTTATCCACTGTAATAAAAAATGAAATAAGAAGAAAGCCCTGGAAGCTGCAACTTCGAGGGCTTTTGCTTTTTTGTCCGCATGGACTTATAATCTCTTTGCCTGCGAGCATTATATCATACGCGATTTTTCTTCGCAATATACTCTGTATACTTTTTAAGGTGTTTCTGCTTTTACTGAACTCTTTGCTTCTATCATTGCAATAACTTTCTCCGCTGGATATAACAAAAAAGACCTTCTGCAACCTCAACGGAGAGATTTCCATGATAGAACAGCTCATTGCCGAAGCAACAGAATGTGATTTCAAAGTTGCTCTCGAAACGAATAAGCCAAAAACTGGTTAAAAAACACCCCTTTGATTTTCCAACGAGGCTTGTGACTATTGCAAGTCAACAAAATGCTTGTTTCTACACCCCTTGACCTTTCTTTCTTATTTATAATGAGAAAGAAAGAAAAAGAAAGGAAAGGCAACCTTTTCAAATCTGGATCGAACTGACAGAAGAGATTATCCAGAGGATGCAATCAGAGAATCTTTACTGAACAGCATTGTTCACCGTGATTACTCTTTCAGCGGAAGCAATCTGGTCAATATCTATGAGGATAAGGAATGTTACCGCTCCTTGAATCGTTCCTACATCATCAAGCAAAAGCGGGATAATCATTGTCATAAAGAAATTCAAACTTGCGTCCTCTTTTTCTACGAAGGAAGAAAGCTGATACCCTTGTTTCTTATCAGTCCATCTAAAGGCTGTAAAAGAAATAAAAGATATGATTGCTGCTAAAATCCATGTAGCACATAACAAAAACACAACAATCAGCACATTATTAAGGCGAACAAATTCTCCCCAATATGACTGATTTTCAGCAAGTTCGCTGACGGGGGTAAATTTGAAATTGCGTACAATAGTCAAAAAAGCCAATGGACTCAATGATTGCAGCATTAGCTTATGTTTCAAGCTTATCATTAGAAAAAAAACATATTCATCATTACGTCTAAATCCGCTTCGCGCAACGCCCTTTGTAGTCCTCGTCTATACGCTTTTTCCAATCTGCGCTCAGCGGGGCACTGCACCGGACAGAGCTGATTGCTTCGCTGACCACTTCATAATTCAACGCGGTTCCTTCACTGTCGCACTGATAGTTGACTGCACGATCTGCACCGATTCCGAACTGGCTTGCAGTCTCTACTGCGTCAATATTGGCACCAAGGAACAAAAACTCCCAACCGTATTTCGCTTTCTGCCGCTCGATCATCTGCTTCACTTTTTCGCTGTTGTACCGGCGGCTGGCATTTTCCATTCCGTCCGTAGTGATTACGAACATGGTGTGCTCCGGGACATCTTCCGGTCGTGCATACTTATGAACATTTCCAATGTGATGAATCGCACCGCCGATGGCATCTAAGAGTGCTGTGCATCCGCGAACCGTGTAGTCACGGTCAGTCATCGGTCGGATATCCTTTACATTTACACGGTCGTGCAGGACTTCGCTCACATTGTCAAACAGCACCGTTGAGATCAGTGCTTCGCCCTCTGCTTTTTTCTGCTGCTCAATCATGGAATTGAATCCGCCGATGGTATCCCGTTCCAATCCGCTCATGGAACCGCTGCGGTCTAAGATAAAAACGATCTCTGTTAAATTTTTTCTCATATGCTTGTCCTCCCAAAAGATTATGGCTGCTCAGTTTCGTACCTTACAGCCATAATATAGCGATTTTCTTTTGTGAAGTGGTCGCATAGAAAACGACATTTCTTTGTCCTTATGCCCCGATCAGGCTCTGGTCAAAAGCAAACAATGCCTCGTTGATTTCATACACATTGTAGTTTCCCCGTTCGACAAAATATTCTACAATGATATCGAATTTGCTCGAATGGGAAAGAGTAAATCCTGCCTTGCCGAGCATCTCCTGCATCTGGGCAAGCGGCAACTCCAAAGCGAGAGCAAATGCCAGCACTGTTGGTTTGGATGGCTTATAGAATTTATCAGAGCGAATTTTGGAAAAGAGTTTCCGGTCAATGTTTGCCTTCTTGTAACACTGGGCATCCGTCATGCCGCTTTCGTCAATCTTCCGCAGCAGCATTTCCGAAAAGCTCTCATCAATCTGCCCCAGTGCCTCCTCCAGAGATTGACTGCTGCAAGATTTACAGATTGCTTCGGACGGCAGCGGGGCAGATGCAGCTTCAAAGCAGGATTCCTCTGACAGCGCTTCAAGCCGCCGTCTCTGTTCTACTCGACTGTCGGTATGTTCATCCACATACCAGTCATCTATGTACGCCGCGATATCAGCAAACAGTTTTCCGCTAATCTGATATGCCTTCTTATCAAAGATAACGATGTAGACCATCATCTCATTTTCCAGCAAGAATGCACTGATGGTATCGACTGCAACCTTCAGAGCCTGGTCTTTTGGATAGCCGTAGATGCCGGAGGAAATCAGCGGAAAGGCCACCGACTGACAGCCATTTTCTTTTGCCAGGTTCAAAGATGTCCGATAACAGGATTCCAGAAGCTGTTGTTCCTGATGCTTGCCATCTCGCCAGCGCGGGCCGACTGCATGAATCACATATTTGCAGGGCAGGCGATATCCCTTTGTGATTTTTGCGCTGCCAGTCTCGCAGCCATGCAGCGTACTGCATTCTGCAAGCAGTTCCGGTCCGGCGGCACGATGAATGCAGCCGTCCACACCACCGCCGCCCAAAAGAGAAGTGTTGGCAGCATTGACGATTGCGTCAACGCGCATTTTTGTAATATCGTTTCTGATAATCTGTAACGGCATGAAGCATACCTCCCATTCGTCCGATCAGAGTCCTTGTCTGATCAAATATCTATTAAAGTGTCTCATACATTGCTTTCAATTTTTTCGGCGCTACACCGTTCCTGCAAATACACTGCCATAAAGGGCAAATATATTTGCTTCCCGTCCGTATTGTTCTATGCTATAATACTATTGTTGTCCAACCGAAACCCGGCAACGGGAGGAGGTGAACGTTATAGACACTTTAATTACCTTTATCATCACTGTTGCGGCAGGTGTTACTTGCCATCTCATCTGCAAATGGTTAGACAGACATGATAGGGACAACAAATAGCCTAGTGGTTTCTTATCCACTATAATAAAATAAGAAGAAAGCCCAAGAAGCTGCAACTTCAAGGGCTTTCACTCTTTTTGTTATAAACACTTTAATACCTTTTGCCTACTGGCATTATATCATACGCAATTTTTCTTTGCAATATACTTAATATATTTTTTAAGGTGTTTTGTGCGCTACGTGTGTTCTACACTTCAAAATCGCCCACTTTTTTAGAAAATCCAAGAACTTTCAGGCATAAAAAAACCCCGGAAAATCAAAAATTTCCGAGGTTTTGATAAATTTCCGTATTCGATTGGAATTATCGCTTGCAGAACTGGGAAGGCTTGATTTTACTGAATTCTTGATATGTAGTGTTGCAAACACGTTACAAACGCACGGCTTCTCATTACTCCTCAGAACACCTCAAAACCTAACTATAAACTTTATATCAGACTCTTACTCTCCCCTAACTTAAATAGATACTACTGTCTTAATTGAAATATATCTACAAAAGCTTTTCTTTAAAAATTCCATGTTCCACATCCACACTATTCATTCTATAAAATGTTCTATGTAACTCCCCTTATCATTGCAAAACTTCTATAATAAAATGGCATCCTTACACCATACGTGAATCCTTTATTCAGCATTTAATCCCATTTCGTTATCCTGATCGTGGCTATACCAAATCGATTCTCTTTTATGTTGGAGATCTTCAACATCTTGAATAAGAGTATAACAAGTCCGTTCAAAATGCGGTTTTAAAATTGTATATTCTGATACAGGTCTAAATTTCAAATTATTAATATAATATGAAACTAGTTTTTTCACATCTTCTTCAGATGAAGTTTCCTCATCAAGAATATCTTCTTCCAAACCCATATCATAATCTTTACTGTATTTTATAGTATTCTCCATTTGTACATCTGTTTTTGGAACTTCAGAATTGTCTGCCGCAAATAAATATACATATTTACACCCTACTAATTCGGATATTTTCAATATATGAGGAACAATTATTTCCCAAAAAACATATACCCCAAATTTAAATTCTATTTCAATATCAGGCTTATAATTTGCATCCTTACACAAAAATTTAATATCAATAGCAGGATAGGTTTCTTGAACATTTTTTACAAACTCACTATCGCCAGCTTGATTTGACGCTTCTTCACGTTCTTTTTTTATTTCCGCCTGCTCTTGTGCATATGAAATTAGTACTGTTGCTCTGTCTGAATCTTCAATCTTCTCATCAAACAACGCATACGCATCCCCCAACAATTCGTATGCCGCATCTTGTTCTTCCTTGCTTAATCCTTCTAAATTACTCTGTTTTATCGCTTTTACTAATTTTTCTACACATTCACGTTCTACAAGTGACATTTTTATAGTATTTAATTCTTTATATAAGATTCCGCAATTAAGAGCATAGTAATATGCAATCTTTCGTGTTCTCTTATCTCTAACTAAAAAAACTTTTGTATTATTATTGCTATCATCATTCCATGCTTTATTATTAAGATATTCTGCAAGTATGTTGCCACTTTTTGCTTGTAAAAATTCTTTAATATCTTCCTTATTTGATCCATACATTCTTAAATTTTCAACAATCAAATTTTCAGAAAGATACTTTTTTTGCTTACTAATCGAATCCATATGACATTCTCCAAAAAAGTCACAGGTATCATTACCTGTGACTTTTAATTCCTAAATCAAGCTAAAACTACACCTTTTCTTCTAAGCATTTCTCGTTTTGCATCTACTCTCATAGCACGCAAACTTAATTTTTGTGATCCATTCTCATTAGGTGCAAGTCCTTCCCTTGCTTGCTTCCAAGAAAACTCCTCATGAGATAAAGAACTTAAGTCCCATGCATCAAATGAATCATATCGTTCAAATACAGACTCTACTAACCTCTTTTCTTCCTCAGTAAGACTTTCATTAACAGACTCAAACATATGATTACATTTATACTCGTTCCTTACGCTCCTAAGAACAGGGCCAAATTTCCAAGCTTCAAATGAATCTCCAAACAGAGGATTATTTGTGTTCATCAATGACTCCCTCTGCGAAAAATACATCATTTTGTGCATTTTCATTTCATCCATATCACAGCCATGTCTTTCAACATTCAATTCATTCAAATATTTTGCAACAGCTAAAGTCTTGCTCATATATAACCCTCCTTTCTTTTATACTATTATACTTCTTTTTTTCTAATTTGACCATATACATTTTGTTGTTTTTCTTACTTTTTATACTATACTTATGTGCATTTTTAATGATTCTATACCGTTTACGTACCTTTTTCTAAGAATTAGACACAGATAATTATCATTTATCCAATTATTAAAGACCTTTCTCTATATCTGCTGTAAGAGCACCAACCGTAATACCACACTAGAAATCATACTAAATGAAATGATTTACATTTAACTTCATAAAGCCAACACTTCCTCTTCAGTACTGGCTTTATTCAAAAATCACATTATTAAAAAAACATCTGCCATACTCTCATAGATAACAATGACAAAAT
>UMDM01017560.1_pt1 | contig 12199 bp, 8 predicted proteins | sample 1964501 | NCBI WGS metagenome assembly UMDM01 (sample SAMEA4835995, study PRJEB28245) | human gut metagenome | biome: gut microbiome; material: fecal sample | place: Denmark | collected 2008
TTCTTTTTAAAAGTTGATAATATTCTGTTTGAATTCTCTTTCTTTCTGATCCAGGCACCCCATGCCCAAAGCCGGTCGGCGATGGTAAGGAGTACCAGCGGGATGACAAACCAGGAGATGATGCCGGCTATCTTCTTGGCGGCACTTACTTCCGGCATCTTGCCGATTTCAGTCTTCTCCAGCGGCTTGCCTGCCAGGTCTGCCATCTTAGGCAGGTCGTTGTGGCTCCATTTCCGGATGATGGTGCCGTCTTTCAGCAGCAGCAGTCCCGGGTTGCTGCGTATCACGGTCTTCAGCGTCGTCTCGTCTGTGATATAGAAGGGATATTCTGCTCCCGTGATGTCTTGCCAGTGCCTGATGGCTTTCTCCGTACTTGCCGTGAGGCAGAGGAAGGGATAGTCATGGTCGGTGGCATACTCGTATATCTCATCGATGCTTCCGAAGTTGCTGTCATCGGCAAAGTCGAGATGTGGCGAGATAAGCAGGAAGGTGTATCCCTTGCGGTGAATCACTTCCTGGGTGATGTCTTCGCCCGTCTTCATATCTTCTATGCTGAAGTCGTGGATAGGAGGTACGTAGCCTTCTTCGGTCTGCACCGTCTTGCTGTCGATGAAGGTCCAGGTAGAATCGGGATAGTTGTCTATAGTAAACTCCTTCCGTTCTCCGTTCTTCTCCAGGATGAAGGTGGTGTCAAACTTCGGCTGTTTGGCTCCCTTCGGAATCTCCATACCCTTGGCTATGTTGGCGCCGATGTGATAAGGGCGGAAGTCGAACTGAGGCAGATACCACAGGCTCCAGGTGCTCATCACGATGGAGAAGAGGAAGGTGTAGTTGATTACCACCCACTGTGTCTGTCTCGAAATGAGTCTCGGCATCTCCAGCGGCTTTCTCCAGAGCAGGACGGCGAATATCAGGAGAATGATGTTCTTGATGAATGTCTCCATATTGGTGAGCACTACGGCATCACCGAAGCATCCGCAATCCTTTACTGGGTCTGCGATGACGATCCAGAGTGTAATCAGCGTCATCACTATCATCACGGCAAGGGTAATCTTGCTCGTCAGTCTCCGTCGGATGGCGAAGAGAAGGAAGATACCGATGGCAAACTCAGCAGTGGCAAGCAATACCGACATCACCAGAGTGCTCCAGTCGGGAAACATCCAGTCGATATGCAGCGCTTCCAGATAGTCGGTTATTTTGTATTGCGTGCCCAGTGGATCCATTCCCTTCACGAATCCTGAGAAGATGAAGGTTACAGCCACGAGCAGTCGCCCGATATTCACCGCTGTTTTTGTTATAATCTGCTTTGCTGTCATATCAATGTCCTCTTTTACCTGATAGAATGAACCTTCTTATTAATGAGCCTTCTTACTTTTCTCCCATTTTGATGGCACCGAAAACTGCGTAGTTGATGATGTCCATATAGTTGGCATCAATGCCTTCTGATACGAGAGTGGCTCCTGCGATATCCTCGATTTCCTTTACTCGCTGTATCTTGGTGAGAATAAAGTCGGTATAGCTGCTCACTCGCATCGATCGCCAGGCCTCGTCGTAGTCGTGATTCTTCTTGAGCATCAGTTCCAGGGCTTCCTGGGCATGCTTGTCGTAGAGCTTCATCGCCTCTTCCGGTGTCATATCTACTTCATCCACGAATGGCTTTTCCAGCTGGATGAGTCCTACGATACCATAATTAATAAGCGCGATAAACTCCGGACGGATGCCTTCGCCTACGAGTGATTCTTTCTTGATTTCAAGCGAGCGGATGCGCTTCGCCTTGATATAGAGTTGGTCGGTTAAGGAAGATGGGCGCAAGATTCTCCAAGAGGCTCCATAATCGTGAAGCTTCTTCTCAAATAATGCCCTGCATTCTCCCATAACAACTTTAAACTGCTGTTCTGTTTTCAATAAATCTGCCATAATAATTTCGAAATTCGGTGCAAATATACACATTTATTGTGAAATAGCCAAATAATTATTTTGTATTTTACATTATTTGCAGTAACTTTAGACAAGTTACGCTGCATCTCAACAATAAAAATAAAAAAAGTGCTTTTTTATTTTGTATTGTCTTCGATTTGCAGTAACTTTGCACCCCGAAATTAAATGAGTATGAGAAATTTGACCAATGCCGAACTGGCGCAAATACTAGATAAGGATATTTTTCACGAGATTTCAGAGGCGGCGGATGCGCTGTCTGTGGAATGCTATGTAGTAGGTGGATATGTGCGCGACCTCTTCCTGGAGCGCCCTTCCAATGACATCGATGTCGTGGTGGTGGGGAGCGGAATTGAGGTGGCTTCTGCCCTCAAGAAGAAGCTGGGCAAGAAGGCACATCTTTCGGTGTTCCGAAATTTCGGAACCGCACAGGTTAAGTATAAGGATACTGAAGTGGAGTTCGTGGGAGCACGAAAGGAGAGTTACAACCGTGATTCGCGCAAGCCGATTGTAGAGGATGGAACCCTGGAGGATGACCAGAACCGTCGCGACTTCACCATCAATGCTATGGCGGTCTGCCTGAACAAGGACCGTTTTGGCGAACTCGTCGATCCGTTTGATGGTGTCTATGACCTGGAGGATGGCCTCATTGCCACTCCGCTCGATCCGGATATCACCTTTTCTGACGACCCGCTCCGTATGATGAGATGTGTACGTTTTGCTACCCAGCTCAATTTCCAGATAGAAGATGAGACTTATGCCGCTCTCTCGCGCAATGCCGAACGGCTGAAGATTATCAGTGGCGAGCGTATCTGCGACGAGATGAACAAGATTATGCTCTCCAAGCATCCCAGCAGCGGCTTCTATTATCTGAAGGATACCGGACTGCTCGATCTCATCCTGCCGGAACTGGTGGCAATGGATAAGGTAGAGACCCGCAACGGAAAAGCCCACAAGAACAATTACGACCATACGATGGAGGTTTTGGAGAATGTGTGCAAGCACAGCGATAACCTCTGGCTCCGCTGGGCTGCCCTCTTCCATGATATAGGAAAGCCGAGGAGCAAGCGATGGGACAACAACATCGGATGGACTTTCTACAGCCATAACATTATCGGTGCCAAGATGATTCCTAACATCTTCCGCCGTATGAAACTGCCGATGGATGCCAAGATGAAGTATGTGCAGAAACTGGTGGAGCTCCACATGCGTCCGATTGTGATAGCGGATGAAGAGGTGACTGATAGCGCCGTGCGCCGACTGCTGAATGATGCGGGTGATGACATCAACGACCTGATGACGCTTTGCGAGGCTGATATCACCAGCAAGAACCAGGTGCGCAAGCAGCGATTCCTGGATAACTTCAAGATGGTGCGCGAGAAGCTGGTTGATCTTCAGGATCGTGACTACAAGCGACTGCTCCAGCCATGCATCGACGGCAATGAAATCATGGAGATGTTCCAGCTCAAACCATGCCGCGAAGTAGGCATACTGAAGCAGTATCTCAAGGATGCCGTGCTGGACAACAAGGTGGCTAACGAGCGCGAGCCGCTGATGGAACTTCTGATGAAGAAAGCCCAGGATATGGGGCTGAATATGGCAGAAAACTTAAACAGAGAATAATTTTTGTTAAATAACGGCTCCCTGCGAGCCGTTATTCGTTTATTATTCGTAATTTTGCACCGCTTTTTAAAACTAAAAGCATTGTTTCAGTTTCCGCCAGAGGGCGGTATATATAAAAGGTATGACATAAAATAATAAATTATAATATAAATAGGTATGAAAATTAAAAACGTTTTGTTTGTTGCAGCAGTTTGTGTTCTTGCTGCTTTGACATCATGTGGTGGAAGTAAGAAGGGTGGTTTACCAGACTTCGGCGATGATGAGTTTGCCGTGGCTACCATCGGCACTTCCAACGCCGCATTGCAGACTACCTATCCTGCTACCATCAAGGGTATTCAGGATGTAGAGGTACGTCCTAAGGTTTCTGGCTTCATTACAAAGGTTTTTGTACATGAGGGTCAGACTGTTTCAGCAGGTCAGGCTTTGTTCTCTATCGATAGCGAGACTTATCAGGCTGCTGTCCGTTCAGCTGCTGCCGCTGTCAATACAGCCAAGGCTCAGGCTAATACGGCAAAGTTGACTTACCAGAACAATAAGAAGTTGTATGATAGCAAGATTATCGGTGAATATGAACTTTCTACAGCAGCTAACGGCTATGCAACCGCTAAGGCTCAGGTAGCTCAGGCAGAGGCTGCTCTGGCTTCAGCCCGCGAGCAGTTGTCTTGGTGTACCGTTACCAGCCCTTCTGCAGGTGTTGTAGGTAGCCTTCCTTTCAAGGTGGGTGCTTTGGTTAGCGCTTCTGGCCAGGCTTTGACTACCGTTTCCAACATCAGCACCATGGAGGTATTCTTCTCACTCTCTGAGTCTCAGATCTTGAGCATGTCTAAGACCAATGGTAGTGTTCAGGCAGCCATTGCTGCGTTCCCAGCTGTTAAGTTGCAGTTGGCAGACGGTTCTATCTATAATCACCCAGGTAAGGTAGTCAAGATGAGTGGTGTCATCGATGCTACTTCCGGTTCTATCTCTCTCATCGCTCACTTCGCTAACCCAGAGAAGTTGCTGAAGAGTGGTGGTGCAGGTTCTATCGTGGTTCCTAACGATCATAACAGCGCTATCGTTATCCCTCAGGAGGCTTGCTCTCAGGTTCAGGATAAGATCTTCGTTTACATCGTAACCAAGGATAACAAGGTGAAGTATTCTGAGATCAAGGTAAATCCACAGGATGATGGCAAGAACTATATCGTAACTGCAGGTCTTCATGTAGGCGATCGTATTGTTTTGAAGGGTATTACCAAGTTGACCGATGGTCAGCAGATCAAGCCTATCACTCTGGAGCGCTACAATCAGAAGATTGCTGAGGCTGCCAAGTTGGCTGAGTCTCAGGATAACGCTCATGCCTTCGCTACTGCTATGGGCGGAAAGAAGTAATATATAATAAGGTATAAAGAAAAATAGTAAATTATGTCATTTACAAACTTTATAAAACGCCCGGTACTTTCGACGGTGGTTTCCATCTTCTTCGTCTTGCTGGGTATTATCGGCTTGGTATCGCTGCCTATCGAGCAGTATCCGAATATCGCGCCGCCTACCATCTCGGTAACTGCTACCTATACGGGTGCAGATGCCCAGACGGTGTTGAACTCTGTCGTTGCTCCGCTGGAGGAGAGTATCAACGGTGTGGAGAACATGACTTATATGACCTCTTCCGCGTCTAACTCTAGTCTTGAGATCACCGTTTACTTCAAGCAGGGTTCCGACCCAGATATGGCTGCGGTCAACGTACAGAACCGTGTATCTCAGGCGCAGTCTCTGCTGCCTGCCGAGGTTACCAGGGAGGGTGTCACCGTAACCAAGGTACAGAGTTCCAAAGTCATCATGTTTGCTCTGACTACAGACGATGGACGTTACGACGACCAGTTTGTTACCAACTACGCCTTGATCAACGTCATTCCTCAGTTGAAGCGTATCAATGGTGTGGGTGATGTGCAGAGCCCTTCTGTCCGTAACTACTCTATGCGTATCTGGTTGAAGCCAGAGAAGATGAAGGAGTTCGGACTGGTTCCTTCTGATGTTTCTCAGGCTTTGGCAGAGCAGAATATCGAGGCTGCCCCTGGTAGCTTTGGTGAAAGCTCTGATATGCAGTATGAATATACCTTGCGCTACAAGGGTCGTTTGAAGACTCCAATGGAGTATGAGAACATCCTTATCAAGAGCAATACTTCCGGTCAGACGCTCCGTTTGGGCGAAATTGCCAAGGTTGAGTTGGGTGGTTTGCAGTATAACGTAAACCTGCTCAATGATGGTCAGCCTGCCGTGCTGGGTATGGTTCAGCAGATTGCCGGTTCCAACGCTACCCAGATTGCCAGCGACGTAAAGAAATCGCTTGATGAACTGGAGAAGAGTTATCCTCCTGGGTTGAAGAATGTTATCCTGATGGATGTTACTGAGTTCTTGTTCGCATCTATCGAGGAAGTTATCTTCACCTTGATCATCACCCTGGTACTGGTGTTTATCGTAGTGTATATCTTCTTGCAGGACTTCCGTTCTACGCTGATTCCTATGATTGCCGTGCCTGTGGCTTTGGTCGGTACCTTCCTCTTCCTCTGGATCTTCGGATTCTCCATCAACCTGCTTACGCTGTCAGCCCTGCTGCTGGCTATTGCGATTGTGGTCGATGATGCCATTGTGGTGGTCGAGGCGGTTCACGCCAAGCTCGACCAGGGTTACAAGAGTGCCCTTACTGCAGCTATCGATGCGATGAACGAAATTTCCAGCGCCATCATCTCTATTACATTGGTGATGTCTGCCGTGTTCGTTCCTGTATCGTTCATCGGTGGAACTTCCGGTTACTTCTACCGTGAGTTCGGTGTAACCATGGCTGTATCTATCGTTATTTCGGCTATCAACGCGTTGACTTTGTCTCCTGCGCTCTGTGCCGTATTGCTGAAGCCACACGAGGAGGGTCACGAGAAGAAGATGTCTTTCGTGGATCGTTTCCACGCAGGATTCAACTATCAGTTTGAGAAGATTACCAATAAATATAAAGGTGGTGTCAAGTGGGTTATCAATCATGGCATCATCGCTGGTAGCCTCGTGGCTGTCAGCATCGTAGGTCTGGTTGCCCTGATGGGTACAACCAAGACGGGTCTGGTGCCTGATGAGGATACCGGTACTATCTTCGCTTGTATCTCTACAGCTCCTGGTACTTCTCAGGAACGTACAGCAGAGGTGGTTAAGCAGGTAGATAAGATGCTGGCTAGCAACCCAGCCATCGCAACCCGTAACGCCATCATGGGTTATAGCTTTATCGGTGGTGCCGGTTCTAACCAGGGTACCATCATCGTGAAGCTGAAGCCATTCGAGGAGCGTCCGGGTGGATTCTTCCACCGTATCAAGGAGGCTTGTACCGGTGGCGGTATCGAGGCGCTGTTTGTCAACCCTATGGAGTATACCTCTGTATTGGGTATGATCTACAAGCAGACTGCTGCTATCAAGGATGCACAGGTGCTTGCCTTCGCTCCACCTATGATTTCCGGTTTCTCTGTACAGAATGGTATCACCATGACCATGCAGGATAAGACCGGTGGTGACTTGAACAAGTTCTATGACAATGTGAAGAAGTTCCTGGCTGAGTTGAACAAGCGTCCTGAAATTCAGACTGCCCAAACTCAGTACAACCCTAACTATCCTCAGTATATGGTAGATGTTGATGTTGCCAAGACCAAGCAGGCTGGCATCTCTCCATCAACAGTATTGTCTGTCATGCAGGGTTATCTTGGTGGTCTCTACGCATCTAACTTCAATGCCTATGGTAAACTCTACCGTGTCATGATTCAGGCTGGACCTGAGAGTCGTATGCGTCCAGACGATCTGAGCAAGATTTATGTACGTTGTGCTGATGGCACCATGTCTCCTGTAAGCGAGTTCGTGAACTTGAAGAAGGTTTATGGTCCAGCAAACATCACCCGATTCAACCTGTTTACCTCTATGGATGTATCTGTAACTCCTAACAGCGGTTACTCTACCGGTGACGGTATGAAGGCGATTGCTGAGGTTGCCAAGGAGACATTGCCAGAGGGTTACGGCTATGAGTACTCTGGTTTGACCCGTTCTGAGGCTGAGTCCAGCAACTCTACAGGTTTGATTTTCGCACTCTGTATCGTATTCGTTTACCTCATCTTGAGTGCCCAGTACGAGAGTTACATCTTGCCTCTGTCAGTAGTATTGTCTATCCCATTCGGTTTGGCAGGTGCGTTCATCTTCACCAACCTCTTCGGTCACTCTAACGATATCTACATGCAGATTTCGTTGATTATGTTGATCGGTCTGTTGGCTAAGAACGCCATCCTTATCGTACAGTTCGCCCTCGAGCGTCGTCGTACGGGTATGGCTATCAAGTACTCAGCTATCCTGGGTGCCGGTGCCCGTCTCCGTCCTATCCTGATGACCTCTCTGGCGATGGTTATCGGTCTGTTGCCTCTGATGTTCGCATCAGGTGTAGGTAAGAATGGTAACCAGACCCTGGGTGCTGCCGCCGTAGGTGGTATGTTGCTCGGTACAATCTGCCAGATCTTCGTGGTTCCTGCTCTCTTCGCAGTCTTCCAGTGGTTGCAGGAGAAGTTGACCCCAATGAAGTTCGAGGATGAGTTGAACGAGGAGGTAGCTGCCGAGTTGGAGCAGTATGCCAACGCAGCTCATCAGAAGAAGGGTATCGAGAAGAAGTAATAACGCAATGTAACTTCAAAGGAAACAATGAAAAAGAATTTAAATATCATCATATTGGGTCTCGCAGCGCTCTCCCTGAGCAGCTGCAAGACTCTCTACGGAAAATATGAGCGTCCGGATGTGAAGACCAGCGGTATCGTTCGCGATGTAGCTTCTGATACAGATACATTGGCTGTAAAGGATACTACTACCTTCGCCAATATCCCTTGGCGCAGTGTCTTTACCGACCCTCAGCTCCAGTCAATCATTGAGAAGGGATTGAACAACAATGTCAACCTCCTCAATGCGGCTTTGAACGTGAAGATAGCAGAAGAGCAGCTGAAGTGTGCTAAGTTGGCATTCCTGCCTGCCTTGTCTTTCACTCCTCAGGGAACCATCGCTTCCTGGGATGGTCAGGCTGCCACCAAGACTTACACGATGCCTGTTACAGCCAGCTGGATGGTAGACCTCTTCGGCAATCTGCTATCTCAGAAGCGCAGTGCCCAGATGGCGCTGCTCCAGTTGCAGGATTATCAGGTATCTGTCAAGACCAACCTCATCGCCAACATCGCCAACATGTATTATACTCTGTTGATGCTCGACAAGCAGGTGGAGCTGGTTAACAATATGGAAGGTTTGACCAAGAATACCTGGGAGACCATGAAGGTGCTGAAGGATACCAAGATTGGTTATCGCGGAACTTCTGTTCAGGCTGCCGAGAGCAACTACTATACAGTGTTGACTCAGAAGACTGACCTGATGCGTCAGATTCGTGAGACAGAGAACTCCCTGAGTCTTCTCATCGGTGACCAGGCTCATTCTATTGCCCGTGGCAAGTTGGAGAATCAGAGTCTTCCTGCAACATTCTCTACCGGTGTAGGCATCCAGTTGCTCAACAACCGTGCCGATGTTCACGCAGCCGAGATGAATCTGGCTCAGTGCTTCTATGGCATTGAGACTGCCCGCAGCAAGTTCTATCCATCTATCACCATTTCTGGTACAGGTGCATTCACCAACTCCGCTGGCGCAGGTATCGTGAATCCAGGCAAGTGGTTGCTTTCTGCTGTTGGTTCATTGGTTCAGCCAATCTTCCAGAATGGTAGAATCATTGCCGGATTGAAGGTGGCTAAGATGCAGTATGAGCAGGCTTACAACACCTGGCAGAACACCGTGCTGAAGGCAGGTAGCGAGGTGAGCAATGCCCTCGTGCTCTACAACTATTCTGACGAGAAGGGTAAGGTGGAGGCTAAGCGTATCGCTGTACTCGAGAAGAATGTAGAGGATACACGTAAGTTGATGTCAGAGGCTGGCGGTTCTTACCTTGAGGTAATCCAGGCACAGTCTTCACTGCTCAACGTACAACTCTCAAAGGTAGCTGATGACTTCTACAAGATACAGGCAGTAGTTAATCTCTACTATGCATTGGGTGGAGGAGCTAAGTAATTTATAGTTAATAATTAATAGTTTATAGTTATGGCTAGTATAATAAGTCCAAAGGCAGAGGTTTCTCCAAAGGCTAAGATTGGAGACAACTGCAAGATATATCCATTCGTCTATATCGAGGACGATGTGGTCATCGGCGACAACTGTACCATCTATCCCTTTGCGAGCATCATGAACGGTACTCGCATGGGTAATAATAATAAGGTGTTCCAGGCAGCCGTTATCGCTGCCCTCCCACAGGATTTCAACTTTACCGGTGAGGAGAGTGAGGTAGTGATTGGCGACAACAATACCATCCGTGAGAACGTGGTTATCAACCGTGGTACACACAAGTGTGGCAAGACCGTTCTGGGCAACAACAACTTCCTGATGGAAGGTGCCCATATCTCTCACGATACCGTAATCGGCAATGGTTGCGTATTCGGTTATGGTACCAAGATTGCAGGCGACTGCGTGATTGGTAACGGTGTCATCTACTCAACATCCGTAGTAGAGAATGCCAAGACTAGAGTAGGTGACTTGGCGATGATTCAGGCTGGTACCACCTTCTCTAAGGATATTCCTCCTTATATCATTGCCGGTGGAAAGCCTGTGAAGTATGCAGGTCCTAACACCATCATCATGGAAGCAGCCGAGGTTACCGAGAAGGTTCGCAAGCACATTGCGAATGCCTACCGACTGGTATTCCATGGTCAGACATCCCTCTTCGATGCCATCAACCAGATCAAGGATCAGGTGCCAGATGGTCCGGAGATTCAGAACATCATCCAGTTCCTGGAGAGTTCCCAGAAGGGTGTCATCACTAAGATGTAGTTTTGATTGGAAGGGTTTAATCCCTTCGTTTACTATTATGTTTAGTTAAAATTCAAGTCATACCTATTTGAATTTTACTCAGTATCTTGAAAGGGCTGGCCGTGAGGTCGGCCCTTTTTATGTGTGTATGGTATGAAATCTCCGTTCATAAGTTTTGAACGCACATTCAGTACTTTTGAATGTATGTTCAGTACTTTTGAACGGAGATTCAAAACTTGTGAACGAAGATTTCTATTAGGCTTATCAACAAATTCTATTAATGGTAGCAATAAATTCCTCTTATGATATCCACAAATTCTATTAAGGATAGTCGTAATATCAATCTATTCCATCATCCATCACATACTATAATAGATTCAAGCACCTTATGCAGCGAATCTCTCTTCCCTTAATAATTAATAGAATAAATGCAAATAAATGCAATTTTATTTTGTTATCTCTTCGTTTATGTGTATCTTTGCAAACAATTTGGGTAATTATGCCCTTCCGGTCTGAAAATAAATAGATTTAGAAATGAGAAAGAAACAATATAAGCCTCGCAATCATCGTGGATTGCAGGTTGTTACTTTATGCATCAGCACCGCCATGGTGCTTGTTTTGTTGGGATTGGTCATCTTTTCCGTATTGATGGGAAGAAACCTCTCTTCCTATGTCAAGGAGAACCTGGTGGTACAGGTGATGCTGGAGCAGGATGTTACCAATCCTGAGGGCTTGCAGATGTGTAAGCGCCTGAAAGCCCGTCCTTACGTGAAAGGTCTGACCTATATCTCCAAGGAACAGGCTTTGCAGGAGGCTACCCACGATCTGGGTACCAATCCAAGCGAATTTGCCGGTGTGAACCCTTTCCAGCCATCTATCGAAATCACGACACAGGCGGATTATGCCAACAATGATTCCCTGAAGTGGATAGCCAAGGAGCTGAAAAGCTATTCGCGCGTGACGGAAGTAAGTTATCAGCACGACCTGATAGAACAGGTGAACAATTCGCTCACCAAGATAAGCATCGGTCTTCTTATCGTAGCTGCCCTGCTTACCTTTATCTCGTTCTCGCTTATCAACAATACGGTGAGACTGGGCATCTATGCCCGCCGATTCTCCATCCATACCATGAAGCTGGTGGGTGCATCCTGGGGCTTCATCCGCAAGCCTTTCATCAAGAGGGCTGTATCGGTAGGTGTGGTTGCGGCTTTGCTTGCCGATGGTTTCCTCGGTGGATGCCTCTATGCCTGGTCGCTTCACGAGCCGGAACTGGTCAATGTGCTCGGCTGGCAGGAGCTTGCCATCACAGGCGGTTCGGTCTTCCTCTTCGGTATCATCATTACGGCTCTCTGTGCCAATATCTCGGTGAACAAGTTCCTCAAGATGAAGGCGGGAGATCTCTACAAGATTTGATCAGGAGTAAACTTCTGTAAAGTAAACATTAACATTACACATTAAACATTATATATAATGGATAAGAAGAATTTAGCATTTGACAAGATGAACTTCATCTTGTTGGCAATTGGTATGGCAATTGTCATCATCGGTTTCCTCCTGATGAGCGGCGCTGGCTCTAACGAGCACTCTTTCGATGCTGATATTTTCAGTACTCGCCGTATTGTAGTGGCACCAACCGTAACCCTGATTGGCTTCCTCTCTATCATCTATGCGGTTATACGCAAGCCGAAAGACAATTAATAGTTTATTGTTAATATACATATTTAAATTAGCCTCAAATCCGCAACCTATAGGGTTTAGTGGG
>UMDM01026228.1_pt1 | contig 11927 bp, 10 predicted proteins | sample 1964501 | NCBI WGS metagenome assembly UMDM01 (sample SAMEA4835995, study PRJEB28245) | human gut metagenome | biome: gut microbiome; material: fecal sample | place: Denmark | collected 2008
GGGAAGGGATACTTGCCGTGCATGTCCTTAACGAAGTATTTGCGGAACGGTATGAGGAACAGTATGCCCAGGATGCCTCCCAGCAGCGAGCTGAGCAGGATGTTGATGAACGAGGCGCTCATCTCAGGATACTTGTCCTTGAGGATGTAGAGGGCGGGCAGGGTGAATATGGCACCAGCCACCACGGCTCCTGAGCACGCTCCGATGCTCTGTATGATGACGTTCTCGCCCAGGGGGTTGCGGCGCTTGGCTGCCGTAGACACGCCCACGGCAATGATGGCTATAGGTATGGCGGCCTCGAACACCTGGCCTACGCGCAGGCCAAGGTATGCGGCAGCGGCCGAGAAGAGTATGGCCATGAGCACACCCCATGTAACCGACCAGCCGTTGACTTCGGGATAAGCCTTGTCGGGGCTCATCACGGGCTGGTATTCTTCGCCCTCCTTCAACTCGGTGAAGGCGTTTTCGGGCAACTTGATGTTGTCTTTAATTTCGTTTTCCATTGTGCTTTATTGTTTTTTAAGGTTTATTTTATCATCACTTTAGACGTTGCCACGGTGCCGTCGGCCATCTTTCTGACTAAGATGTTGAGGCCCTTCTGCGGCTGCGACAGCTGCATGCCCGACGGCGAGAAGTAGGTTACCGACAGCGTCTCGGCTGCGGCTGCGCCCGGGTTGGCTATTGCTGTGGTTACGCCCTGGCCGTATTCAACGTTGAGAGTGGCTCCGGCGTATGCCTTCACCTCGTCTTTCACGAGGCTTGCGTCGTAGCCTTCGAGCTGATAGTGGTCAGCAGGTATGAAGTATTCTATGCTGCCCGAGCGCTTCTGTTCGTCCTCGGCGCCGATGTTTCCGGTCAGCGTTATGTTGTAGTCGGTGTATTTTCCGCTTGTGGCGTAGTTCTTCCAGGGGTTCTTAACGTCGTCGAACACGCACTTTTCAACGTATGCGTTGCACTTGTAGCCTGTTCCGATGCAGTAGTTGGTGAGCGACGACGAGTAGAGGCAGTTGAGCAGATGCACCTGTCCGAAGCGTATGCGAGGCATGCGCTCGCGGCATCCCTCGTCCCACCAGCAGCTGTAGAATGTGGTGCGCAGCTTGCCCTCGCTCTCGGTCTCGCTGTCGCTTCCGCCCCAGAGATTGCTGTAGCGGTGGTCGTCCGATCCGCCTGAGCCTCCCTCCCAGGGCTCTTTCAGATAGCGGAAGCGGCACCATGATATGCTGATATGGTCGGAGCCGTTGTTGCAGTCGAAGTTGCCGTCCACTCCGTCCTGAAAGTCGCAGTGGTCAACCCACACGTAGCTGCAGTTGGTAAGGTTAAGGTTGTCGTTGCCGTCGATGTCGAAGGCGCCCGCACTCTTGAACGTTACGTTGCGTATTATTATGTTCTTGCTGTTCTTGAACGACAGTATGCCGCTCTTCTTGACGTCGGTAGAGTGGATGCTGTTTACCAGGGCCGAGCCCGGCAGTCCGTAGATGGTCTTGTTCTGCACGTTCTCCATGTTTACAAGGCCTGTTATGTCAATCTCTCCCTCAATGTAGATAGTGTGCTTGTAGGTGCCTACGAGCGCCGTTTTCAGCTCGCTCATGGTGGTCACCTTGATGGCGCCCTCGTCGTTTCCGCCCGTTATGGTGCCGCCGACAGTGCCCCAGCCCACCGGACAGTTGTAGTCGTGGGCCGACATCTGTGCCTTTGCGGCCGTGCCAACGGCGAGCAGCATGAGTGCGCACAGCGTTAGTTTTGAAATGTTCATAAGACTTTTGTAGTTGTTAATTTTCATATACGATTCAGCCCGGCGCCGGCCCCGGCCATGCGCCCTGTGAGCGCGTGAGGTGCAGGCGGCGCCAAGGTCCGCTGATGTTTGCAGCTGCAAATTTAATTAAAATATGACAACAACATAGCAAAAAATGCTTTTTGTTTAGTTTTTGTTTGCAATAGTTCCGCATGGTTTCGGGCACTTCTGCCGCCAGCCGTTGCGGGGCAGGTTTGCAAAAGGCCACCTTTCACACTGCGAAAGGTGGCCTTTTGCACGCTAAAACGTGGCCTTTTAGAGCCTAAAAAGCCATGTTTTGCACAGGCGTATGTAACTGTCTGTAATACAACGCGTTACATCTGCCGATATAATTGCCCCTGACGGGCGCGGCGCCTTGCCCCAGGCATCACTTCATGAGTATGTCCGACAGCTGGCGCATGCCTTCAGATGCTCCTGCCGTTATCTGCTTCACGTCGTGGCGTCCGGCAGCCATCACGGGCTTGGGGTCGATGAGATATACGGGCACGCCGGGCCTTACATACTGCACGAGGCCTGCCGCCGGATAGACGTTGAGCGACGTGCCTATGATTACGAATATGTCGGCGCCCATGGCCTCTTCGGCCGCCTTTTCGATGTTGGGCACCGCCTCGCCGAAGAACACTATGTAGGGGCGCAGCAGCGAGCCGTCGCCGGCCTTCTCGCCGGGCTTCACCTCAAGGCAGTCGGGCGTTAGAGTCTTGATGAAGTGGGGGTTGTCTACGTCGCGGCTCGAGCACACCTTCATCAGCTCGCCGTGCAGATGTATCACCTTCGAGCTGCCTGCCTCCTCGTGCAGGTTGTCCACGTTCTGCGTAACCACCGTTACGTCATACTTTTCTTCGAACGCCGCCACGAGCTTGTGCCCCTCGTTTGGCCTGGCAGCCTGCAGCTTCTTGCGCAGCATGTTGTAGAAGTTATTTACATACACGGGGTCGGTCTCCCACGCCTCATGTGTGGCCACGCGCGCCACGGGATAGTTCTCCCACAGTCCGTCGGCGTCCCTGAACGTGCTCAGCCCGCTCTCAACCGACATTCCGGCACCAGTAAGAACAACAATTTTCTTCATCACTTTTCTATAGTTAAAAGGTTATCCGGCAGTCCTTTCCCGGGCCGACTAGCCGCCGTTCTTGGTGCGGCTTGATGCGGCTGGCGCCTGCAGTTGGCACATCAGCGCGCCGCCGCCCGGCCAAAAGACTATTAACAATGCACAAAATTAGTGATTTTTCTTCAATAATAATTCCGTAATCAGATAAAAATGCTACCTTTGCACGATTTTATTAAGGTAGTAATCATAAACAAATAGACAAAGAAAATGGATAAAGTAAGTTACGCTTTAGGATTGGGCATCGGCCGCCAGCTGGCACAGATGGGTGCGTCAGAGCTGAATATTGATGATTTCGCTGCGGCGATCAAGGACGTTATCGCGGGCAACGATCTCAAGGTATCTAACCGTGAAGCGCAAACAATAGTACAGGATTACTTCCGCAAGCAGGAAGAGAAACTCAACGCCGAGCGCGCCGAGAAAGGAAAGGTTGCCAAGGCTGAAGGCGAGAAATATCTGGCCGAGAACGCCAAGAAAGAAGGCGTGGTTACGCTTCCCAGCGGACTGCAATATATGGTGCTGAAGGAAGGCAACGGCAAGAAGCCGAAGGCTACCGACCAGGTGAAGTGCCACTATGAGGGATTCCTCATCGACGGCACCGTGTTCGACAGCAGCATACAGCGCGGCGAGCCGGCAGTGTTCCCCCTCAACCAGGTTATAGCAGGATGGACAGAAGGCTTGCAGCTGATGCAGGAAGGCGCCAAGTACCGCTTCTTCATTCCCTACATCCTCGGCTACGGCGAGGGCGGCGCAGGAGCTTCAATACCTCCATACGCAGCGCTGATATTCGACGTTGAGCTGATTGAGGTGCTCTAAGCGGGCAGCCCGGCATGGCGGCAGGAGCCGTTAAAGTAAAGAATAAATAAAACAATAACGAATAAAAACAAAGATGAAAAAGCTTACATTCGCAGCCGTTTGGGCTGTAGCAGCCGCATCATTGGTTTCTTGCGGCAATTCAACACCTAAGGCAGACCTGAAAAACGATGTCGACACAGTGAGCTATGCCATAGGTATGGCACAGACACAGGGTCTGAAGGACTATCTGGTAAGAGGACTCGGAGTAGACACAGCATACATGGACGAGTTCTTCAAGGGACTTAACGAAGGCGCCAACGCAGGCGACGACAAGAAGAAGGCCGCTTACTACGCAGGTATACAGATCGGCCAGCAGATATCTAACCAGATGGTTAAGGGCATCAACCACGAACTCTTCGGCAGCGACTCAACAAAGACTATATCTCTGAAGAACTTCATGGCTGGCTTCATCAGCGGTACAACCGGCAAGAACGGACTCATGACCGTTGAGCAGGCTCAGCGCGTGGCTCAGCTCAAGATGCAGGCCATCAGAAGCAAGGCCATCGAGGAGCAGTATGGCGCAAACAAGAAGGCTGGCGAGAAATATCTTGCTGACTATGCCAAGAAGGCCGGAGTGAAGAAGCTCGAGGGCGGCGTGCTCTACAGAGTTATCAAGGAAGGCAAGGGCGAGATGCCTACAGATACATCTACCGTAAAAGTTCACTACGAAGGAAAGACTATCGACGGCAAGGTGTTCGACAGCTCTTACGAGCGTAAGGAGCCTGTAACGCTGCGCGCCAACCAGGTAATCCCGGGATGGACCACAGCCCTGACACACATGCCTGCCGGAAGCGTTTGGGAGGTTGTAATACCTCAGAACCTCGCTTATGGCGACCGTGAGCAGAAAGACATCAAGCCTTTCTCTGTGCTTATCTTCAAAATAGAACTTATCAGTTTAGGTAACAAATAATTAAATGAAGAAAATAATTTTAGCAGCACTCGCCATTCTGGTGAGTGCTTCTTTCAATACGGCAGACGCTGCCGCAAAGAAGAAGAAAGACAAGAAGGCCGTAGAGGAGCCTGCAAAGATTAGTCTGATAACCAAGTCTGACTCGCTCAGCTATTCAGCCGGCATGGTGCGCACCGACGGCCTTGTGCCCTACCTGAAGCAGGGCTTCGGCGTTGACACAGCCTACATGGCCGACTTCATCAAGGGATATGAAGACGCCGTGGCAAGGGGCATCGACGAAAAGACAAAGGCATACTTCGCCGGAGAGCAGATAGCCCTGATGGTAAGCCAGCGCATGCTGCCCTTCCTGAAGGACGAGTTCAAGGGCCAGAGCGACTCTATCAGCGAGGCACTCTTCAACAAGGGATTTGTCAGCGCGCTGAAGAAAGACTACACGCTGATGACAGACTCTGCTGCAAAAGACTATTTCGACAAGGCCTTCAAGCAGGCTGTCGACGCGCGCAACGAGGCAACACGCAAGGCCGGCGAAGACTTCCTGGCTGCCAACAAGACCAAGGAAGGCGTGGTTACGCTTCCCAGCGGACTTCAGTATAAGGTGCTCGTAAAGGGCAACGGAGAGATTCCTTCAGTTGACGACGAAGTAACCGTGAAGTATGAAGGACGACTGATAGACGGTACTGTGTTCGACAGCAGCTACAAGCGTCCCGGCGAAACAGCCAAGTTCCGCCCCAACCAGGTTATCAAGGGATGGACAGAGGCCCTCACAATGATGCCCGTTGGCAGCAAGTGGGAACTGTACATACCGCAGAATCTGGCCTACGGCGACCGCAAGGCAGGAGCCATCAATCCTTACAGCACGCTGATATTCACCGTCGAGATGGTTTCGGTGGAGAAGGCTAAGAAGCCCGAGGCCGAGGCTGCCGCAAAGGGTGCTGACAGCAAGAAGACAGCAGCGAAGACTGCCGCAAAGAAAACAGCCAAGACAAAGAAATAGTGTTCATTTGTCATAAAAAAGCATGGGAGACCGGCCAAGGTCTCCCTTTTTTTATTTCATTCTGCATAAAATGCGCTATTTTTTATGTCAAAATGTTGTATAACTCATTTTTAATATGTAAATTTGCTCGCATCAAACATACTGGAAACCAAAAGAGAATATAACTTAAAAAATAAAACTAATAACATTATAAAATGGAAAAGATTGATAGTCTTGATAAAAAGATTTTGAGCATTCTGTCAAAGAATGCCAGAATTCCGTTTAAGGATGTAGCAGCAGAGTGCGGAGTATCGCGCGCAGCCATACATCAGCGTGTACAGCATCTTATCGAGGGTGGCGTCATCACAGGCAGCGGATTCGACGTAAATCCCAAAAGTCTTGGCTACACAACATGCACATACGTGGGCATAACGCTTGAGCGCGGAAACATGTATAAGTCGGTAGTTGAGCGCCTTGACCACATACCCGAAATCGTTGAGTGCCACTTCACCACTGGTCCTTACACCATGCTCGTAAAGCTCTACGCACGCGACAACGAACAGCTAATGGACCTGCTTAACAACCAGATGCAGGGCATCCCCGGCGTAGTTGCAACCGAAACCCTTATTTCTTTAGAGCAGAGCATCAAGAGAGAAGTGCCCGTTCCGCAGGGAGAAAGCAGATAGTGTGAGGCTGGAGCAATGAAATCGTTTGATATTCAGAGCAGTCTCGACGACATATACGCCCGTTATCCTGAGGCCACTCGCCAGCCGGTGATTGGCCTCACAGGCAATTTTGCCGACGGCGACGCGCGTCTGTGCGAGCAGTATTACATGTCCGTGGTGAGAGCCGGAGGCACGCCGGTGATAATTCCGCCCGTTGCCGACAAGGACGTGATAATCAACACGCTCGACAATATAGACGGACTGGTGCTCACCGGAGGCGGCGACATCAATCCGCTGTGGGCCGGCGAGGAGCCTTCGCCGCGCCTGCACGGCATCAACCACATGCGCGACAAGGCCGAGCTGCTGACCGTAAGGCTGGCATACAACCGCCAGATACCTATGCTCGGAATATGCCGTGGCATACAGACGCTCGTTACGGCCCTCGACGGCGAGGTTGACCAGGACATAGCCGAGAGCTTTGCCGCCGCACACGGGGCAGGCCGCGCTGCCGCGGCAGCAGGCCACAGCCTGATAAAGCACAGCCAGGACGCCGACCGGAGCGAGCCCACCCATACGGTGAGGATAAGCCGCGAGTCGGTGCTCTATTCGTTGTATAAGACGGAGACGCTTGCCGTCAACTCCATACACCATCAGGCCGTGAGGGCTTCAGGCAGGCGCTTCAGCGTCAGCGCAAAGGCACCCGACGGCGTGATCGAGGCCATAGAGAGCAGCGAGTTCAAGCCGTTTATCGGCGTGCAGTGGCATCCCGAGTGGCTCGGCGAGAGCGGACAGGTGCTGTTCAGATGGCTTGTAGACCGTGCACGCGACTTCTATACGGCCAAAGACCTTCACCGCCGCATGCTTACGCTCGACACCCATTGCGACACGCCTATGTTCTTTCCGCAGGGCATACACTTCGACCAGCGCGACCCGCGCATTCTCGTCGACATGCACAAGATGGCCGAAGGACATCAGGACGCTGTCATCATGGCGGCATATCTGCCACAGCCCAAGCTCGGCGAGACCTTCTCGTCGAAGGTGGCGTTTAAGGTTGACGGGCCGCTTCAGTATGCCGACCTTATCTTCGACAAGATAGAGGAGATAGTAAACGCCAACAACCGCTATCTGAGCATAGCGCACACGCCTTCCGACCTGTATGAAGACAAGCGCAAGGGGCGCCGCTCCATAATGCTCGCCATAGAGAACGGACTGGCGCTTAACCACGACATATCCAACGTAAGATATTTCGCAAGGCGCGGCGTTGTCTACATCACGCTCTGTCACAACGGCGACAACGACATCTGCGACAGTGCCCGCGGCTGCAACACTCATGGCGGAGTGAGCCGCTTTGGCGAGCAGGTCATTAAGGAGATGAACCGCTGCGGCATAATGGTAGACCTCAGTCATGCCGGCGAAAAGAGCTTCTACGACGCGCTTAGCATAAGCAGTAAGCCCATCGTGTGCAGCCACAGCAACTGCAAGGCGCTGTGCGACGTGCCGCGCAATCTTACCGACGACCAGCTCAGGGCTCTTGCCAAGCATGGCGGAGTGGCCCACATCACGCTCTATCACGGTTTCCTGCGCAACGACAGTCAGGAGGCCACGGTCATGGATGCCATAGCTCATCTTGAGCATGCTATCAGCGTTATGGGCATAGAGCACGTAGGACTAGGCACCGACTTCGACGGCGACGGAGGCATAAGAGGCCTGGCAGACTCGTCAGAGCTTATCAACTTCACCCTGCATCTTCTGCGCCGCAGGTACAGCGAGCGCGACATCGCCCGCATCTGGGGCGGCAACTGGCTCAGGGTTATGGCTCAGGTGCAGAATAATCTGTAACAGACAGGTCTGTGACAGGCTTGCAGCTGAATATGTCTTTATAAGTAATAATCATCTAAAATACTTTTCGCCACGGCTTGTCCGGCGGCGAGGTGATACGAACATGAGAATAATAACCAAAATGTTGATGCTGGCGTTAATTATCGCCATGGCGTCTTGCGGAGGCAACAAGAAGGCGGCTTCTGATGCCGATATGGCTGCGCAGCAGCCGGTTGGTCCTTCGTTTAATGCCGATTCGGCCTATGCTTACTGCAAGGCTCAGTGTGATTTCGGACCGCGCACGATGAACAGCGAGGCGCACGACAAGTGCGGCGAGTGGATTATTGGCAAGTTCCGTCAGTATGGCCTTACGGTGATACCGCAGAACGTTACGCTCACCGGTTTCGACGGCACTCCGCTCAAATGTACCAACATCGTGGCGAGCTACCGTCCGGAGCTTACCACCCGCATCCTGTTATGTGCCCACTGGGACAGCCGTCCGTGGGCCGACAACGACCCGGATTCGGCCAACTGGCGCAAGCCTGTGATGGGTGCCAACGACGGTGCCAGCGGTGTGGCTGTGATGCTCGAGATAGCGCGTCTGCTGGCAAGCGACACGACGAAACTTAATCTTGGCATCGACTTTGTGTGCTTTGACGCCGAAGACCGCGGCGTGCCGCGCTGGAGCACAGTTCCCGACAAAGGCGACTCGTGGGCTTTGGGTGCGCAGCATTGGGCTGCCAATCCGCATAAGCCGGGATATGAGGCACGTTTCGGCATCCTGCTCGACATGGTAGGAGGCCAAGGCTCGAAGTTCTCTCAGGAAGGATTGTCAAAGCAGTATGCCCAGGGTATTGTCGACAAGGTTTGGGCTGCGGCAGAGGCAGTGGGCTTTGGCAGCTATTTCCCGTCGACAGACGGCGTGATGGTTACCGACGACCATGTGCCTGTGAATGATGTGGCAAAGATTCCTACGATAGACATCGTTCCATATTATCCCGACTGCCAGCAGAGCAGCTTCGGTCCTACATGGCACACGATTAACGACACGATGGAATATATCGACAAGAACACTCTTCAGGCCGTAGGCCAGACTGTTATTCAGGTGCTTTATTCAGAGAAACCATAAGACAGTAATATAATAATAAAATAGGCACGGCCATGCGGCTGTGCCTATTTTATTGTGGGGATGAGGATAATGGGAAAGATGAGACTTATAAAAGCCATGAGTCATATTAATCTCATAAGTCCCATAGCTCCCGTTTTTCCAATTAATTTTATAAGTATCATTTTTCCCATTAGTCGCATTCTTAATTACAGCTGTCCCGACTCAACCATCAGCACTACGCGCTCTGTCAGGCGGTCGGTCTTTTCGGGGTCATATTTCTTTGTCAGACTGGCGCCGAAAGCCCAGGCGAAGGCCTGATAGAAACCTGCCCTTATGGGGCTGATGAACGAGCGTATAAGGTCGTAGGCCGATGAGTTGCACTCGCGGTAGACTAGCTTTATGAGCAGCTTGCCCTGCGAGTACGACAGCTTCTTCATTCTTGGCGTGTATCTCTTCTTGATGTCTTCCTCCACGCGCTTCATGTGCTCGTCGCGCGCCTTCTTGTTGGGCAGCGTCTGCAGATATTCGTAAGTCTCGATGATAACCCTGTTCACCTCCTTGGCTATGGGCAGCACCTTCTTTACGTTATACACCAGACGGTTGTAGGCGGCGCGCTGCTTGGCGTTCTTGAACACCGGCTGCGGGTATACATACACGTTGTTTAGCTCAACATACTGTATGCTGTCGCCGTCAATGAGCACCTTGCCCACCTTGACCATAGGCACAAACGTAGGGTTGTCCATGTCAACCTCGTTGTCCTCGGGATTGTCGCCTTTCTTGTCCTGTGCCGTAGCCGTGGCCGCAAGCATCAGTGCCATCAGAGCCGTTATGAATATTCTAAGTCTTGTCACGGTTGCAAAAATAGTTATTTTATGCAAGTTGCCGAAGTTATGTTAGTTAAAGAAGTTTTCCGGCAGTTAAAAAAAACAGGGCAGACATATCGCTTTTACTGCGGTATGCCTGCCCTGACAGTCTTATTGTCTTGTTACCATCTTTCTTGAAACAGCCATGAGCGCCACGTAGAGCAGCGCGCCGCTCACCAGTCCGGCCAGTGCGTCTATGGCATAATGGGCCTGGATGTAGACCGTGGCGAGGCATAGCAGGACGTAGAAGGGCAGCAGGACGTAGAGCAGGCGGCGGTTGCCGCTGTGCCATACGAGCAGCATCAGCACGGTGCTTATGCCCACATGGCTGCTCGGGAAGGCTGCCGTGGGCCTTTCGCCGGCCGCCTTGGCGTCTTCAACAAAGTGATAGAATATGCCGTCTTTGTATCCGGGACTGGGCAGACAGTCCTGATAATAGTTGAAATAGTCGTGAACGTTGGGGAACACGCCGTTGGCTATATTGGTCAGTCCGGCAGCCTTGTAGTAGAACGTAGGGCCTGTTACGGGCACGAGAACGAACACCACATAATAGATGAAGAAGGCTGTGAGCACCACGAACGAGGCACGCTCGAACTCGTGGTAGCGGAAGGCGAAGTAATAGAGCACCACGAGCGCTATCATCGGATAGTAGGAGGCATAGCCCATGTCCATAAGCTCGCTCACCACGGGCCACGGCATGGCCTTGCAGAACAGCAGGGCCGGCTGGCAGCCGAACATGTCCTGCTCCCATTGGGCAAACACGTGGTCGAGGTTGGGCAGCATGCGGTTGATCTCGTAGGTGTCGGGATACCACCAGCCCAGCAGCGCCATCTGCACCACCACGCGTGCCAGTCGTGTAAGCCGGCACGGCAGCATGCGGTAGACGCCCCACAGCGCCACCGTGATGACGGCAATGCGTATGCGCCCCCATATCATGGCGTCGGGGTTGGCCGCCTTGGTGTATGTGAAGAACACTATGAGCAGTGTGAGCACGAGATATGCCAGCACCACCCACTCGAGGGCAAACAGCCCCTTCTTGGGTTGCTTCTCTATTGTGAAAAGCTGCTTGATGAATTTTATCATTTTAAGAGATTGTTAGTGGTGGAAGAGGGGATGGGAGAGATGGGGAGAGATTGGGAATGTGGGGCTGATGGGACTAATAGGACTTATGTGAGCCATGCGCCCCATTTCTCTCATCAGTCTCATTTTTCTCATTAGTCCCATTATTCTCATCTATCCAATTATCCTTATAATTTCCTTTACAGCCATTCGTTGTCTTTATACCATTTTATTGTTGCCGCCACGCCGCGCTTCAGGTCATATTGCGGCTTGTAGCCGAGCTCGTTCTCGGCCGGCTTGATGTCGCACATCCAGTTGCGCTGTTTCATTATGTTATACTTGTCGTTGTTCAGTGCCGATATCTTGCCCGTAATGCGGGCTGTCCATTCGCCGGCAAAGGATATTATGCGCAGCAGCCACAGCGGCGCCTTTATGCGCAGCAGCCAGGGATTGCCCAGCTCGTTGCTTATGAGGTCGCTGAACGTGCGCGACGAGTATACGCGGCCGTCGCTTATGAAGTATCTTGAACCTACGGTGCCGTGGTCGAGGGCAAGGAATACGGCCTGCACCACGTCCATGACATATATGAACGTAAGATGCTGAGGTCTGTAGCCTACGGCGAAGTCAACATGCCTGCTTATGCTCTGCGCCATCATGAAGTAGTCTTTCTCGCGCGGGCCGTAGACGCCTGTGGGGCGCAGCACTATAAACGGAAATCCCTTTATGGCCTCGAGCCTTTGCTCGCTCTCCAGCTTGCTCTTGCCGTAGGCCGTGTCGGGGCA